>TARA_R110002126_G_scaffold40226_6_pt1 | contig 307215 bp, 280 predicted proteins | sample TARA_R110002126 | Tara Oceans TARA_R110002126 (sample SAMEA4397536) | marine metagenome | biome: Polar Biome; feature: [DCM] deep chlorophyll maximum layer (ENVO:01000326); material: water (ENVO:00002006), including particulate matter (ENVO:01000060) such as... | depth 30 m
AAGCGTTTAAACTTGCTTTTCTCCAATGAAAGCGTTTTTACTTTACAAGACAGCTTTTCCTAGGGGGGTCACATGCCTGACCAGACCGTCACCGTCCTCGCGGGCGACCTCGTCGCCTCGACCGACCTGACCACTGACGACCTCGACCTGGCCCTCGACGCCCTGCGCGCCGCCGCGACCCTGATCGAGACCTGGCACGCCACACCGGTCCACTTCACCCGCAACCGCGGCGACGGTTGGCAGATCTGCCTGCCCGGCACCGCGCCCGGCATCCGCGAAGCCCTCGCCCTGCGCGCCGGTCTGCGCCAGCAGGGCAAGGCCTACGAAACGCGCATCGCCATAGCGACAGGCCCGGCCGCCCTGCCCGAAAACGGCGACCTCAACCGCGCCAGCGGCCCCGCCTTCGTCGGCGCCGGGCACCTGCTCGATCGCCTCTCCGACAACGCGCTGGATCACGCCGGGGGCGGCGCCCTCTCTGCCACGCTGATCCTTGCCGGTCAGATCAGCCAGGGCTGGACCCCGGCACAGGCCCGCGCCATCCTGCCCATGCTGGCCCCCGCCCCCCCGATCCAGAGCGATGTGGCCGCGCGCAACGGCATCACACGCCAGGCCATCCAACAGGCGCTGAGCGGTGCCGCCTATCCCGCCCTCGCCGCCGCCCTCAGCCGTCTGGAACAGCCATGATCACCACGTTCACCGCCCTGCTCCTCGCCCATGTGATGGCTGATTTCGTGCTGCAAAGCAGCGCAATGGCCCGGGCCAAGGCCGACCGCGCGCCGGGCCCGCTGGCGCTGCATATCCTGATCGTCGCCGCCACCGCCACGCTGGCCATTGCCCCCACCAGCGCCGCCGCCGTCCTCCCCCTGCTGGCCCTTGCCGGCGCCCACCTGGTCATCGACCTGATCAAGAGCATCCTGCCACAAGACCGCCTTGCGCCCTTCCTGCTGGATCAGGCCGCCCATCTCGCGACGCTGGCCGCCACGGCCGCCCTCTGGCCCGACCTCTTCGCCTCCGGCCTCTGGGCCCCAGCCACACACTGGCTGCCCGCCCTCATGGCCCTCGCCGCCGGCCTGATCCTCGCGACCCGCGCAGGCGGCTTTGCCGTCGGCCTGCTGATGGGCCGCTGGGGCGATACGGCGCTGCCCAAGGGGCTGACCGATGGCGGGTTCCTCATCGGCCTGCTGGAACGCGGGCTGATCTTCCTCTTCGTGCTCACCGACCAGCCGCAGGCCATCGGTTTTCTGATCGCGGCCAAATCGGTCCTGCGCTTCGATACCGCCAAGACCGACCATCGCACCGGCGAATATGTCATCATCGGCACCCTCGCCTCCTTCGCCTGGGCGCTTCTCGCCGCCTATGCGACGCTGGCCCTGTTCTCCGCACTGCCACATCTTGGCATTTCGCTTCCGAAGTCTTAAGTTCAGGCGCAAAGGAGACCCCGCATGTTCAGCATTCCTGGCAAGCAAGCCGTGACCATCACAGATCGCGCCGCGGCGCAGATCATCAAGCTGATGACCCGCGAAGGCCATCAGGGCCTGCGCATCGGCGTCAAGAAGGGTGGCTGCGCGGGCATGGAATATACCATGGACTACGTCGACGCGGTCGATCCCATGGACGAGGTCGTCGAACAGCAAGGCGCCCGCGTCATGATCGCCCCGATGGCGCAGATGTTCCTGTTCGGAACCGAGATCGACTACGAAACGACGCTGCTCGAATCCGGCTTCCGCTTCAACAACCCCAACGTGACCGAAGCCTGCGGCTGCGGCGAATCCATCAAGTTCGCAGATATGTAAGGCGGAACGGAGGTCGCGGCAGATGGCAGTCGATCCGGACTTCATCGACCATGTCCGCGACCTCTTTTCGGGCCTCGGACCGCTGCGCACGGGGCGCATGTTCTCCGGCATCGCGGTCTACGCAGAAGAGGACGCGATGTTTGCCATGATCACGGCGTCACAGACAATCTACATGAAGACCGACGCCGCCTGCCAGGCCGCCTATCTCGCCGCCGGCGCCACCCCTTTCACCTACACCCGCAAAACCGGCGCCCGGCAGGTCACCTCGCTGATGACCCTGCCCGACGCCGCCCTCGACGACCCGGACGAAGCGCTGATCTGGGCACGCCTTTCGCTGCCCGCGGCCCGCGCCGCCGCCGCGGAAAAGCGCCGCACAAAGGCGCGCCGACGAAAATAGCCTGCCCGCGCCTGTCATCCTCCGGTCCACGGCCCGCCGCCGTTTGGGCCGCCCCGGCACCGTCGCGCGAAAACACAAGCGAAAAGAGCACCATGTGTGCGCTACCAATCGCTTGACCCAATCGCGGGGGCAGTAAAAATGCCCCCACAGGAACGTCATCGAAAGGGAGCGGAATGCGCAGGAAAATGGCAGCGGGCAACTGGAAGATGAATGGCCTCAGATCCTCTCTGGCCGAACTGGACAAACTCGCCCGGGCCCACCCCACGGCGAAATGCGACCTGCTGGTCTGCCCCCCGGCCACTCTGCTCTGCGCCGCCGCCACCACCTGCGGCAACAGCGCCATCCGCGTCGGCGGCCAGACCTGCCACGACGCCGTTTCCGGGGCTCACACCGGCGACATCTCCGCGCAGATGCTGCGCGACGCCGGCGCCACAGCAGTGATCCTCGGCCACTCCGAACGCCGCCAGGACCATGATGAACGCTCAGAGGATGTCCGCCTCCTCGCCCAGGCCGCCCAGGCGGCCAACCTGCAAACCGTGATCTGCGTCGGTGAAAGCCTGTTCCAGCGTCAGGCGACCAATACCCTCGACATCATCGGCGCGCAGCTTTCGCTCTCGATCCCCGACAGTTCGACCGGCGAAAACCTCGTCGTCGCCTACGAACCCGTCTGGGCCATCGGCTCCGGCATGACCCCCACCCCCGACCAGATCGGAGAGGTGCACGACTTCATGCGCGCCCGGCTCGAACAGCGCTTCGGCTACGGCGTCGGCAAATCCGTCCGCCTGCTCTACGGCGGCTCGGTCAAACCCGCCAATGCGGCCGAGATCTTCGCGATTTCCAACGTCGACGGCGCACTCGTCGGCGGTGCAAGCCTCAAGGCCGAAGACTTCTCCCCCATCATCGCGGCCCTTGAACGCGCCTGACCGCCCGCGCCACTCCTCCTCATCAGCGCGCGCCCCGCACAACAGCGCGCCCCCGACCCTCAGCGCGCCCCGGGTCGCGCCCGCATGTCCCTGCCCCGTTTCCCTGTTCCAAATATCCCCGCCGGAGGCATCGCCCAACGGGCGATCGCCGCACCCGAAAACGGCGCCTCTCCAGTCAGAGAGGCGCCGCAACACTCGTTAACAAAAAAACCGTTCCTCTCGATCAACCCCTCACCTGGTCACGATCTCCGGCCCCATCACCGCATTCGGCAGGACGGTCGAAATCCACGGCACATAGGTCACCAGGATCAGGAAGATGAACAGCACGCCGAGAAAGGGCAGCGCCGCGCGGACCACCCGCATCATCGGCATCCCCGCCACGCCCGAGGTGACGAACAGGTTCAGACCCACCGGCGGCGTGATCATCCCGATCTCCATGTTCACCACCATGATGATGCCAAGGTGGATCGGATCGATGCCCAGTTCGATGGCGATGGGAAACACCAGCGGCGCCACGATCACCAGCAGCCCCGAAGGCTCCATGAACTGACCGCCGATCAGCAGGATCACGTTGACCACGACCAGGAACATCACGGGGCCAAAGCCCGCCGACAGCATCGCATTGGCGACATGCTGCGGCACCTGCTCATCGGTCAGCACATGCTTGAGGATCAGCGCATTGGCGATGACGAACATCAGCGTGATGGTCAGCTTGCCCGCCTCGAACAGCGTCTTCTGCGTGTCGCGATGAAACCAGGCCGTGACCAGCGCCTGCGGCTTTCTCAGCAGGCTCTGGTTGCGCCCCGCCTCAGGCCCCGTGCCGGTCGCCTTCAGCGGCCCCATGTCACGATAGATGAACACCGCCGCGATGAAGGCATAGACAGAGGCAACGGCCGCCGCTTCCGTCGGCGTAAAGATCGCGCCCGTCACACCGGGAATGCCGTAGATCCCCACCATGATGATGACAATCAGCATCAGGCCCCAGAAGGCGTCGCGGAACGATGCCCAGACCTCGCCCCAGCCCAGCCATTCGCCCTTCGGCATCCCCTTGACGCGCGCCATGATGTAGATCGCGGTCATCAGCATGACACCGGCCAGGATCCCCGGAATGACCCCCGCCAGAAACATCCGCCCGACCGAGACATCGACCGCCGTGGCATAGACCACCATCACGATGGATGGCGGGATCAGAATGCCCAGCGTCCCGGCGTTGCAGATGACACCGGCGGCGAAGTCCTTGGTATAGCCCGCCTGCGTCATCGCCCCGATCACGATGGACCCGATGGCAACCACGGTGGCGGGCGACGACCCTGACAGGGCGGCAAAGATCATGCAGGCGAACACCCCGGCAATCGCCAGCCCGCCGCGCATATGGCCGACACAGGCGATGGAAAACCGGATGATCCGCTTGGCCACGCCCCCCGTCGACATGAACGACGACGCCAGGATGAAGAACGGGATCGCCAGCAGCGTGTAATGCCCGACAAAGGCCTGCATCAGCGTCTGCGCCACGGCCGCCAGCGAGGTGTCGCTGTACCACAGCAGGAACATCACCGACGACATCCCCAGCGACACGGCAATCGGCACCCCGATCAGCATGAAGCCGATGACCAGCCCGAACAGAATTGCAACGGCCATGACTTATGCCTCCTCTTTGCGGCGCACGTCCGCGATCTCGTCTTCGACTTCGTGACTGGCGACGATCCGGTCCTGACGTCCGCACCAGACAGCCCAGGCCGCCTGACAGAACCGCAGCAGGATCAGCGTCATCGACAACGGCAGCACGGCATAGGGGATAAAACGCGGCAGCTTCTCGTATTCGTCACCGTCGTTGAACACGTCGCGCACGAAACCCAGCCACTCGGGGAACGGGATGTCGTTGACCTCGTACCATCCCTTGGGGCGGAACGTTTCCTCGAACCCGGTGGGAAACCAGCGGCCCGTCGTCTGCGGCAGGTTGGCAAAGTTGGCCCAGTAATCCCAGGCGCCCTTCAGCAGCAGAAAGGTGAACGCAATGCACACCACGACCGAGATCAGCGCCAGCACCCGGCGCGCCGGGGCGGGCAGGATCTCGATCACCGCATCGACCCCCAGATGGGCGTTCTTCTTGACCGCGTAGGATGCGCCCAACAGAACCATCCACCCGAACAGGAACACCGTCCCCTCCAGCGCCCAGAGGATATTGGAATTGAAAACGTACCGGGCGATGACGTTGGCAAACGTGACCAGCGTCATGACGCCCAGAATGACCGCGATGAGGGTCTCCTCGATCCGGTCGGTGAACGACCCTTCGGGCGCAGCTTGCATACCCGTCCCCTTTCCCTGGCGTTATAGGATTGTTTCGTATCGTCCTGCGACTGTGCCCCCGTGACGGGCGATCCCGTCACCGCACCCCGGTCAACCTGCACACCGGTCAACCTGCACCTGGTCACCACAGCCTCGGTCACCACAGCCTCGGTCACTTTGGACACGTCGGCGTCCGCTGCTCCCGGCACTGCCTGCTACCTGCCTGTTCCCGGTCCTGGCTGTTCCCTGCCTGCGACCCACTCTGGCCTGCTTCCCGCTCGGGCCGTATGGCGCTGCGGGTCCGCAGGCCGGGTGCGGAAAAGGGCGCGAAGATCCTCCGCGCCCTTCCCCGGTTGCGGCGCGGCCTTACAGACCGGCGTTGATCGCCTGTGCCGCGTCGATGTTCTCCTGGCCGACGTCGGCGGTGAACTCTTCCCAGACAGGTTTCATCACCGTCACCCAGGCTTCACGCTGCTCGGGCGTCAGCTCGCGGATCACGCCACCGGCATCCAGAACACCCTGACGCGCTTCCATGTCGACCTCGTTGATGGCCGCGTTCCGCTCGACCGAAACCTCGTCGAGGATCGTCAGGAACTGGTCGCGCACCTCGGGCTCAAGGCTGTCCAGCCAGTCGACCGACGCCACGACAAGGTAGTCCAGAACACCGTGGTTGGTTTCGGTGATGCCGTCCTGGACCTCATAGTATTTCTGGCCCAGCACGTTCGACCAGGTGTTTTCCTGCCCGTCGACCACGCCCTGTTGCAGCGCGCCGTAGACCTCGGAAAACGCCATTTTCTGCGGGCTTGCATCCAGTGCTTCCATCTGCGCGACCAGCACGTCGCTGGGCTGGACGCGGAATTTCAGGCCCTTGGCATCCTCGGGCATGATCAGCGGCTTGTTGGCCGAGAACTGCTTGAGGCCGTTGTGCCAGAACGCCAACCCCGCCAGTCCGCGTTTTTCCATCGACGACATCATCTTCTGACCCGCGTCCGAGGATTGGAACGCATCGACCGCTTCCATGTTCTTGAACATGAAGGGAAGGTCATAGATGCGGAACTGCTTGGTGAAGGTCTCGAATTTCGACAGCGACGGCGCGGCCAGCTGGACATCGCCCTGCAACATCGCCTCAAGCACCTTGTCGTCATCGTACAGGGTCGAGTTCGGGAACACCTCCATGCAGGCAACGCCGTCCATCTCGTCGTTGACGCGCTGTTCCAGCAGCGATGCGGCAATCCCCTTGGGGTGCTTGTCGGTATTGGTGACATGGCTGAACTTGATCACGATCTCGCCGTCGTCACAGGCGGCAAACGCCGCTTGCGAGGTGACGGCCAGGGCCAGCGCGGTGGCGGCTGTGGTCAGGAATTTCATCTCGTTCTCCTCCCGGATTGACTATCGAAGGCAGGGGGCCCCCCTGTCTGGCGATAAAAATCCGCATTGGCGCCGCTGCGCTCAAGCGAAACTGAACACCCCGAAAAATTTTGTGGATACTTCATTGATTTCATAAACTTAGCCGAAAGACATGCAGAAAACGCATAGCCGTCATGCGAAAAACGTGCGAAATTCCGCACACCCTTTGCAGGAAATGTGCGGAAATCCGCACAACATGCCCGGAATCGCCTGTTGCCAGCCCGCCGCGCACAGGATCCGACATTGACCGTCGCGCCTGTACACCCTGTTCGCCTGCAAAGTTTCCCCTATGATCCCCTCAAGAAGGACCAAGGGGGGTCAACATGGCGCATTTCCGAAAAACCGCATCCGTACTGCTGCTTGTCGCGCTGGCCGGCTGCGCACCGCAAACACCCTACGAACGGTACACATCGGGCGAGGTGATGCGCAATTACCCCTACCGCGCCGGGGCCAGCGGGGCGCAGACGCAACGCGCCATCACCGATTGCCAGGTCAGCGCCGCACAGCGCGTGCCCCAGCAACTGCTGGTGCAAACCACGCCCACCTACGTCACCCCCACCCAGACCCAGTGCAACCGCTACGGCACGCAGACCATCTGCAACACCACCGGCGGGCAGATCATGGGCGGTCAGACCTATACCAGTGATGCCAATGCGGGGTTGCGCGCCCGTGTCTATGCCCAATGCATGGCCGACAAGGGCTTTCGCGCGGTCGACCTGCCGGCCTGCCCCGTCGGCACCCCGCTGACCGCGACCTTCACCGCCCCGACGCTGGCACCGCTGGCCCGCAGCAGCTGCTATATCGTCACACCGGACGGCAGAACCATGATCGGCAATCGCGGCGCATGACGTCCGCGCCACTGGTGCCGGGCCGGTTTCCCCTGCCCGCACTTGTCCTGCCCGCACCTCTCCCGTCCCGGTCGCTCCTGTCGTCGCCGCCCCGGCGGCTGCCAAGGCCCGTCCCACCTCGACCCTAGCGAAAATCGTCAGGCTTCAGCGCGTATTTCGCCAGCTTGTCGTACAACGTCTTGCGCGGCAGCTTCAGCGCATCGGCCACGACGGCGGCGCGTCCCTCGTGACGGCGCAGCGCAGCGGCCAGCAGGCTCTTTTCGATCCGCGCCATCTGTTCGACCAGCCCCAGATCGCTGGCCCCCTCCTCGCCCGCCTCATCGGCGCCGAGGACAAACCGCATGGCTTCGCTCATCAGCGCCCGCGCATTGCCGGGCCAGTCACGCGCCATCAAGCCGGCAATCACCTCCGGGGTGATTTCGGGTGCGGCAAGGCCAGCCTGCTCCGCTGCCTGGGCCACGTATTGGCGAAACATCACCGGAATATCCTCGGGGCGCTCCTTCAGCGCCGGGGTGTGCACGCGCATCACCCCCAACCGATAGAACAGGTCGGCACTGAACTGACCGGCCGCAACGGCCTGTTCCAGCTCGGCGGTCGCCCCGGCGATCAGCCGTGTGCCGCTGCTGCTCTCCAGCCGCTCGGACAGGGCGAACTGTCCCTCGACGCTCAGCTGGCCGATCTCGTTCAGGTACAGCGATCCCCCCGCCGCCTCCTGGAACGCGACATCCAGCGCCGCGGTATCCATGCCCGCCGCCGCGCGTTTGACAAAGGGGCGCTGCGCGGTGCGCGACGACAGGTGGATCACCTCGGCCACCTTCGATATGCCCGCACCCGGCGCGCCCGTCACCAGCACATCTGCGCCCGTCGCCGCAACCTGCCGGATCCGTCGCCGCAGCGCCTGCGATTGCTCAGAGCGGCCAAAGATCATTCGCGCCGCAGGGTCGCCGGTTTCCAGCTGCGCCTTCAGGCGTCGGTTTTCCAGCACCAGCGCGCGGGTGCGCAGCGCCCGCTCCACCACCGGCAGCAGTTCGGACGACGCGCAGGGTTTTTCCAGGAACCCGAAGGCCCCGCGATCCATCGCCGCCACCGCCATCGGGATATCCCCCTCGCCGGTCAGAAGGATCACCGGCAATTCCCCGTCGATCTTGAGAGCATGGTCCAGCAGAAAGAACCCGTCGCGCCCCGGCATACGGATGTCCGACAGGACGATCCCGTCGAAATCGGCGGCGATATGATCCTTGGCCTCGATGAACGAGGCCGCGATGCGTGGCTCCAGATCCGCCAGCTCCAGCGTCTGGGCCAGCGCCTCGCGCACCGCCGCATCGTCATCCACCAGCAAGACCGTTCGCGTCATGCGCCTGTTACCCTTTCCTCGCCGCGCCGCGCCCGGCGCGGCCCCTTTCCTCGCCGCGCCCGGCACAGCTACTTTGCGCGCCCCCCGGCGCGGCCCCTTTGCGCGCCCCCCCGGCGCGGCCCCTTTGCGCGCTGCGCACCTGTCACGTGAAAGATACCCCCACGATCCTCGAATGGCGAGAGGGGGGAGGCCCCCCCGAGTGATACCGCCCGAGCCAAAGCGCCCTCGCGCTGCATGGCCCGAGCCAAAGCGCCTCGCCCTCCTCAGCCCGACGGGACGCCGCAGGATACGCTCACGCCTCTGCCGGCTCTGCCGCCGCCAGCTGAACGGTGAATTCCGCGCCGCCCTCCGGGTGGCTCTGGCCACGGATAGCGCCACCAAAGCTCTGGACCAACCCGTAGGAAATCGACAGGCCCAGCCCCATCCCCTCCGACGCGCCGACCTCCTTGGTGGAATAGAACGGGTCGAATATCTTTTCCGGCGCGGCAATACCCGGCCCGGTGTCGCGCACGCGGATTTCGGGGCGTGTGAGGGTGGCCGCTGCGGCCTCCTGCCCCGCCACGCCGGGTGCAGATGGGCCCTGGCCCGCGTCAGTCAGGGTGATCGTCAGCTCCTTGACCGGCGCGGCCGCCATCGCATCGACGGCGTTGGTGATCAAGTTCACCAGCACCTGCCCCAGCCGCACCTCGCCGCCCATGGCCCAGACCGGCGCATCGGGGGCATGCCAGTGCAGGCGTACACCATCCTTGGCAATGCGCGCCTCGGTCATCTCGACCGCGGTTTCGATCACTGCCACCAGGTCGATGCGGCGCACAGGCTCGCTCTCCTGCCGGGCAAAGGCGCGCAGGTTGCGGATGATCCGCCCCATGCGCCCGGCCAGGTCGGCGATGCGGTGCAGGTTTGCCGCCGCCCGGTCGGCCTTGTCCCGCGCCAGAAAGACCGCGCCGTTTTCCGCGAATTGCCGGATCGCCATCAGCGGCTGGTTCAGCTCATGGCTCAGCCCCGCCGACATCTGCCCCAATGCGCTCAGCTTGCTGGCCTGGACCAACTCGTCCTGCGCGCGCTTCAGGGCGGCCTCGGCCTCCTGCCGCTCTGTCACCTCGCGGCGCAACCGCGCGTTGGCGCCCGACAACTCGGCGGTGCGCGCCGCGACACGGCTCTCCAGCCGGGCATTGGCCTCCGACAGGCTGCGCCGCCGCTCCAGCGCCGCGATCAGTGCGGTGCCCAGCACCATCAGCACCAGCGCCACGACGGTCGCCTGCAATCCTGCCAGCCGACGGACCGGCGCGGCATCAACCAGCGCCTCTGCCCGCATTCCGACCTGGGGCAGATCCCGCTCCAGATGCAGGGCGCGGCGCGGCAGATAGGGCGACCAGTCGATCCGCCACAGCTCCAGCCCCGCCACCCGCCGCGCACTGACCGTGCTGCCGCTCGCCCCCGGTGGCGCCAGCCCGGCGCCCTCCGGCAGGCGCCGCCATCCCAGCAGTTCCGACCGATTCGAGATAAAGACCACCTCAGCGGCATCGGTGAACAGAACCGCAGGTCGATCGCCCCGCCACTCCTGCTCCAGCAGGTCGATGTTCACCGTCACCAGCAGGATGCCGATCACCCCACCGCCGTCCGAAAATGTCGGCGCAGCAAAGACATAGACGCGAACGCCCTGCCCCGGATCCACCCCGTGCCCGGCGCCCAGCGCCCCGTCCCGCGCCCGCTCCAGCGCCTCTGCGATATAGGCGGTGCCGGGCACTGCGGCCGGCTTGGCCTCGGACAGAACCCGCCCCGCGGCGTCCAGGTAGGCCATGTTCAGCACCCCGGTCCGGTCGGCACTGGCCAGCAGCAGCGCCTGCGCCCCCATCACATCGCCGGTGCCCGCGCTCAGCCCGCGCAGCACCGGATGGTCCGACATCAACACCGCCAGATCCTGATAGCGCTGCAATTGCCCGGTCAGCCGGTCGGCGGCCAGCGACAGATCCGCCTCGCCCCGCTGCGCCAGCGCGCCCAGCGACTGCCGATAGGCCGACTGGAACACCAGCGCCGACACCAGCCCGACCGACCCCAACAACAGCACGACAACAAGCACCCGGCGATACATCCACGCTCCCTCATCCGCGTTCCCGCCCCTTCATAGCGGTCGGGGGCTTGCCTTGGCCAGCGCCCGGCGTAACAAGAGCCGATGAGCAGAATTTCCCAATCCCCCACCGATCCCGCCTTCGTCCAGAACCCCTACGACTTCTACGCCCGTCAGCGGGCCTCGGGGCCGATGCACGACTGGGACGAATACCAGATGCCCGCCGTCTTCGACTATGACACGGTGAACGCCCTGCTGCGCGACCGCCGCTTCGGCCGCGATTGCCCGGAGGAGTTGAAAACCCCCGTCGCCCCCCATATCGAGGATTTCCATCAGGTCGAGAAATACTCGATGCTGTCCCTTGATGGCGCCCCCCACATGCGGATGCGCGCCCTGACCCTGCGCGCCTTTACCTCGCGCCGGATCGCCCGCCTTGAACCCGACATCATCGAGATTTCCAATACCCTGATCGACGCCTTCCCGACCGGCCCTTTCGACCTGATCCCGGCCTATGCCGCGCAGGTGCCGGTGATCATCATCTGCCGCCTGCTCGGCGTGCCCGAGGCGATGGCCCCCCAGCTGCTGGAATGGTCAAACACCATGGTCGCCATGTACCAGGCCCGCCGCGACCGCCAGATCGAAGACGCCGCCGCCCGCGCCGCCAGGGATTTCGCCGACTACATCCGCGCCTATGCCGAAGAGAAACGCAAAAATCCCGCCGATGATCTGATCACCGAACTGCTCGCCGCCGAGGAAGCCGGTGAAAAGCTCAGCATGGACGAACTCATCGGCACCTGCATCGTCCTGCTGAACGCGGGGCACGAGGCGACGGTGCACACCATCGGCAACGGCGTCGTCGGCCTGCTGAACCACGGCGACGCCCCGCGCTGGCTGACCCCCGAAACCGTCGACGCCACGGTCGAGGAAGTGCTGCGCCACGATCCTCCGCTGCACATCTTCACCCGCTACGCGCTGGAGACGGCCGAGGTGCTGGGCCGCACCTTCCACCGCGGCGATCAGGTTGCGCTGATGCTGGGCGCGGCCAACCGCGACCCCAAGGTCTGGGACACCCCCGAGGTCTTCGATCCTTCCCGTCCGATCAAGACCAATACCTCGTTCGGGGCAGGTGCACATTTCTGCATCGGCGCACCGCTCGCCCGGCTGGAACTGCGCCATACCCTGCCGATCCTGTTCCAGCGCTGCCCCGATCTGAAACTGGTCGGCACGCCGGAATACGCCGACCTCTACCATTTCCACGGCCTTCACAGCCTGATGGTCACGACCTGAGCAAGCACGGACCGCCAAAGCGCGAATGCCCCGCCCTGGTCAGGGGCGGGGCATTTCTTTCGAACGGGTCATTCAAACCCGCAGGCATGTCCCGCAGGCAGGCGTCTCCGGCAAGCTGCCTCAGCAAGCACGCCTGCCCAGGACACGGGTATCCCTCACACGGCCAGCCTCAATACAGCGCGTTCGTCTGCGGCCCCGTCAGCGACGGCAGGACGATCACGTCACATCCATGCACGGCGACCTCGTACAGATGGATCACGTCCTGATCCAACATGCGGATGCACCCCGATGACACGGCCTTGCCCAGGTGCAGCGCGTCAGCGCCGCCATGGATGCGGTACAGCGTGTCGACCCCATTCTCGAACAGGTACAGCGCCCGCGACCCCATGGGGTTCTCCGGTCCCGGATCCATGCCGCCGTTGGCCACCGAATACGGCTCCAGCTCGGGTTTGCGGGCGATCGTCTCGGCCGGCACGTTCCAGCGCGGCCATTTCCGGCGAAACTGCAACCGGGCCGTGCCCGACCAGGAAAACCCGGTCGCACCCACCGCCACGCCATACCGCGTGGCCCGGCCATCCTTTTCGCTGAAATACAGCAGCGCCGCGTCGGGATCGATGATGATGGTCCCATAGGCCTTGTCGGGCCAGGGGTTGTCGACCTCCTGCCGCCAGAGGCGCGGGTCCAGGGTGCCACGCTCGATCGCGGGGATCGGATAGGGTTCGTCGGTGACGGCGGCATAGAAATCGGGCACGGGCGGCGGCGGCACGGCTGGCACGGCCATGCTCACCTCCGGCTCCGGGGCCGTTGTGCAGGCGGCCAGCAGGCCCATGCCACCCAGGGCGACAAAATGACGGCGGTTCAACATTGTTAACTTCCTTTTTCGGTCTGAACGCAGAGGCGATGGATCGCGGGCAGTTCAGGCCGAACGTGGCGGAGATTTCGGAGGCGGCAGTGCCAGTTGCAGCGCATCCAGCAGCAATCGCAGGGTCGCGGCCCGGCCTCCGCTGTCGGGCGGCGGCACCTTCACCGCGCCCGGCAGCACGACATGCGGCCCGCAGACCGACCCCGGCAGATGCGCCTTGCGACACCGCAACCAGCTTGTCAGCACGGCAGAGGGCGCATCGCTGACACGCGCGCCCGTCACGCTGGGTCGGGTCATCGGTTCGGGGTGTGCGATCCGGCCGCTTGCAGCGACATCCATGCCCGCCCGTCCCCCATGGCCGACGTTCCCGCCGCCCAGCGCCAGCCTCTCGGCCTGCAATGCCTTGACGACCTCAACCTCGACGGCGCCGTTGCGCAGGGATGCGGCATTCACATAGGCGCCCCACGGCAAGATGAGGGCCATCAGCAGCAGGGACAGGGTCATCCGGGCAAGCAACATGCCTCGCATTACCCGCATGGCGCCGGAAAAGTCGAGCCTTCCCCCGGGGGCCCTGCCTCACATCCGCGTGAAAATGGCAGCGGATGCACACCCGCAAGGCTGCATTTCGCCCATATCGGCACCGCTCGTCCCCGCCGCGGCTGCACCGTTCAGACACCGCTCGGATACCGTTCAAATACCGACGTGCCAATCTGGCGTTTTCAAGGACTTAGCAGGGATACGCCCCGCGATACCGATGTCGGTACGCGCCACGGCCCCTAAAGCGGCAGCGCCGTGGTCGACTTGATCTGCTCCATCGACAGCAGCGCGGTCACGTTGTGCACCTTCACCTCGGAAATCAGCGCCTGGTAGAACACGTCATAGGCACGCGCATTCTTGACCCGAACCTTCAGGATATAGTCGATATCCCCCGCCAGCCGATGCGCTTCCTGCACCTCTGGGCGGTCGTGCAGCGCCTTCAGGAACGCCTTCTGCCAGTCGGCCTCATGCTCGCTGGTGCGGATCAGGACAAAGAAACAGGCATCGAAACCAAGGCTTTCCGCGTCCAGCAGGGCCACCTGCGCGCCGATGATCCCGGCCTCCTTCATCTTGCGGATACGGTTCCAGACGGGCGTCTTGGACGAGCCCACCTTGCGCGCGATATCATCCAGCGATTGGGCGGCGTCCTGTTGCAATTGCAAAAGGATTTTCCGGTCAGTCTCGTCAAGGCGGACACTCATTCGCTCTTTCCCCATTGTGGTGGAACGGATATCGGCAAGGTGGCGTTGGCTGAAACAGAATTCCTTATTTCCCCGCCCCCATGGCATAGGAACAGGAATATTTCCTATCTTGGGGGTAAGTCAACGATGCGGAAGAATCCTTAGCACATGCGACATTTCCCGATCTTTCTCGACATGGACCGCGCCCGCGTCGTGGTCTCTGGCGGCGGTGATGCGGCGCTCGCGAAATTGCGTCTGCTGCTCAAGACACGCGCCCGCATCACGGTGCATACCACCTCTCCCCTGCCCGAGATATCAGGCTTTGCGCGCGATGGCCTGCTGACCCTCGTCGAGGGCGCTGTCACCGCCGCCGACGTATCCGGCGCAACGCTGGTCTATGGTGCCGACGAAGACGCTGAAATCGATGAACAAACGGCCCAGCTGGCTGAACAGGCCGGCGTGCTGTTCAACATCGTCGACAACCTCGAAGGCTCCGCCTTCATCACCCCTGCCATGGTCGACCGTGCCCCCTTGACCATCGCCATCGGTACGGAAGGCGCCGCGCCCATGCTGGCCCGTTCCATCAAGCGCGATCTTGAGGAACGCCTGCCCGCAGCCATCGCCGACCTCGTGCGCGCCGCGCAGAAATTTCGCCCCGCAGCCGAGGCTCTGCCCTGGGGCCGCGTGCGCCGCACCTTCTGGGCCGACTGGTTCGACCGTGCCGGTCCGGCCGCGCAGAACGCCGGTCAAGACTATGAAAAAGCGCTGCAATCCCTTCTGTCCCGGCATCAGTCCGCTGCGGCTGCCCCCGGTCACATCACCCTGACCTTCACCGGCAGCGATGACCCGGACCTGATGACGCTCAAGGCCCGCAAGGCCCTGCACGACGCCGATGTGGTGGTGCATGACGCCGCGATTTCCGCGCCCGTCCTGGAACTGGCCCGACGCGAAGCCCGCATCATTGCGCTGGCCCGCCCCACCGACGTGCCCCCGCTTCACCAATTGCTTGCGCTTGAGGCAGACAATGGCGCGCATGTCGTTTATGTCGCCGCCAGCCCACTTCCCCGGCATCTCGTGACGGCCTGCCGCCGTACCGGGTTGCCGCTCGACCTCATTCCCGGCATAGCCACGCCGCAAGTGGCCCAATGGAAGGAAACAGCCTGATGCCCCGCCCTTTCACTCCCAAGGTCGTCACGGCCAATGCCCTGCTCGAAGGTGACGTGGTCTATTTCACCACCGACAACACCTGGACCCGCGAACTGACCCAAGCCGAGGTCCTGACAGACGAGGCTGACGCCGACCTGCGCCTGATCGACGCGTCCCGCCAGCAGGATCAGATCGTCGGTGCCTACCTGGCAGACGTCGACCCCACCCCCGAAGGCCCCAAGCCCACCCACTTTCGCGAAGAGTTCCGCCGCACCGGCCCCTCGAACTACTTCCACGGCAAGCAAGCGGAGCTGTAAGATGTACAAGTATTCAGAATTCGACACCGCATTCCTCGCGGAACGCAACGCCCAGTTCCGCGCCCAGGTCGAACGCCGCATCGACGGCTCGCTGACCGAGGATGAATTCAAGCCGCTGCGCCTGATGAACGGCCTCTACCTGCAACTGCACGCCTACATGCTGCGCGTCGCCATTCCCTATGGCACCTTGCGCAGCGCGCAGATGCGCCAGCTCGCCATGATCGCGGAAAAGTGGGACAAGGGCTACGGTCACTTCACCACCCGCCAGAACATCCAGTACAACTGGCCGAAACTGCGCGACGTGCCCGATATCCTCGACGCCCTGGGCGAAGTGGAGATGCACGCCATCCAGACCAGCGGCAACACCATTCGCAACGTGACCGCCGACCATTTCGCCGGGGCCGCCGCGGATGAGGTGGACGATCCTCGCCCCGTGGCCGAGCTGCTGCGCCAATGGTCGACAGATCACCCGGAATTCCAGTTCCTGCCGCGCAAGTTCAAGTTCGCCGTCATCGGCTCCGAGGCCGACCGCGCCGTGATCCGCGCCCATGACATCGGCGTGCAACTGGTCGAACAAGACGGCAAGCGCGGCTATCGCATCCTTGTCGGCGGTGGCCTTGGCCGGACGCCGATGATCGGCAAGGTCATTCGCGACTTCCTGCCCGAAGAAGACCTGCTGCCCTATGCCGAGGCCATCGTCAGCACCTACAACATCCTTGGCCGCCGGGATAACAAGTACAAGGCGCGCATCAAGATCACGGTGCACGAGAACGGCATCGACACCTACAAGGAACTGACCGAGGCCCGCTTTGCCGAGCTCAAGCCCCAGTTCGAGGGCGTCGATCAGGAAATGCTGTCGTCGATCCGGGCGCAGTTTGCCGCCCCCGCCTTCCGCAACGCCCCCACCGACGACTTCGACGCCGCCTACAAGGCCGATCCGGTGTTCCGCGCCTGGGCCGATACCAACCTGGCCGCGCACAAGGTCGAAGGCTACGCCATCGTCTCGATCTCGCTGAAGAAGCACGGCGAAACGCCGGGCGACGCGACAGCCGAGCAGATGCGCCTGATCGCCGACCTGGGCGAACAGTACAGCCACGACGACATCCGCATCAGCCACGAACAGAACGTGATCCTGCCGCATGTCCACAAATCCGACCTGCCCGCATTGCACGCGGCGCTGAAAACGCTGGGTCTGGCGACCGCAAATATCGGCCTGATCTCGGATATCATCGCCTGCCCGGGCATGGACTACTGCGCCCTGGCCACGGCCCGCTCGATCCCCGTCGCCCAGGAAATCGCCCAGCGGTTCGACGCGCTGAAGATGGAGCATGACATCGGCCCGCTCAAGATCAAGATCTCGGGCTGCATCAATGCCTGCGGTCACCACCACGTCGGGCATATCGGCATTCTCGGCCTCGACCGCGCGGGGGTGGAAAACTACCAGATCACCCTGGGCGGCGATGGCACCGAAGAGGCGACGATCGGCCAGCGCACCGGCCCCGGTTTCTCGTACGAGGAAATCACCGACGCGATCGAGCGGATCATCCGGGCCTACCTGGAACACCGCACGGATGCGCAGGAAACGTTCCTCGAGGCCTACCGCAGGCTCGGCGCGGACCCGTTCAAGGCCGCCCTGTACCCCGACAAAGCCGAAGGTAAAGCAAATGCCGCCTGAAGCCGCCATGGATTTCAGCGCGGCCCCCGCCCCCGAGCTGGCGGCCAAGGTGCAGTTGCTGAATGACCGATACCGCCATCACGGCGCCACCTCCGTGCTCGAGGCCGCGCTGAAAGACCCCGACGCGGGGGAACTGACCCTCGTCAGTTCCTTCGGCGCGGAATCCGTGGCCCTGCTCCACCTTGTCTCGGTCATCGACCGGTCGGTGCCGGTCCTGTTCATCGACACGGAAATGCTGTTCCCCGAAACGCTGGTCTATCAGCAGGAGCTGTCGGAACGCCTGGGCCTGAAGGATCTGCGCATCATCAAGGCGGCGGAAATGGACCTGGCCAAGGAAGACCCCGACGGCACCCTGCACCAGTTCGATACCGATTCCTGCTGTGACCTGCGCAAGACCCGGCCGCTGCAAAAGGCCCTCAGCCAGTTCGATGGCTGGATCACCGGGCGCAAGCGGTTCCAAAGCTCGACCCGCGCGGCGCTGCAATTCTTCGAAGCCGACGGCATCGACCGGATCAAGGTCAACCCGCTGGCACATTGGCACCCCGAGGACGTGCGCAACTACATGGAGGAAAACCGCCTGCCCAAGCACCCGCTTGTCGCGCGCGGCTATCCCTCCATCGGCTGTGCGCCCTGCACCTCGCCCGTCGCACCGGGCGAAGACCCCCGCGCCGGACGCTGGCGCGGAGAGAACAAGACCGAATGCGGCATTCACGTCGTGGATGGCAAGATCGTTAGAAATGGAGGAAACGCATGAGCGTTATCGTCACCGATGCAGGCTTTGCCACCACCGATTGGGCAGCCGACCTTGGCGCGCAGGATGTCCTGACGCTCGCCTCCGACACCAACCCGCACACGGTGGATCTGTCGGCCGCGCCGAAACTTGTGCGCGTGGAATTCCCCAGCTCTGCCGACGGGCGTGGATTTACCATCGCCCGCGTTCTGCGCGACCACGGCTATACCGGCAAGCTGCGCGCCACCGGCCACGTCATCGCGGATCAATACGCGATGGCACGCCGCTGTGGATTCGACGATGTCGAGATCAGCGATGACCTGGCCGCCCGCCAACCCGAGGATCAATGGAAATTTCGCTCAGATTGGCGGCAGAACGACTATCAGTCGCGTCTACGCAGGGCCTGAAACAGGCCTGCCACTCTTCCCAAGCCCGGATGAAAAAGATAGAGGTGGGGTGAAAACCCTTTGTGCACAAATGACCGAGACCGCCGTGACAGTTCAAGCCGCCCCCAAGACGCCGACCCTGCCGGACGCCCAGAAAGTGACCTTCGTCAAACACTGGACCGACCGCCTGTTTTCGTTCCGCGTGACGCGCCCGGCCAGCCTGCGCTTTCGGTCCGGTGAATTCGTGATGATCGGCCTGATGGGCCCCGTCGATGAAAAGACCGGCCGTCAAAAGCCGATCCTGCGCGCCTATTCCATCGCCTCCCCCTCCTGGGACGAGGAACTGGAATTCTATTCCATCAAGGTACAGGACGGGCCGTTAACCTCTCGTTTGCAAAATATCCAGGTCGGGGACGAGATCATCCTGCGCCCGAAACCTGTCGGCACGCTGGTGCATGACGCGCTGTTGCCCGGCAAACGGTTGTGGTTCTTCTCCACCGGCACCGGATTTGCGCCCTTCGCCTCCCTGCTGCGCGACCCGCAGACCTACGAGGATTACGAAGAAATCATCATCACCCATACCTGCCGCGAAGTGGGCGAGCTGGAATATGGCGCTCAGCTGATCAAATCCATCAAGGAAGACGAGCTGCTGATCGAACTGATCGGCGCGGAAAACCTTGCCAAGCTGCGCTATTATCCCACCACGACCCGCGAAGAGAGCCCCAAGATGGGCCGTATCACCGACCTGATGCGGTCGGGCGAAGTTTTCAGCGATCTCGGCATCGAACCCATGCACCCGGAAACGGATCGGGCCATGGTTTGCGGCAACCTCGCCTTCAACATCGAGATCAAGGAACTGATGGAAAGCTACGGCCTGAAAGAGGGCGCAAATTCCGATCCGCAGCAATACGTGGTCGAAAAGGCCTTCGTCGACTAGGCCCGTCAAACCGGCATCTCTTGGGGGGCGGCGCGGAACCTGCGCCGCCCTTTTGTTGTTAACCATCGGAAGACGGCGATTTGGCGCTTGAAAACATGGCTGGCCATAGCTACTTTCCCGGCTCAAATTCGATAACGATCAAAGGAAGAAAACCATAGCCCGCAGACCCCACAATGCGCCGCCGACTCGTGAAACTGGCCCGCGCGTAAATGACCGCATCCGCTGCCCCGAAGTCCGCCTGATCGGCGCGGAAGGTGAAAACGTTGGTGTTGTGACGCCCGCCCGCGCGATGGCGCTGGCCGAAGAGGCCGGTCTCGACCTTGTCGAGATCTCTCCGAACGCGGCACCGCCCGTCTGCAAGATCATGGATTTCGGCAAGTTCAAGTACGAACAGCAGAAACGCGAATCCGAAGCGCGCAAGAAGCAGAAGATCATCGAGGTGAAGGAGGTCAAGTTCCGCCCCAACACCGACGTGCACGATTACGAAGTCAAGATGCGCAACGTGGTCAAGTTTCTCGAAAACGGCGACAAGGTAAAAGTGACCCTGCGCTTCCGTGGCCGCGAAATGGCGCACCAGAACCTTGGCCGCGAACTGCTGGAACGCGTCGCGGAAGACACCAAGGAAATCGGCAAGGTCGAGAACATGCCGAAGATGGAAGGCCGCCAGATGGTCATGATGATCGGCCCCGTTTCGCGCTGATCGCACAACTCTCCCAGTTTACACTTATTGTTATGAAATGTAGCGCCCTCCGATTTCGGGGGGCGTTTTTCGTGCAATAGCGGCGGGGCGGTCCAGAATGTTTCGCATGACACGCCTCTGCCGGTCATCGCGACTCGCTACCGACATGACGATGACCCCAATTTCGGATCACGCATCACCTTGCCCCAGGTCCCAGGTCCCAGGTCCCAGGATGAGTCGCATTTCGCAAAAACTACGCTCGGGTCTATTTGCCATGCGCATGGCCGTCAGACGGCTGCGTGGCCAGAAGATAACATTGCCAGACGGCGTGTTGGTCACTGCGAAGCAACCGACGATCAAATGTCGTGGTGGCGCGATAACGATGGAAAATGGTGTACAGTTCCGATGTACCCATCAGCGCGCGCGCATCTCCGCACTGCCGGGCGGCAATATCGTCATAGGCGCGCGCACATTGATCAACAATGGCGTCGCCATCAGTTCCGCGGCGCAGGTTCGCATCGGACCGGACTGTAAATTTGGCGAGATGTGCGTGATCCTCGACACTGACTATCATCAGGTCGACGAAGGCGCGCCGGTCCGGGTCGCGCAGATCGAGATCGGTCGCAATGTCTGGCTGGGACGCAGCGTGATGGTTCTGCCCGGGGTCACCATCGGGGACCACTCGGTCATCGCCAGCGGATCGATCGTTACCGCCGACGTGCCCGAAAAGATGCTGATGGCGGGGGCCCCCGCGAAGGCTATCCGCAGTATCCGGGCCTCGGACAGCTTCAGGCGTCACTAGCCGATCCGCCGCGCCAGGGAGGGCCCTGCGCGATCCCGGCCTCGCGCGCCCGCCGTCACGCCTGGCCAGACGCCGCCAATGCTGCCTTGACGATGTTATGATACCCGGTGCAGCGACAGATATTGCCCTTCAGATGCTCGCGAATTTCGGCTTCCGTGGGTTTGGCGTTCGCGGCCAGCAGTGTATCCAGCGACATCACCATGCCCGGCGTGCAAAAACCACATTGCAATCCGTGTTCATCCTGAAAGGCCTGTTGCAGCGCCGACAACGTCCCGTCCGCAGCGGCCATGCCCTCGATCGTGCGCACCTCCGCGCCCTCGGCCTCGACCGCGAACATGGTACAGCTCTTTACCTGCTGACCATCCACATGCACCGTGCAGGCGCCGCACTGGCTGGTATCGCAGCCGACATGGGTGCCGGTCATGCCCAGATCTTCGCGCAGGAATTCCACCAGAAGGGTGCGGCCTTCGACCTCTCCGGACACCTCTTTACCGTTCACTTTCAGGCTGATGTTCGGCATCTCGCGTCCTCTGCGTTCTGGTTGCTTGGCCGCAGTTAATCACGCTCTGCCGCCGGGGAAAAGGGGCCAGATCATCCCGGCGCAGGGTTCAATCGCCTAGGTCGGGTCGCGCGGCTGCGGGCGCGTCGGAATCTCCATCAACAGGCCGCCCACGCCCATGCCGGCGATGTCGTTTGCGCTGACGGGCACATCGCACAACGTCCGCTCCAACACCCAATCGGCACCATTCAGCGCGGGCGAGCGGGCGCATCCCGGCAGGCCGATCACCGGCACCCCTGCGACATCCCCCAGGAACAGCAGGTTTCCCGGGTCGACCGGCATGCCAAAGCGCATGATCTGCCCCCCGACCTGGCGCACGGCCGCCGGGGCGATGTCATCGGGATCGGAGGTCGCGGAGCCGGTCAGGATCAGCACGGCATCCACAGCGCCACCGCCCAGCACACCTTCCAATGCCTCTGCCAGCGCGGCCTGGTCGTGGCGCACCTCGGCCTCGGCCGTCAGCGCGGCCCCCAGACGGACAAGGCGTGTTTCGACGGCCTTGCGCCCCTTGGCACCGTCGGTCTTGCCCACAAGGGTCTGGATCAGGGCGACCCGCCCCCGCCGTGTCGGGCGCATGGCCAGACACCCCGCCGGTCCGATCGACGCGCAGGCCTGCTCCAACGCGGCTCCGGGCACGGCATAGGCAATGATCTTGACGGTCGCCACCATGCCACGCAGCGCCATACGCTGCCATTCGGGCACCGTCGCCACCGTGATCATCGGATGCAGCGCATTGATCGCGTTGATCCTGTCCGCCCGGATCTCGGCCACCCCCAGGGTGTCGGCAAAGATGTTCACGCGCCCCGTGCTGGCCGGGGCCACGCGCAGCCCCGCCCCCACGGGATCGGGCACCATGGCCGAGGCCAGCCGGGCCGCCGCCACGTCTTCCATCACGTCGCCCGCCTCCAGCCGGGCGGCAGTCACCTCGTCAAGCCCCGCAGCCCGCAACCGTCTGAGTTCCGCATGCCCCAGCACGATGCCCTTGCGCAGCCGTCCGTCCGGCAAGCTCAGCGAATGGGCCAGAACCGCGCCCTCGGCCTGATGCAGCGGCACCGGGCCAAACCTCATGCGCCGGTCCTCAGGACCTGCGTCATCTCGGCAATGATCGACACCGCGATCTCGGCCGGGCTGGCCGCCCCGATGTTCAACCCGATCGGGCCGTGAATGCGCGCAACATCACTGTCGGAAAATCCGGCCTCGATCATGCGGTCGCGGCGCTTGGCATGGGTGCGCGTAGATCCCAGTGCACCGATATAGAACACGTCGGCACGCAGCGCCTCGATCAGCGCCGGGTCATCCAGCTTGGGGTCATGCGTCAGCAGCACCAGCGCGGTGCGCCCATCCAAGCCAAAGGTCCGCACCGCCTCGTCCGGCCAGTCGTTCAGGATCGTCTCTCCCGGGAACCGCGCGGCCGAGCCGAAGCTTTCCCGTGGGTCGATCAGCACCGGGTCATATCCCGCGATCCGCGCCATCGGCACCAGCGCCTGCGCGATATGAACCGCGCCGATCACGATCAGGCGCAAGGGCGGGTTGTGGATGGTGACGAAGGTCACCCCGTCCTCCTCGAACCCTGAGCGATCCATGCGAAAGCGGTCCTCATGCCCGTCGAATGCCAGCGACCGCGCGCCCGTGTCGGGGTTGACGATATAGGCCACGGCACGGCGGGCGGCGCGGGCCTCGACCAGATTGGCCAGCATCGCCTCAGGCAAGGCGGCCCCCACCGGTTCGACCAGAATGCGGATTGTCCCCCCACAGGCGAGGCCGACGGCAAAGGCATCCCCGTCCGAAACACCATATTCCAGCAGGCGCGGCGACCCGTCTTCCAGCGCCTCCAGCGCCTCCATCACCACGGCGCCTTCGACGCACCCACCGGAAACAGACCCCGCGATCTCGCCCTCGCCGCTGATCGCCAATTGGCTGCCGGTGCGCCGTGGCGCGCTGCCCCAGGTCTGCACGACCGTTGCCAGCGCAGCCCGTTTACCGGCGCGATGCCACTGCAAGGCCCGTTCGGGAATATCGTCAAAGAGGTCCATGGCCTGCTCCTGTGTTTGACTGCAACCTAGGTGCAGGCAGGACGGCCTGCAATATGGCGCAAGGTCGGGTGGCACGGGCGGAGGGGGGCCAGTGCGACCTTGCGGCTCTGCGAACAGCCCTTCCAACCTCGCCTCCCCTCGGGTGGCAAGGGATGCAGAAAGGGCCGCCCCGGCAACGGGGCGGCCCTTGGATCAGACCTGAACATCAGGTGTGTCGCGGATCAGGACCCTTGCAACAGCGGGGTGATGCGGCGCACCGAGGCCCGGCGGTTTTCACGGGCCGACGCCGTTGTCTGCACCTTCAGGTCGCTTTCGCCATACCCCTGCACCACCATGTTTTCGGGCGGAACGTCAAAGTATTCGCTCAGCGCCAGGGCGAGGCTTTCCGCGCGGCGATCCGACAGGGCAAGGTTATAGCTCGCTTGACCAACCGCATCCGTATGCCCCTCGACCAGGAACACCTCGGAGGGGTTCTCCGCAATCATGTCGCTCATCGCCTGGCCAAGCGACGCAAGCTCACGCGCCTCCTGCGGACGGATCACGGCACTGCCGGTTTCAAAGTTGATCTGATCAACCGAGATCTCGGGCACCAGCGCCCGCACGGCACGAATGTCGCGCACCTGGCTCAGCGAAAAGCGGCGACCATAGTCCGATTGCTCGGCCAGCGCCTGTTCCAGCGCGCGGGTGTCGCTATCCTGATACTCGACGACCTGCTGGCGTTGCTTGGGCAGATCAGCCACCTGAACGCGATCAAAGGATTGCGTGTCATCGAACAGCACGACCTGCTGGCCATTCTGCAATTCGCGGGTCCGACGCAGCACGGTGCCATCGGCGGCACGAATGGTCACGACGCGCGAACCGTCGTCGCGCGTCACCGTCGTACGGGTCGAACCATCGTTGAAGGTCTCGGTCTGCACATCGCTGCCGGGCTGACGCAGCAGGGCGTCATCGTCCTTCAGCACCACGTATTCGCCGTTGCGCTCGACCACCACCCGGTCACCCGAGTTGGTCACGACCTTGTCGCCATTGTTCATGATCGACCCGACCGCATAGGCCCCGAGGCCCACCAGGGCTGCCTTCGCGATCCCTTCAAAGATATCGTTCTTGCGGTCGCGATCGTCCTTGGCCTTTTGCTCGGCCGCCTGCTGTTCGGCGGTTTTCTGGGCCGGGTCCGCCTGCGGCTGCGCGGCGGCCTGTTCGTTCACGCTGGTCTGGAACTCTTCGTCCGACGAGCGTGCGGTATCCTCCGTCACGGTCTCGGTCTGCACGTCGGCGGCTTCGGCATCCGCAGCGGCGGCGGCTGCCGGTGCGCGCTCCTGCTGGCGGCTTTCCTGTGCTGCGGCCTCGCGCTCGGCTTTCTGCTCGGGCGTTTCAGCCGTGGCCGTTGCCTCGCCCGTCGGTGCGGGTGCCGGCTCGGCTGCGGGTGCTTCGGCAGTTGCCGTCGCGGTCGGTTCAGCCTCGGCCGTAGGGGCCGGTGCAGCCTCTGCCGCTTGCGGGGCGTCTGCCTCATTCGGTTGCGGTGCAATCGCCTCGGCCGATGGTGCCGCCTCTTCCGCGGCTTTCAGCTGCTCCTGCAACTCCGCTTCGGACAGCGGCTTTTCGGCTGCTGCATCAGGTTCAGCGGCATCAGGTTCAACGGCGGCGTCTGCCGTCGCCTCTGCTGCGGGTTGATCCGCCTCGGGCTTTGGCGCCTCTGCCTCTGCCGTCGCGGTGGTATCAGCTTCGGGTGCGGGTGCCTCGGCCGCAGGTGCCTCGGCTGTCGTCGTCACGGGATCGGCGGGGGGATCGGCCTCCGGCGCTGCTTCCTGTGCGGCGGTCGCATCCGCTGCCGGGTCTGCTGCCGGGTCTGCTTCGGCGTCAGCTTCGGGCGGCGTCGGCGTGGCGGTGGCCTCAGCTTCCGCTGGCGCATCCTCGCCGGTCACGAGATCCTGCGCCTCCTGAAGCTTTTTCTTCAGCTCATCCGCAAGGGTATCGCCTTCGGTTTGCTGAACACTGCCATCGGCGTTGGTTTCGACCTGCGCGGTCTGCGCCATCGTCGCGGACGGCAGGGCCAATGCGATGCTGACCGCCAGGGCGGTCGTGCTCTTCAGCGTCGTTTTCTTCAGCAGGGTGCTATTCGTCAACAGGGTCATGGTAATCGTTCCCTTCCTTTACCACCGTCACACGGACGGCCACTCGGAAAGGAAACACGCCGTCGGCGCAAATGGTTCAATTCTGCTTTGTGCATATGCCAGCAGAAAAGCGCCTAACCCTGTACTAACAATCTGATCATACGTTCTTTTTCGCCCACATCGTCACGACGAGAAAGTGCCTCACCCAAGTCCTCCAGCGATTGAATCGAATGGCCCGCGCGGAAACTGTCGACATGCGGCAGGATTGCCGCGATGCCCCGTGCCCGCGGGGCGAAGCCATCCCATCGCAGCAGCGGATTAAGCCAGATCACCCGCCGGGCCGACAGGTGAAGACGTTCGCATTCACGCCCCAGGGCCGCAGGATCATCTCGCTCCAGCCCGTCGGTGATCAGCAGCACGATGGCCCCCTGCCCCATGATCCGGCGCGACCAGGCGCGATTGAAGCTGCGCAGGCACTGCCCTATGCGCGTCCCCCCTTCCCAATCCTGCGCCTCGGCACCGGCGGCGGCCAGCGCGGCATCGACATCCCTGTGACCAAGGTGCCGGGTGATGTTCGTCAGGCGCGTGCCAAAGGTAAACGCATGAACCCTGGCCCAGCCCGCCCCCTGTTGGGTGCTGATCGCGTGCAGAAAGTGCAGGATCATCCGGCTGTATTGGCTCATCGAGCCTGAGATATCGCACAGCACCACAAGGTTCGGCCACCGGGGCCGCGCCTGCTTCAGCACCAGCCGGTTCAGGTCGCCGCCCTGCCGCATCGACTGGCGCAGGGTTCGGCGAAAATCGACCCGCGATCCCGCACGACCTTGCATGAAGCGCCGCGACGGCAGCGGCTTGACCGGCAGGTTCAGCCGGGCAAGCATCCGTTTTGCCCGGGCAATTTCATCCGTCGACATCTGCTCGAAATCCAGCGTGCGCAGACGTTCGTCGGACGATTGCGTCCGCGTCGCGTCGATCTCGATCTCCGCGTCGTCAGGGGCGTTCCCCGGCGGGGTAACCTGCACATTCGCACCATCCAGCAACGCCTCGGCTGCCCGCTTTTGCGCGGCCTCGGCGGCGCGTTCCTGCTGTGCCCCCCGCACCGCGGGCAGCAGCAGGGCCATCATGTGTTCCATATAACGGGGATCGCGCCAGAACAGGCGAAAGACCTGCGAAAACACCTGCGAATGTTCGCGCCGAGACACGAGGCACGCGTGCAACGTCCAGTAAAAGTCGCGTTTTTCGCTGAACCCGACCGCCTCGACAGCACGGACCGCCTCGATGACCCGCCCCGGCCCGATCGGCAGACCCGCCTTGCGCAATGCACGCGCGAAATGGGTGATGTTGCTGACCAGGCGCGGATGCTCGGGCAAATCCAGCACGCCCAGACCCTGCGCCGTCGCGTGGTCCCCCCGCTCCGTCATGCCTGCCATCGCCCCGTGCGCGGTGCCCGGATCCCGCGCGCGATCCGCCGTCGCCCCTCCGGCAATCTCACACCGGCGCCAGCGTCTTGCGGACGTCCTCCAGCAACCGTTTCGCCTCGCTGCCCTGAATGCGCGCAATGTCATCCTGGTATTTCAGGATCGCCCCCAGCGTATCGGAAATCGCCTCCGGGCTCAGGGTGATCACATCCAGCGCCAGCAGGCATTTTGCCCAGTCTATCGTTTCGGCGACGCCGGGTTTCTTGAACAGATCCTCCGTGCGCAACCTCTGGACAAAGGACACGATCTCGCGACTCAACGCCTGACTGGCCTCTGGCGCCCGCGCTGTCAGTATCTCGATCTCGCGGTCGAAATCGGGATAATCGACCCAGTGATACAGACAGCGCCGCTTCAGCGCGTCGTGCACCTCTCGGGTGCGGTTCGACGTCACGATGACAATCGGCGGCTCGGCGGCCTTGATCGTACCCAATTCGGGAATGGTCACCTGAAAGTCCGACAATGCCTCCAGCAGGAACGCCTCGAACGGCTCATCCGTCCGATCCAGTTCGTCTATCAGCAGAACGGGCGCTCCCCCGTCATGCGCGCGCATCGCCTGCAACAGCGGACGCTCGGTCAGATAGCGCGGCCCGAACAACTCCTCCTGCAATGCGCCCCGCTCGGCCCCTCCCGCCGCTTCCGCCGTGCGGATGGCCACCATCTGCGCCGGAAAGTTCCATTCGTAAACGGCCGAGCTTGCGTCCAGCCCCTCGTAACATTGCAACCGGATCAAGCGACGCCCCAAAGCCGCGGCAATCGACTTTGCCACCTCGGTCTTGCCGGTCCCCGGCTCGCCCTCCAGAAACAGCGGCCGGCCCAGCTTCAGCGCCAGGAAAACCACCGTCGCCAAGGGGCGCCCGCAAATGTAATCCTGCGTACCCAGCAGACGCCGGGTTTCGTCGATCGAGGCGGGATAGGTCATATGTGTCTCCGTGCACGGTTGAACCAGCCTGCATTCTGCGTCCCCACGGTCAAGGGCGACCAAGGTCGCCACCCCTTATCCCAGCTGCGCGCCCCCTCGTCCCTGCGGCGCCACAGTTCCGGAGCCAATGTTTACCCGAGATTGACGCAGCCCGTGCAACTTGCGAAGGTCCACATGGCCAGACACAACAGGACCCCTCTCATGCAGGACGGCAAGACACGATTTCTCGCCGTTCTCACGATCCGGAACGAAGGCGCATTCCTGCTGGAATGGCTGGCCCACCACCGCGCCGTCGGATTTACCGACTTCCTGGTGTTTTCCAACAATTGCCAGGACGGCACGGATGCGATGCTGGACCGGTTGCAGGCGCTCGGGGTCCTTACCCACCTGCGCAATGATGGGCCCTACGACAAGCGCGGGATCCAGTTCACCGCCCTGAAACGCGCCGAAACACTCGAAATCGTCAGGCAGGCGGATTGGATCCTGTGCCTCGACATCGACGAATTCGTCAACATCCACGCCGGGGATCGCACGCTGCCGGCCCTGCTGTCGGCCCTGCCCGACGCGACCGCCATCACGCTGACCTGGCGCCTGTTCGGCAACGACGGCGTGGTTGAATATGTCGATCGGCCCGTGACCGAAACCTTCGTGCGCGCCGCCCCGGAATTGCTGACCTGGCCGTGGCGCGCCGCCATGTTCAAGACCTTGTTCCGCAATGACGGCACCTATCGCAAGCTGGGCATCCACCGGCCCCGCGCCCCGCTCCCCGAGGCACTCGGGCAGGCGCGCTGGTTCGACGGTCAGGGGCGTGCGCTCGGCGCCGCCTTCCGCACCTCACGCATCTTTTCCAATTATGGCCAGCTCAACTACGCCCTGGTGCAGCTCAACCATTACCCGCTTGGCGCGATGGAAAGTTTCGTGCTCAAGGCCGACCGTGGCCGCGTGAACCACACCGCGGACCCCATGGCGATGGATTACTGGGTCGAGCGGAACTTCAATATCGACGAGGACCGCTCGATCCTCCAGATCGCTCAGACGCTGCACAGGCATCTCGATGACCTGCGCGGCGATGGCACGCTGGCGGCATTGCACGCCGCCGCGGTCTCCTGGCGGCACCAGCGGTTCCAGACGCTCATGCAGCACGACGACCACCGATCGCTGTTCGGGCGGCTCCTGCTCACGCCGCCGTCCCAGCCGATGCCCCAAGCCGCCGCGCGCCGCATCATCCGCTTCGCACTGGATGCACAGGCGGTTTCACAGGCAGTTTCACAGGCGGACGCCCAGTCGAATGGCTAGTCGAATGCGCCTTCGAACCCCGCAACAGGCGAATGACCTGGACGGATGCGCATTCCGCCCAGTAACCCTCTGGCACTTTCAAGGCGCTTGGGTTAATCGGCAATCATGACCGATAGCCTCACGATCCACCGCCCCGACGACTGGCACCTGCACCTGCGCGATGGCGCCATGCTGGAGGCCGTCCTGCCCGAAACCGCGCGTCACTTCGCCCGGGCCATCATCATGCCGAACCTGGTACCGCCGGTGGTGACAGGGGCGCAGGCCGCCGCCTACCGCGACCGCATCCTGGCCGCCCTGCCCGAGGGAATGGATTTCCAGCCCCTGATGACACTCTACCTGACCGAGGAAACCGACCCGGCCGACGTCGCGGCGGCCCATGCTGCAGGGCTGATCAGGGCGGTCAAGCTCTACCCGGCCGGGGCAACGACGAACTCGGCCTCGGGCGTGCGCGACTTCAACAAGGTCCGTCCGGTCCTCGAACAGATGGCACGGATCGGATTGCCCCTGTGCACCCACGGCGAAGTCACGGATGCAGAGGTCGACATCTTCGACCGCGAAGCCGTCTTCATCGACAAGGTTCTCGACCCGCTGCGACGCGACCTGCCGGAGCTGCGGGTCATCATGGAACACATCACCACGTCGCAAGCGGCCGATTATGTCCGCTCAGCCCCCGCAGGACTGGGAGCGACGATCACGACGCACCACCTCGTCATCAATCGAAATCATATCCTGGTGGGCGGGATCAAGCCGCACTACTACTGCCTTCCCGTCGCAAAACGCGCCACCCACCAAAAGGCACTGCGCCAGGCCGCGACCTCGGGCGATCCGCGCTTCTTCCTGGGAACCGACAGTGCGCCGCACGTCGATCCGGCCAAGGAATGCGCCTGCGGCTGCGCCGGCTGCTTTACCGCCACCAACACGATGCCGATCCTCGCACATGTCTTCGAACAGGAAAACGCCCTCGACAAGCTCGAGGCATTCACCTCGCTGAACGGGGCAAATTTCTACCGCCTGCCGGTCAATGCCGATACCCTCACACTCGCTCGTGGCGCGCGCGACGTCCCGACCAAGATCGAGAGCGGCGATGGCCCCGTCACCATCTTCGATCCCGGTTTCACGCCCGCCTGGCATGTAGCGGACTAATTGGTTTCCCTGTCAAAAATATCCCCGCCGGAGGCATGACCTTTTTGGGGCTTCCATCGGAAGCCCCAAGCCTCCGGCGGGGATACTTGAAACAGGGAAACATTGAACATTTTCAGAGGATGCGATCATGATCCCAAGCTCCTACCCCTCGAAAGAGCAAATAGCCCGGCTGACGGCCAGCATGTTGCTCGACATCCAGGCCGTGCACTTCAACGCGGAGGAGCCCTTCACCCTCGCGTCCGGCCTGCCCTCGCCGACCTACATCGACTGCCGCAAACTGATTTCATTTCCGCGCATCCGTTCCACCCTGATGGATTTCATGACCTGCACGGTGATGCGCAATGCCGGGCTCGAGGCCTTCGACAATATTGCGGGGGGCGAAACGGCGGGCATTCCGTTCGCCGCGCTCGTTGCCGAACGCATGGCCCTGCCGATGACCTATGTACGCAAGAAGCCAAAGGGCTATGGTCGCAATGCCAGGATCGAAGGCGCGATGAGCGAGGGCCAGAGGGTGCTGCTGGTCGAGGATCTGACGACAGATGGCGGATCCAAGCTGTCTTTCGTCGATGCGATCCGGGAAACCGGCGCCAGTTGCGCGCACACGGCCGTGATTTTCTTTTACGGTATTTTCGATGGCACCGAGGAAAAGCTGGCCGAGCATGGGGTAACTCTGCATCATCTTTGCACCTGGTGGGACGTGCTGGAGGAGGCGCGCACACGCGCCGATTTCAGCACCTCGACGCTTGATGAGGTCGAGGCGTTCTTGAAGGCCCCTCGTGCCTGGCAGGATGCCCGCAAGGCGTAGACGCGATTCCCCCTCTGCCGTCGCGGCTGGGCTCCAACGCCTGACCTCCGACACCTGGCGTCCGACGGGCAGCGCGGGGCAATGGCAGCGGTGATTGGCCAAACAAGCGGCACCTTGCCGGGCGGGATCCGCGCAAAACGCGTTTCCCGTCATGAGATGGCACAGGTCTTGCGTTTATGTCGCAATTTTGCACATCATCTGGTAAAAGTGATCATGCACCGCTTATCCACAGGATTATACAATTTGCCTGTGGGTGGCCAGGTTCGCTAAGCACCTCGAAAACACGAGGCGCGAAAAGTCAGGTTGGCAGAACTCCGGTCTGGAAAGCTCGGGCGGAAAATACGGGTCAGGCAAGCGCAGGACATGCGAGCGCGAAACAGGCAAACTCGGGACAGATCGCGGCGCGGGCAGCCCATCCGGTCTGCCGGGAAATATCGGGCCAGGCCCAGGACGGCGCACTTTGACGCGAGGCGCTGACCGGCGACGGGACAGGCGGGGAAACAGGGGATACCAATGAACGAGATCACGGCATTCAATCCGACGGGCGCAAGTGTCGAGATGCCCGATACCATGCCCCATTCCGTTGAGGCCGAGCAGCAGCTGCTCGGCGCCATCCTGACCAACAATGACGTCTATGACCGCATTGCCCAGGTCATCGGCGCGCGGCATTTCTATGACCCGGTCCATGCCCGGATCTTTGAGATTGCCGCGGCCCGGATCGCCAAGAACAACCTCGCCTCGCCTGTCACGCTCAAGGCGTTTCTGTCCGATGACGAAGGACTGAAGGAACTGGGCGGGCCATCCTACCTGGCCAAGCTGGCCGGGGCCGCGGTTTCGTCGTTCGCGGTGCGCGACTACGCGCAGATGATCTATGATCTGGCCGTGCGGCGTGAACTGATCCGACTGGGACAGGATATCTCGGCCGCCGCGACCAAGGTGGATGTCGACAACGACCCCCGCGAACAGATCGTCCAGGCGGAACAAAAGCTCTACAAGCTGTCCGAGCAGGGCCAGGCCGAAAGCGGCTTCGTCTCTTTCCTCAAGGCCGTGACCGACGCCGTTCAGGTCGCCAATGCCGCCTACATGCGCGAGGGTGGCCTGGCCGGGATTTCGACCGGGTTGATCGACATGGACCGAAAGCTGGGCGGTTTGCACAAATCCGACCTTCTGATCCTTGCCGGCCGCCCATCGATGGGCAAGACCTCGCTGGCGACCAACCTCGCCTTCAACATTGCCAAGGCCTACAAGCGCGGCACCCTGCCCGATGGCACCCAGGGGGCCATCGAGGGCGGCGTTGTCGGGTTTTATTCGCTGGAGATGAGCGCCGAGCAACTTGCAGCGCGTATCCTGTCCGAGGCGGCAGAGGTGCCCTCCGAACAGATCCGGCGCGGCGACATGACCGAGGAGGAGTTCCGCCGCTTCGTGCAGGCCGCCAAGGACCTGGAATCCTGCCCGCTCTATATCGACGACACCGCGGCCATTCCGATCGCGCAGCTGTCGGCCCGCGCCCGCCGTCTGAAGCGCACCCACGGGCTGGACCTGCTGATCGTCGACTACCTGCAACTCGTGCGCGGGACGGCAGACAACCGTGTGCAGGAGATTGGCGAGATCTCGATGGGCCTGAAGGCCATCGCGAAAGAGCTGAACATCCCCGTCATTGCGCTGTCGCAGCTGTCGCGCGGCGTTGAAAACCGTGAAGACAAGCGACCCCAGCTTTCAGACCTCAGGGAATCGGGCTCGATCGAACAGGATGCCGACGTGGTGATGTTCGTGTTCCGCGAGGAATATTATGTCGAACGTGAAAAGCCGTCGGATGACCGTCTGGACGAAATCGCGGCCTGGCAGCAGCGGATGGAACGTCTGCATGGCAAGGCCGAAGTGATCATCGGCAAGCAGCGGCACGGCCCCATCGGCTCGATCGAGCTGTCCTTCGAGGGGCGCTTTACCCGCTTTGGCAACCTTGCCAAACCCTGGCAACAGGATGCCGGCGAATACTGATCGCCCTGCCCGGGCAATTGCCGGGCCTTCCCGGTTTGCTGATGCCAACCCCATGATCTGACTGGCGAAACCCGTCTGGTCGCGCAAGGTATCATGCGCGGCCTGTCCTGCCGTTGCCTGCGCCGGAGGGGCCCGCCAGCGCGCGCGGATATCCCGCCGCGTCACGCCGTAGGGCGCGGGCACGAGTCATGACGCGCGGCGCCACAGTGCACCCGCAGCATAACTTCCTGCCAAAAAGTTAAGCACCCGCTCGTAGCGCCTCTCCACCCTTTGTTCAGAAAATGAAGTTTTCTGAGGTCTGGAAATCTGCCGTTAACGCAAAACGGCTAATTCTTTAGGCACATCAGAGGGTGCTGACCGCACATGTTCGCTGCAACGCAGCGAATAGTCTGGACAGACTCGTGCAACCAACAGGACACTTGCTGACATAACGGGACACTTGCTGACATGCGGTATGTAATTCTCCTCCTCCTCGCCCTTTTGCCAGCCCGCGTATGGGCCGAAGGCATAGATTTCAGTTACGACCCCACCCTGATCGAGGTCGATGTCGAACTGGCGCTCATGGTGGACGTGTCCCGCTCGATGACCACGCACGAACTGGACATCCAGCGCCACGGCTATGCAGCCGCGCTGACCAGCGACGCGGTCATGGACGTGATCGCCCAGGGCTTTCTGGGGCGGATCGCGGTCACCTATGTCGAATGGGCCGGGCCGGGCAGCCACCGCATCGTGCTGGACTGGACCACCATCGGCACCCTGCCCGAGGCCGAGGCCGTCTCGGCCATCCTGATGAACACGCAACCCTTCGGAATGCAGCGTACCTCGATCTCATCCGCGCTCGACTATGCCGCGGAACTGATTGAAAACAATCAATATCAGGGATTGCGACGCGTGATCGACGTCTCTGGCGACGGTCCGAACAATTCCGGTGCGCCGGTGGTGCCATCGCGTGATCGCGTCCTGGCGCAGGGCATCGTCATCAACGGGCTGCCCCTGATGACCGACGAAGGCGTCGGCTCTCAATGGACGGTCAATGACCTGGACGCCTATTATCGCGATTGCGTGATCGGCGGCCATGGCGCCTTTGTGGTCGCGGTGCACAGCTGGGATGAATTTGCCAGCGCGGTGCGTCAGAAGATCCTGATGGAGATCGCCTCGGCAGTGCCGCGTATCCAGCACGCCGAAATGATCGTTCCGGTCGCCGGAACCGCCCCCGGCACCTATGATTGCATGGCCGGGGAAAAGACCTGGGACCGTTTTCGCCAGAACTGGGAACCGTAGGGCCCGCGCCGACGGACCCGGTCCGCACGACATCTCCATACACCTCGCCTGATACGTCTCGTCCCCCGATTTACTGTCGCACCAGCCGCTCTCTGGTTGCTCCGGCCCGGCGCATTTACCCGCCGCCGTCAGCGGGACACCGCGCCAATACCGGCCCGCCCTGGATATTCCCCTTGCACAGCCGCGCGCGGCCCAGCAAAAAGCGGCCATGAGCACCGCACGCCTGACCATCGACCTCGACGCGCTGACTTCCAATTGGCGCACGTTGGATTCCGCCTCTGCCGCAACCGTGGAAACGGGTGCGGTGGTCAAGGCAAACGGCTATGGCCTGGGGGTGGAACGCGTCGGCCGGGCGCTTGCCGCGGCCGGGGCACGCCGTTTTTTCGTCGCCGTCGCCGAAGAAGGTGCGGCCCTGCGCCGCGCGCTCGGCCCCGGGCCCGAAATCAACGTCTTTTCCGGGCACATGAATGGCGACACCGATCTGATCGCCCAGGCCGGGCTGACGCCGATGCTGAACTCCATCGACCAGCTCTTGCGCCACGTCGAGGCATTGCCCGGCCATGCCTTCGGTGTTCAGCTCGATTCCGGTATGAACCGCCTCGGCATGGAGCCGGGCGAATGGGATGCCCTGCGCGATATCGCCCTGGCCCAGAACCCGACCCTGATCATGTCGCACCTGGCCTGCGCCGACGAACCCGATCACCCGATGAATGCGCATCAGCTTGAAATGTTTCGGGAAATGACCCAGGGCCTTGGCGTGCCCTGCTCTCTCTCCGCCACGGGCGGCATCCTGCTGGGGCCGCAGTATCACTGCGATGTGACGCGCCCCGGCATCGGCCTCTATGGCGGTTTCCCGTTCCAGGAGGCAACGGCGGTGGCCCACCTGGACCTGCCGATCATCCAGACCCGCGACGTCGGGGTGGGTGAAACCGTCGGCTACGGCAACACCTGGACGGCACAGCGCCCCAGCCTGATCGCGACGGTGGCCGCAGGCTATGCCGACGGCATCCACCGCGTCATGGGTCCGAACACCATGCTCTATGCCGGCAACGTCGCCTGCCCCGTCGTCGGGCGCATTTCGATGGACCTGATCACCGTCGACATCAGCGACCTCGCGGAGGAAACGCCCGAGTATCTCAGCCTGCTGAACGAGGTTCAGACCGTCGATGTGCTGGCCGACAACGCCGGCACCATCGGCTACGAAATCCTGACGTCGCTCGGCGGTCGCTACCTGCGGAGCTATGCCGAGTAGATGGCCCTCATCCTGCGCCTCCTCGCCCATATCGGGCGCGCCGTTCTGGGGGTCCTGGCCGTGTTCGGCCGGGTCGTGATCTTCTTTGCGCAGACCGTATCGCATCTGCTGCGCCCGCCCTTTTATGGCCGTGAATTCATCCTCGCCCTGCTCAACATCGGCTGGCTGTCGCTGCCGGTGGTCGGGCTGACGTCGATCTTCACCGGGGGCGCGCTGGCTTTGCAGATCTATGCGGGCGGATCGCGTTTCGATGTCGAATCCGTCGTGCCGCAGATCGTCGCCATCGGTATCGTGCGCGAACTGGGGCCTGTCATGGTCGGTCTGATGATCGCCGCGCGCGTCACGTCCTCCATCGCTGCGGAAATCGCCACGATGAAGGTGACCGAGCAGATCGATGCCCTGATCACCCTGTCGACCCACCCGATGAAATACCTCACGGTGCCGCGTGTCCTGGCAGCACTGGTCACGGTGCCCGTGCTGGTCGGCATCGGCGACATCATCGGCGTGATGGGCGGCTATCTCGTGTCGACCTATTCGCTGGGCTTCAACCCCGCCGCCTACATCCAGAACACCGTGAACTTCCTCGAACCGCTCGACGTCATCTCGTCGCTGGTCAAAGGCGCGGCCTTCGGCGTGATCGCCGCCTTGATGGGGTGCTATTTCGGCATCAACTCCGGGCGCGGCGCACAGGGCGTCGGTGCCGCGACGAAATCGTCGGTCGAGGCCGCCTCGATCCTGATCCTGGCCTGCAACTTCCTGCTCACGGGGGTGTTCTTCTCGCTATGATACGCCTTGAACAGGTCACGAAAACCTTTGGCAGCAACCCCGTTCTGCGCGGTGTCGACCTCGAGGTGCCAAAGGGCACGTCGATGGTGATCATCGGCGGATCGGGCACCGGTAAATCGGTGCTGCTGAAATGCGTTCTGGGGCTGGTGACACCCGACGCGGGCAAAATCCTGGTCGATGGCACGGATGCCACCAAGGGCGACCGCGATGCCTTTCTCGCCCGCTTCGGGATGCTGTTCCAGGGTGCGGCGCTGTTCGACAGCCTGCCAGTCTGGCAAAACGTCGCCTTCCGCCTGATGCGTGGCAGCCTGAAACGCCCCCGCGCCGAGGCGCGCGAGATCGCGATCGAGAAACTGCGCCGCGTCGGCCTGAAACCCGATGTCGCAGACCGCCTTCCGGCCGAACTTTCGGGCGGCATGCAAAAGCGCGTCGGCCTGGCCCGCGCCATCGCCGCGGATCCCGAGATCATCTTTTTCGACGAACCCACCACCGGCCTCGATCCGATCATGGCCGGTGTCATCAACGACCTGATCCGCGAAATCGTCGTGGAAATGGGCGCGACCGCGATGACCATCACGCACGACATGTCCTCGGTGCGCGCCATTGCCGACAATATCGCGATGCTGCACGGTGGCGTCATCCAGTGGACCGGCCCCGTCGCACAGATGGACACCTCCGGCGATCCCTACCTCGACCAGTTCATCAACGGTCGCGCCGACGGACCCATCGAATCCGTGCGCTGATGCGCCGCGCGCTGGTCTTCGCCAACCTCGCCCTGCTGATCCTGTTCCCGCTGTCCTGGGCGGCGCCGCTGGCGCGCGCCGGGGTGCTGCCGCTGTTCGGACTGTCCGAAATCTCGGTCCTGTCCGGCATCGCCGCGCTCTGGCACAGCGACCCTGTGCTTGCCGGGATCGTGGCGCTGTTCGCCCTGATCGCGCCTGTCGCCAAGACCCTGACCCTTGCGGCTGTCCTGTCGCGCCGCGCCCACCCGCGCTGGCTCCGCCTGACCGGCGGGCTGGGTCGCCTCGCCATGGCGGATGTCTTTCTGATCGCGCTCTATATCGTGCTGTCCAAGGGCATCGGCGTCGGGCGCGTAGAAACGGCCTGGGGGCTTTACCTGTTCACCGGTTGCGTGCTGGCCTCCCTCGCCATCTCGGCCCTCGCCAAACGCGCCTGACCCGGCGTTTTCGCACCTCACCGGCGTTCTTTCGCCCGTTTGCGTACAGAATGCTTTTGACCCCCCCGCGCGGCTCGGGCACAAGCCCCCTCATGGCAAAACCCGTCACGACATTTTCCTGCAACGAATGCGGCGCGATCACCTCCAAGTGGTCGGGGCGCTGCGAAGCCTGCGGCGCATGGAATTCGATCAGCGAAGACGTGCCCCTGTCGGCCGGGCCAAAGGGCAATAGCCTCGGCGCGCTCCGCGGCAAACGCGTCGCCCTGTCGGATCTGTCGGATGCCGAAACCCCGCCGCCGCGCACCGCGTCCGGAATGGATGAACTGGACCGCGTGTTGGGCGGTGGCCTCGTGCCCGCCTCGGCCATCCTTGTCGGCGGCGATCCCGGCATCGGCAAATCCACCCTGCTGTTGCAGGCGGCCGCCGCTTTCGCGGGCAAGGGCCTCAAGACCTTCTATATCTCGGGCGAGGAAGCCTCGGCGCAGGTGCGCATGCGCGCCGCCCGCCTCGGCCTTCAGGATGCCAGCGTCAAGCTGGGCGCCGACACCTCGCTGCGCAACATCCTGACCACACTGGATGAACAGCGCCCCGACCTCGTGATCATCGACTCGATCCAGACGATGTGGAGCGATACCGTCGACAGCGCCCCCGGCTCGGTCAGCCAGGTGCGCGCCGCCTGTCACGAACTGACGACCTTCGCCAAGACGCGCGGTGCATCCGTCGTGCTGGTTGGCCATGTCACCAAGGAAGGCCAGATCGCCGGCCCCCGCGTCGTCGAACACATGGTCGACACCGTGCTCTATTTCGAGGGCGAGCGTGGCCACCAGTTCCGCATCCTGCGCGCGGTGAAAAACCGCTTTGGCCCGGCGGATGAAATCGGCGTCTTCGAAATGACCGGCGGCGGGCTGGCGCAGGTTGCCAACCCCTCGGCGTTGTTTCTGTCCGAACGCGGCACCCCCTCTCCCGGCTCGGTCGTCTTTGCCGGGATCGAGGGCACCCGCCCCGTTCTGGTCGAGGTGCAGGCGCTGGTCGCCCCCACCCCGCACAGCCAGGCGCGCCGCTCGGTTGTCGGTTGGGATGGCAGCCGCCTGGCGATGATCCTTGCCGTGCTGGAATCGCGTTGCGGCATCCCCTTTGCGGGGATGGACGTCTACCTCAACGTCGCCGGCGGCATGAAGATCAGCGAACCTGCCGCCGATCTGGCGGTGGCCGCAGCACTGCTTTCGGCGCGCGAAGATGTGGCTTTGCCGGCAGATACCGTTGTTTTCGGAGAGATTTCCCTGTCTGGGGCGCTACGTCCCGTCGGGCAGACGGAAAACAGGTTGAAAGAAGCACAGAAACTTGGTTTTTCATCGGCGATCGCCCCGGAAGGTGGCAAGCCGGGGAGTAGCGAGGGGCTGAAACTGACCCGCATGGCGGATCTGACCAGCTTCGTGGGCGAGATTTTCGGCGCCGGGTAAGGCGCCGCTTCAAACGGGATACGGACTTTAATGGACGGTTTTACACTTATCGACGGCATCGTGGCCGTGGTCATCCTGCTGTCGGCGCTGCTGGCCTATTCGCGGGGCTTCGTACGCGAAGGGCTGGCCATCATCGGCTGGATCCTCGCCGCCGTCCTGGCCTTTATCTTTGCGCCGCAGATCCAGCCTCTGGTCAAGGAAATCCCGGTGATCGGCGATTTCATCTCCGACAGCTGCGAACTCTCGATCATCACCGCCTTCGGTGTGCTGTTTGCCGTTGTGCTGGCCATCGCGTCGCTGTTCACGCCGCTGTTTTCCTCCGTTGTGCAACGCTCGGTCATCGGTGGCATCGACCAGGCTGCGGGGTTCCTCTTCGGCATCGCGCGCGGCATCTTCCTCGTCGCGCTGGCGTTCTTTGTCTATGAAACCGTGCTGACGTCGCAGGACGTGCCGATGGTCGACAACTCGCGGTCTGCCGTCGTCTTTGCCAAGCTGACCGGCAAGATCGAAGACGAAGACCCCGCGCGCGCCCTCGGCTGGATCACCACGCAATACGAAGAACTGACCAGCTTCTGCGTCGCGCCCGACGCGGCACAGTAACCGACCAGCGCCCAAGGGGGCGGTATCAGCGTGACGCCCGGGCGCAGCTGCGCAGGGCATCCCCCCGATGCCCGCCCCCGCGATCCCCGCCCCCGCGATCCCCTTGGGGGCCAACCCATCCCCCATCCCGCCCCATCTGCCGCATTAGCGGGCGTGCGACAGCGGCACGCGGCGCAAAGTTCACGTTCCCGAAATGCGCGGCGCAGAGTCATGATCCTTTCGTGACACTCCGGTTCAAGCCGCGTAAGAGGGGCCCAACGGACGTGACCGGATTCGGAGCATCTCCCTTGCCCACACCCAAAGACACTACCCAGCCTCAGATTTCTGCCCAGGCGCATCGGCACCAGCCGCAATGCGCCGTCAAATCCCTGGCAGATGCCCCAAGGTTCTACGCGCATCCCTTCGATGACGATAAACTGAAAGAGGAATGCGGGATTTTCGGCGTGATCGGCGTGTCCGACGCGTCGAACTTCGTGGCCCTGGGCCTGCATGCGCTTCAGCATCGCGGCCAGGAGGCCGGTGGCATCGTCTGTCATCACCCCGAATTCGGCTTCAACTCGATCCGCAGCTTCGGCTACGTGCGCGACAACTTCACCTCTGCGGACGTGATGGAAACGCTGCCCGGCCCGCTTGCCATCGGCCATGTGCGCTATTCCACAGCCGGCTCCAAGGCCGCCGTGATCCGCGATGTCCAACCGTTCTTTGGCGAATTTTCCATGGGCGGCGCTGCGATTGCCCACAACGGCAACATCACCAACGCCCTTGCCCTGCGGCGTGAACTGATCGAACGCGGGTCGATCTTTCAAAGCTCCTCTGACAGCGAATGCATCATTCACCTGATGGCGCGCTCGCTGCAAAAGGGCATCCCCGAACGGATGGAGGATGCCCTGCGCCGGGTCGAGGGCGCGTTTTCCGTCGTCGCCATGACCCGAACCAAGCTGATCGGTGTGCGCGACCCGCTGGGCGTGCGCCCGCTGGTGCTGGGCAAGGTCGGTGACGGCTGGGTCCTCAGCTCGGAAACCTGCGCGCTCGACATCATCGGCGCCGAGTTCGTGCGCGAGATCGAGCCGGGCGAAATGGTCGTGATTTCCGCCGACAAGGGCGTCGAATCGCGCCACCCCTTCCGCCCGCAGCCCTCCAAGTTCTGCATCTTCGAACATGTCTACTTTTCGCGGCCCGACAGCATCATCGGCGGCCAGTCCGTATACGAGACGCGCCGCCGCATCGGTGTCGAGCTGGCCCGCGAAGCCCCGGTCGAGGCCGACCTGGTCTGCCCCGTGCCCGACAGCGGCACCCCGGCGGCCATCGGCTTTTCCCAGGAAAGCGGCATTCCCTACGCCATGGGGATCATCCGCAACCAGTACATGGGCCGCACCTTCATCGAACCGACCGAGCAGATCCGCAACATGGGTGTGCGTCTGAAACTCAACGTCAACCGCGCGCTGATCAAGGGCAAGCGGGTCATTCTGGTCGACGACTCGGTCGTGCGCGGCACCACCTCGCGCAAGATCAAGGAGATGATCCTGGATGCCGGCGCCGCCGAGGTGCACTTTCGCATCGCCTCTCCGCCGACCGCGTGGCCCTGCTTCTATGGCGTCGATACCCCGCAGCGTGAAAAGCTGCTGGCCGCCACCATGTCCGAGGAAGAGATGCGCCAGCACCTCAACGTCGATTCGCTGCGCTTTGTCTCGCTCGACGGGCTCTACCGTGCCGCGGGCGAACCTGACGGGCGCAAGAACAGCTGCCCGCAATACTGCGACGCCTGTTTCAGTGGCGAATACCCGGTCGAACCCTCCGACATGATCGCCAAGGGGTTCGAGCTCAAGACAGCGGCCGAATAAGGCACAGCCGGGGGGTGGCACGACGCCGCCCCGCGCCCTAGATGATCCCAGGACGCGGCCATTCCGATGGCGGCGTCCTTTTCACGTGCCCTGCCCCGTTCCGCTTGCGTCATGACGGTGGGGCCAAATGCCAAAGGTCCGATCCATGAACCTCCTCTCGCTCGATGCCCGGTGGCGCCGCTTCAACGACCCCGACTTCACCAGCCAGATCGACGGGCGCCAGTTCTCGGGTGTGTTCGACCTGGGCTACGACGCCCCCGACGCCTGGCCCTTCGGCCCGCGCCTCGACGGCGGCGCGCCGGTGCTTGACGCGGGCGAGGATCGCCTGTCGGCCGAACTCTGCCGCCTTGGCGAAAACCGCTATCTCCACGCGGTGCTGCCGATCCCCGTGCGCGGCAGCGACGAGGTGTTCTTTTTCGCCCCCTGGGTGCAGGTCGCACCGTCCGATTTCTACGCCTATCTCGACAGCCTGGATCAGGACGCCCCGCCCTTTGCAGGCTGCGAAGGGCTGATTGCCAACCTGCTGCCGGGGTTCGAGGACGAAGATATCGCCTGCCGGCTGGTGCCCGGCGGCCCCGGCGAACGCCCCGTCGCACAGGCCCAGACCGACCCGCTGGCCGCAGCGCAGGCCGAAGGGATCTCGTTTGACGCCCTGCTCGACCTCTACGCGGCGGCGGGCGATGACATCCGCCCGCACCTGGCAAACGGCTGACCCTGTCCCTGCCTGACCGGGCGCCTGACCCTGCGCCTACCTGACACGGCGCCTGACCGGGTGCCCGACCCTCTGTCCGGCGATGCCTTGCCGGTGCCGCACCGTGGTCTCGGCAAGGCCGTGCCACTGGCGGCATCGCGTCGCCGCGCCCCTTTCCGCCCTTGCGGCTCACTGTCATGTCACGGCGCAAACTGCACAATGACAGGACATGCCCCATGGCCAATATTCCCCGCGTCGTCGCCAACAACGCCACCCAGGCAGACCAGCTCGATCTGGCCGAGGTCGCGCTTCTCGGCACCATTGTCGGTCCGCGCGGCCCCCAGGCCTTGCTGCGCATGGGGTCGGGGCGGATCCGCAAGGTCAGTGCCGGTGATCGCCTCGGCCTCGGCTTTACCCGCGTGCTGGCCATCGGCAACGGCCAGCTCCAGCTTGCCAGCGGCGGCACGGTCCAGACGCTGACCATCCCCGGCTCCTGATCGCCCCGGACAGCCCGGCGTCTCAGCGTCTCAGCCTCTCAGCCTCTCAGCCTCTCAGCCTCTCAGCCTCTCAGCCTCTCAGATCGCTTGACCCGCGCGATGAAAACACGCAAGACCCCCCGCATGACCGATCAGATCCAGACCCCCGCCGCAGACCGTCCCGTGGCCCTTGTCACCGGGGCCTCGCGCGGCCTTGGCGCGGCGCTTGCCTATGCCCTGTCGCACAGCCATCACGTCGTGGCCGTGGCCCGGACCGTCGGCGCACTCGAAGAGCTGGACGACCGCATCCAGGCGGCGGGCGGCTCGGCCACGCTGGCGCCGATGGATGTCACCAAACCCGACGCGATGGCGCAACTTTGCCGGTCGATCTACGATCGCTGGGGTGGCATCGCCCTCTGGGCACATACCGCCGTGCATACCGCGCCGCTGACCCCGGCCAGCCATGTCGACGCCAAGGACTGGTCAAAGTCGCTTGAGACCAACGTCACCGCCATGGGTCACCTCGTACCCTATGTCGCGCCGCTGCTGGGCCGGACCGGCACCGCGTTGTTCTTTGATGACCCTGCCGCGCCGGGGGCCAAGTTCTTTGCCTCCTACGGCGCGACCAAGGCCGCACAGATCGCCATGGCCCGCTCCTGGGCGGCGGAAACGGTGCGCACGGGGCCACGCGTGCAGATCCTGACGCCCCGCCCGATGCCGACGGCCGTGCGCGCCCGCTTCTATCCCGGCGAAGACCGCGCCGCCCTCACCCCCTGCCCTGACGAGGCCGCGCGCCTGCTGGCGACGGTCCTGACCCCCGCCACCTGACTGGCCGCCGACGTGCCGCCGACCAGCGGCGCGCGCCCGCTCGCGTGCCGCTGCCCGGGGGTGGCGGAGCCGCCGCTCAGCCCCGCGAACAATGTCCGGGCGGCGCACACCGCACCAGCCGTTGCACCGCTGCCAGTCAGACGCCCCCGGTCAGGCACCCTGCCGCCCGTCGCGCCACGCAGTCGCAGCGCCGTCGCGGCATACGGCCCGCCGGTGCAAACAGCGGCCATTCACCGCTCGGATACCGTCAAGATACCGACGTGAATACCGAAGCCGCAAAGACAGCCCACCCGGTCGCTTGCCCCTCACCGCTGCCTCGCCTATGCAGGGGTCAACGGCCAGACGGATGGACCAGTCAGTCCGGCCGGACGAATTGGCCAGACGAACTGACCAGTCGAAACGGCCAGTCTGATCAGCCAGCCGGATCAGCGAGCCGGATCAGCCAGTCGAACAAGGGAACATTCATGCGCATTCTCATCACCAACGACGACGGCATCAACGCCCCCGGTCTCAAGACGCTGCACGCCATCGCGACCGATCTTGCCGGTGCCGATGGCGAAGTCTGGACCGTCGCCCCCGCGTTTGAGCAATCCGGCGTCGCGCATTGCATCTCCTACACCCACCCCACGATGATCTCCGAAATGGGTCCGCGCACCTTCGCCGCCGAAGGCAGCCCCGCCGATTGCGTCCTTGCCGGTGTGCATGACGTGCTTAACGGTCAGCAGATCGACCTGATCCTTTCAGGCGTCAACCGCGGCAATAATTCCGGGGAAAATGCCGTGTATTCAGGGACTTTGGGCGGCGCGATGGAAGGTGCGCTGCAAGGCATCCCCGCCATGGGCCTGTCGCAGTACTGGGGGCCGGACAATGCCCACCTGGAGGATCCCTTCGAAGTGGCCGCAACCCTCGGCGCGGACGTCGTGCGGGCCGTGCTGGCCAATCACCCCGGTGACGGCAACAGCGATTACCGCACCTTCTACAACATCAACTTTCCGCCTTGCGCCGCCGCCGACGTCAAGGGGCGCAAGGTGGTCCCGCAGGGCTATCGCAAGGGCACCAGCTTTGGCGTGATCCCGCACGAGGCGCCCTCGGGCCGCCGGTTTCTCTGGGCACGCGGTGGCGATCAGCGCGTCGCGGCCACGCCCGGATCGGACGCCGACGTCAACTTGCAGGGCTATGTCTCGATCACCCCGATGCGGGCCGATCTGACAGCGCACGACCTGCTCGACGCCCTCAAGGTCATCGAATAGCGCAGCGTTACGCCCCCAACCCACGATAGCCCTTTCCCTGCAGGTCCGATTGCCGCAGTCTCGGGCCATCGCGGGCGCCGCCGCTCCCCGTTTCCACTTCGCCCCACCGTTCCCGAACCAGCCGGATCCAAGACCAGATGAGCCACGACACCAGCGACACAGCGGAACGCAAGATGCAGTTCCTCTTTGCCTTGCGCTCTCGTGGGGTGACGGACAAACGCGTGCTCGAGGCGATGGAAAAGGTCGATCGGGGCGAATTCATCCGCGGCATCTTTGCCGATCGCGCGTATGAGGACATGCCCCTGCCGATTGCCTGCGGCCAGACGATTTCGCAGCCCTCCGTCGTCGGGTTGATGACCCAGGCGCTGGACGTGCAACCGCGCGACAAGGTGATGGAGGTCGGCACCGGCTCGGGCTACCAGGCGGCTGTGCTCAGCCACCTCGCCCGCCGGGTCTATACCGTCGACCGCCATACCCGCCTCGTACGCGAAGCCAAGGCCGTGCTGGACCGGCTGGGGCTGGTCAACGTGACCACCTTCGCCGCCGACGGCAGCTTTGGCCTGCCGGATCAGGCCCCCTTTGATCGCATCCTCGTGACCGCCGCGGCCGAAGACCCGCCGGGCCCGCTCTTGGCTCAGCTCAAGGTCGGCGGTATCATGGTGCTGCCCGTCGGGCAGTCGAACACGGTGCAAAGCCTGATCCGTGTGCGAAAGCTTGAACAGGGCCTGGAATACGATGAACTGCGCCCGGTGCGCTTTGTCCCGCTGCTGGAAGGCATGGGCAAGGACACCTGAACCAGCCCGCCACCGAGAGCGGGCGGCCAAAGAACACCCGAGAACAGCCCCGACATCGGGGATGGGATGAGGACGAACAGATGACCGCAACTTTCAAAGGCCTTGGCCGAATTGTCGCCGCCACCAGCGCATTGGCCCTGCTGGCCGCCTGCAACGGGCCAATCGACTCGGACCTGCGGGGGGGCTTCGGTGGCTTTTCCACGGCCGACGCCGCGCTCGGCGTGACCGCCGCGCGCCCCGCCCCCGACAACCGCGGGATCATTTCCTATCCCGGTTACCAGGTGGTCGTGGCACGGCGTGACGACACCGTCACGGACGTCGCCGCACGGGTCGGCGCAGATCCCGCCGTACTGGCCCGCTATAACGGCCTGAACGTCGGGGACCGCCTGAACGAAGGCGCCGTGCTGGCCTTGCCCAGCCGGGTGGCCGAACCTTCGGCTGCGACAGGCGCGGCCGGAACCGGGCCGATCATGGCGCCCGGCGACGTCGGCTTGACCCAGATGGCGGGCAGTGCGATCGAACGGGCCGCAGACAAGGAAATCTCGGTCGCGACATTGCCGCCCTCGGCACCAGGGGAACCCGCGCGCCAGGTCGGCCAGGAACCGATCCGTCACCGGGTCGAGCGTGGCGAAACCGCCTATACCGTGGCGCGCCTTTACGGCGTCTCCGTCCGCTCGCTGTCCGAATGGAACGGGCTGGACGCCAACTTTACCATCCGCGAAGGGCAGTACCTGCTGATCCCGCTGGTGTCAGAGAATGGCACCGCGGCGCGGCCGCCGCTGGCGACCACGACGGCGCCGGGCGTCGGCTCGCCCACGCCGCCGCCGCCCTCGGCCTCGAAACCGCTGCCCGCCGAAACCCCGGCCCCGCTGGCCGCGGCACCGGCCGTCCCCAAGACCGAGAGCGGCAAGACCATCGCGCCCGACCTCAGCGCGGAGCAGAGCGCCCCGACCGGCAAGCTGGGATATCCGGTGCAGGGCCGCATCATCCGCGAATATGAAAAGGGCAAGAGCGACGGCATCGACCTGGCAGCTGATCCCGGCGTGCCGGTCAAGGCCGCCGGATCGGGCACCGTGGCCGCCATCATCCAGGACACCGACAACCGCAGTGTCATCGTCATCAAACACGACGACAACCTTCTGACGCTCTATTCCAACGTCGAAGGCATCACGGCGAAAAAGGGCGATGCGGTGGAGCGTGGTCAGCAGATCGCCAAGATCGCCACGGACGGCACGCCCTACCTGCATTTCGAAGTGCGCAAGGGCCTCGATACCGTCGACCCGATGTCCTATCTGAAATGATCCGCCGGGGGTGCGGTCTCTGCCAAGGCAGAGCACGCCGCGCCCTCGGGGCCCAGGTTGCGGATCGTCGGGCACCGAGGCGATTTCCGGGCAGAGAGTTCGGCGCGGAGATCCTGAGGCCACGGTGACCTGACGCGGGCGTCGGTGACAATAGGGCTGAGCAGCGGTCTGGCGCTGCGTTTCCCTGTCGGCGTACCCCTGTCTGCATTTGCGTCTTTGGGCAGGAGGGCTTTGCCCTCTTGAGGCCTTTGGCCTCAATTCACCCGAGGGTATTTTCGGCCAGATGACAGGGAGCGCGTGGCGCCTGTCCAGGTGTCTGGCACCCGAATTCAGGTACCCAGATTCAGGCGACCGGATTCAGGCGACCTGGATACCGTGGCGTCCGGCGAGATCCGTGAAGAACTGCCAGGCGACGCGCCCCGAGCGGCCGCCGCGCGTGGCCTGCCATTCGATCGCCTCGGCGCGCAGCGTTTCCGCCGGTACGCGCAGGCCGTGCGCGGCGCAATAGCCGTCGATCATCGCCAGGTAATCGTCCTGGCTGCAGGGGTGGAAGCCGAGCCAGAGGCCGAAGCGGTCGGACAGGGAGACCTTTTCCTCGACCGCCTCGGAGGGGTTGATGCTGCTGGAGCGCTCGTTCTCGATCATGTCGCGGGGCATCAGGTGGCGGCGGTTCGACGTCGCATAGAAGAGCACGTTTTCCGGGCGACCCGAGATACCGCCATCCAGCACGGCCTTGAGGGATTTATAGTGCTGGTCGTCGTGGCTGAAGCTGAGATCGTCGCAGAACAGCAAGAAGCGGTGGCGGCTGCTGCCCAGGAGGTGCATCAGGCGGGACACGGTCGGCAGATCTTCGCGTTGCAGCTCGACGATCTTGAGCGGGTGCCCCTGACGCAGGACATCGGCGTGCACCGCCTTGACCAGGCTGGATTTGCCCATGCCGCGTGCGCCCCAGAGCAGCGCGTTGTTGGCGCCATACCCGCGGGCGAATTGCAGCGTGTTGGCCAGCAGCGTATCGCGTGCGCGTTCGACGCCGATCAGCAGCGACAGGTCGACGCGAGAGATCCTGGTCACCGGCTCGAGGTATTCGGGGTCGGTCTGCCAGACAAAGGCATCGGCGCCGTCGAAATCAGGTGCCTCAAGCGGCGCCGGAGACATGCGTTCCAGCGCTGCGGCGATACGCTCCATCGGGTCTGTCATGACGGCCCTCACTCCTTGCGGTCGGGATCGTCCGGCAGGTCTTCTTCGTCGTCGAAGTAGCCCTCGGCGCGCAGCCGTGCATCGCGGCGGCGTTCGACACGGCGAACCAGGAAGATCGAGATTTCGTAGAGGCCGTAGACCACGACGAACAGGATGATCTGGGTGATCACGTCCGGCGGTGTCACCACGGCGGCCAGCACCAGGATACCGACGACGGCGTATTTGCGCATGCCGCCCAGGCCGACCGCGGAAACCAGCCCCGCCTGCCCCATCAGCGTCAGAAGCACCGGCAGCTGAAAGCAGATGCCGAACGCCACGATGAACTTGATCGTGAGCTTGAGGTATTCCTGCGCCGAGCCCTGGAAGGCGATGCCGGCGACGGTCTGCCCCACCTCGGTGTCGCCCGTCAGCGTGCCGGGTTGCTGGAAACCGAGGAAGAAGTCGAAGGCCATCGGCGTGACGACGTAAAACGCAAAGGCCGCGCCGAGGAAGAACATGAACGGCGAGGCGATCAGGAACGGCAGGAAGGCGCCCTGTTCGCTCTTGTACAGGCCCGGCGCCACGAAACGCCACATCTGGTAGGAAATGTAGGGAAAGCTGAGCATCAGCCCACCCAGAAGCGAGATCGAGACCGCGACGAAGAAACCTTCCTGCAACTTGATCATGATCAGACCGCAGTCATCGCCCATGGCGTCGCGGGCCTGGCACAGCGGTTGCGTCAGAAAGTTGAAGATCGGGTTCCAGACGGTAAAGCAGATCGCCATGCCGACGATGAACGCGATCAGGGAATGAATCAGGCGCGTGCGCAGCTCGGCGAGATGTTCGATCAGCGGTGCGGAGCTGTCTTCCAGCTCATCCGTATCGCTCATGCTCAACCTTTCTTGGTGGGAGCAGGTTTCGCCTTGCGCGTTTGCGCCGGGGCGGCCTTGCGGACGGGACGGTTGATGGGTTTGGCGGTGCGGCGTGTCTGCGCGGGGGGCTGCTGTCGCGGCGCCGGCAACACGTCGGGAGGTGTCGGTTTCGGGTTGGCGATCGGGGCGACCTCGGGCACGGCCAGCGCGCTGTCGGAGGCCGCTGCGCGGGCTTGTTCATCCAGTCGTTTCTGCGCCGCATTCGCCGTCGCGGAATGGATCTTCTTGGCTGCGGCCGCACGTTCCTCGGCCAGCTTTCCGGTGTTGCTGTCCGGGGTCCACTTGGCGAAATCCGTCGCCTCCTTGACCTTGTCCAGCCCGTAGCGTTTCGGATTGGACAGCCCCTTGAGGACGTTCGAGGCGTCCTTCATGCCGGATTGATCGGCCGCATCTTCCATGGCGCGGGAAAACTCACGCGCCATGCCTCGTGCACGGCCCACGAACTGGCCGATATTGCGGAAAAGCCCCGGCAGCTCTTTCGGGCCAACCACGATCAAGGCGACGACCCCGATGAGCATAAGCTCGGTCCATCCCATTCCGAACATGGGGGATCAGACCTTGTCTTTCGACTCTTCCGGAGTCACGTCGCGCGCCGTGTCGGCATTTTCCCGTTCGATTTCCTCGGTGCCGTCGGTGACGCCGCGCTTGAAGGCGGTGATGCCTTTGCCGACTTCCCCCATCAGCGACGAAATCTTGCCACGGCCAAACAGGACCAGCACAACCACGGCGATCAGAAGAAGGCCCGGCAGGCCAATGTTATTAAGCATATCAGCTCTCCCTTGCACGGACGGATCCCCGCCGCCCGGTGTCTCAGGACACTTAATGTTTTCAAGGCGAGGATGAAAGAACCAAAGCACCGCACCCACGCTTTTTTGCGCAAACGTGCGCTTTGTGGCCGAGGAATGCCCCGATGGCGACGCCCGGCTGCGCAGCGGTGCGCGCCCTGCCCCGCCCACCACTAGGCAACCCCCGTGGCGGCGCGCGATCACGCCCGTTTCGGGCGCGAAATCGCCTTAGCGCACGGGAAACACAAAGCAGCGGTCGCGCCGGATCGTCAGCCACAGCGGCTTGCCCGGCTTGGGCAGGAACACATTCGGGACCGTCGCCTTCAGAATCGAGCCGTCGTGATCCATGCGGAATTCGACCAGGCTCTCATTGCCCATGAAACGGGCACGTTCGACCACGCCACGGGCGGGCGTTCCGTGTTCCGGGGTGGGCAGCGGGCCGGCGCCGTTCCGGTCGAAATCTATGCGCAGGTGCTGGGGCCGGATGATGATCTCGACCTCGCCGCCCTCGGGCACGCCCGGCGTCAGGAACTGACCGAACGGCGTCTGTGTCAGGGCCCCGCTGACCCGCCCCCGGATCACGTTGATATCGCTAAAGAAAGCAACCGCGTCGCGGTCTCGGGGCGCGTTGTAGATGTTGTAGGGCGCGCCCTGTTGCACGATCTTGCCGCCGCGCATCAGCGCAATCTCGTCCGCCATGCGCATGGCTTCTTCGGGTTCGTGCGTCACCAGCAGGACGGCAGCGTCCTCGGCCTTCAGCACCGCAAGGGTCTGGTCGCGAATCTCGTCGCGCAACCGGTTGTCCAGGCCCGAGAACGGCTCGTCCATCAGCATTACGCGCGGCCGTGGCGCCAGTGCACGCGCCAGGGCGACGCGCTGCTGTTCGCCCCCCGACAGGCCGTGCGGGTAGTCGTCGATATGGCGCAGCATGTCGACGCGCGCCAGCAGCTCCTCGACCCGCGCGCGCTGCTCGGCCTTGCCGGTGGACAATCCGAAGGCGACGTTCTGCGCCACGGTCAGGTGCGGGAACAGCGCGAAATCCTGAAACATCAATCCGATGTGGCGACGTTCCGGCGGGATGCGAAACACCGTGTCACAGATCAGCTGGCCATCGGTATAGATCGCCCCGGCATCCTGCATCTCGACGCCCGCGATCATCCGCAAGGTGGTGGACTTGCCGCAGCCAGACGGCCCCAGCAGGCAGGTCACCTGCCCCGGCATCACCGTCAGGCTGACATCATCGACCACGGTCAGATCGCCGTACCGGCGCGTCAGGTTGCGAATTTCCAGGCGGGGGGCGGGCTGGCTCAAGGTCTTGCTGTCCGATCGAAGGGGATAGGTCCCTGCGCATCCCCGGGCCGCACGGCGCGGCCCGGGGATGTCGGCAGGTCAAACGGTATCGGTATGATCCGCTCAGAAGGTCGAGTTGAAGGCGCCACCGTCCAGCAGAACGTTCTGCCCGATCATGAACGCCGCATGTTGAGAGCACATGAAAGCGCAGGTCTGGCCGAATCCGCTGGCCGACCCGTAGGTCTGCGCCGGAATCGTCGCCATGCGGGCCGCGCGGGCCTCCTCCAGCGTGATGCCCTTGGCCTTGACCACCCCGCCGTCCAGCGATGCCGCCCGGTCGGTGTCGTGAATGCCCGGCAGCAGGTTGTTGATATTGACACCATGCCCCGCCACCTGGCGTGCGGTGCCCGCGACATACCCGGTCAGACCGGCGCGCGCCGAATTCGACAGACCCAGCTGGCCGATGGGCGATTTCACCGATTGCGACGTGATGTTGACGATTCGGCCCCAGCCGGCCTCGATCATGCCGGGCAGCTGCGCCTTGATCAGCGCGATCGGCGTCAGCATGTTGGCATCCAGCGCCGCGATGAAATCGTCCCGGTCCCAGTCGGTCCACATGCCCGGGGGCGGTCCACCGGCGTTGGTCACCAGAATGTCGACCTGCCCCGCGGCATCCAGCACCTCTGCCCGACCGGATTCGCTGACGATATCGGCAGCAACCGCCGTCACGTTCACGCCATACAGGTCGCGAATCTCCTGCGCCGTCGCCTCCAGCGCCTCGGCGCCCCGCGCGTTCAGCACCAGGTCGACACCCGCCTCGGCCAGCGCCATGGCACATCCGCGCCCCAGCCCTTTTGAGGACGCCGTCACCAATGCGCGCTTTCCCTTGATCCCAAGATCCATGATACTCTCCTTCCGGGCGACGTTTCCGTCGCCGCCTCATCCGCAGCGATATCGCCTCAAATGCGTATATCGCGTAACTTGAACGTAACCTGCCATAGTTAGGCAACAGATCACCAGCGAGTCTTCTTGCCAGAGGTAGCCCAGGCGCTGTCATGACAACAGCCAGCCCGCAGACAATCACTGCCATTCCGGTCTATCTATCCGGCGTGATGCAGGTCGTCCATGGCGTGAACGAAGGGGATGGCCTCTCCTTCGCCGAGGAACTGGTGCCCGATGACATCTACTGGTTCGCCCCCGCAGCGACGCAGGTGCGCCTGTCCATCGAATCGCGCGACGATGGCACCACAACCGTCAGCGCACAGACAGGACATGGCACGCCCGGCGCGCGTCTCGTCCTCGACAGCTGCCTGACCTTCATGTCTCCCGATGGCGCCACCAGCGATGTTCTGGTGATCGTCGAGGTCGGGCAGGACGGCGCGGTCAACGATGTCTACGCCCTGCCCCTTGCGCCGATGATCCCGCGCACCGATTACCAGCTGGTCGGCATCGACACCCGCACCGCGCATCGCAAGCTGGCCGATGTCGCCTGCGTCTCGTTCACGCGCGGCACGCTGATCACGCTGGCCAGCGGGCGCCAGTGCCCGATCGAGGATCTTTCCGTCGGGGATCGCGTCCTGACACGCGACGACGGCGCGCAGCAGATCCGCTGGATCGGCACGTCGATCGTGCGGGCGACTGGCGCGTTTGCCCCTATCGTCATTCGCGCCGGGGCGCTGGCCAATGCCAATGACCTCGTCGTCAGCCCCGACCATCGCCTGTTCATCTACCAGCGCGTCGATGCCCTCGATGTCGGTCGAAAGGAGGTGCTGGTGCGCGCGCGCCACCTGATCAACGACGATACCGTGTTCCGACAAGAAGGCGGCTTTGTCGAATACTTCCAGCTTCTGTTCGACACGCACCAGATCATCTACGCCGAAGGGATCGCCGCCGAAACGCTGCTGCTCGATGACAACACCCGCACCGCGCTCGGCCCCCAGCTTCCCGGTGCGTTCCTCGGGCCGATGTCCGGTCACTCGGACCGCCCGCACCTCGAATACGAACTCAGCGCCGCTACCCTGCGCCGCCCCGATGCGCTCGAGATACTGCGCGGCGTCTCCCGTCGTCCGCCGCCGTCGCGCGACTGACCGCCGCATCGCGCCACCGCCCGCCCCACCTCGCACCGCCCCACCTTGCACCGCCCCACCTCGCACCGCCCGACCTCGCACCGCCGTGTCGCGCAACGCGACGCGCCGCTCCCCTTTACCGGCCAAATCGGTCGTCATTCTGCGGCGCGGGCACCCCTCTGGCCGGCCGACTGCACCTGCAACCTCTCTAGGGCGCGCCGCCACATCCACCGCTCACATACCGCTTTGATACCGACACAAATACCGACGTTGCGATTTGGGGCGCGCCGCCGCTCTCGGCCCGGCCCCGGGTGCAGCCCATGCTTGCCCTTTTTCCGATCCCTGATATATGCCGCGACATGCTGGACACCCCTTCAACCCGCCCCCAACTCCCCGCAGAAATCGCGCGCAGGCGCACTTTCGCGATCATCTCGCACCCCGATGCGGGCAAAACCACCCTGACCGAGAAGTTTCTTCTCTATGGTGGCGCCATTCAGATGGCCGGTCAGGTGCGCGCCAAGGGCGAGGCGCGGCGCACGCGCTCGGACTTCATGCAGATGGAAAAGGATCGCGGGATTTCCGTCTCCGCCTCTGCAATGTCGTTTGATTTCAAGACGTTCAGGTTCAATCTTGTCGACACGCCCGGCCACTCGGATTTCTCCGAAGACACCTATCGCACCCTGACCGCAGTCGACGCCGCCGTCATGGTGATCGACGGGGCCAAGGGGGTCGAAAGCCAGACGCAAAAGCTTTTCGAGGTTTGCCGCCTGCGGGATCTGCCGATTCTGACCTTCTGTAACAAGATGGACCGCGAGAGCCGCGAGACGTTTGATATCATTGATGAAATTCAGGAAAATCTGGCAATCGACGTGACCCCGGCCTCTTGGCCGATCGGCGTCGGGCGCGACTTTCTGGGTTGCTATGACATGCTCAATGACCGGCTTGAGCTGATGGACCGCGCCGACCGCAACAAGGTCGGTGAATCCATTGAGATCAAGGGTTTGAACGACCCCAAGCTGGATGAACTGATCCCCGCCGACCTGTTGGAAAAGCTGCGGGAGGAGGTCGAGATGGCGCGCGAATTGCTGCCGCCCTTCGATCAGCAAGCACTGCTGGACGGCACGCTGACCCCGATCTGGTTCGGCTCTGCCATCAACTCGTTCGGCGTCAAGGAACTGATGGACGGCATCGGCACCTATGGCCCAGAACCGCAGATTCAATCGGCAGAACCACGCAAGATTTTGCCAGAAGAAACAAAGGTTTCCGGCTTTGTCTTCAAGGTGCAGGCGAATATGGACCCCAAGCACCGCGACCGCGTGGCCTTCATCCGCCTTGCCTCAGGCCACTTCAAACGCGGCATGAAACTGACCCATGTGCGGTCGAAAAAACCGATGTCCATCACCAACCCTGTGCTCTTCCTTGCCTCGGATCGCGAGCTGGCCGAGGAAGCCTGGGCAGGCGATATCATCGGCATCCCCAACCACGGCCAATTGCGCATCGGGGACACGTTAACCGAAGGCGAAGCAATTCGTGTTACCGGTATCCCCTCGTTTGCACCGGAATTGCTGCAAAGCGTCCGTTCGACCGACCCGATGAAGGGCAAGCATCTTGAAAAGGCGCTGATGCAATTCGCCGAGGAAGGCGCCGCCAAGGTGTTCAAGCCGGCCATCGGGTCCGGCTTCATCGTCGGTGTCGTTGGCGCGCTTCAGTTCGAAGTGCTCGCCAGCCGGATCGAGCTGGAATATGGCATTCCCGTGCGTTTTGAACCCTCGCAGTTCACTTCGGCCCGCTGGGTCAACGGTGAGCGCCAAGCCATTGATAAGTTTGTGAATGTGAACAAGCAGCATATCTCCTACGACCATGACGGCGACACGGTTTACCTGACCCGCCTGCAATGGGACATCGATCGTGTCGTGCGGGATTATCCCGACATCACGCTGACCGCGACGAAAGAGATGATGGCCTGACGCTTGCGCGGGATCTCCCGCGCGGGCAAGCTCCCGTCATGGACAGGTCATCGACATACGGCGGTTTCGACCGGGTTCTTGCCCAGATGGAGGGCCGCCGTGACCCCTTGACCTTCGCCCCCGGCGAGGCGCTGCCCGACCTGCACATCGACCTTGCACCGCTCCGGCAGCGCAGGGTCGGCGAAGGCCCGGACACACACCAGAAATCGGCCTCAACATACTCCTATAAATACCTGGAATTGAAAGAAGAGTTCTTGGGGCAGCCCGAACTCCTCTGGCTGCATGGACTGCTTGTCGCGGCCCTGCGACGCCGCGCCCAGCCCGCCCAGGCCGCCCCGCTGTTCCTGCGCATCTGGCGGGAAGAGGCCCCGTTTTTGCTGACGCACCTCGGCCCCCGTTGGCTGGTGTCCGCGGCGACAACCTTTGCCGACCACGGCACAACCGAGGCGCAGAGGCGTGTCGGTCACAGCCTGGCGGTTCTCTTCGCCACCATGAAGCTGTACGAGACCGAGCGCCTGCATGTTCCCGCCAGCCCGAAGCAACCCTTTGACGGACCTCGCAAATCCGGGCCCCTCGCCTTGGATATGGACGCCTATGCCATCGTCAACGGCGGCCTTGACGTCAACATGCTGGGACGCCTCTGGCAAGATGCCGGGGGGGATGACACGATCCGCCCGCTGGCGCGTCATCTTCTGGGCCTCCTCGACACTGACGACCGCACTGTCTTTCGCCGTTTGCGCCTGATGAGAGAGGCGCGCGAAAACCGTCAGGAAAAGGTTGGGGAGCTGTTCTCCTTTGCTCCGCTGCACGACAAATCCAACGTGGCGCCCGCCCCTGCACAGCTGGCCAGTCTCACAGCCGGACCGCTGCGTTGGGGGGTCGTCTCCACCGTGCAGGCGCCATTGCCGCAGATCGCGCGCTTCGCCGCCTATCACCTGTCCGAAGGCGCCGCCCGCATTCAGCTTTACCTGGATACGCCAGACGCCGAAACGGCCGCATTTTTCAGCGGCGACAGTCGCGTCAGGGTCATTCAATGCACTCAGGCCTACTGGGATCGGCACCGCGCAGGGCGCCCCGAGACGCACCAGGGGCGGCAGATGCGCAACGCGACACATGCCTACCGCCGCAGCGATCTCGACTGGCTGGCGCATCTTGACGTGGACGAGGTGCTGATGCCACCGATCCCGATGTCGGATCTGCTGGTCCAGGTGCCTGCCGATACCGCCGTCGTCCATGTGCGTCCGGCCGAAATGCTGGCTGGCGGCACGCAGGACAGTGCCGCGTTCAAGTTGACCCCACGCTTTGCGGGCACGGACAAGGCTGCGCTGCAACAGATCTATCCCACCTTCGGCGCGCACCTGCGGGGCGGGTACATCAGCCATCTGGAAGGCAAGGCCGTCGTGCGCGTCGGAATCCCTGAATGTCGCCTTGGCATTCATGCACTTCTGTACAGGGGCGAACCCGCTGCCAATCGCGCCGAACTGCGAAACGGCTGGGTCGGACATGCCCATGTCCGCGACTGGCAGGATTTCCGCGATCGCCTTGATTTTCGGATGAAAAAAGGCTCCTACCAACGGCGCGGCACGACATTCGGACTGTACGACGTGCTTGAATTCCTCAAGGAAAACGAAGGTGAGGATGGCCTGAGGCAGTTCTACGACGAGGTCTGCGCCGATACGCCCGCCCTGCGTCAGGCCCTGGACGACCACCAGATGCTGCTCACCCGCCACCTCGACCTCGATGAACGGTGCCGCCAGGTTTTCGGGCGCGTGCCACCGGTCACTGGCACATGAACAGCCCGGCCTGGGGCATCGTCTCGACCATCAGGGCGCCGGCCCGGGACGTGCTGAATTTTGCCGCCTGGCACCTCGATCTGGGCGCGACCCGGCTGATGCTGCATTTCGACGACCCCGACGCCCCGGTCCCGGAGGCTTTGCGCAACCACCCCCAAATCGACGTCGTGGTCGCCGACCAGGCCTACTGGCAGCGCATTGGTCGGCGGCGTCCGACCCGTCATCAGCCCCGCCAGACCCTAAATGCCACCCGCGCCTATGCGGCCAACACAGCTTGCGACTGGCTGGCGCATATCGATGTCGATGAATTTTTGCTCTGCGACGGTCCGGTTGCGGGGCACCTGGCCCGCCTTGCACCCGAATGCCAAACCGCACGCCTTCGCCCGATCGAAGCGCTGGCCGCAGATGCTCTGCCGACCGAACCACCCGACACCCGAGTCAATTTCAAGGCATTCACCCTGCAAACGCCATTGCGACACAGGCAGACCGCGCGGATATTTCCCACCTATGGTGGATGGCTGAATGGCGGGATGCTCAGCCATGCGGCGGGAAAGCTCTTTGTCCGCAAAGGCTTGCCCGAGGCCGAATTTCGCATCCACAACGTTCTGTCGCGGGGAGAGCAAAATCCCGGCCAGGTGGAACTGAGCGATATTTCCCTGGCGCATTTTCACGCGGGACCGTGGGAGGACTGGCTGAAACACTACCGCTTTCGGCTGGAAAGCGGGGCCTATCGCGCCGGCCTACGCCCCGCCCAGGGCGCGACAGCCCCCCTGCATGATCTGCTGCGCGACCTCGAAAACCGGCGCGGCCTGGCGGGCCTGCGCCACTTTCACCAAGAGGTCTGCTGCGACACGCCCGACCTGCGCGCGCGCCTCGGGGCCGAGGGCCTGTTGCGCACTGCCGAGTTCGACTTTGCCACCCTGCGCCGCCGACACTTTGCAGATGCCACCACCTGAAAAGCGCAGTGAAAGGCCGCTGCCGTTAACACCCGGTTGCAAAGGCCCGTCGCGATTGACGTTTTGCCATTTATGCTGTATTTCGCGGGCACCATGGGGCGCGGCCGATCTGCGCTCCGGGGGCCATGAAGGCCCCCTATCTTTTCAGACGCTACGGGCCGAGATGTGTCCGTAAACACCGGATACATATGACCAAGTTTTCTGATCTGAACCTGGACCCCAAGGTCCTGAAAGCCATTGAAGAAGCCGGCTACGAGACGCCGACGCCCATCCAGGCGGGTGCGATTCCCCATGCGCTGGCTGGCAAGGACGTGCTGGGCATCGCCCAGACCGGCACCGGCAAGACGGCCAGCTTCGTGCTGCCCATGATCACGCTGCTGGCCAAGGGCCGCGCACGGGCCCGTATGCCGCGCAGCCTTGTGCTCTGCCCGACCCGCGAACTTGCCGCCCAGGTCGCCGAGAATTTCGACACCTATACCAAACACTTGAAACTGACCAAGGCGCTGCTGATCGGCGGCGTCAGCTTCAAGGAACAGGAACAGCTGATCGACCGCGGCGTCGACGTGCTGATCTGCACCCCCGGCCGTCTGCTGGACCATTTCGAGCGCGGCAAGCTGCTGCTGACCGGCGTTCAGATCATGGTCGTGGACGAGGCTGACCGGATGCTCGACATGGGCTTCATCCCCGATATCGAACGCATCTTCAGCCTGACCCCCTTCACCCGCCAGACGCTGTTCTTCTCTGCCACCATGGCCCCTGAGATCGAGCGCATCACCAATACCTTCCTCTCCGCGCCCGAGCGGATCGAGGTTGCGCGCCAGGCCACGACCGGCGCCAATATCGAACAGGGTGTGGTGATGTTCAAAGCGACGCGCAAGGATCGCGAAGCAACGGAAAAACGCCGTGTTCTGCGTGAATTGATCGACCAGGAAGGCGACAGCCTGACCAACGCCATCATCTTCTTCAACCGCAAGACCGATGTGGATACGACCGCCAAGAGCCTGCGCAAGTACGGCTATGATGCTGCGCCGATCCACGGAGATCTGGATCAGTCGACGCGCACCAAGACATTGGACGGCTTTCGCGAAGGCAGCCTCAAGATCCTGTGCGCGTCAGATGTGGCCGCGCGCGGTCTCGACGTGCCCTCCGTCAGCCACGTCTTCAACTTTGACGTGCCGAGCCATGCCGAAGATTACGTGCACCGTATTGGCCGCACCGGCCGCGCCGGTCGCAAGGGCAAGGCGGTCATGATCTGCGTGCCGAAAGACGAACGCAATCTGGCCGACATCGAAAAGCTGGTCGAAAGTGAAATTCCGCGCATCGACGTTCCGGGACGCGCCGCCCCTGCCAAGCAGGACAGCGACCAAGCCCCGGTGGCAGACGCCGCGGTGCAGACGGACGTCTCCGCCGACGCCACGCCCGAGGCAAAGCCGGCGCGTCCCACCCGTACCCGCACCCGGAGCCGCAGCAAACCAGCCGCGGACAAGGTCGTGGACAAGGGCCCCGACGATGCCGTCGCAGCCGAGGCCCAGCCGGAAACAGCTCCGGAGCAGACGGCCAAGCCCAAGCCGACGCAGCGTCGCGCCTCGCGGAAGAAACCCGCAGAAGCAAAGGCCGACGCAAACGTCCCCGAGGCCGCGCCGCAGCCCGACGCACCAGCCGAGGCAAAGCAGACAGAAGCGAAGCCCGCCGAAGCAAATGCCCAGGCCGCGAAATCCAACGATTCTCGTGGCAATGACAGCCGCTCCGCCGACAACAACAATGACCGGTCGCGGAACAACAATTCGCGTGGCAAGTCGCGCGGTGGATCGGGCGGTGACAACCGCGTTGTCGGCATGGGCGATCACATGCCCAGCTTCATCGCCCTGTCGTTCGAGGAACGTCGCGCAGGCTGATCTGCGCAGACACTCCCCCCCTCTGTCATGCCGGAAAGTCGCGCGAATTGGCGCAATTTTCCGGCCTGAACTTCAAGTCCCGGTAAGATTGCACCCCTAGCCTCCCCCGATATTGAATCATGGGGTGTCGGTATGTCGTTCGATCTGAAAATAAGCGCAGAAATCGGTCGCAGACGGTTTTCGCGCTACGCCTTCCAACACGATTGCAAATTGATCATGGACGACCTGTCGCTGACAGGCCGTCTCTTTGACATATCGCTTGGGGGGGCTGGTCTGTCGCTGCCGATGGTCGCGTCAAGCTACGGCAAGCTGAATGAGCTGAAATTCAGGATCGAGGATGTCTGCAATTTCAACGCAGTGGTGCGCTGGAAGGTCGACAAGAAGATCGGCTTGCAATTCGATCCTGTCGCGCACCGCTCGACGGCGCTGCGCGACTTGTTGGAGTCTCTGTCGATGCGGGATCAGGCGGAAAGCCGAGAGATCACCACAGTCACTTCGGGCTTCTTGCCAATCTCGTCCTGAGAGGTGTTGCGCACAACCCGGCGCAGCGCCTCTTCCAGCTTGGTATCGTTCATCAGGGTCTTGGCATCCGCCCGCCCGATGAACTGGCTCAGATCCTGTTCCAGAACATCCGTCAGCGGTGCGCTGGAGCGGCCAGTCTCGGGCAACCCCATCAGATCGCACCAAGGCTCGCCAAGGGGCTCGTCTTGTTCATCCAGCACGAAGGTAACGGTCACATGGCCATTCAGCGCCATGCGGATACGATCGCGCACGATCCCGTCCATTGCCCCGATTTGCACCGATCCATCCAGATACGTGCGGCCACTTTCGATGTATTCCGCAACCTTGGGCTGGTTGCCCGACAGGTCGAGCATCATGCCGTTGACACAAACGACTGCCGCGCGCCCCTTTGCCAGGGTCATCTTGGCGTGCTCGCGCAGGTGACGGTGTTCGCCGTGCATCGGGATAACCATCTGCGGATTAACGACGTCCTGCATCTTTTCCAGGTCGGGCCGATTGGCATGTCCTGACACGTGATACCGGCCGTTGCTGTCGTCGATCACGTCGACGCCCTGTTCGGAAAAGGCGTTCATGATCGCAATCACGCCTTTTTCGTTGCCCGGAATGGTCTTGGACGAGAACAGGAACGTGTCTCCCTCCTGCATCTGCATCCCGTGGAATTTGCCGCGCGCCAGTTGGGCCGAGGCAGCGCGGCGCTCGCCCTGGCTTCCGGTTACGATCAGCATCAGGTTTTCACGCGGGATTTCGCGCGCTTCCTCGGTGCTCACCACCTTGGGAAACCGCTCCAGCACGCCGGTTTCAAGCGATGCTTCCACCATCCGGCGCATTGCGCGCCCCATCAGGCAGATCGACCGCCCTGCGCGCTCGCCCGCTTCGGCCAGCGTGCGCACGCGTGCCACGTTGCTGGCAAAGGTCGTGGCGACCAACATGCCGCTGGCTTCGGCGATAAGGGTCTGCACCTCGGGGCCGACTTCGGATTCCGAACGGCCCGGGTTGGGCGAAAAGATGTTGGTGGAATCGCAGATCAACGCCTTGACGCCCGGCTTGGACACATCGCGCCACAGCTCTTCGTCAAACGCCTCGCCGACCAGCGGATTGAGGTCCAGCTTGAAATCACCCGTGTGGATGACACGGCCCTGCGGCGTGTCGATGACCAACGCGCTGCTTTCCGGGATGGAGTGCGAGATCGGCAGGAAACCGATGTTGAAGGGGCCTGCCTTGACCGTCGCGGGCCAGGGGCTCGCCGTTGTGACTGCGTGATCACCGATGCCATATTCCGCCAGCTTGCCGCGGGCGATATTGGCGGTAAAGGCGCGCGTATGGATCACCGGCGCGCCGAGGCGATGGTACAGGTGCCCGATGGCACCAACGTGGTCCTCGTGGGCGTGCGTGATGAACACCGCCTCCAGGCGTTTCTTGTTTTTCACCAACCAGGAAATGTCGGCAAAGATCAGATCGACGCCTGGCGTGGTCTCCATATCCGGAAAGGCGACACCGATGTCGACCAGGATCAGCCGTTCCTTGCCGGCTGGCCCATAGCCATAGACATAGGCGTTCATGCCAATTTCCCCAGCACCGCCGAGGGGGAGATAGATCAGCCGGTCGTTGCTCATGGATTGCCTAACGCTTTGTTGTAATCGTAGATGATCCGCAGACCGTGAATGGTCAGGAACTCATCGAAATGGTCGAACAGCGTATCGCCCTGTCCGAACAGCGGCGCAAGCCCCCCGGTCGAGATAATCCGCATCGGACGGTCATATTCAGCCTTGATCTGGTCGCAGACACCGCGAACCAGCCCGACATAGCCCCAGAACACCCCTGATTGCATACACGCCACGGTATTCGTGCCAATCACCTTCGCGGGCTTGGTCACGTCGACATGCGGCAAGGCGGCAGCGGCCTCGTGCAGCGCCTGAAGGCTCAGGTTGACACCCGGCGCAATGACACCGCCGACATAGGCGCCATCTTCGGCGACCACGTCAAAGGTTGTCGCGGTGCCGAAATCGACCACGATCAGATCTCCGCCATAGCGTTCAAAAGCACCGGCAGTGTTCACCAGACGGTCCGGGCCGACCTGGGTGCCCGCATCCACCCGCGGTGCCATGGGCAGCGCGCATTCAGGCTTTCCCACGACCAGCGGGCGGCAATTGAAATAGCGATCACTCAGCACCCGCAGGTTGAATACCACGCGCGGCACGGTGGTCGAGATGATGACCGCGTCGATGTCCATCGGAATCCGGTGGTGGGCCAGCAACGTCGACAGCCAGACGTAATATTGATCCGCCGTACGCTGATGTTCGGTCGACGTGCGTAACGTACACAGAAAACGCTCGCCGTCCCAGACTGAGAACACCGTATTGGTATTCCCGCAATCAATGGCCAGAAGCATGGGCTTCCTCCTCCCCTGTCCGGTCGCGCCGGTATGGTCTAGAAAAACACGTCTGCGGCAGGGATCGCATGGCGTCTCCCCTCGCAGGTCAGCACCAAGTGGCCACGCTCGTCCAGCGTTTCGAAAACGCCGGTCAGCGTCTCTGTCCCGACGCGCGCGGTGATGGTCTGGCCCAGGTGGCTGGCGCGGGCCAGCCAGGCGTCGCGGATCGGGCCAAACCCGAGGCTGCGCATCGTTGCTTCGTGCGTCGCGTAATGCACCGCCAGAACGTTCAGAAATTCCTCGGGCCGCACGAGGGCGCCGGTTTCCTGCGCCAAGGCCACCGGTCGCAGCGCCTGCGGCTCCACGTCCTGCGGTGCTGGCGCCTCGGCCAGGTTGACGCCGATCCCAATGGCCAATCCCGGCATGCCGGCATTTGGCGCCAAGCTCTCCAACAGGATACCGGCCACTTTCGACCCGTTCAGCAACACGTCATTTGGCCACTTCAGCGAAAACGGGTCGGTCCGCCCGGTCAGGGTGACAAAGGCATCATGCACCGCCAGCGCGGTCACAAAGGACCGCAGCGCGATCGTGTCAGCGCGTTCAGCCAACGGCAGGATCAGCGTCGCCGCGAAATTGCCCCGGGGATGTGCCCAAGGCCGCCCACGGCGGCCTCGTGCCTTTGTCTGGTTCAGCGCCAACAGCCAGATCGGCCCCTCCTGCAGCGTCGAATAACGCCGCCGTGCTTCGTCCAGAGTGCTGTCCACTTCGGCCAGCACCACCCGTCCGTAGCCATCGGGCCAATCGTCAGGCATCGGCACCGACAAGGTCAGTTGACCAGTGTCAGGGCCGCAGCTTCGGCCAGGCTCTCGATGCCGAACAGGTTCACGACACCCAGCACCATGATCCCGGCAGACACCATCAGCAGCGACCACAGAACCGGGCTTTTCGGTGTGACCAAGGGGTCATTGGATTCACCGAAATACATGTAGAACACGATCCGCAGATAGTAGAATGCGCCGATCACCGATGCGATCACGCCCAGCACCGCCAGCCAGCCTAGGCCCGCTTCGTAGGCCGCACGCAGAACGTACAGTTTACCGAAGAACCCGACCAGCGGCGGCACGCCCGCAAGGCTGAACATCAGAACCAGGACGGCCAAAGCGCGACCCGGATGGTTTGCCGAATACATCTTCAGCGCCATGATATCCGTCACCGGCTGCCCGTCCCGCTCCATCGACAGGATAAAAGCGAACGCGCCGATGTTCATGACGATATAGATCGACATGTAGATCAGCATTGCCTGCACGCCGAATGCCGTGCCCGCCGCCAGGCCCATCAGGGCATAGCCCATGTGTGCAATCGAGGAATAGGCCATCAGGCGTTTGATGTTGGTCTGACCGATGGCCGCGACCGATCCGAGGAACATCGACAGCAACGAAATGACGGCCAGGATCTGTTGCCAGTCCCCCACGATACCGCCGAAGGCGTCGAACACCACACGGGCAAACAGGCCCATGGCCGCGATCTTGGGGGCCGTGGCAAAGAACGCGGTGATCGGCGTAGGCGCCCCCTCGTATACGTCGGGCGTCCACATGTGGAACGGCACCGCCGATACCTTGAACGCCATGCCCGACACCATGAACACCAGCCCGAACAGCAGACCAAGCGGCGCGTGCCCCTCGCTCATCGAGGCAAGGATCCCGCTGAACAGCGTCGTGCCCGAAAAGCCATAAACGAGAGACGACCCGTACAGCACCAGACCCGAGGAAAGCGACCCGAGCACGAAGTACTTAAGTCCCGCTTCCGTCGACTTGATGCTGTCGCGGCGCAACGATGCAACGACATAGAGCGCCAGCGATTGCAGCTCCAGCCCCATGTACAGCGTGATCAGATCACCGGCAGAGACCATCACCAGCATCCCCAGCACGGCCAGAGTGACCAACACCGGGTATTCAAAGTTCAGGATCTTGCGTCGGGCCATATATTCCTGGCCCATGATCAACACGGCAGCCGCCGAGAACAGGATCACGACCTTGGCAAAGCGGGCGAACCCGTCGGCGTTGTACATGCCGTGAAACGCGGTTTCAGGTGTGGTGCGGGTGGCAATGAAAAGCCCGATAATCACATAGATGATCGCCGTGACCCAGACCAGCAGCCCCGCAGACTTGTCCTTGCTCGTGTAGACCGCCCCGACCAGCGACAGCATCGCGAAGCAGGCCAGAATGATCTCCGGCAAAATTACGTTCAGATCAGCCTGAAGCATCAGGTAGCCTCCAGATCAGTGCGACGAGGCCACGGCGACAGCCGCATCGCCAAGGCGATCGGCCGCTGCCAGGGCGGTTTCGTGGTTTGCGATCAGTGCCTCGACCGAGGGACCGATCATATCGGTAACGAGCGACGGGTAGACGCCCAGCAGGATCGTCATGACGACCAGCGGCGTAAAGATCCACTTTTCCCGGGCGCTCATGTCCTTGATGGACTTCAGGCTTTCCTTGATCAGGTCCCCCATGACGACGCGACGGTACAGGTACAGCCCATAGGCCGCCGAAAAGATCACGCCGGATGTCGCGACCAGCGCGACCCAGGTATTGACCTGGAAAATGCCCATCAACGTCAGGAATTCGCCGATGAACCCGCTGGTTCCGGGCAGACCGACGTTCGACATGGTGAAGAACATGAAGATCAGCGCATAGGCTGGCATCCGGTTGACCAGGCCGCCATAGGCCGAAATCTCGCGCGTGTGCATCCGGTCGTAGATCACCCCGACACAAAGGAACAGCGCGCCCGAGATAAAGCCGTGGCTGATCATTTGGAAGATGGCGCCGTCGACCCCCTGCTGGTTGGCGGAAAAGATGCCCATGGTGACATAGCCCATGTGCGCCACCGACGAATAGGCGATCAGCTTTTTCATGTCTTCCTGCACCAGCGCGACCAGGCTGGTGTAGACGATGGCGATCGCACTGAGCCAGAGGATCAGCGGTGTCATCACATCGGCCCCGACCGGAAACATCGGCAGGCTGAAGCGCAGGAAACCGTAGCCACCCATTTTGAGCAGGATCGCCGCCAGCACCACCGACCCTGCGGTCGGTGCCTGAACGTGCGCGTCAGGCAGCCAGGTGTGCACGGGCCACATCGGCATCTTGACCGCGAAGCTGGCAAAGAAGGCGATGAACATCAGCGTCTGCATCCCACCCACGATGTGAATGCCCAACAGCGAGAAGTCGGAGGAGCTGAAGTCATGCATCATCAGCGTCGGAATATCCGTGGTTCCCGCATCGGTGAACATCGCCACCATCGCGACCAGCATCAGAACCGAGCCGAGGAAGGTATAGAGGAAGAACTTGAAGCTGGCATAGATGCGGTTCGCCCCACCCCAGATCCCGATGATCAGGAACATCGGGATCAGACCGGCTTCGAAGAACAGATAGAACAGCACCAGGTCCAGCGCCATGAACACGCCGAGCATCAGCGTTTCCAGCAGCAGGAAGGCAATCATGTATTCCTTGACGCGCTTGTTCACGCCCCAGCTTGCCCAGATCGTCAACGGCATCATGAAGGTCGTCAGCAACACGAAGAGAACCGAAATCCCGTCGACGCCCATCTTGTACTTCATGCCGAGCAGCCAGTCGCGCTCCTCGACCATCTGAAAGCCGGTGTCGGCGGAATTGAACCCGGCCAGGATGAACAGCGACACGAGGAACGTCAGAGTGGTGGCGATCAGCGCCACCCACTTGGCATTGCGCTGCGCAGCCGCATCCTCGCCCCGAAGAAAGATCGCCAGGATCAGGGCCGCTATCGCGGGCATGAAGGTGACGATGGAGAGAAGATTGTTCATTATTCCGCCCCTCCGGTGAGCGACATCCAGGTGACGAAGACCGCGATACCGATCACCATCGCGAATGCATAGGTAAAGATGTAACCATTCTGCGCACGGCCCGCGAGCCGGGTGAAGAAGGGGATGATCCCCATCGCCAGCCCGTTGATGCCGCCGTCGACGACCTTGCCGTCACCGCTTTTCCACAGCGTCCGACCGATCCAGAAGGCCGGGCGTACGAAGATGAAATCGTACAGCTCGTCAAAGTACCACTTGTTCAGCAGGAACAGGTACAGCGGGCGGTTCGCGTCGGCCATCCGCTTGGGCAGCGTCGTGTCCTTGATGTACATCGCCCAGGCGATGATGAAACCAAGAAGCATCGCGATGAACGGGCTCAGCTTGACCCAGGCCGGGGCATGGTGTGCCTCTTCCAGGGTGTGGTTGTCCGGCGCCATGAAGATCGCGCCCTGCGGCGCAATGCCGGGCGTGACGACATCGTGGTCGCCCGCAGCGCCGTGCTCGGCCTCGGCCCCCTCGCCCTGCGCCGACGCAACGGCGTGGGTGTCACCTTCGGACGTCCCTTCAGACGCCTCGGCGTGGTGCTCGGGCATTCCGAAAAAGCTCAGCACCTTGTCATGATCCCCGAAAAAGCTGTTGTACCACAACATCCCCGAAAAGATCGCGCCAAGGCTCAGCACGCCCAGCGGGATCAACATGACCTTCGGGCTTTCATGGGCATGGTCGTGGGTGTGCTTGTCACCGCGCGGCGTGCCATAGAAGGTCAGGAAGATCAGCCGCCAGGAATAAAAGCTGGTGAACAGTGCCGCGATGACCAGCATCCAGAAGGCATAGCCCCCCTGAGTACCCGCATAAGCGGACTCGATGATCGCATCCTTTGACAGGAACCCGGCCAGGCCGATGCCCGTGAACGGAATGCCGACGCCGGTAATCGCCAGCGTGCCGATCACCATCGCGTAGAAGGTATAGGGGATCTTTTTCCGCAACCCGCCATAGTTTCGCATGTCCTGCTCGTGGTGCATCGCATGGATGACAGACCCGGCGCAAAGGAACAGCAGCGCCTTGAAGAAGGCGTGCGTCAGAAGGTGGAACATCGCCGCCGAATAGACGCCAACACCCGCTGCCACGAACATGTAACCCAGCTGCGAACAGGTCGAATAGGCGATGACGCGCTTGATGTCGGTCTGCACCAGGCCAACGGTTGCGGCAAAGAATGCCGTGGTCGCCCCCATGAAGGTGATGAACGCCAGTGTCTGCGGCGCATATTCCATCAGCGGCGACATGCGGCACACCAGGAACACACCGGCGGTAACCATGGTCGCGGCGTGGATCAGCGCCGACACGGGCGTCGGGCCTTCCATCGCGTCAGGCAACCAGGTGTGCAGGAACAACTGCGCCGACTTGCCCATGGCACCGATGAACAGCAGGAACGCCAGCAGGTTGGCGGCATTCCAGTCCTGCCAAAGGAAGCTGATCGACGTCTCTGCGATCTGCGGCGCGGCAGCAAAGACATCGTCCAGGTGAATACTGTCGGTCAGATAGAACAGACCGAAGATCCCCAGGGCAAAGCCGAAGTCACCCACGCGGTTGACGACAAACGCCTTCATTGCCGCGGCATTGGCCGAGGGTTTCTTGTAGTAGAACCCGATCAGCAGATACGACGCGACACCGACCCCTTCCCAGCCAAAGAACATCTGCACAAGGTTGTCGCTGGTGACCAGCATCAGCATCGCAAAGGTGAAAAAGCTCAGGTAGGCAAAGAACCGCGGCCGATACTCCTCGGCGTCGGTGAAGTTCTCGTCGTGCGCCATGTAGCCAAGGCTGTAAAGGTGCACCAGCGCAGAGACCGTCGTGACCACGATCAACATCGTCGACGTCAGGCGATCCAGCCGGATGCCCCACGACGTGCTCAGCGATCCGCTCTCGATCCAGCGCATCAGCTCGATGTGCTGCACCAGTTCAGGCGTGGTGAAAAAGGTGATCCAGCTCAGGAAACAGGCCAGGAACAGCAGACCCGTGGTCAGGTACTGGGCACCCTTCACCGTGATCAGCCGCCAGCCGAAGCCCGCGATCAATGCGCCGATCAGTGGCGCGAAGAGGATGATCGATACCATTGGCTCAGCCTTTCATCACGTTGACGTCTTCCACGGCAATCGTACCGCGGTTACGGAAGAAGCAGACGAGAATGGCAAGCCCGATGGCTGCCTCGGCCGCCGCGACGGTCAGCACGAACAGGGTAAAGACCTGCCCGGCAAGATCCCCGAGGAAGCTGGAGAATGCGACAAGGTTGATATTCACTGCCAGCAGGATCAGCTCGATGCTCATCAGCAGGATGATGATGTTCTTCCTGTTCAGGAAGATCCCGAAAATCCCGATGACGAACAGCGCGGCCGCCACCGTCAGGTAATGTTCGATTCCGATCATGTCCCTCGGTTCCTTTTGTCCCCTGTGCCGGCGTTTGTGCGGCACTGGTCTTGATCTTGTTTGCAGCCGTCCCGCATGGGGCGGCCCGTCCCGGTCAGCGGCCCTTAAAGGCCCTGCCCCGGTTTCACGTCCTTCATTTCCATCGCCTTGGCCGGGTCGCGCCACATCTGGTGCAGCACATTCTGACGCTTGATGTCCGTGCGATGGCGCAGCGTCAGCACGATGGCCCCGATCATCGCGACCAGCAGGATCATCCCCGCCAGCTGGAAAACCAGGAAATATCGTTCGTAGATCAGCAGACCGAGCGCAGCGGTGTTGCTGACGCCGTCCGGCGTGATCGCCGTCCGTGCCGCTTCTGCGCCTTCGGAGGTCGACCAGCTGCCGAATGCCAGACCGAATTGCATCAGCAGGATGACACCGATCAGCAGCGCCAGCGGCATGTACCTGGCCATTTCCGCCTTCAGCTCGGCAAAGTCCACGTCCAGCATCATCACAACGAAGAGGAACAGCACCATAACCGCACCGACGTAGACGATGATCAGCAACATCGCCACAAACTCAGCCCCCAGCAGCACGAACAGCCCGGCGGCGCTGAGGAAGGTCAGGATCAGCCACAGCACCGAATGCACCGGGTTGCGCGAGATCACGGTGAAGAGACCCCCGACAACCGCGCTCAGCGCGAAGAGGTAGAAGGAAAGCGCGGCGATGGTCATGTCTCATCATCCTCTTGTTCGTCCATGACCTCCTTGGCGAGCTGCCCGGCCCGGGTCATGGCTGGTATACCGGCGAACATCGACATCTGTGCGATGGCCTCGGCGATTTCTTGTTTCGTGGCGCCCGCTTCCAGCAGATGCCGCACCGTGATGCGCACCTGCGTGTCGGCCTGCGCGCCCTGCATCGTCAGACCGGCCAAGGTCAGGAACAGCCGTGTCTTGCTGTCCAGCCCGTCCTTGTTGAAGCCCTTGCCAAAGGCCATCTCCATCCACTCTTTCGGGATGGTCGGCCAAAGCTGCTCGAACCCCTTGGGCGAGAAATGTTCAAGCGCCGGATTCATGGCACGTGCCATGTCCTGTGCCTGCTGCATCATCATCTCGAAGGGGTTCTTTGCATCGCTCATCTGTAGGGTGCATCCAGTTCGAGGTTCATGGCGATTTCCGCCTCCCAGCGATCCCCGTTCTCAAGCAGCTTCTGCTTGTCATAAAACAGTTCTTCGCGGGTTTCGGTGGCGAACTCGAAATTCGGCCCCTCGACGATCGCATCCACCGGGCAGGCTTCCTGGCAGAAACCACAGTAGATGCACTTGGTCATGTCGATGTCGTAGCGCGTGGTCCGGCGGCTGCCGTCTTCGCGCGGCTCGGCATCGATGGTGATCGCCTGCGCCGGGCAGATCGCTTCGCAAAGCTTGCACGCGATGCAGCGTTCCTCGCCATTGGGATAGCGGCGCAGCGCATGTTCACCCCGAAAGCGCGGGGACAACGGCCCCTTTTCGTGCGGATAGTTCAGCGTCGCCTTGGGCTTGAAGAAATACTTCAGGCCCATCTTCATGCCCTTGAACATGTCGAACAGCATGAAATATTTGGCGGCGCGGGTATAGTCGATGGCTTGGGTTGCCATGGGTCAGCCTCCAATCATCCAGCGGGCATAGGCCCCACCGAATGCTTCAAATTTCGCCAGGAATGCCACGATCACGACCCAGCCCAACGACAGCGGCAAGAATACCTTCCAGCCGATCCGCATCAGTTGGTCATAGCGATAGCGGGGCACGACAGCCTTCACCATGGCGATGATGAAGAACACGATCAGCACCTTGCCGAAGAACCACAGGAACCCGTCGGGCAGACCAGGGATCGGCGACAGCCAGCCACCGAAGAACAGCAGCGTCATCAATGCGCACATCAGCACGATCGCGACATATTCACCGATCATGAACAGCAGGAACGGCGTCGACGAATATTCCACCTGATAGCCTGCCACCAGCTCGGATTCAGCTTCGGGAAGGTCGAACGGCGGGCGGTTGGTTTCGGCCAGCGCCGAGATCAGGAACAGGAACACCATCGGCAGATGCGGCAGCCAGTACCAGTTCAACAGCCCCAGGTTGCCATCCTGCGCATGCACGATGTCGGTAAAGTTCATCGATCCGGTCGAAATGATCACACCGATGATGATCAGCCCGATCGACACCTCATAGGAAATCATCTGCGCGGCAGAGCGCAAGGAGCCGAGGAACGGGTATTTCGAGTTCGACGCCCAGCCCCCCATGATCACGCCGTAGACCTCAAGCGACGAGATGGCAAAGACATACAGGATGGCGACGTTGATATCCGACAGCACCCATCCTTCGCTGAACGGGATGACCGCCCAGGCGATCATTGCCAGCACGAAGGACAGCATCGGCGCCAGCAGGAACACGAACTTGTCCGCCCCCGCCGGGATCACCACCTCTTTCGTGATGTATTTCAGGAAATCCGCAAAACTTTGCAGCAGGCCAAAGATGCCCACCACGTTGGGGCCCCGGCGCAACTGCACCGCCGCCCAGACCTTGCGGTCCGCGTAAAGCAGAAAGGCCAGTGCGACCAGAAGCGGCACCACGATCAGCAGAACCTGCCCAATGATCAGAAGCAGGATGCCAAGCGGGTTGGAGGTGAAAAATTCAGCCATGTGTCCTCACACCGTCGGTATACCGTTAGCCGCGCATTGCGCGGCGGCGACGTCTGCGTCGATCGTCAACGTGCCCTTGGGCAGGTCAGCCGAGACGGTATAAACCGCATCTGCTTCCCAGTGACCAGAGCGTTCGGAGACATTTGTCCGCAGATGTCTTGCAAATCCGTAGCCACGAATGAGCGTATATTGCGCAGCCGCGCAATCTGCATAATCCGTGACGTCGTCAGCGTTGCGCGCACCCTGCATGGCGACCCGGAAATTGACCAGGGTGTCATCCAGAAGGCGCGTTTCGATTCCTTCGTAGACCGGGGCAAACACCGGTTCGGCACGCTGTGTCGGCTCTGCGTCAGGCGGCGGCTTCGCCCCCGCCGAAGCACAGGCCGACAGCGCCAGCGCGCCGGCCCCGATATATGCCCCGTATCCGCTCATTCCGCGGCCATCGGCGCAGCCGCGCGTTCCGCCGCGCGCCGCGACAGATCCGCCATCACTTCCGATGCGCGTGCGATCGGGTTGGTCAGGTAGAAATCCGTCACCGGCAGGGCGAAACTGCCCTTGCTCAGCGGCTTGACCTCAAGCGGCTGCCAGTCGTTTTCCGGCACCATGTCGATCTGCGCCAGATGCGGCACCGCCTCGATCAGCGCACGGCGCAGTTGCGCCAGGCTGTCGAAGGGCAGCGTCGCCCCCAGCTCCGCCGAAAGCGCCCGCAGGATGGCCCAGTTTTCCTTGGCCTGGCCGGGGGCATAGCCTGCCCGCATGGCCAGTTGAGGGCGACCTTCCGTGTTCACGAAGACGCCGTTTTCCTCGGTCCAGGCAGCGCCCGGCAGGATCACGTCGGCACGGTGCGCACCGCGGTCCCCGTGGCTGCCCTGATAAATCACAAAGCTGCCGGGCTTGATGTCCAGCTCGTCGGCGCCCAGCGAATAGATCACCTCCGCGTCCTTGACGGCCGCGCCCATGCCACCTTCGGTCACGGCACCGATGTCCATCGCGCCGACGCGGGCCGCAGCCGTATGCAGGATCAGCAGTTTCGACTTGGAGTTCTCGGCCAGCTTCATCGCATGGGCCAGCACATCCGCGCCGCCCTCGCCACGCAACGCACCCTGCCCGACGATGACGATGGAATTCTTGTCCTTCGTCTCGCCGATCTCCTTGGACGACAGATCCGCCAGCGTGCTGCGGTCGCTGCCGACATGCACGTACTCATAGCTCAGATCGACCGCGTCCCCGATCAGCCCGACGGTTGCACCGCGCAGCCAGGCCTTGCGGATACGGGCGTTCAGGACCGGCGCTTCGATGGCAGGATTGGTCCCGATCAGCTGGATCATCTCGGCGCTGTCGATATCTTCGATCGTGGCCGTGCCGACATAGCCGGAGCGGTTGCCTGCCGGCAGCTCGGCCCCATCGGTGCGGCACTCCACGACACCGCCAAGCCCCTCGATCAGCTGTTTCAGCGCATAGGACGCCTCGACCGAGGCCAGATCACCGATAAGACCGGCAACCTTCTTGCCCTTCATCGCATTCGCGGCAGCGGCCAGCGCCTCGGGCCAGGTCGCGGGCTTCAGCTTGCCGTCGACCCGGACGTAAGGCGTATCAAGGCGTTGCCGGCGCAAGCCGTCCCAGACAAAGCGCGTCTTGTCCGAAATCCACTCTTCGTTCACGCCATCGTTGTTGCGCGGCAGGATGCGCATGACTTCGCGCCCCTTGGTGTCGACGCGGATGTTCGAACCAAGGGCATCCATCACGTCGATGGTCTCGGTCTTGGTCAACTCCCAGGGCCGCGCGGTAAAGGCATAGGGCTTGCTGACCAGCGCGCCAACCGGGCACAGGTCGATGATGTTGCCCTGCATGTTGGAATGCAGCGTCTGGTTCAGATAGCTGGTGATCTCGGCATCTTCGCCGCGCCCCGTCTGCCCCATCTGGTGGATACCGGCCACCTCGGTGGTGAAACGCACGCAACGGGTGCAGGAAATGCAGCGGGTCATGTGGGTCTCGACCAGCGGGCCCAGGTCCAGATCTTCGCTGGCGCGCTTGGGTTCACGATAGCGGCTGAAGTCGACGCCATACGCCATCGCCTGATCCTGCAGATCGCATTCACCACCCTGATCGCAGATCGGGCAATCCAGCGGATGGTTGATCAGCAGGAATTCCATGACGCCTTCGCGGGCCTTCTTGACCATGGGCGAGTTTGTCTTGACGACCGGCGGCTGGCCTTCCGGCCCGGGCCGCAGATCCTTGACCTGCATCGCGCAGGACGCGGCGGGCTTGGGCGGGCCGCCGACAACCTCGACCAGGCACATCCGGCAGTTGCCCGCGATGGACAGCCGCTCGTGATAGCAGAACCGCGGCACTTCCACCCCGACCTGTTCACAGGCCTGGATCAGCGTAAGGGCCGGATCTACCTCGATCTCCTGGTCGTCGATGATGATCTTGCGAAGGTCAGACATGCGTGCTCACTTTGCTCTCAGAAGGACACCGATGCGGCTGTTCCGCGCGATCTCGGCATCGCCGAGCCTGCACAGATCCGCCGCATTATCGGGGTCCAGACCTTGGGATTTCATGTAATTCTCGCCCAGCTTGCGAATGCGGGCCTTTTCGGCGTCGCTTCGGACATAGGACAGCACGTCCCTGTTCGAATAGCCCATATCCCGCGCCAGATTGCGCAGGTCGTTCAGCTGCATCCAGCCCTTGACAGTGCGGGCATCGATCCGGTCGCACTTGTCGCTGATCTCGATCGCCATTGCGATCCAGAGCATTTCGCCGTCGATCTCCTGCACGTCGCGCAGCGCCGGGCGCGCAGCGGCTGGGCTGACACTCAGGCCAGCCCCGGCCAGGCCAAGCCCCGCCAGCAGCAGCGCGGTCGCGCCCAGCCGGGCAAAACGATATCTCAGTTCGATTACCATCCGCGGCAGGTCCCGCTGAACAGCATTCCGGCGTCGGTGATCGGCGGGGTCGCGCTGTCGGGGCCGACGCTCCAGTCGATCATGGAATCGCCGTAGTACTTGATACAATGCTGCACCCCTTCATAACGGGCGGCCTCGCGCGCGCCGGTCAGGCTCTTTTCAGGCTTGCTGACCGCGACGGTAAAGGCCCGGGCATCTGCGGGATCGGCGCTCAGCTTGGCCCGGAAATAGGCGCCGTCAAACGCCGGGCGTCCGCCGTTGCGCAGCCCACCCTTGACCTGCTCGGTACAGCCCGACAGCGCCAGCAGCGCCGCACATCCCAACAGGGTGCCACGCGCCAGCACCTTGGCCGGATACAGGAGGAGAGCCTTCTTGGACATTACGATCAGTTTCCCTGCTTTGAACGGGCTGGCTTTGGCGCAGGCCCCTTGCCGATCATGCGACGGATGGCCAGCTTTGCCTTGTGCACCCGCTGCTCTGGCAACAGCCGCTCAACAACAAGTGCCTTGATCATCTTGGCAGTCTGACCATGGGTCTCGAAGCTCCACAGCCGATCCGCTGCATTCAGTTTCTTCAAACCGGCCTCGAAGGCCGCCCAATTGCTGACCTTGCCTGCAATCTCGGATGTCTTGTCCTGTTTGGTCAGACCGCCTTCAACCGGCGCGCAATCGCCCAGATCCACACCAAGATCGGTGTAGAACTGTTGCACAACCTCGATCGAGGGACGCCCGCTCTGATAAACCTGCTCATAGGACAATTCCGCCATGTCCAGCCCGCGACGCTCTGCCAGAAAGCGACTTACCTGAAAATATGTCTGCTGGGTCTTCTGCCATTGGCGAAAGGCCGCAGGGCTCAGCTCGGGCTTGATATCAGTGGTGTCGACCCGTCCCCAGGCCCCGACAGCCTTGGCCTTGCAGATCGAGACATACATCTCGATCGGCGCACGGTGCATCATGTAGCACACCGGCGAAAACCGCGTCATGATCTCGTCGATCTGGCGAAAGGTCAGATGGCCTGGAAAAATCTTCAGCTGAATCGCACCCAGCCCCTTGGCTTCGGCCACTTTTTGCAACTCGCCCAGCATTGCGGCCGGGTCGGAGCGCCGCAACGCGCCAAGATGCGCCGCGATCTCGGGTTTCAGACGCTCGCCGTCAACGGCATCCGTACCGTAGATCGTCGTCGGATTGGCCCGCAATTCCCATGCGTCGGTGCTGTGGAACACTTCCCCAAGGCCGATGACATTCGGGCTGCCAAGCAACATATAACGCAGTGCCGAGGACCCGGTACGTGGTCCAGAAAATTCAAGAATAATCTGTGTCATACCTCGACTCCCCTGTGCGTCAGATCAAACATGCCTGCCGCATTGGCCAATTGGCCGCCGCAGCACCGGACCCACAGCGCAACGCAATGAGGCTGGCGCGCGCTGCGCACCAGGTCCTCATTCGCGACGTTATGGGGGAAAACCGACATCCTTCTTGCTACCTCGCCGCCAGAACGGTCGCGCCACGGCCCACGCGTTTGGCCTTGATCCGCTCTTCGATCTCGTCGCGGAAGTGGCGGATCAGACCCTGAATCGGCCAGGCTGCCGCATCACCAAGGGCGCAGATCGTGTGACCTTCAACCTGTTTGGTGACGTCCAGCAGCATGTCGATTTCCTCGACCTCCGCCTCGCCCGACACCAGGCGATCCATCACGCGCATCATCCAGCCAGTGCCTTCACGGCAGGGCGTGCACTGGCCGCAGCTCTCGTGCTTGAAGAACTTTGCCAGACGCCAGACCGCTTTCACGACGTCGGTGTTCTGATCCATGATGATCATGCAGCCTGTGCCGAAGGACGACTGGTTCTGACGCATCCAGTCGAAATCCATGATGGCATCCTCAAGCTTGTCCTTGGGCAGGACCGGGCAGGACGCGCCGCCGGGGATGATCGCCTTCAGGTTATCCCAGCCACCGCGCACACCGCCGCCGTGCCGCTCGATCAGCTCGCGCACGGGCAACGACATCGCTTCTTCAAAGACGCAGGGGTTGTTGACGTGCCCGGTCAGCGCGAACAGCTTGGTGCCGACGTTGTTGGGGCGGCCAAAGCTGGAAAACCATTCGGGGCCGCGCCGCAGGATCGTCGGCACAACCGCGATGGATTCAACGTTGTTCACGGTCGTCGGGCAGCCGTACAGGCCCGCACCGGCCGGGAACGGCGGCTTCATGCGCGGCATCCCCTTCTTGCCCTCGAGGCTCTCCAGCAGGGCCGTCTCTTCACCGCAGATATAGGCCCCGGCACCGTGGTGCAGGTACAGGTCGAAATCCCAGCCGGAGCCGCAGGCGTTCTTGCCCAGCATCCCCTTGTCGTAGGCTTCGTCGATCGCCGCCTGAAGGGCTTCACGCTCGCGGATGTATTCGCCGCGGATGTAGATATAGCTGGCGTGCGCGTTCATTGCGAAGGAAGCAATCAGCGCCCCCTCGATCAGCGTATGCGGATCATGGCGCATGATCTCGCGGTCCTTGCAGGTCGCGGGCTCGGATTCATCGGCGTTGATCACCAGGTAGGACGGGCGACCATCGCTTTCCTTCGGCATGAAGGACCACTTCAGACCGGTCGGAAAGCCCGCACCGCCCCGGCCCCGCAGCCCAGATGCCTTCATCTGGTCGATGATCCAGTCGCGGCCCTTGCCGATGATATCCGCAGTCCCATCCCAATGGCCGCGGCTCTGCGCGCCTTTCAGCGAACGGTCATGCATACCATACAGGTTGGTAAAGATGCGGTCCTGGTCCTTGAGCATGTCTTACCCTTTGTCATCCCGGCGTGCGCGCCAGATTTGTGCTGTCACCACCAGCGCCCAGATCAGGGCAGCGATGGCGGCAAAATCGAAAAGAAAGGCGTACCGTTCCGGCAGCCCGAGCGTACCGCCCAGAAACTGAAGCCCCATCCAGACAACCATGGTGGCGGCAATCACGATGCCGACCATGCGGGCCTTGCGGGCCTGCGCCATTGCTGCCGAACGGTTCCCCGTCATGTTCATTCCCTTACGCCCCTCCGTCCGAGAGGAACGCTCTTGCCTGCGCGACCCAGTCATCCCGGGTGACGCGCCCCTTGAACCCTTTCAGGTTCTCCTCGACCCAGGCCACCTCGGCCACGGTCCAACTCGCGATCTGGGCGAAATGGTGAATGCCCATCTCGTTCAGCGTGGTCTCGGCCTTGGGGCCCAGACCCTTGATCTTCTTCAGGTCGTCCGCCCCGCCCGAACGCGGGGCCGTCAGACCTTGCGGCGCCACCGGATGTACCGGCTCGGGGTCACGCGCCTCGGCATCCTCGGCGTCCGGCTCCAGCAGCCGGTCCTCGGCGACCGTATCCGGCGTTGTCGCGGCCGGTGCTGCGGCCGGTGTAGCAGGCGGTGTTTCCGCCGCTGCGGCCCGTGCCGGTTGCGCCTCCTCCGGCACCGCTGGCGACGTTCCGCCTGATGCCGCAGCCCCGGTCGGGGCAGGTTCGGCGCGCGGCGCGAACATCGCCTCGGCCACCAGCGTCTCGCCTTCGCGCGAAACCTTGCCCGTGCCCCCGTGCACATCCCGGCCCGCACGCATCTCCGGGGCGCAGATCCCCTTCGACAGGCCCGCCCAGGCAAGGACGGCAATCAAGATCGACAGGAGCAGCGCCAGAAAGAACCCAAGGGATGCCGTCAACCCGATCAGCAGCGTGATGGCGATCACCACGCTCAGCCCCAGGCAGGTCGCCCTGCAGATATCTGCCGTCTTTCCCATCCGACTCCGTCTGTCTGGCCCGCGTCCGGGCCGCCCCTACTGCCCCTTGTTGCCCTAGGCGTCGCCCGTCAGGGCCCTGGCCTGCGCAACCCAGTCACCACGACTGACCGCACCGCTGAAACCCGTCAGGTTCTCGTCCACCCAGGCCACTTCGGCGTCGGTCCACGACGCGATCTGGTCCAGATGATAGATCCCCATTTCGTTCAATTGCCGCTCCGCTTTCGGCCCCAGCCCCTTGAGCTGCTTGAGATCGTCTGCACCGCCATCGCGCGGGGCATCCAGACGGCCTGGCTTGGCATGACCCTCGGCAGGTGCGCCACCGGCTGCCTCGTCGTCCGTCTCGACCTTGCCGGTCGACTCGGCGGTCGATTCCTGTTCGGTGACACCGCTGTCGTCCACCGGCTTGCCGGCTGCGGGACGTGGCTCCTTCTCCGAGATTTCTTCCTTGGTCGGGGTCCTGACCGGGCCGTCCTGCAACCACGGTGTCAGGATCGGAACCTCGGTTCCGTCGATACGCTTGACCGTGTCGCCCAGATCAACCGCCAGGCCGACGCTGGCGTTGTACTGCGTGCGCCCGCTGTCATGTTCCTTCAGCGTCACCAGCCCCGACAGCGGCTCCGAGGAAAAGCGACCGTTCTGCGGCCCCGGCACCGGCACTTCGCCCGCCGCCAGCCTGTCCAGCAGATCAGACAGTTTCTCGGCCGTCAGGTCTTCGTAGTAATCCTTGCCGATCTGCGCCATCGGAGCGTTGGAGCACGCCCCCAGGCACTCGACCTCTTCCCAGGTGAACTTGCCGTCGGCGCTCAGCGTGTGCGGCTTGGCGGCGATCTTGTCCCGGCAGACCGCGACCAGATCCTCGGCGCCACAGATCATGCAGCTTGTGGTGCCGCAAATCTGGATGTTGGCCACGCTGCCGGTCGGCAGCAGCTGGAACATGAAATAGAACGTCGCCACCTCGAGCGCCCGGATATGCGCCAGCCCCAGCATGTCCGCGACATATTCGATCGCGGGCTTGCTCAGCCAGCCTTCCTGCTCCTGGGCGCGCCACAGCAAGGGAATGATGGCCGAAGCCTGGCGACCTTCGGGGTACTTGGTAATCTGCGCCTCGGCCCAATCCAGATTGGCGGGGGTGAAAGCAAAGCTTTCGGGCTGTTCATGATGAAGGCGTCTAAGCATCGGCTCAGGTCCCGTCCTTTGTCAGTCTCGGGCGCAGGGCCCGGTTGTCAGTCTCAGGCCAAAGGCCTGGTTGTCAGTCTCAGGCGGAACGCCCGGTTGTCAGTCTCCGGCCAAAGGCCTGGCGGGGCGCGCCGCGATGCGCCCGTCTGCGGCGTGGCGACGATCAGCGTCCGCGCTTCACTGCGCGCAGCTGCCGGTCACAAGACGCACGGCACCGCCATCCAGCGGCACCGCGTCCTTGGTCGCCATCTTGTGCTGTGCCATGGCCACCGTCTGTTCGCGGCTCATGCCCGTCTGCAATTCCACGGGCAGGTAATCGCGCTCATTGCGCAACTCGCACCCGATCGAGGCCACGGCGGCGTCGAAATTCTCCGACGCGCCCGCCGGCAGATCCTGCGGCACCGGTGCGCCACAGCCCGCCAGCGCGACCAGCGCGACCAGCGCCGCGACGGCCGAAAGCTTTACGCAGCCAGGCCTCAACGGTCCACCTCCCCGAATACGATATCCATCGTACCGATGATGGCGGCGACATCGGCCAGCTGGTGCCCGCTGGCCACATGATCCATCGCCTGCAGGTGCAGATATCCCGGCGCGCGCAACTTGGCCCGATAAGGTTTGTTGCTGCCATCCGCCTTCAGGTAGACGCCGAATTCGCCCTTCGGGGCCTCGACCGCGACATAGACTTCGCCCTCGGGCACGTGAAAGCCTTCGGTATACAGTTTGAAGTGGTGGATCAGCGCTTCCATCGAGGTCTTCATCTCACCGCGTTTCGGCGGCGTGATCTTGCCACGTGCCAGAACGTCGCCGGGCGTATCGCGCAGTTTGCCGATGGCCTGGCGGATGATCTTGGTCGACTCCCGCATTTCGGCCATGCGGCACAGATAGCGATCATAGCAATCGCCGTTCTTGCCCACGGGGATCTGGAAATCGAATTCGTCATAGCATTCATAGGGCTGACTGCGCCGCAGGTCCCAGGCAAGGCCCGACCCGCGCACCATCACACCGGAAAAGCCCCACTGCTGGATCTCTTCCTCGGTCACGACACCGATGTCGACGTTACGCTGCTTGAAGATGCGGTTTTCCGTCAGCAGGTCCGACAGGTCATCGAGGAAATTGGGAAAGTCGATGGCCCATTCCTCGATGTCGTCGATCAGCTTGTCGGTGATGTCCTGATGCACGCCGCCGGGACGGAAATACGCCGCGTGCAGACGCGCACCGCTGGCGCGTTCGCAAAAGATCATCAGCGTTTCGCGATGTTCGAACCCCCACAGCGGCGGCGTCAGCGCACCGACATCCATCGCCTGCGTGCAGACGTTCATCAGGTGGTTCATCACGCGACCGATTTCGCAGAACAGCACCCGGATCAGGCTGGCGCGCTTGGGCACGACCACGCCGGTCAGCTTTTCGATGGCCAGGCACCAGGCATGTTCCTGGTTCATCGGGGCCACGTAATCCAGCCTGTCCAGATAGGGCAGGTTCTGCAGGTAGGTCCGGCTCTCCATCAGCTTTTCGGTGCCACGGTGCAGCAGGCCGATGTGCGGGTCGCAGCGTTCCACGATCTCGCCGTCCAGCTCCAGCACCAGACGCAGCACGCCGTGCGCCGCGGGGTGCTGAGGGCCAAAGTTGATGTTGAAGTTACGGATCTTCTGTTCGCCGGTCAGGGCGTCTTCGAAACCTTTGCCGCCGTCCATCATGACTGAACTCCCATTGCGCTGCGTCCCATCCTCAGTCCTCCAAAGCCGGACCGTCCGCGACGCGGAACAGTTTCGTCATCAGGCGCCACGCGCCATCGACACGCAGGAACCCGAGCTGGTCGGTATAGACGCGCGGCGGAACGCGCACGTCCAGCTTCACCTGCGCCATGTCTTCCCCCGCCAGATCGACGGACGAAATCTCGTATACCGGGGCACCGGCAAACGCGTCGCGGCCACCGATCCGGGCCACGAACGCCGCCTTGTCGATGCAGCGTGCGCCGCCGTCATTGCCGACCCATTGCATCAGGAACCGCTCATGGCACAGCGCCTCGACAGCGACGCCATCGCCATTGTGCAGGGCGTGGCAATAGTCGCGCACGGCGTCCATCAGCGCGGCATCCGCGACGGCTCTGGTACCGTCCATCACTTCGCCTCCGCTTTGTCGTCGCCGGGCAGGATATACTCGGCACCCTCCCAGGGGCTCATGAAATCGAACTGGCGGTATTCCTGCACCAGCTTGACCGGTTCGTAGACAACGCGCTTCTGCACCTCGTCATACCGCACCTCGGTATAGCCGGTGGTCGGGAAATCCTTGCGCAGCGGATAGCCACGGAACCCGTAGTCGGTCAGCAGGCGGCGCAGATCCGGGTGGCCGGAAAAGATGATGCCGAACATGTCGAAGACTTCCCGCTCGAACCAGTTGGCCGAAGGGTGCACCGACACGATCGACGGCAGCATCTCGTCTTCGCGGATGCTGACCCGCAGGCGGATGCGCTGGTTCTGGTACATGCTCAGGAAATGGTACACCACGTCGAACCGCTTGGCCCGCTCGGGGTAGTCCACGGCGGTGATATCCACCAGCGTCGAGAACTTGCAGCTGTTGTCGCTGCGCAGGAAATCGACAAAGCCGACGATATTCGCCGGGGCCACGTCGATGTTCAGCTCATCATGGCTCACGTCCCAGGCCAGCACGCAATCCGCGCGCTTCAGCTCGATATGGGTGCCAAGTTCGTTCAGGGCTTCGTTCATGGTCTTCCCCTGCCCTATCGTGCCAGCGTGCCGGTGCGGCGGATCTTGCGGGCCAGCTGCATGATACCATAAAGCAGGGCCTCTGCGGTCGGCGGGCAGCCGGGCACGTAGATGTCGACCGGAACGATCCGGTCACAGCCGCGCACGACGGAATAGCTGTAGTGGTAGTACCCGCCGCCATTGGCGCAGGACCCCATCGAAATGACATAGCGCGGCTCGGGCATCTGGTCGTAGACCTTGCGCAGCGCCGGGGCCATCTTGTTGGTCAGCGTGCCGGCCACGATCATCACGTCCGACTGACGCGGAGAGGCGCGCGGCGCAATGCCAAAGCGTTCGGCGTCATAGCGCGGCATCGAGGTGTGCATCATCTCGACCGCGCAGCAGGCCAACCCGAAGGTCATCCAGTGCAGCGACCCGGTGCGCGCCCAGGTGATCAGATCCTCGGCGGTGGTCAGCAGGAACCCCTTGTCCTGAAGCTCGCGGTTCAGTGACTGCGTGGCGACCTCGCGGTCGGCCCCGGCAGTATTCGCTCCGGCCATCACTCCCATTCCAGAGCTCCCTTTTTCCACTCGTAGGCAAAACCGATCGTCAGAACGCCCAGGAACACCATCATCGACCAGAACCCGGTCATCGACACGTCCTTGAACGCCACGGCCCAGGGGAACAGCATCGCGATTTCCAGATCGAAGATGATGAACAGGATCGAGACGAGGTAAAAGCGAATGTCGAATTTCATCCGGGCGTCATCGAATGCGTTGAACCCGCACTCGTAGGCGCTGACCTTTTCGGGGTCCGGGTTGCGGACTGCGACGATCACGGCGGCGAGGATCAGGATTGCTCCGAGTGCGATCGCAACGGCCAGAAAGATGAGGATGGGAAGGTATTCCCGCAGCATCTCTTCCACGAATGGCTCCTTTCATGGGCGGCTAAGGTCCACAGGGACCCGCTAGGCTGTGTCGGGTTTACGCCTGCGCATCGTCAGGGTCAACCGAGGCAGGGCGTTTTCAGAGGTCCAAAATGTCAGTGAACGCACTTCGTAAACAATTGAATACCATGCCTTTGGCTCTGGATAAGTCGGTTAACGCTGCGTTGCCGCATACCACGATATTCATGACGGAATCAGTCAACTATTTCCGACGGAATCACTTGGGTTTGGCCGTGCACGCGGCTGTCATCGCCGCGCCGACCGGACTGACCGCGCCCCCCGCCATCACGCGCCCTTGGAAAATCGCAACACCCCACGTCCTGCGCCCAGCGTGAAATCGCGCGCTGCGCTTCAGCAACCCGTTGACAGAAAACACTTATCCCCCATGACGCATGATCATGCCAGCGCAACTCGCCTCCTGCGTGCGGTGCTAGCTCTGCCAGCGGGGTTTGCGTTTTTCAAGGAACGCCGTGATGCCGTGTTGCGCCTCAGCGCCTTGCCAGCACCGCACCAGTTCGTCGATGGAATGGTCGATCAGTGCCTGATCATTCGCCCCGCCCAGCCTTTGCACCAACGCCTTGGCCTGCGCCACCGCCCCTGGCGCACAGTCCAGATAGGGGGCGACCTCCTCTTCGACGGCCGCGTCCAGCGCCTCTTCCGGCACCACCCGCGCCAGCAACCCGAGCGTACGGGCCTCCTCCGCGTCGAAGCGGCGGCCCGAAAAGAACACCCGACGCGCCCGCGCCTCGCCCATGCGCGCCACCACGTAGGGGCCGACGGTGGCGGGGATCAGCCCCAGCCGCGTTTCGGTCAGCGCCATCTGTACGGCGCCGGTCCCCACGGCCACGTCACAGACCGACACCATCCCCAGGCCGCCGCCAAAGCAATTGCCCTGGACCCGTCCGATCAACGGCTTGGGCAGCGCGTTCAGCCCCTGCAACATGCGCGCCAGATGGCCCGCCTCCACGGCCTGCTCTGCGGGGGGGGCCGCGAATTGTGCGCGCATCCATGCCAGGTCGCCACCGGCACAAAAGCTGCGTCCACGCGCGCCCAGCACCACCACGCGCACCGCGTCGTCCTGTGCCAGCGCCCGCGTTGCGGCGCCGATCTCGGCGATCATCTGTGCACTTAGGGCGTTGTGCTTGTCCGCGCGGTCCAGCCACAGCGTCGCGACACCACGCGCGTCCGCCTCCACCGTGATCGTCTGATAGGTCATCTGCCACGCCCTCCCGTGATCCTGCGCGCCATCATGGCGCGACTTTGCAAAGCCTGGAACGGGCATTTGCAAATCATGCGCTGCCGCGACAGCCTCAGCTCTCGACGCGCATGGCCCGCGCCATCTCCGCCGCTTCGGCCAGGACGGCCGCGTCAAGACCGGTGGCATAGCCCAGTGCCTCCAGCCGTGCGTGAACCGCCTCGCTGGCGACATTGCCCCTGGCACCCGGCGCATAGGGACAGCCCCCCAGACCGCCGACAGCCGCGTCAAAGATCCGCAGGCCCCGCGCCAGCGACACCTCGATATTGTCCAGCGCCCGGCCTGCGGTGTCATGGTAATGCCCCGCCAGCCGATCCGGGGGCACTTCCTCCAGCACCGCGTCCAGCATCGCGTCGATACGCTCGGGCGTCGCGCGGCCCAGCGTGTCGCCCAGGCTGATCTCTCCGCACCCCATGTCGCGCAAGGCCCCGGCGACATAGGCCACCGCATCCGGCGCGACCGGCCCGTCATAAGGGCAATCGGTGACGCAACTGACATAGCCACGCACCGCCAGCCCCTCGGCTCGCGCCGCCGCGACGACGGGCGCAAAACGGTGCAGGCTCTCGGTGATGCCGGCGTTGATATTGGCCCGGCTGAACCCCTCCGAGGCCGATCCGAACACCGCCACCTCGTCCGCCCCGGCCGCCAGCGCATCCTGGAACCCGCGCATGTTCGGCGTCAGCGCGGTGTAGCGCACGCGCGGTGCGCGACGGATCCCCGCCAGCACCTGTGCCGACCCGGCCATCTGCGGCACCCATTTCGGGCTGACAAAGCTCGCCACCTCGATGCGCGCGAACCCCGCCCGGCTCAGGCAGTCGACCAGCGCGACCTTTTCCGCGACCGGGATTGCCCGCGCCTCGGTCTGCAACCCATCCCGCGGGCCAACCTCGAAAATCTCGACAAACTCCGCCATCGGCCTCCCCTCCGATTGCCCTGTCCTGCGCTCAGGCCTGCACGGCCTCTTGCGGCAGCGGATAGAAATCGCGGTCGAACACACCGGTTCCGGGCTCCGGCAGGGACCGCCTGAAACCGTCGCGCGCGGTGATCCGCTCGTACCAGGCCGCGACCTCGGGGAACCCCTCCAGCGTGGTAAAGCGCAGCGCCATCCACACCGCCTGCCCCACCGCGATATCGGCGGCGGAAAAGCCGCTGGTCAGCAGGTAGTCGCGGTTTTCCACCGGCGTCGACAGCCGCGCCTCGATCGCGGCAAAGCATTTTTTCAGCCGCGCCACCTCGATCTTCATCACCGTGGGCGAGCGCATCCAATCCTCGTACAACATGACGTGCTGCTGCATCAGGGTCGCGCAATGCTGGCTGATCGTCTCGGCGAAATGCACCCACATCAGCCAGTCGGGGCGGTCCAGATCGCCCAGCAGGCGCCCCAGCCCGCGCGCCGGAAACCGTTCGCACAGGATCTCGATGATCGCGCCGCTCTCGAAATAATTTTCGCCGTCCAGTTCCAGCGACGGTACCCGCCCGGCAGGCGACCGGCTCAGATGCTCGGGTTCGCGCAGCGAGGCGTCGAAGGCATGGATGGACATCTCGAACGGCACGTCCAACTCGTTCAGCAGCCACAGCACCCGCATCGAGCGCGACCCGCCGCAATGATGCAGCACGATCATGATGCGGCGCCCGTGTCGCCGGCCTCCTGCGCGCCGGGCTCGCTCTCCAGCCGGATCAGGGCGGCACCGGCCTCGACCTGCGCCCCCTCGACGGCCAGCAATTCGGCGACGGTACCATCTCTCGGGGCGATCAACGCGTGTTCCATTTTCATGGCTTCCAGAATAGCCAACCGCTGCCCCGCAGCAACCACTTGCCCGGCAGAGGCGACAATCGCGCGCACGAGTCCCGGCATGGGTGCAAGGATCACGTCGCCACCGCCTGTGCTTTGCGCATCCGCCTGCAGCGGGTCGACCAGGTCGAACACCTGGCCATGGCCCGTGAACAGGGTGATCCGGTCGCCCGCCCGGTGCCAGCCGGGCGCGCGCATCCCGTCCAGACGCCACTCCGCGTCAAACCGCGCCTGCACCACCGTCTCGCCCACCTGCACATCATGCGCCGCCCCGTCGCTGGTCACGCTGACGCGCAGCTCCTCGTCGCCGGTCCGCAGGATCACGGTGCGGCGCAGCGGCGACCACAGGGTAAAGCCCGACTTCGCCCCCGGCACCCCGGTGAGGCCAAGCGCGACCAGCGCCGCCCAGGCGATGTCGCTCGTCCCCGGCACGGGGGCCGCACACAAGGCATCGACCTCGCGCCCGATCAGCCCGGTATCGACCTCGCCCCGGCCAAAGCCCGCGTGCTCCGCCAGCGCCCCCAGAAAACCGAGGTTCGTGACCGTTCCCGCCACCTCCGTCTCGCGCAGCGCCCGTGCCAGTTTGCGCAAGGCGATTTCGCGCGTGGCGCCATGGGTGATGATCTTGGCAATCATCGGATCGTAGTGCGGGCTGATCACGTCCCCCGCACGCACGCCCGTATCGGCCCGCGCCCCGTCGGCAAAGCGCAGATGCGCCAGCCGCCCCGTGGCGGGCAGAAACCCCTTCGCCACGTCCTCGGCATACAGGCGCGCCTCGAACGCATGACCCGTCAGCGCCAGGTCGCCCTGCTGCACCGGCAGCGGCTCACCCGCCGCCACGCGGATCTGCCACGCCACCAGGTCGACACCGGTCACCGCCTCGGTCACCGGGTGTTCGACCTGCAATCGCGTGTTCATCTCCATGAACCAGAACCGATCGGCCCGCAGCCCGTCCGACCCGTCGACGATGAATTCCACCGTGCCCGCGCCGCTATATCCGATCGCCTCGGCGGCGCGCACCGCCGCATCCCCCATGGCGCGCCGCATCGCCTGCGTCATGCCGGGCGCGGGGGCCTCCTCGATCACCTTCTGATGGCGCCGCTGCAGCGAACAATCCCGTTCGAACAGATGCACCGCGCGCGTGCCGTCGCCAAACACCTGCACCTCGATGTGGCGCGGGCTGGCGACGAACTTCTCGATCAGCACGACCGGATTGCCAAAGGCGCCCTGCGCCTCGGCCTGCGCGCTCGTCAGCGCCTCGGCGAAGGCCTCCGGCGTCTCGACCAGCCGCATTCCCTTGCCACCGCCGCCCGCGACGGCCTTTATCAGCACCGGATACCCCACCTCGTCGGCGCGCGCCGCCAGATGCTCCGCGCCCTGTTCGGCTCCCTGGTAGCCGGGCACGACAGGCACGCCCGCCTCGGCCATCAGCGCCTTGGCCGCATCCTTCAGCCCCATCGCCCGGATCGCCCGTGCCGACGGGCCGATGAACACCAGCCCCGCCGCCTCCACCGCCTCGACGAAATCGGGATTTTCCGACAGGAACCCGTATCCCGGATGGATCGCCTGCGCGCCCGTGGCCTGCGCCGCCGCAATGATGGCGTCCCCGCGCAGATAGCTCTCTGCCGGGCTGGCCCCTCCGATCGACACGGCGACATCGGCCAGTGCTACATGCCGCGCCCCGGCATCGGGGTCCGAATGCACCGCCACGGTGCGCAGCCCCATGGCGCGCGCGCTCTCGATCACCCGACAGGCGATTTCTCCGCGATTGGCAATCAGGATCGTGTCAAACATCCGTTCCACTCCTCTCAGGTCCCGACAGGGCGCGCGCCATGGCCCAGCCGCTGCGCCGCCTCTTGCGCCATCCGCGCCATGATCTGCGCCGCGCCGGGGGCGTCCCTGATCAGGCCTATGCCCTCTCCGACGATAGGTGCGGCGATCCCGGCATCGCCATTGGCAGCCGCCTCGGCCCAGGCGGCCCGGGCCGCGGGATCCGCCGCCAGCGCCTCCAGCCGCCCCTCCCACTGCGCGGAAAAGGCGTTGCGCATGCCTCGCAGGTCATAGGGCGCGGGCCAGTCCAGCCCCCGCGCCACATCCACCAGCGACGACCGAAAGGTCGCGTCGCCATCCACCGCCAGCGCCGCACGCGCCTGCCCCTCGGGCACCAGCGCCTCGGCCGCGGCCCAGAACCGCGTGCCGCAGACCACGCCGTCGGCCCCCAGCATCAACGCCGCCGCCAGGCCACGCCCGTCCGTTATGCCCCCCGCCGCCAGTACCAGCACCTCGGGGCGCTCGGCGGCCACCAGATCCACCACCTCGGGCACCAGTGTCATCGTCGCGCGCCCCCGGCCATGGCCCGCGCCATGCCCACCGGCCTCGGCCCCCTGCGCCACGATCACATCGGCACCCGCCGCCAGCGCCTGCCGCGCCCCGGTCATGTCCTGCACCTGGCAGATCAACCTGGCGCCCGCCGCGTGAATGGCATCCGCATGGGGGCGTGGATCCCCGAACGACAGGAACACCGCCTGCGGGCCCTGCGCCAGAACCTGGCCCAGAACCTCCGGCACCGCGTCCAGCGCCCAGGTGATCAGGCCAACCCCGAAGGGTGCCCGCCCCGCATGGTCGCGCAACAGGTCCATCTGTTCCGCGATCCAGGCCGCATCGCAGTAGCCGCCGCCGATCAGGCCCAGCCCCCCGGCACGCGAAACCGCCGCCGCCAGCCGCCCGCCCGCGACCCGCGCCATGGGGGCCAGCACCACGGGCACCGAAAGGCCGAATTGCCGTGTCAGACGCGTCTCAATCACCTTTACCGCCCCCTGTCACCTACCGCCCCCTGTCACCTGCACCGCCCCTGTCGCAATCCATGCCTGCCGCCGCGCCAGATGCCACCCGGAGCCACACGCGTTTCGCCCGGCAAGAGATGCCCGGGGATCGCCGCGCCCCGCGCCCTCGCGCTTTGTCCCACCCCTGGAACCCGCCGCCGGACCCCGCGCAAAGGCCGATCGCAGCGCCGCGCCCGCGGCGCGCGCGTGCACCGTTCAGATACCGTACAGATACCGTTCAAATACCGACGTTGGAATCCTGGGTTTTCAAACACTTGCGTACTCCCTGCGCGCAATCGTTACCGACACACGCCAAGTTACATCCGAAACAGCCCGAACCGCGTCTCCCGGATCGGCGCGTTCAGTGCGGCACTCAGGCTCAGCGCCAGCACCTCGCGGCTCTTTCTCGGGTCGATGATCCCGTCGTCCCACAACCGTGCAGAGGCATAGAGCGGATGGCTCTGGCGTTCGAACATCTCGACCGTGGGCCGCTTGAACTCCGCCTCTTCCTCCGCGCTCCAATGGCCGCCCCTGCGCTCGATCCCGTCGCGCTTCACGCTCGCCAGAACGCCCGCCGCCTGCTCTCCGCCCATTACGGAAATCCGGCTGGACGGCCAGGACCACATGAAGCGCGGACTGTAAGCCCTTCCAGACATACCATAATTTCCGGCACCAAAAGATCCGCCGACGACCATGGTGATCTTGGGCACCTCGGTCGTCGACACGGCTGTCACCATCTTGGCGCCATGGCGCGCAATGCCCTCGTTCTCGTATTTCCGCCCCACCATGAAGCCGGTGATGTTCTGCAAGAACACCAGGGGGATCTTGCGCTGGCTGCACAGTTCGACGAAATGCGCGCCCTTCTGCGCGGCTTCGCTGAACAGCACCCCGTTGTTGGCGATGATGCCGACGGGCCAGCCATCGACATGCGCGAACCCGGTTACCAGTGTCTCGCCAAAGCGTTGTTTGAACTCATCAAATCGCGATCCGTCGACGATGCGCGCGATCACCTCGCGGATATCATAGGGGGTGCGCAGGTCCGGCGGCACCACCCCGATCAGCTCCTCCGGATCATAGACCGGCAGCTCCGGCGCCACCCGCGCCGGCCCCTCGGGTCGAACCCGGTTCAACCCCGCGACGCAGCGCCGCGCCAGCGCCAGCGCATGGGCGTCGTCCTCGGCCAGATAATCCGCCACGCCCGACAGCCGGGTATGCACATCACCGCCCCCAAGGTCTTCTGCGGAAACGATTTCTCCCGTCGCGGCCTTGACCAGCGGCGGCCCGGCCAGAAAGATCGTGCCCTGGTCGCGCACGATGATCGTCACGTCAGACATCGCCGGAACATACGCCCCGCCGGCGGTGCATGACCCCATCACGACGGCGATCTGCGCAATCCCCTTGGCGCTCATCCGGGCCTGGTTGTAGAAGATCCGTCCAAAGTGATCACGGTCGGGAAAGACCTCGTCCTGGTTGGGCAGATTGGCACCGCCACTGTCCACCAGATACAGGCAGGGCAGATGGTTTTCCTCGGCTATCTCCTGCGCCCGCAAGTGTTTTTTCACAGTGATCGGATAATAGGTGCCGCCCTTGACGGTCGCATCATTGCACAGGATCATCACCTCCTGCCCCGACACGCGCCCCACACCGGCGATCAACCCGGCCCCCGGCGCGGCCCCGTCATACAGACCATGCCCCGCCGTCGCCCCGACCTCGAGAAAGGCGCTGCCCGGATCGAGCAGACCCGCCACCCGGTCCCGGGGCAGCATCTTTCCCCGGCTCAGATGCCGGTCGCGCGCACTCGCGCCACCGCCCGCCGCCGCCAGGGCCGCGGCCTCGCTCACCAGCGCCAGGGCGTCCAGATGCCCCCTGCGATTTGCGGCAAACTCCTCGGAGCCGGCAAGGACCTTCGATGCCAGTTTCATACGTCTTCTCCCGTCGTCTCGGCCACGGCCCGCGCCTTCAACTCCTTGCGGATGACCTTGCCGGTCACTGTCATCGGCAGCGCATCGACAAAAGCGATTTCCCTTGGGTATGAATAACTTGCAAGGCGGGTCTTCACGTGATCGCCAAGCTCTTTGGCGCTGGCCGACACACCCGGTTTCAGCACCACATAGGCCTTGACGATTTCAGTGCGCAACGCATCGGGCTTGCCCACGACACCGACGGTCGCAACGGCCGGATGGGTCATCAGGCAATCCTCGATCTCGGACGGGCCGATGCGATACCCGGCAGAGGTGATCACATCATCCTCGCGCCCCAGGAAGCGCAGGAAATCCCCCTCCATCACGCCACGGTCCCCCGTCAGCAACCAGTCACCGCGAAACTTTTCCGCCGTGGCCTCGGGTTTGTTCCAGTATTCCAGCATCATGGCCGGGGTACCCCGGCGGATCGCAACATCGCCCTCGCCCGTGCAGGGCCATCCATCCGGGCCGATCACAGTCACATCGAACCCCGGCACCGATTTGCCCGCACAGCCCGGCCGTGGCGCGAACAAGGCCGCGCAAGACGTGACGGCCATGTTGCATTCTGTCTGGCCGTAAAATTCATTGATGGTCAGCCCAAAGGCCTCGCTGCCCCAGGCCAGCATCTCGGCCCCCAGTGGCTCACCCGCGCTGGCGACGGTGCGCAACCCTTGCACCCGCGCCCCCTGCGCCTTCAGCATCCGCAGTGCGGTTGGCGGAAAAAAGACATTCTTTACGTTGCCTTGCGCGACGATCCTGAGGCATTCGGCAACGTCGAACTTTGCCATCCGCGCGGCCACGACAGGCACCCCGAGCGCGAGCCCCGGCATCAACACGTCGAACAACCCGCCGATCCAGGCCCAGTCGGCAGGCGTCCAGATGCAGTCGCCCGGCTGGCCCAGCATGTCATGGCTCAGCGCAACGCCCGGCAGGTGGCCGCTCAGCACGCGGTGTGCATGAAGCGCACCTTTCGGCTTTCCCGTCGTGCCCGACGTGTAGATCAGCACACCGGCCTCATCCGCCGCCATGTCCGCCGTCGCGCAGCGCCCCTTCGGCAGATCCGTTGCTTCGGGCACCAGGGGTGCCACATCCAGCGGCGCCAGCATCGCTGCGCCCTCCGCGTCCGTCACGACGATCCCTGCGCCGCAATCCTCGACCCGCGACCGCAGCGCCTCTTCTCGGAACAGCTTGAAAAGAGGGACGGAAATCGCGCCCAGCTTCCATGCGGCGATATGGGCCGCCGCGCACCACGCGTCTTGAGAGCGCAACACACCGACCCGGCCGCCGCGCGCCACGCCCCGGTCACGCAGCGCCAAGGCCAGATGGTCCGCCATGGCGCGCAGGTCTCCGTAGGACACATCCCGCCGCGTGCCTTCCGTCAGGTCGATGATCGCCGTGCGCTCCGGCGCGCGCTCGGCCCAGGTATCGCAAACCTGGCCCGCCATGTTCAGATGCTCCGGAATCTGCCAGCTGAAATCGCGGTAAATCTCGTCATAACCCGCGCCGTCCGGGAAAGCGGTCATTGCATCGCCGCCATCAGTTCGCGCCCCACCAGCATCCGCCGGATCTCGCTGGTGCCGGCGCCGATCTCCATCAGCTTGGCGTCGCGGAACAGGCGTGCCACCGCGGCGTCGGCCATGAAGCCCGCACCGCCCATGGCCTGCACCGCCTGATGCGCCACGCTCATCCCTTCCTCAGAGGCAAACAGGACGCAGGCCGCAGCATCCGCACGTGTCACCTGACCGCGATCACAGGCCCGCGCGACCTCATAGACATAGGCCCGCGCCGCGTTCATCTTGGTGTACATGTCGGCGATCTTGCCCTGCATCAGCTGAAAGCTCCCGATGCTCTGGCCGAACTGCTTGCGTTCCACCATGTAGGGCATGACCTCGTCCAGACAGGCCGCCATGATGCCTGTGCCGATGCCCGACAGCACCACGCGCTCGTAATCCAGCCCCGACATCAGAACGCGCACGCCCTTGCCTTCTTCGCCCAGGACATTCTCGAACGGGACGTCGACTTCGTCGAAGATCAATTCCGCCGTGTTCGATCCGCGCATTCCCAACTTGTCGAAATGCGCCGAGGTCGAGAACCCGTTCATCGTCTTTTCAATCAGAAAGGCGGTAATCCCCTTGCTGCCCGCATCCTTGTCCGTCTTGGCATAGACGATCAGCGTGTCGGCGTCGGGGCCGTTGGTGATCCAGTACTTGTTGCCGTTCAAGGTATAGCGATCATTCTTCTTTTCCGCCCGCAGGCTCATGCCCACGACGTCCGAACCGGCTCCGGCCTCGCTCATCGCAAGGGCGCCGACATGGTGGCCCGCAACCAGACCCGGCAGATATTTCTGCTTTTGCTCTTCGGTGCCGTTCAGCTGGATCTGGTTCACGCAGAGGTTGGAGTGGGCGCCGTAGGACAGGCTGACACTGGCCGAGGCGCGCGCGATCTCCTCGACCGCGATGACATGCGCAAGGTATCCCATTCCAGCGCCGCCATACTCTTCGTCCACCGTGATCCCCAGCAGGCCCATCTCGCCCATCTCGCGCCACAGGGCCGCAGGGAAACTGTTGCTGGCGTCGATTTCGGCGGCCATCGGGCGCACCCGGTCCTGCGCCCAGCGATGCACTGCCTCGCGCAGCGCATTGATGTCTTCGCCCAGGTCGAAACGCATCGAAGCGGTAAACATCGGGCTCCTCCTTCCCTTTATTGAACGCTTGTTCATACATAGGCACGGCGTCGCGCATCGGTCAAGCGACAGGAACCGTGCCCGCCGCGCTGCGTTGTTCTCTCAATCACGCCTACCTTAAGGAGGATGTCATGAAAGACTTCGCAGACAAGATGACCGAACAGTTCTGGACCCGCATGGACAAAGTGCGCGCCGGGATGCTGCACACCACCGATGATCGCATCGTTCCGATGACCGCCTACCCCGACCCTGACGAGGGCGCCCTCTGGTTCATCACCGCGGAAGGCACGGATGCGCACCAGGCCGCGAAAAGCAATCATACGACCACCTTCATCGTCTCAGATGCCTCGGCCAAGATTTACGCCCGCGTGCACGGTCAACTGTCGGCCGTCACCAACCCCGAGAAGCTGGACGAGATCTGGTCCCCCATTGCCGGCGCCTGGTTCAAGGATGGCCGCGAGGACAGCTCGGTCCGTCTGCTGCGCCTGATCCCCACCAAGGCCGAGGTCTGGCTGACCGATGGCGGTGCCGGTTTCCTGTATGAAATTGCCAAGGCCAAGCTGTCGGACGCAACGCCGGATGCAGGCGACCACGGGGTCATCACATTTTGAGACCGGCGGCAAAAACGACGTACCCCAACCCGGATGGCGCGAAATTCGGGTGGATGATACGGCTGTGCGCGGTGCCGCTGACCTGTCTGTTCGTGGGGGCCCTCTTCGTGGGGGCCTCCACCTCGTCCGCCACAGCCGAACAGGTGGGCGAGGTCGGGGTCGACTGGACAGGTAACGACATCGTCATAGAGGAGATCCCGGACCCAAAGGTCACTGGGGTTACCTGTCATATCGCGTACTTCTCGCGCAGTCTGATTGATCGCGTGTCAAAGGGGAACTGGTTCGAGGATCCCTCCAACGCCTCGATCGCCTGCCGCCAAACCGGGCCCATCAAGGTCGGTGATATCGATCGCGGCGAAGACGGAGAGGACGTGTTCCGCACGTCCCGCTCGATCATCCTGAAATCCTTGCGGGTGAAACGCATCTGGGACGAAAAGAACCAGACCCTGATCTACCTCGCCCACGCGGCCGAGCTGACGGATGGGTCTGCCAAGTTGTCGATCTCCACGGTACCGCTCTACCATGCGGGGCACTGACCCCAGGTTCAGTACCGCCCCCTTCGCCGCCGAGCGTAGGGGGTAGACGTCTATATCGCCCTATCTGACCGAGGTGCCCGAACAGCCCTGACCGTTGACCCTTCAAGCCGCGGCTGTCGCAGGGGAAACCCAACCCTTCTCAGGCGACACCGCTCTGAAAGACGGCGCTGACCTCGGCACGGATGATCCGCGCGATCAGGGCACAGTCGTCGACACTGAAGGTCAGGGGCAGCCGCATGTCCATGATTGAGCGCAGGACCCTGTCACTGCGCGGCATCGGCGCGCTCGGGGCATATCGCCAACTGTCATAGCGCGAGGTATAGCCCCGCGGCTCGGCGTCACCGAACCACTTCAATTCAACCCCACGGCCAGCACAGCGGCGCAGGACGTCACCGATCTTTCCCGCGTCCCAGTCCGGCAGCAGGAATTGGATGGAAGAGCCGACAAAGCGTTCCGCCCCGGGCCTTTCCACGATCTGCAATCCCGGCGTATCCCGCAAGCCCGCCTCGACCGCCGCATATCGGGCATTCCACGCAGCGCACTGCGCCTCAAGCGCCCTCAGTTGCGGGCGCAGGATCGCGGCCCGCAGGTTATCCATCCGACCGGAGATATTGGGCGTGACATATTTGACCTCGGCGTAGGCCTCCGCCCCCGGACCCGCGATGTGGCGGTCAAACAGCATGTAGCTGCCTGAAAGCATGGTCGCACGCGCCGCCATATCAGCATCATCTGTAACCAGCAGCCCCCCCTCGCCGGAATTGACATGCTTGTAGGTCTGGGTCGAATAACAACCGATGGCCCCGTGCCGTCCGCTGATCACACCATTCCAGCGTGCCCCCATCGTGTGGGCGCAATCCTCGACCACGATGATCCCGGCGTCGTTGCAAAGTGCCATCAGCCGGTCCATGTCGCAGATATGACCGCGCATATGGCTCAGCAGCAGGACGCGCGCGCGGTCCAGCTTGCTCTCCAGATCCGCGATATCGATCACCAGCGCCTCGGTCACACCGACATAGACCGGTTCGGCGCCAACTGCCGCGATGGCCCCCGGCACCGGTGCCAGGGTAAAGGCGTTGGACAAAACGCGATCACCCGGCCGCACGCCGACGGCACGCAGCGCCGTCGAAATCGCATGGCCTCCCGACGCGACCGCCAGCGCATAGCGCGCGCCGGTCATCTCCGCGAACTCCTGCTCCAGCAGCGCGGTTTCGCCCGCCTCACCGGCCGCGGTGTTGTAGCGGTGCAGACGGCCACTGCGCATCACCGCCACGGCAGCCTCGATCGCCTCTTCCGGGATCGGCTCCTGCTGGGTGAAATTGCCTGTGAAGGTTTCGGTCATGCTGGCATCCTTTGTCGTGTCGGCCCGGCGCGTCAATCTCTGTCACTCTCCGTGGGGCGATGGCTATAGCTGCAATTGCTCCACCACGGCGGGCAGTTCGTCGAAATGGCCGATCAGGGCCTCCGGTGCCAGCGCGGCCATGTCGGCGCCGGACGGCCCGAACGACACCAGCACCGACGGCACACCGGCGGCCCGGGCAGTGTTGCGGTCCGTATCGCTGTCCCCCACCAGACAGCAGCGCGCGGGATCGCCGCCGGACCGGCGCGCCGCCTCGCGCAGCGGCGCCGGGTCGGGCTTGCGCACCGGCAGGGTATCAGCCCCCACCAACGCATCGAACGTCCCCAGCACACCAAGCTGGCGCATCAGCAACACGGCCAGCGCTTCGGGCTTGTTGGTGCAGATCGACACGGCATAGCCGCGCGTCTTCAACGCCTCCACGGCCTCCATCGCGCCAGGATACAGCACCGTATGCACCGCGATTGCGCCGCGATAGGCCTCCAGCAGCACCGGATATTGGCGGTCGATCTCGGCCTCGTCGCCGTCGCGTCCGATCCGTGACAGGCCCAGTCGCAGCATCGCCCGTCCGCCGCGCAGGGCAACGCCGGCATCCGCCGCGTCCAGCTGATCACCGACGCCCAGCCCCTGAAAGCAATGGTTCGCCGCCGCCAGCAGGTCGCCACTGGTATCCGCCAGCGTCCCGTCCAGATCGAATACCACTGCCCGCATGTCGGTTCATCCTCTTTTCATTGGCCGCTTCCGGCAGGCTTTCGCCACGATTGTTGCGCATCGAAACCCAAGTTGATGGCGCACCGGGTCACCCGGCCTTGCGCCACCACGCTATCCGATTAAAACGGGCGCAACAAAAGGACAACCACAAGGGTGCGCGCCCGGGCCGACGATCCCGTGCCGCAGCGCCCTGACAGGCAACGGAATTGAGGGCACGATGAGCACGGCATGCATAATTCTGGCGGCGGGGATGGGCAGCCGGATGAATTCGGACCTCCCCAAGGTCCTGCATCAGATCGCGGGGGCACCGATGCTGGCCCATGCGATGCATTCGGCCCTGTCGCTGGACCCGGCCCGGCTGATCGTGGTCGCAGGCCACGGCGCCGAGGCCGTCACCGCCGCCGCCGAGGATGTGATGCCCCTGACGCAGGTCGTTCTTCAGCGCGAACAGAACGGCACGGCCCATGCCGTCGATCAGGCGCGCGACCTGCTGGACGGTTTCCAGGGTGATGTCATCGTGCTCTATGGCGACACCCCCTTCATCCGCCCCGAGACCCTCGCGGCGATGCAGACCGCCCGTGCCCGCCATGACATCGTCGTGCTGGGCTTTGAGGCGCGCGATCCGGGGCGCTACGGTCGGCTTGTGATGGATGGTCTGAGCCTGGACAGGATCGTCGAATACAAGGACGCATCCGAAGAAGAGCGCAAGATCACGCTGTGCAATTCCGGCGTGATCTGTGCCGATGCCGCGACGCTGTTCGATCTGATCGCAAAGGTCGGCAACGACAACGCCGCAGCAGAATACTACCTGACGGACGTGATCGCCCTTGCCCGCGCGGCAGGATTGTCTGCCGGCGCCGTCACCTGTGACGAAGCCGAGACGATGGGCATCAACTCGCGCGCGCAACTGGCCGATGCCGAAGCCGCCTTTCAAACCCGCAAACGTGCCGAGGCGATGGAGGATGGCGTGACCCTGGTTGCACCCGAGACGGTCTTCCTTGCCCATGACACCGTGATCGGGCGCGACAGCGTGATCGAACCGAACGTGTTTTTCGGCCCCGAGGTTACGGTCGAAAGCGGCGCGCGCATCCGCGCCTTCTCGCATCTCGAAGGGTGCCATGTCAGCCGCGGCGGGCTGATAGGGCCTTTTGCCCGCCTGCGCCCCGGCGCCGAACTGTCCGAGGATGTCCACATCGGCAACTTTGTCGAGGTCAAGCAGGCACGCGTCGATCGCGGCGCCAAGATCAATCACCTCAGCTACATCGGCGACGCCGAGGTGGGAGAAGAGACGAACATCGGCGCAGGCACCATCACCTGCAATTACGATGGCGTCATGAAGCACCGCACCCGGATCGGCGCGCGCGCCTTCATCGGGTCGTCGACCATGCTGGTGGCCCCGGTTTCGGTCGGGGATGACGCCATGACAGGCTCCGGCTCGGTCATCACGGCCGATGTCGAACCCGGCGCACTGGCCATCGGGCGCGCCCGCCAGGTGTCGAAACCCGGCATGGCCCGCAAACTGATGGAAATCCTGAAACTGAAAAAGGCCCGGCTGGCCAAAGAGGCGGAATAATGTGCGGCATCATCGGCTATCTCGGCAATCACGAGGCGTCTCCCTTTCTGGTCGAGGCCCTGAAACGGCTTGAATACCGCGGCTACGACAGCGCCGGTATCGCCACCGTCAACAATGGCAAACTGGACCGGCGCCGCGCGGTCGGCAAGCTGGTCAACCTGTCCGACGTGCTGGTGCACACGCCGCTGGCCGGCAAATCCGGCATCGGCCACACCCGCTGGGCCACCCACGGCGAGCCATCGGAACTGAACGCGCACCCGCACCGTGCCGGCAACGTCGCCGTGGTACATAACGGGATCATCGAAAACTTTCGGGCGCTGCGCCGCGAACTGGCGGAAAAGGGCGACCTGCCTCTGACCGACACCGACACCGAAACCGTGGCCATGCTGACATCGCGCTACATGGCCGATGGGCTGACCCCGGTCCAGGCGGTGCAGAAAACGCTCGGACGGCTGGAGGGGGCCTTTGCCCTGTTGTTCCTGTTCGAGGCCGAACAGGACCTGATGATCGCCGCGCGCAAGGGCTCCCCCCTCGCGATCGGGCACGGCGACGGTGAAAACTACGTCGGGTCCGATGCGCTGGCCCTGGCCCCGCTGACCGATCGGATCACCTACCTCGAGGAGGGCGACTGGGCCGTCGTCACCCGCAGGGACGTGACGATCTACGATGCCAGCGGCACGCTTGCCAACCGCGAGATGCGGCGTGTCTCGCTGGACAAGGCGCAGGTCGACAAGGCCGGACACAAGCACTTCATGGCAAAGGAAATTGCCGAGCAGCCCCAGGTGATCGGCAATGCGGTGAAACACTACTTCGGCGACTCCGGCCAGACCATCAGCCTGCCCGATGGCGGCATCGACTTTACCGGCGTGGATCGCCTGGTGATGGTCGCCTGCGGTACGGCCTACTATGCCTGCCTGACCGCGAAATACTGGTTCGAACAGATCGCCCGCCTGCCGGTCGAGGTCGATGTGGCCTCGGAATTCCGCTATCGCGAACCGCCTGTCACGGACCGCACCGTTGCGGTTTTCGTCAGCCAGTCCGGTGAAACCGCCGATACCCTGGCCGCCCTGCGCTATTGCCGCGACAAGGCCGACCGCATCGTCTCGGTCGTCAACGTCGCCGAAAGCTCGATCGCGCGCGAAAGCGACCTGGCACTGCCGATCCTGGCAGGCACCGAGATCGGTGTCGCCTCCACCAAGGCGTTTTCCTGTCAGCTGACCGTCCTGCTGACCCTCGCCCTCGAGGCCGGTCGCCAGCGCGGCACACTTGACGAAGACCGCTACGAAAGCCTCGTCGCCGCGCTGCGCGGTCTTCCGGCGGTTCTGGGACGGGCGCTCGACAACAATGCCGCCGCCGAGGAACTCTCGCTGCAAATCGCCGAAGCTCAGGATATCCTCTTTCTCGGGCGTGGCCTGATGTATCCTCTGGCGCTGGAAGGCGCCCTGAAGATGAAGGAAATCAGCTATATCCATGCCGAAGCCTATGCCTCCGGCGAACTCAAGCATGGCCCGATCGCCCTGATCGACAAACACGTGCCTGTCGTCGTGATGGCGCCGCGCGATGCCCTGTTCGACAAGACAGTATCGAACATGCAGGAGGTCATGGCCCGCGGCGGCAAGGTCCTGCTGATCAGCGACCTGGCCGGCATCGAGGCCGCGCAGGACGGCGTCTGGCGCAGCATCGAAATGCCCTCGGTCGACCCGCTGCTGACCCCGATCCTCTATGCGCTGCCGGCGCAATTGCTGGCCTATCATACCGCCGTTGCAAAAGGCACGGATGTCGATCAGCCGCGCAATCTGGCAAAGTCGGTCACGGTGGAATAATCTGCGCAGAGACGGCACAGGAGTCTCTCATGGCCAAGCAATTCGATCAGATCGAAGACGCCCATCAACGCTTCATCGAAGAACAGCACATGTTCTTTACCGGCACAGCTGCCCCCGACGGCTATGTCAACGTCTCGCCCAAGGGCATGGACAGCCTGCGCGTGCTGGGGCCGAACCGCATCATCTGGCGCAACATGACCGGCTCGGGCAACGAAACCGCCGGGCATCTTGCACAAAGCAACCGCATGACGCTGATGTGGTGTTCCTTCACGACGCGCCCGATGATCCTGCGCTGCTACGGCACGGCCCGAACCATTCACCGCCTCGACCCCGATTGGTCGGCGCTGGACGCGCACTTTGTCCCGGCCTTTCAGGCGCGCCAGATCTACGACCTGACCGTCACGCTGGTCCAGACCTCCTGCGGCTATGCCGTGCCATTCATGGATTTCGTCAGCGATCGCGACACGCTGGACAAATGGGCGCAATCGCGTGGGCAAGACCAGGTCCGCGACTATTGGCGCGACCGCAATACACTGACCATGGACGGCGCCCCCACGGGCATCGTCGCAGGCAACCTCGGACCTGACGCATGACACTGGAAGACGCGCTGACCGCGCTCAAGACCCACGAAAAACCCGGCCATGCCGAAAGCGCGGCGGCCTATCACAAGGTGCCGCGCCCCTACCTGGGTGTGCCCAACCCGGCCCTGAACGACCTGGCCACCGAATGGCGCCGTTCGCTGACCTTGCAGGACCGCCTGACGCTGGCCGACGACCTCTGGCAGACCGACATCCACGAGGCCCGCATCGTCGCCGCCAAGCTGCTGACGCAGGCGCGCATCCGCCCCTCGGATCAGCCGGTCTGGCACCTGCTGTGTTCCTGGATTGCCGATTTCGATTCCTGGGCGATTGCCGACCACGTGTCCAAGGCGGGCGAACGGCGCATCATGGCCGACCTGTCACGCCTCGATCACGTGGAATACTGGACCGAGTCCCCGCACATGTGGACGCGCCGCTCCGCCCTCGTGATGACGCTCGGCCTGACCCGCCTCAATCACCCCTCCGCTGAGGAAGCCGCGGCGCGCGAACGCGTGCTCGGCTGGGCGGCGCGCTATGTCGACGATCCGCAATGGTTCATCCAGAAGGCCGTGGCCTGGTGGCTGCGCGACCTGTCGAAACACGATCCCGACCGGGTGCGCGCCTTCCTTGATCGGCACGGCGAGGACATGCGCGGATTTGCCCGCAAGGAAGCCGGCAAATACCTCTAGCGCACGCGGGCGGCGGCGTGACGGGCGCCGCGGCAGGCAACGTCACGGCGAAACGGCCCGGGTCAAGGGCGGGGCAACCCATCCTGCTGCCCTGCCCCGGATGGCTATGGCGAGCACCGGCCAGAACCGGCCAGGGACCCGCCAGGGACCGGCCGCCCAAATGCGCTCAGCCGCCCGGGTAGACGTCGATCTCGATCAACCCGGTCAGCGGCACCCCAAGCGCCTGCATCGCCATCAGCGACAGGCGCGATCCGGCTGTTTCCGGCCCATTGATCGGGATCAGCTGGGCGGTGATGGTGGTGCCGGTCTCGATGGCCGTGATCCGGCCCTTCTGCACGCTGGTGACCATCGGCGTCTTCAGCCACAGCCCCGGCTCTCCCGCCGCGCCCAGCGTGGCGACCGTACGCCCCTTGCTCGGGCCCTCGGGGGGGCGCACGGAGACTGCGGCCTCGTTTGCCGGCAGGATCTCGGCCTCGGCCGTGGCCCCGGTATCGATGGGCGCCGCATCGGGACGGGGCGTCGCTGTTGGCTGGATCTGGGTGCACCCGGCAAGGGTGATGGCAAGGGCGGGGATCGACAGGATCAGGGAAATGGCTTTCATGCCGATCAGTTTAGGTCGATCTCCGCCCGCTTCAATCACACAAAGATGAAGGGCGGCCCTTGTCGCAGCCTGCCCGCCGCAATAGGTTCGATGCCATGACAGCCCCCCTGATCGATCCCTTTCAACGTGCGATAGATTACCTGCGTGTCTCGGTCACCGACCGATGCGATTTCCGCTGTGTCTACTGCATGTCCGAAAACATGACCTTTCTGCCCAAGAAGGACCTGCTCACGCTCGAGGAACTCGACAGGATGTGTTCCACCTTCATCGGGCTGGGCGTCAAGAAGCTGCGCATTACCGGCGGCGAACCTCTGGTGCGTCGCGACATCATGACGTTTTTCCGCGCCATGTCGCGCCATCTCGAAAGCGGCGCTCTCAGGGAACTGACGCTGACGACCAACGGCAGCCAGCTCGAACGCTATGCCGCCGATCTCGCCGCTGCCGGCGTGCGCCGCATCAACGTCTCGCTCGATACCCTGGACGAAGAGAAATTCGCCCGCGTCACCCGGTGGGGTCGGCTGCCGCAGGTGCTGCGCGGGCTGGATGCGGCCCAGGCCGCCGGCCTCAGGGTGAAACTGAACGCCGTCGCCCTCAAGGGCTTCAACGAAGACGAACTGTTCACCCTGGCCGAATTCTGCGCGGCCCGTGGCATGGATCTGACCTGGATCGAGGTCATGCCCATGGGCGATATCGGCAACGAGGATCGCGTCGGCCAGTACTGGTCGATGCGCGACGTCCGCGCCCTGCTGGAAACCCGTTATCGCCTGCGCGATCTTACCGAAAGCTCGGGTGGTCCCGCGCGCTATGTCCGGGTCGAGGAGACGGGCCAGAAGATCGGCTTCATCACCCCGCTCAGCCACAATTTCTGCGAAAGCTGCAACCGCGTCCGCATGACCTGCACCGGCGAACTCTACATGTGCCTCGGGCAAGAGGACATGGCAGACCTGCGCCCGGCCCTGCGAAATTTCCCCGGCAACGACGCGCCCCTGGAACAAGCGATCCGCGATGCGATCTCGCACAAGCCCAAGGGGCACGATTTCGATTATTCACGCCAGCGCGCCGATGGCCAGGTTTCGCGCCACATGAGCCATACGGGCGGCTGATGACGCGCCCACAGGCGCAGGCGACGCCGTTCTATCACCTCTACCGACTGGTGGCACAGGCGGCGATGCCGCTGCTGTGGCGGCGCGTGTCCCGGAAACTCGGCGCCGAAGGCATCACGCCCGACCGCCAGCGCGAACGCCTCGGCCATGCCACCCAGGCGCGCCCGGACGGCACGTTGCTGTGGTTCCACGCCGCCAGCGTCGGCGAAAGTGTCTCGGTCCTCGCGCTCGTGCAACGCCTGCTGGACATGCGCCCTGACGCCCACGCGCTGATCACATCCGGCACCGCGGCCTCGGCCACGGTCCTGGCATCGCGCCTGCCCGCGCGCTGCCAACACCAGTTCGCCCCACTCGATGCTGCCGGCCCGGTTCGGCGATTCTTCGACCACTGGCAGCCCGACGCGGGTATCTTCGTCGAAAGCGAACTGTGGCCGCAGACGATCGTCGCCGCCCGCGCACGCGGCATCCCCCTGGCCCTGCTGAACGCCCGCCTGTCCCGTGGTTCTCTGCGCAACTGGCGCCGTTTCGACGAAACCTTCCGCTTTCTCGCGGACCAGTTCTGCCTGATCCGCACCCAGGATCGCGCCACCTGCGACGGGCTGCTTGCGCTCGGCGCGCGCGCCGACACCGTCGCGCAGGGCCCCAATCTCAAGGCGATGATCCTGCCCCCGCCCGTGGATCAAGACGCCCTTGCACGGATGCGCGCGGCGTTTCCCGGCCCGCTCTGGGCGGCCGTCTCGACGCACGAGGGCGAGGAGGAACAGATCCTCGACGCCCACCTCGCGGCCCGCACCACCCTGCCCGGCCTGCGTCTGATCCTGGTGCCGCGCCACCCCACCCGCGCGGATGCGATCGCTCGCCTGATCAGCGACCGCGGCCTGGGCTTCGCGCGCCGCACCCAGGGCGCCACCCCCGGCACGGCCGAGGTCTACCTCGCGGATACCCTTGGGGAAACCGGCCTGTGGTATGCCCTCGCCCCGCTGGTTTTCCTGGGCGGCTCCTTCGGCAAGGCCGGCGGCCATACCCCCTATGAACCCGCCGCCTTCGCAACACCGGTGCTGCACGGCCCGCATGTCGCCAATTTCAGCGAAACCTATGCCCGGTTCGACGCCGCGGGGGCCGCCCGCGCGGTATCCGACGCCACGGCCCTTGCCACCTGCCTGACGCAGCTGCTTGGGGACCCTGCGCAGATCGCGCGCATGGGCGCTGCCGCCCGTGCCATCTCTCACTCGCAGGGCGAAACCCTCGCCCAGGTGGCCGACGAACTGCTCGAGGCCATCGCGCTGCCGCTTTCCGCGCCCCCCCGAACGGTGTAGTGCTGCCCCAGCCTCAGACCCAGCCCCAGACCCAGCCCCAGAACAAGACCCAGCCCACACTCACGAATACGGAGCCGCCCCATGCCGTCCGATACCGCAGGCCTCGACGTCATCGCGCCGAACTTCAAGAAACGCATGTCCGGCGTCACCTCGACCGTGTTCCGGCTGGTGCCACTACAGGCGCGCGACATCGCCATCGCCAGTGCCGGCCCGAATATCCCCGAAGGCGTGCCGCAGGTGCCCGTCTCCGCCCTCTTTACCATGTCCCGCCAAGGCCCCTCGGGGGCGCGGGTCTGGCACGCCAGACGCAACAACGAAATGCTGGTCGGAATCGCGCTCAAACGGATCTTCCGCAAGCGGCTGAAACTGCTGTTCACCTCCGCCGCGCAGCGCCATCACACCGGCTTCACCAGATGGATGATCCGCCAGATGGATGCGGTGATCGCCACCTCCGCCCGCTCCGCCGCATTCCTCGAGGTACCCGCCACCGTCATCCACCACGGGATCGACACGGAACTCTTCAGCCCGACGCAGGACAAGACCGCCCTGCGCGCCGCGCTCAACCTGCCCATCGACCAGGTCCTCGTCGGCTGCTTCGGCCGCATCCGTCCGCAAAAGGGCAATGACCTCTTCACCGACCTGATGCTGCGACTGCTGCCCTCGCGGCCCGGCGTCACGGCCGTGATGATGGGCGGCGTCACCGACAAGAACCGCGATTTCCACGCCGACCTCGTCGCACGGGTCGCGGCGGCGGGCCTCACCGACCGCTTCCTCTTCCTGCCCGAAGACCCGCACTGGGACATCTCGCGCTGGTTCAAGGCGCTCGATCTCTACGTCGCGCCGCAACGCTGGGAAGGCTTCGGCCTCACCCCGCTCGAGGCCATGGCCTGTGCCGTTCCCGTCGTCGCCACCCGCGCCGGCGCCTTCGAGGAACTGGTGCAGGACGGCAGCACCGGCACCCTCGTCGGGATCGAGGACCTCGACGCGATGACCGACGCGACCGCCGCCCTGCTCGACGACGCCGACAAACGCGCCGCCTGGGCACGCAATGCGCGCGCCCATGCCGACGGCCACTACCGCATCGCACAAGAGGCCGCCGCCATCACGACGATCTACCGACAGCTGCTCGCCACATGACAAAAGGCACGCAGCCCCGCCACGCGCCTGTTGTTTCCCTGTTTCAAGTATCCCCGCCGGAGGCATCGCCGCCCGCGGCGATCCTTTGAAACGCGGGCCACATATCACCCCCTAAACGCCCTCGCGGTCGTCTGCCCCTCGGCGTATCTAAGCCGCCTACGCCTTCAGACATGACGGTCGCCTACGCCTCTACAAAGGCGCCTACGCGTCCACACAGCATCCGCGCCTACGCGTCTCCACATGACGGTCGCTTACGCGTCTCCACGGGATAGTCGCTTACGCGACGGGCATCCGCTGCTCGACGATCCCCGCCCACCAGGAACACCCTGCCGGGATCACCTCGTCGTTGAAGTTGTAGTCGGCGTTGTGCACATCGGCGCTGTCTCCATTGCCCACCAGGATATAGGCGCCGGGGCGCTCTTCCAGCATATAGGCGAAATCCTCGCCCCCCATGGTGATCTCGGCGGCCGCGCAGTCCCCTGCGACCGAACTGGCGACCTCTGCGGCAAATTCGGTCTGCTCCTCGCTGTTCACCATCGCAGGATAGCCCGGCAGCCAGGTGATCTCGGCCACCGCGCCAAAGGCCTCGGCGGTCGCGGTGGTGATCGCCTTCATGCGGTCCTCGCCCAACTTGCGCCCCTCGGCGCTCATCGTGCGAATGGTGCCGCGCAGGGTGACATGGCCGGGAATGACGTTGAACGCCTTGGAGGCGCTTTCGAACGAGGTGACCGAGACGACGATGCGCTCGACCGGGTCGGCATTGCGGCTGACGATGCTCTGCAAGGCGGTCACGATCTGCGCGGCCGCGACGATCGGGTCGATCGTCTGCATCGGCTTGGCGGCATGGCCCCCCCGCCCCTTCACCTTGACCTCGAACTGATCGGTGGCGGCAAAGAAGGCGCCGGGCCGGATGCCGAAACTGCCCGCGGGCATCCCCGGCCAGTTATGCATGCCATAGACCTCCTGGATGCCAAAGCGCTCCATCATCCCGTCCTCGCACATCTCGCGACCGCCGCCGCCACCCTCTTCGGCAGGCTGAAAGATCACCACGGCGGTGCCGTCGAAATTGCGGGTCTCGGCCAGATATTGCGCGGCGCCCAGCAGCATCGCGGTATGCCCGTCATGGCCGCAGGCATGCATCGCACCCGGTGTCTTGCTGGCATATTCCAGCCCGGTCGTCTCATGGATCGGCAGCGCGTCCATGTCCGCGCGCAACCCGATGACCTTGCCCGCGCTGTCGCTGCGGCCCCTGATGACGCCCACGACACCCGTCCGCCCGATCCCCGTGACCACCTCGTCACAGCCGAACGCCCGCAGCTTTTCAGCCACCAGGGCAGATGTGCGATGTGTCTCGAACAGGATCTCGGGGTTTTCGTGCAGATCCCGGCGCCACTTGGTGATGTCGCCGTGAAGCTCTGCGAAACGGTTCTTGATCGGCATGTCGTGCTCCTTGGGGTGTGGGTGATCCCGCGCCGCTCAGGCGCGCAGCGGCAACCGGCTTTCGGCCATCTCGGCCAGCCAGCTGCAACCATAGGGGATGACCGCGTCGTTGAATTCGTAACTCGGGTGATGCAGGTCGGCGCTGGCGCCATTGCCGACCAGAACATAGGCACCGGGGCGCTGGCGCAGCATCTCGGCAAAGTCGTCGGCCCCCATCACAGGCGCCAGATCGGTATCGGCGCGCGACACGCGCCCGGCCGCCGCCACCGCATGATCGACTGCCTGCGCATCGTTCACCAGCACCGGCGGGCCGGGCAGGAAAGTCAGCGCGGCGCTGGCGCCGAACGCCGCGGCGGTGGCCTGCGCCAGCGCCTCGATCCGTTTGCGAAGCATCGCCTGCACGTCCATATTCATGGCGCGAAAGGTCCCCTTGAGGGTCACCGTACCGGGAATGACGTTATAGGTGTCGGTCTCGGTGCGAAACCCGCAGACCGAGATCACCACGGGATCGACCGGATCGGCATTGCGCGCGGCAATGCTCTGCAACGCCGTCAGGATATGCGCCGCCGCCAGGGTGGTATCCGTGCCCTTGTGCGGCATCGCGGCGTGGCCGCCCTTGCCGGTCACAAGGATATCGAACCGTTCCGGCGCGGCGAACTGCGCACCCTTGCGCATGGTGAACCGCCCCACGTCCAGCCCCGGCCAATTGTGCATGCCGTAAACCTCCTCGATGCCGAAACGGTCAAGAAGCCCATCCGCCAGCATCGCCGCCGCACCGCCACCGCCCTCTTCGGCGGGTTGAAAGATCACCACGACCCGGCCTGCGAAACGGCGCGTCTCGCCCAGGTATTTCGCCGCGCCCAGCAGCATCGCCGTATGCCCGTCATGGCCGCAGGCATGCATCCTGCCCGGAATGGTCGACGCATGCGCCACCCCCGTTGCCTCAAGAATAGGCAGCGCATCCATATCGGCGCGAAATCCGATGCAGCCACCGGGGGCAGAGCCGTTGATCACCCCGACCACGCCGGTGCCGCCCAGTCCTGTCACCACCTCGTCACAGCCGAAATCCCGCAGCTTTTCCGCCACGAAGGCGGCGGTGCGATGCTCCTCGAACCGCAGCTCGGGGTGGGCATGGATATCGCGCCGCCACCCGGCGATCTCGACCTGCATCTCTGCGATACGGTTGCGCACCGGCATGGCTCAGCCCTCTGCCAGCAGGTCGAGCAACCGGCGCATGAAATCATGACCCGCCTCGAACTGCGCCACGGTGATATATTCGTCAGGCTGATGCGCCTGCGCAATGTCGCCGGGGCCGCAGACCACCGCCGAATAGCCGTGGTTCTGGAAATGCCCGGCCTCGGTGCCATAGCTGACGACATGGGTGCCATTGTCACCGGTCAGCCGCCGCGCCAGCTCCTCGGCCGCGCCGTTCACCTCGGGGGCAAGACCGGGGGCCATGAACTTGGGCTGGATCTCGATAAAGGTCTCGGGGCGGATCGCCTGCATCGCGGCCTCCACGCGCGCCACCTCGGCGCGGTACGCATCTTCGTATATCTGCGGGTCTTCGCCCGGCACACAGCGGAACGACATCACGAATTCGCAGCGCTTGGCGGTGATGTTATGGGCGGTGCCACCTTCGATCATGCCGACGTGGGCATTGGTCCAGGGTGGATTGAACAGCGCATCGGTGCCCTCTGCCCCCTTGGCCATGTTCGCGTCGTTGACGCCGTTGGCCCAAGTGATCAGCTTGGCCCCCTCCATGATGGCCGACACCCCGGTGTGCGACAGCGAGGAATGCACCTCGAACCCGTGCACGATGGTGTCAAAGGCGATACCCGCCTTGTGCCCGGTCACCGGCTGCATCATCGACGGCTCGCCAATGATCGCGACCCGCCCCCGCGGCAGCTTGTCCGCGACATCGCGCAGCAACGGGTCGGCGCCGATCACGCCGATCTCCTCGTCATAGGTCAGTGCGATCTGAACGGGGCGCGCCAGATCGCGGCCCGCGCCTTCGGCCAGCGCCCAGATGGCCAGCGCGTCAAAGGATTTCATGTCGACGCAGCCGCGCCCGAAATACTTGCCGTCCCGCTCCACCACCTTAAAGGGATCGCTGGACCACGCCTGCCCGTCGACGGGCACAACGTCCGTATGGCCCGACAGCACCACCGCGCCCTCCTCCATCGGCCCGGCATGGGCCATCAGACCGGCCTTGGGTTCGCTCGGGTGCAGGTGACGCACGCAGGTGACGCCGTGTTCCTCCAGATAGTCCTGAACCCAGTCGATCAGCGCAAGGTTGCTGTCCCGGCTGACGGTGGGAAATGCCACAAGGGTCTGCATGATCTCGAGGGGACTGAGGCGAGAGCTCATCTTCTGTCTTCTTTCAATTGGCTTCCTTCCGTCGAACGCGATGGAAAGAGGCGCCGCAATGCGGCATCACGCCGAACACACCGGCATCTTTTGCAAACCCGGCGACGCACCGCAGCACCACCGCACCGTTCTGGCCCCATCACCGGCCCGCTGCAAGGTGCAGCCAAGGCCGGGCGCACCCGCGCCGGACCTGTGCACACTTGCGGGGCAAAAGGACGCCACGACAGCACGGCAGCGGACGCCGTTCCGCTCAGTACCCGCTGTCTGTCACCAGCAGATAGTGATCCTCGCCCACCTTCTGATAGACCGACGGTTCGGGCTGATAATCCAGATCGTGTATCGGTGACGGGATCGGCTTGAAGTTCAGCTCATGCTCGCTCTTGCGGCGGGTCGGATCGGCAATCGGCACAGCCTGCATCAGCGCCTGCGTATAGGGGTGGCGCGGGTCCTCAAAGATCGCGCGGCGGCTGCCGATCTCGACGATCCGCCCCAGGTACATGACCCCGACGCGGTGGCTGACCCGTTCAACGACCGCCATGTCATGACTGATGAACAGAAAGGACAGGCCCAGCTCGGCCTGCAATTCCATCATCAGGTTCAGCACCTGCGCCTGGACCGATACATCCAGGGCACTGACGGATTCATCCGACACGATCAACTTGGGGTTCAGCGCCAGCGCGCGGGCAATGGCCACCCTCTGACGCTGGCCGCCCGACAGCTCATGCGGATATCGCCGCATGAAGCTGCGCGGCAGCTCGACCCGGTCGAACAGCATCTCGATCCGCTCCTGCATGGCGCGCCCCTTCAGCGTGCCGTAGTTTCGCATCGGTTCGGCCACCTGATCGGACAGCTGCATCTGCGGGTTCAGGCTGGCAAAGGGATCCTGAAAGATCATCTGCATGTCCAGACGCGCCCGACGCAGATCGCCCTGGTTCAGCGCGATGATGTCTGTGCCGCCCAGTTCGACCTGCCCCGACAGCGGCTCGATCAGCCGCAGCAGCGACCGCCCGGCGGTGGATTTTCCACAACCCGACTCGCCCACCAGGCTCAGCGTCTGGCCCTTGTTGATGTCGAACGAGATATCCTCCACCGCGTGCACGTTGGCGACGGTCCGGCGCAGCACGCCGCCCTTGACGGGAAAGCGCGTGGTCAGGTTGCGCACGCTCAGCAGCACCTCGTCGCTGCCGCGGATCGGCGCGATGTCCTGCCCTTCGACGCCGAACAGCTTCATCGGTTCGGGGAAATCCTTGCCGGTCATGTCGCCCAGCTTGGGCACCGCTGCCAGCAGCGCCTTGGTATAATCATGCACCGGAGCGTGGAATATCTGCTCCACCGGGCCTTCCTCGACCTTGTTGCCCCGGAACATCACGACCACGCGGTCGGCCATCTGCGCCACCACGGCCATGTCGTGCGTGATGAACATCACGGCGGTGCCCGTCTCGCGTTTCAGCCGGTCCATCAGGGCCAGGATCTCGGCCTGGATGGTCACGTCCAGGGCGGTCGTCGGCTCATCCGCGATCAGCAGGCGCGGCTCGCACGCCAGGGCCATGGCGATGACGACGCGCTGACGCATCCCTCCCGACAGCTCATGCGGGTACTGCTTGATCCGCCGCTCCGGTTCGGGGATGCGGACCTCTCGCAGCAGCTCCACCGCCCGTTTCATCGCGGCCTTGCGGTTCATCCCCTTGTGCAGGATCAGCCCTTCGGACAATTGCCGCCCGATGGTGAAGACCGGGTTCAGCGCCGTCATCGGCTCCTGAAAGATCATTCCGATCTCATTGCCCCGGATCGTGCGCATCAACCCCTGATCGGCCTGCGCCAGATCCACCTCACCCCCGCCCTTGCGATCAAAAATGAGGCGCCCGCCCGAAATCTCGCCGCCGCCATATTCCACCAGCCGCATCAGCGACAGAGACGACACAGACTTGCCCGACCCGGATTCGCCCACGACGCAGACGGTTTCACCGGGGTTGATGGTAAAGGAGATGTCCTCGACCCCGACCACCGGCCCGTCCTTTGTCTGAAAGGACACCCGCAGGTTCTCGATACGGGCGATATGCCCGGTGTCGGGCTGCGCTGTCGGGCTCGGGGGGGGCGACGTGTCCAGCATGTACCAACCTGAAAGAGTGAATGTTGCCCGACGCTACAGACGGTTTCGCCAAAATGTCAAACGCCGGTCCGGCTGACCGGGCCTTCCCTCTGCGTCAGCGGCGGCGAAGGCTTGCAATTTGAACGAATCCGCTTTTCGATGCCTTCACCCGCGGGGGTCGGTGCGGCACAGGCCGTGCACGACGCACGGTTGCGCCATCACCCGGCACTCCGCATGGCACCCTGCGACAACAACCGGTCCGAAAAAAGGCCGGGCATCCAACTGGGAGATATCTATGAAACTGAAAACCATTTTGCTGGGGGCGGCGGCTGCATTCGCCATGGCCCCGGCGGCGATGGCGGAACGCGGCGCCGATGGCCACGTCAACGTCATCTACTGGCAGGCGCCCTCGATCCTGAACCCCTACCTGTCCGGCGGGACCAAGGACATCGAAAGCTCCTCGATCATCCTCGAACCCCTTGGCCGCTATGACCCCGACGGCAACCTGGTGCCCTTTCTCGCGACCGAAATCCCGACGGTCGAAAATGGCGGCGTCTCCGAGGATCTGACCTCGATCACCTGGAAGATCAAACCGGATCTCCTGTGGTCTGACGGCACCCCCCTCACCTCCGAAGATGTCGTCTTTACCGCCGAATACTGCATGGACCCGCAGGGCGGCTGCGCGCAGCTGTCGAAATTCAACGGCATCAAGACGGTCGAAGCGGTCGATGACCTGACCGTCAAGGTCACCTTCGCCACGCCGCAGCCCAACCCCTATGGCGCGTTCATGGGCGGCCAGTCCCCGATCCTCCAGAAGGCCCAGTTCAAGGATTGCACCGGCGGACGCGCCGCCGAATGCACCGAGGCGAACTTCAACCCCATCGGCACCGGCCCCTTCGTCGTCGACGAATTCAAGCCGAACGACGTGATTTCCCTCTCGGCCAACCCCAACTACCGCGATGCGGCGAAACCCGCGTTCGCCACCATGACCTTCAAGGGCGGCGGCGATGCCACTGCGGCGGGTCGTGCCGTGCTGGAAACCGGCGAATTCGATTACGCCTGGAACCTGCAACTGGCCCCCGAGGTGCTGGAACAGATGGCGCAGGGCGGCAAGGGTGAAACCGTCGCGGCCTTCGGCACGCTGGTCGAACGGATCGAGATGAACCTGACCGACCCCTCGCCCGATCTGCCCCCCGAAACCCGCGCCACGGTCGATGCACCGCACCCGATCCTGTCGGACCTGAACGTGCGCAAGGCCCTGTCGATGGCCATCGACCGCGAGATCCTCGTCGAAATCGGCTACGGTCAGGCGGGTCGCCCGACCTGCAACCTGGTGCCCGCACCGGAAATGTACGCCTCGCCCAACAAGGAATGCATCCCGCAGGACATCGAAGGCGCCAAGGCGCTGCTGGACGAAGCCGGCTGGACCGACACCGACGGTGACGGCATCCGCGACAAGGACGGCAAGAAGCTCAGCCTGCTGTTCCAATCCTCGACCAACGCCGTGCGCCAGAACTTCCAGGACGCGATCAAGGCATGGTGGGGTGAAATCGGCGTCGAAACCGAACTGCGCAACGTCTCGGCCTCGGTCTTCTTCGGCGGCGATCCCGGCTCGCCCGATACCTTCCAGAAGTTCTATGCCGATGTCGAAATGTACGCCAACAACTTCGACGGCACCGATCCGCAGGCCTACCTGGCCCAGTATCGCTGCGGCAACGAACCCAAGCCGTCTTCGCAGTGGCAGGGCGAAAACATCAACCGCTTCTGCGATCCCGCCTATGATGCCATGCTGGATGAGCTGGCAAAGACTGGCGAACTCGACAAGCGCGGCGAAATCGCCAAGAAGCTGAACGAGATGCTGACCAAGGACACCTACACCATCGTCCCGCTGGTCGACCGTGGCCGCGTCTCGGCGCACTCCAACACGCTCGGTGGCGTGGCGCTCAACACCTGGGACAGCGAGCTTTGGAACGTTGCCGACTGGTACCGGATCAAGGAGTGATCCATCCCCGGGGTCGGGCCCTGCGCCCGGCCCCGGATCTTGCGTACTGGTGCCGGGCCGCGTGTCCGGCACCGGATTCTGCGCAGCGGAGCACTTTTGCCTGACCTGCCTCCTCTGACTTCAGGTCACGGCGCGACAGTTCACTCCTGACCCCCGGGACACCCCATGCTGACATTCACCATCCGACGGCTCATCATCGCCGTCCCCACCCTGCTATTCATCGCCGTCGTGATTTTCGGGCTGTTGCAGCTCGCCCCCGGCGACCCGATGGCACAGGTTCCCCTGACCGTGCCCCCCGAAGTCAAGGAACGCATGCGCGAGGCCCTCGGCCTGGGCGAGCCGATCCATGTGCAATTCTGGAAATGGATCGTGCAGTTCTTCTGGATCGAACCCCAGGTCTTCATCGACAATGTCTTTGGCACCCACCTGGCCGACGGCAAGCTGCGCGTCCTGTCCTGGCAGACCCGGTCCCCGGTGATGGACATCGTGGTCCAGCGGATGCCCCAGACCCTGTGGGTTGTCGGCATGTCGTACCTCGTCGGCATCCTGATCGCCCTGCCCATCGGCATCTATTCGGCCTACCGGCAGTATTCGATCTTCGATCAGCTCGGCACTTTCATCGCGATGATCGGCTTTTCGGTGCCCACCTTCTTTACCGGCGTGCTGCTGATCGTGATCTTCTCGGTCAACATGGACCGCGACAGCTTCTGGTGGTTTCCCTCGATCTACGACACCACGCTCCAGGTCACCGACTGGGCCAGCTTTGGCCAGCAGATCCGCCAGATGGCGATGCCGGTGACCGTGCTTGCGCTCTATAACGCCGCGCAGATCTCGCGGTTCATGCGGGCCTCGATGCTCGACAACCTCAACCAGGATTACGTGCGCACGGCCCGCGCCAAGGGCGTCGGTGAACGCGCCGTCGTCATGGTGCATGTGCTGCGCAACTCGCTGATCCCGGTCGTGACGGTCATCGCGCTCGGCGTGCCGCAGGTCTTTGGCGGGGCCATCATCACCGAACAGGTCTTCAAGGTGAACGGCCTCGGCCAGCTGCTGATCGGCGCGATCGAGGCGAACGACCTGCCGATGGTGCAGACGCTGACCTTCATCTTCGCGGTCCTGATCGTGCTCTTCAACCTGATTGCCGACGTCCTCTACGGCATCCTCGACCCACGGATCCGCTATGACTGAGCCGACACACACCCCCGAAAACGAACCCGTCGTCGAAACCGGCGGCGCCACCCTTGCCGGGGGCGTCATCCCGCAGCCCATGCCCTCGGCCCCGCCCCGCAGCCAATGGCTCGATGTCTGGCACCAGTTCCGCCACCACAAGGGCGCGATGGCCGGCGGCATCGTCTTCCTGTTCATCGTGCTGGCGGTTTTCCTCGGCCCCTACCTGTGGGATCTCGACCCGGCCAAGATCGACTTTCGCGCCCGCAACAACGGCCCCAGCTGGGCGCACCCCTTCGGCACCGACCAGCTGGGGCGCGACATGATGGCCCGCCTGATGGCCGGTGGTCAGGTCTCCCTCGCCGTCGGCATCACCGCGATGCTGCTGGCGCTGGTCCTCGGCTCGCTCATCGGGATCCTGGCGGGCTATTTCCGTCGGCTCGACAACATCCTGATGCGGATGACCGACCTGTTCCTGGCGCTGCCCCTGCTGCCCTTGCTGCTGGTCATGGTCCTGCTGTTCCGCGAACCGCTGTCGGCCGCCTTCGGCATCGAGACGGGGATCTTCATCCTGATCGTCACCGCCATCGGCGTCACCTCCTGGATGCCGACGGCGCGCATCGTGCGCGGCGACGTGCTGGCCCTGAAGGAGCGCGAGTTCGTGCTGGCCGCGCGCTCCATCGGCACCACGAACCTGATGATGATCCTGCGGCACATCCTGCCCAACGTGATCTCGCCCATCGTCGTCTCGGCCACGCTGGGCATCGCCAACGCGATCATCACCGAAAGCGCGCTGTCCTTCCTCGGCCTCGGCTTTCCGCCGGACTTTCCGACCTGGGGGCGGCTGCTGTTCGATGCCGTCGACTACATGCAGCAAAACCCCGAACGCGTGGTCATGCCCGGCATCGCCATCTCGCTGACCGTCCTGTCGGTGAACTACCTCGGGGACGGGCTGCGCGACGCCCTCGACCCGCGCATCCGCGGCCGCTAAGGTCCGGCGCAAGACACCCCCGCGGCCACCGCGCCGCGGGGATCACCTACCGAAAGACCCCATGTCCCACCGCGCCTATTACGCCGGGATCGCGCTGCGCCTGACCTCGGCCTTCCTGATCACCGCCATGTCCGCTGCCGTTCACGGCGTCGCCGCCACCGTCCCGGTCGGGCAAATCATGTTCTGGCGCTCGGCCGTCGCGCTGATCCCGATCCTGGGCTACATGGCGTGGCACGGCAATTTCCCCGCCGCCCTGCACAGCCGCTATCCCCGCCTGCATGTCACACGCGGGATGCTCGGCGCATTTTCCATGGCGCTGTCCTTTGTGTCGCTGGCCTATCTGCCCGTCGCCAATGCACAGGCGCTGGCCTATCTCGCTCCGGTCCTCAGCCTGCCGATGGCCGCCATCCTGCTGCGCGAAAAACTCTCGCCCGCGATAATCGCCGCCGTCGCCTTCGGCTTTGCAGGCGTCGTCGCCCTGCTGTGGGAGGCCCTGGAAATGCCCGGTGACGGCGCGCTGATCGGCGTCGCCGCAGGCCTCGCCTATGCGCTGACGATGGCCTTCGTGCGGGTCCATACCAAGCGGATGACGGTGACCGAATCCTCCTCGACCATCGCCTTCTACTTTGCCGTGGTCGCGGCCCTCGTCGGTCTTGCCACCCTGCCCTTCGGCTGGGTCGCCCTGAACGGCACACATTACACCTGGCTGATCCTCGCCGGGCTGCTCGGCGGTATCGGGCACATCGTCTCGAACGAGGCGACGGCCCGCGCGCCGGTCAGCACGCTGGCGCCCTTCGACTTTACCGGGCTGATCTGGGCGCTCGGGTTCGACCTGATCCTGTTTGCCACCTTTCCCGGCCCGCTGGGCCTTGTCGGGGTCGTCGCCATCACCGCCGCCGCCCTGCTGGTCACCTTTGCCGGGCATCCCCGGCGGGTGCCGCCCGGCAAATGACCGGCAAATGACCGGCCTCAGTGCAGCCTCTTGCGAATGCGGCGGATCATCCACCACACCACCAGCACGACAAGGGGCGTGACCATCGCCAGCAGCATCCCCTTGCTCAGATGCGCCGCATCGGCCAGTGGATAGGACAGATACCCCACCAGCGACACGGCGTAATAGCTGATCGCCACCACCGACAGCCCCTCGACCGTCTGTTGCAGGCGCAACTGCGCATCGGCGCGCTGGTCCATGCTGGCCAGCAGCGCCTGATTCTGGGCACTGCGCTCGACGTCCACCCGCGTGCGCAGCAACTCGCCCACCCGGATCGCCCGGGCCGACATTGCCGCCAGCCGCGCCTCGGCCGCGCGCACGGTGCGCATGGCCGGATCGTAGCGCCGCATCATGAATTCGCCAAAGGTCTGCCGCCCGCGAAACCGTTCCTCGCGCAGCATCGCCACCCGTTCGCGCAGGATCGCCTCATACGCCTTTGTCGCCGCCAGCCGATAGGCGGCCTGCGCGGCAATGTCCTCCAGCTCTGCCGATACGCTCAGCAGCCCCGCCAGCGTATCCTCCGACCGGGTCGCATCATCGCGCATCGTGCCGATCAGCCGGGTCAGCTCCGCGTCGATCCGCGCCATGTCAGGTTCCAGCGCACGCACCCGCGCCAGCCCCAGCATCGACATGGCGCGATAGGTTTCGATTTCGCACAGCCGCTGGACCACCCGCCCGATCCGCCGGGTGCCGATGCCATCGTTGGTAAAGACTGAAAACCGCGCATGACCCGCAGGATCGATGCGGAAATCCCCCGCGATGATCGCGTCGCGCTCGATCGCATGGGCAATCGCCAGGCTTTCCCCGACGAACCAATCCTCGATCTGATCATGCACCTCGTCCTCGCCCCGGCTCGGCTCCACCCGCAACAGGATCGAGGTAACGCGCCGCCCCGGCGCCTGCTCCAGCCAGTCCTGCGGAAAGACATCGAAGGACGCCGGATCGAAGGGACGTTCCGGCACGCCATCGCTGAACACCGTATAGGTCACGAACTCGGTATGGCTTTCCCATTTCAGCATGTGCCGCCCGATCTCGCCCGACCAATGGGTCGCGCCGGGCTGCGGGTGCGCCGCGCCGTGCCGGTCCAGCAGGTCGATCAGGTGTGCCCGCTCGGCCGCGCGGTTGCGCGCCGCCACCGGGCCTTCGGCTTTCAACGCCAGAAACGCGACGCTGCACGGCGATTTCAGCGTCGGAAAGGGCCGCGCGTGCAGTTCGTTGACCAGGGGATAGCGTAGCGGATGATCGTTCAGCGGCATGGCATGTCGTTCCGTCTCAGGGGGCGTCAGGCCGCCTTGTTAGCCCCGCACGCTGCCCCTGAAAAGGCATTTATCAATATTTTCAATGCGTTAGCGGAATACCTTGGTATACTGGCGCACGAAGCGGCATCCGGGCCGGGGCGTCGACAGAAAAACCGTTCAGATACCGCTCTGATACCGTTCAGATACCGACGTTCGAATTCAGCGTTTTCAATGGCTTGGCACCGTCAGACCGGCCGATACCGACGCCGGTGCGCAGATGTGCAAAAGGGCGACCCACCGGGCCGCCCTTTGCGTCGTCACGTTGCTGGTGCGATCACGCGATCTTGGTCAGCAGCTCGTCCAGAGATTTCTTGGCGTCGCCATAGAACATGCGCGTGTTCTCCTTGTAGAACAGCGGGTTCTCGATCCCGGAATAGCCGGTGCCCTGGCCGCGTTTGGACACGAACACCTGCTTGGCCTTCCAGCACTCCAGCACCGGCATCCCGGCGATGGGGCTGTTGGGATCTTCCTGCGCCGCAGGGTTCACGATGTCGTTCGACCCGATCACGATCGCCACGTCGGTAGAGGGGAAATCTTCATTGATTTCATCCATTTCCAAGACGATGTCATAGGGCACCTTGGCCTCCGCCAGCAGCACGTTCATGTGCCCCGGCAGCCGCCCGGCGACCGGGTGAATGGCGAACCGCACGGTCTTGCCCTTGGCCCGCAGCTTCTTCGTCAGCTCGGAAACCGATTGCTGTGCCTGCGCCACCGCCATGCCGTAGCCCGGAATGATGATGATGCTGTCGGCCTCGTCCAGCGCGCTTGCCACGCCATCGGCGTCGATGGCAATCTGCTCGCCCTCGACCTCCATCGCCGGGCCGCTGGTGCCGCCGAAGCCGCCCAGGATGACCGAGACGAAACTGCGGTTCATCGCCTTGCACATGATATAGCTGAGGATCGCCCCCGAAGACCCGACCAGCGCGCCCACGACGATCAGCAGATCGTTCGACAGCGAAAACCCGATCGCCGCCGCCGCCCAGCCGGAATAGCTGTTCAGCATGGAAACGACGACAGGCATGTCCGCCCCGCCGATGCCCATGATCAGGTGATAACCAATGAACAGGGCCGCCAATGTCATGATAAACAACGGGAAAAATCCGCCGCTATTAAAGTACCAGATCAGGCAAAGAACCGAGATCACGGCCGCAGCAGCGTTCAGCATATGGCCACCGGGCAGCTTCGTTGCCTTGGTGTTCACCTTGCCTGCCAGCTTGCCATAGGCAATCACTGAACCGGTGAAGGTCACCGCGCCGATGAAGATACCCAGGAACAGCTCGACCCGCAGAATGTTCTGCTCGACCGGTGTCTTGTGGGCCAGCAGCTCGGCAAACCCGTGCAGGCCGGTACGTACGGCGGGATCCATTGCCAAAACGTGCTGCAATTCGAAATGCGCGTTGAAGCCGACGAACACTGCCGCAAGACCGACGAGAGAGTGCATGGCCGCGACCAGTTGCGGCATCTCTGTCATCTGCACACGGGTTGCGACGAAAAAGCCGATGATACCGCCCGCAGCAATCAGGATGACCGACAACAGCCAGAGACCCGAGCCGGGTCCGATCAGCGTTGCGAACACCGCAAGGGCCATGCCCACGATGCCGTACCAGACCGCGCGCTTTGCGCTCTCCTGGCCCGACAGGCCGCCGAGCGCGAGGATAAAGAGGACCGCCGCAACCACGTAGGCCGCTGTGGTGAAACCGAATTCCATTGTTCAGACCTCCTTACGATTTCTGGAACATGGCGAGCATGCGCCGGGTGACAAGGAAACCGCCGAAGATGTTGATTCCGGCCATGAAAACCGACAACGCCCCGAGGATGATCACGATCCAGGATCCAGACCCGATCTGCATCAAGGCCCCCAGAATGATGATGGATGAAATCGCGTTGGTGACGGCCATCAGCGGCGTGTGCAGCGAATGCGACACGTTCCAGATAACCTGGAAGCCGATGAAGACCGACAGGACGAACACGATGAAGTGCTGCATGAAGCTCGCTGGCGCGACAAGCCCGACCCCCAGCAACAGCACGGCGCCAATGGCGAGCAGACCCACCTGGTTGCGCGTCTGTTTCTTGAAGGCGGCAACCTCTGCGGCACGGCGTTCCTCGGGCGTCAGCTCCTTGGCCTTTTCCTTCGGTTTCTGCGCGGCAATCGCTTTGACCTTCAGCGGCGGCGGCGGAAAGGTGATCTCTCCTCCACGCGTGACCGTGGCCGAACGGATCACGTCATCATCCATGTTGTGGTTGATGACACCGTCCTTTGCCGGCGTAAGATCCATCAGCAAGTGACGGATGTTGGTGGCATAGAGGCTTGAGGCTTGCGCGGCCATCCGGCTGGGAAAGTCGGTGTAGCCAATGATCGTCACGCCGTTCTCGGTCATGACCTTTTCGTCAGGCACCGTGCCTTCCACGTTGCCGCCACGCTCGGCCGCAAGGTCGATGATGACCGACCCGCGTTTCATCGACGCGACCATATCGGCGAGCCACAGCTTGGGTGCCTCGCGGTTGGGGATCAGCGCCGTGGTGATGACGATATCGATATCCGGCGCGATCTCGCGGAACTTGGCGAGTTGCGCTTCGCGGAATTCTGGCGAGGAAACAGATGCATAGCCACCCGTCTCGGCGCCGTCCGTCTGTTTTTCCTCAAAGTCGAGGTAGACGAATTCCGCACCCATGCTCTCGACCTGCTCGGCCACTTCGGGCCGCACGTCGAAGGCATAGGTGATCGCGCCAAGCGACGTTGCAGCCCCGATTGCGGCCAGACCGGCGACACCTGCGCCGACAACCAGAACCTTGGCCGGGGGCACCTTGCCCGCCGCCGTGATCTGACCGGTGAAGAACCGTCCGAAGTTGTTGCCCGCTTCGATTACTGCGCGATAACCCGCGATGTTCGCCATCGAAGACAGCGCATCCATCTTTTGCGCGCGGCTGATGCGTGGAACCATTTCCATGGCCATCACTGTCGCACCCTGCGCCTTGCACAGTTCAAGCAGATCGGTGTTGCCAGCCGGGTTGAAGAAGCTGATCAACGTTTGATCGGATGTCAGCAACTTCGCTTCTTCATCACTTGGCGCACGCACCTTTGCCACGACATCGACAGCTGCGAACAACGCCGCCTCATCTGCAACGACGGTGACGCCTGCCGCCTCATAGGCGGCATCCGCGAAGCCGGCGACGGTGCCCGCCCCGGTTTCCACAAAACACTCGTGTCCCAGTTTCTGCAATTGCAGCGCGGAATCGGGCGTCATTGCGACGCGCGCCTCTCCTGCGAACACTTCCTTTGGCGATCCGATTTTCACCTTTGTCGTCCCCCTTTTGAACAACTGGCTAAAATTTCGCCGGAGAAACAACTCCGGCGGCTCCTAGTCAGCATCGCGCAACATTATTGCGCTTCGGCTGTTGTGGATTTGCCTGTTGTGATAGGCCAAGTCAAACCCAACGATGTGTGTTTCGCGCTTATGTGGCGAATTCTGCACGTATTTTTCTCGATAAGATACGTCTCCCGGATCAGATGAAGCGTTTCTGCGGTACCTTAGGCAAGCGGTGATTGCATGGTAGCGCCAACACCACGGCTGGTTTCGAAATTGCCCGTGCAGCGCGGCAACATCGCAACCTATCCGTGCGCTCCTCTTTCGGAGTCCGCAGCAGCATATCACCCCCGCCCCGCAGTACCAGCGCGATCCTGGGTCATCCCATTGCCTTATCCAGACAGACCCGCATCACCGCACAGGCTTGCGCCAATCTGACAGGACGATATGGTTCGCCCGTATTGCGGAAGAATATTCCGCTGAACTGGGAGGAGACCGACATGCTGGAGGGCAAGCACGCCATCGTCACCGGAGGTGGCACGGGAATAGGGCTGGCAATCGCCAATGCACTGGCCGACGCCGGTGCCCAGGTGACGATTACCGGGCGCAGACGCGAGGTCCTGGAGGACGTCGCGGGCCCGAACATGTTCGTTTTGCCAATGGACGTCAGCGACGAGGCATCGGTAAGGGACGGGATGGCCAGCGCGGTTGCCGCACGCGGCCCGATCCAGATCTGCGTTGCAAACGCGGGGATCGCGGAGGGGCGAAAGCTGCAAAAGACGTCATCCGAGTTCTGGCGCAAGATCATGGCGACAAACCTGGATGGCTGTTTTTATACGGTCCGCGAAAGCCTCGAGTCGATGACGACGACCGATTGGGGGCGGGTTATCGCGGTCTCTTCCATCGCCGGACTGCGTGGTGCGCCCGGCGCCGGGGCATATTCAGCGTCGAAACATGGCGTTATCGGTATGATGCGATCCTTTGCCGAAGATTTTCTGGGGGGCCCCATCACCTTCAATTCGATCTGCCCCGGCTATGTTGACACGCCCATTGTCACTCGCAACACCGATGCCATTTCCAAACGCGCAGGTGTCAGCGAAGAAGAAGCGCGCAACATGATGATCAACATGAACCGTCACAAACGCCTGATTTCGCCCGAAGAAGTTGCCGCTGCGGCGCTGTGGTTGTGCAACCCGGTCACTGAAAGCGTAAATGGTACGGAAATCCGGATAGCGGGCGGACAGCTTTAGGCGGACCTGAGGACAGGGCTTGTCTGACGCCCGTTCCGCCAAGCGCGGGCAGCCTCGCCCAGCCCTTCGAACAGCGGACGAGACACCGGATCCTGCGCGGCGTTGTATTCGGGGTGCCACTGGACGGCTAGGGTAAAGCCTGGCGCCCCGTCGATATAAGCGGCCTCCGGCGTTCCGTCGGGGGCAGTTCCATCAATCACAAACCGTTTGCCGGCAGAGATCACACCCTGACCATGCAGGGTGTTTGTCATGACTTCCGGCGCCCCCATCAAACGATGAAAGACACCGCCTTGCGTAAAGGTCACCTTGTGACGCAGTGCGAATTTTTCCTCTATCGTACCGTCTGGCGGCATCCGGTGGTTCATACGCCCCGGAATATCGCGAATTTCGGGGTGAAGTGTTGACCCCATCGCGACGGCAACCTCTTGAAACCCCCGACAAATGCCCAGGAAAGGCTGTCCGCGCTCAACACAGGCCCGCACCAGTGGCAGGGTGATGGCATCGCGCGCCCGGTCGAAAGTGCCGTGCGCCTCAGTTTCTTCATCGCCATATTCGGAGGGGTGCACATTGGGCCGACCGCCGGTCAGAACGAACGCGTCGAAGGTTTCGAGCAATTCGTCCACGGAGACGAGCCGTGGGTCGGCAGGGATCAACGATGGCAACCCACCTGACACGTTGGCCACCGCTTCGGAGTTCATCACCCCGCCTGCATGGGTCCGGTAGCTGCTGTCGATCACGTGCAGATTGGTGATAATGCCGATAAGGGGTCGTGTCATGCTGCGCCTCTAAGCCTCCCGAACAACTTACTAGCGCACAACGACAAATAAAACGGAAATCACTGTGCAGAGATGCACTGCCGATTTGCGCCGCTGCCATTTACGGCAGAACATCGCAAATTGATGGCGACGCCTGCAACGATTCACCGCTGCAAGAGACACCTCCTTTGCAGACGCGTGACTGCAACGATGACGCCTGACCTCAATTCGACTCGGTTTGACCGGCAGACGTCGTGGGCGTTGTTGCTGCGTCGTCGGGATCATCTTCACCCGATGTCCCGCTGAGGGTAATGAACCCGGCCATTGCCAAGCCAAAGACAACGACGATCACGATGCCCCAGATGACGGATCGATGAGAGCGGGCTTGCTTTTCCACGTCGGTTTGCGGTGCGGACATTGGTGTCTCCTCCTGCCTTGTTGATCAGGTACATGACAAACTCGATCCGCGGCCGGATGTTCCCCGTCACGCCGCACCGCCCGCTTGGCCTTGCAATCCCGGCTGTAGAGGTGAAACTCGCGCGCAGCCAGTGAAGAGGACGAATGCCATGAAAGACGCCGCCGCCACCACCTCGGGTCAGACGATCTATCTCGACGATTATACCGCCCCGGGCTGGCTGGTCGAAGAGGTGCATCTGACCTTCCGCCTCGCGCCGGAGGCCACGCGCGTGCTGAGCAAGGTTCGTTTTGTCCCGAACCCGGATGCGCCACAGGGGCAGTTCTACCTGCATGGTGAACAACTTTCGCTGATCGGGGCCAGCATTGACGGCACCCCGGTATCGCCGGAAGTGACAGAGGATGGTCTGACCTGCGACGTCCCCAGCGGCGCCTTTACCTGGGAAGCCGAAGTCGAGATCGCCCCGGCGAAAAACTTTGCACTGGAAGGGCTTTACATGTCCAACGGCATGTATTGCACCCAATGCGAAGCCGAGGGGTTTCGCAAGATCACCTATTATCCGGATCGCCCGGACGTGATGGGCGTCTTTACCGTCCGGATCGAAGGCGAAGCACCGGTCAAGCTGTCGAATGGCAATCCCGTCAGAGAGGGCGAAGGCTGGGCCGAATGGCATGATCCGTGGCCGAAACCGGCCTATCTGTTCGCATTGGTGGCGGGCGATCTGGTCAACCATCCCGATAGTTTCACCACCAGATCCGGCAAGGACGTCGCGCTGAACATCTGGGTGCGCCCGGGGGACGAGGGCAAATGCGCCTTTGGCATGGAGGCGCTGAAAAAGTCGATGAAGTGGGACGAGGATGTCTATGGCCGCGAATACGACCTCGACATTTTCAATATCGTTGCGGTCGACGATTTCAACATGGGCGCGATGGAGAACAAGGGCCTGAATATCTTCAACTCTTCCTGCGTTCTGGCCAGCCCCGAGACCAGCACCGATGCAAATTTCGAACGCATCGAGGCGATTATCGCGCATGAATACTTCCACAACTGGACCGGCAACCGGATCACCTGCCGCGACTGGTTTCAGCTGTGCCTGAAGGAAGGTCTGACCGTCTATCGCGACAGCCAGTTCACCTCGGACATGCGATCGGCCCCGGTCAAGCGGATCTCGGATGTGATCGACCTGCGCGCGCGGCAGTTCCGCGAGGACAACGGCCCGCTTGCGCATCCGGTGCGGCCTGAAAGTTTTCAGGAAATCAATAACTTTTACACCGCGACCGTCTACGAAAAGGGCGCCGAGGTCATTGGTATGCTCAAGCGGCTGGTGGGGGACGAGGCCTATGCCAAGGCGCTGGATCTGTACTTTACGCGCCACGACGGACAGGCCTGCACCATCGAGGACTGGCTGGCCGTGTTCGAGGAATCGACGGGCCGCGACCTGAGCCAGTTCAAGCGTTGGTACAGCCAGGCTGGCACGCCCCGCCTGCATGTCAGCGAAAGCTGGGCGGATGGCACGTTCACGCTTCACTTCCGGCAGGAAACCCCGGCGACGCCCGGCCAACCGGACAAGGCCCCACAGGTGCTGCCGATCGCCGTGGGGCTGATCGGGCCCAATGGCGATGAAGTGCAGGAAACCACGCTGCTCGAGATGACCGAGAGCGAGCAGAGCTTCAGCTTTACCGGTCTGGGAGCGCGCCCCGTTCCGTCGATCCTGCGCGAGTTTTCGGCCCCCGTCATCCTGCACCGCGAATCCGACAATGCCGAACGGGCGTTCCTGCTGGCCCACGATACAGACCCCTACTGCCGCTGGGAGGCCGGGCGAACCCTTGCAAAACAAGCCCTTATGCGGATGATCACCGACAATGCCGAACCGGACCAGGCCTATCTCGGCGCGCTGGCGACCCTGCTGTCCGACGAAACGCTGGACCCGGCCTTTCGGGCGCTGGCGATGGCGCTGCCTTCGGAGGACGACCTGGCGCAGACGCTGTTCGAAACCGGCCATGTTCCCGACCCGCAGCGGATCTGGGAAAAGCGGCAGGAGATGCGTGATGCGATGGCTGACGCGATGCCCGATCTGCTGGCCGGGCTGTTTGCCGCCCACCAGGTGCCCGGCACGTATCAACCTGATGCCGCCCCGGCGGCGGCCCGCGCCCTTGCCAACTCAGCGCTGGCGCTGTTGTCACGCCGCGACGGCGGCGAACGGGCCCGGGCACAGTTTGCCAAGGCCGACAACATGACGCAGGAACTTGCCGCGCTAAGCTGTCTTCTGAGCATAGACGCCGGGGAGGAAGAGCTGAAAACCTTTTATGATCAATGGCATGATGACAGACTCGTCATGGATAAATGGTTTTCGCTGCAAGTGGCCTATGCACCGCCCGCCCAGGTGGCCGCAACAGCCGAACGGCTTGCCACCCATTCGGATTTCGACATGAAGAACCCCAATCGGTTCCGCGCGACCTTCGGAGCCCTGACGATGACGCCGGCCGGTTTCCACCATGCCTCCGGTGCCGGGTACCGGCTCTTGGCAGACTGGTTGATCAAGCTCGACCCGCTGAACCCGCAAACCACGGCGCGCATGTGCACCGCCTTCCAGACCTGGACACGCTACGACGCTGATCGCCAGGGCATGATCCGCGCCGAGTTGGAGCGCATGGCCGCGCAACCGAAGCTGAGCCGAGACACCAGCGAAATGGTGTCGCGCATCCTGGCGAACTGACGCAGCGCGCACCGCCGGTATCCCCCGGCGGTGCGCGCAGACGCGGCAAGCTGGTCGCGGGCGCGCCTTTTCTAAACGCTCGCACGGTGAACAGAGCCTCTTGCCCCCCGAAACGCCCTGTCCTAGAACCCGGGACCAAGCCAATGCCGGAAAGGACCGACCATGCTGGACCTCACGTACGAGACCCCGAAACCCAAGGTGATCGCCGGTGCGAAACACGATTGGGAACTGGTCATCGGCATGGAGGTCCATGCGCAGGTCGCCTCGAAGGCGAAGCTGTTCTCGGGCGGGTCGACCCTGTTCGGGGCGGAACCCAATTCGAATGTCGCCTTTGTCGATGCGGCGATGCCGGGGATGTTGCCCGTCATCAATGAATTTTGCGTTGAGCAGGCGGTCCGTACGGGGCTGGGCCTGAACGCCGAGATCAACCTGTTCTCGGCCTTTGATCGCAAGAACTACTTCTATCCTGACCTGCCGCAGGGCTATCAGATCAGCCAGTTGTACCATCCCATTGTCGGCGAAGGAGAAATTCTGGTCGATATGGCACCGGGTATCGCGCGGCTGGTGCGGGTGGAGCGTATCCACCTGGAACAGGACGCGGGCAAATCCATTCACGACATGGATCCGAACATGTCCTTCGTCGACCTGAACCGCACGGGCGTGGCCCTGATGGAGATCGTCAGCCGCCCCGATATTCGCGGGCCGGAAGAGGCCGCGGCCTACATGGTCAAGCTGCGTCAGATCCTGCGCTATCTCGGCACCTGCGACGGCAACATGCAGAGCGGAAGCATGCGTGCGGATGTCAACGTTTCCGTATGTCTGCCAGGCGCTTATGAGAAATTCCGCGAGACGGGCGACTTTGGCCACCTCGGCACGCGCTGCGAGCTGAAGAACATGAACTCCATGCGGTTCATCCAGATGGCGATCGATGTCGAGGCGCGGCGTCAGATCGCGATCCTCGAGGCCGGTGGCACGATCGATCAGGAAACCCGCCTGTACGATCCGGACAAGAACGAGACCCGGTCGATGCGCAGCAAGGAAGAAGCGCATGATTACCGCTATTTCCCCGACCCCGACCTGCTGCCGCTGGAGATCGAGCAAGCCTGGGTCGACGACATCAAGGCCGGTCTGCCAGAACTGCCTGACGCCAAGAAAGCGCGCTTTGTCAAAGACTTCGGACTGAGTGAATATGACGCCAGCGTGCTGACGGCCGAAGTGCCGAACGCGGTGTTCTTCGAAGCGGTCGCAGATGCCTGCAAAGACGGCAAGCTGGCCGCGAACTGGGTGATCAACGAATTGTTCGGCCGCCTGAAGAAGGACGACGCCGACATCACCGACAGCCCGGTGTCACCCGCGCAGCTGGCAGGGATCATCGCGCTGATCAAGGAAGACGTGATCAGCGGCAAGATCGCCAAGGATGTGTTCGAAATCGTCTATACCGAAGGCGGCGATCCGGCTGTTATCGTTGAGGAAAAAGGCCTGAAACAGGTGACGGACACCGGCGCGATCGAAGCGGCGGTGGACGAGATCATCGCGGCCAATCCCGCGCAGGTCGAGAAGGCCAAACAGAACCCGAAACTGGCGGGCTGGTTCGTCGGACAGGTGATGAAATCGACCGGTGGCAAGGCCAACCCGAAGGCCGTGAATGACCTGGTCGCGGCAAGGCTGGGCCTGTAACCCTAAGCCCTTGGCGGTCGGCGCCCATATGCGGGCAGTGGTGAGAGCCGCTGCCCGTTTGCATGTCTGTCGGTATTCGCGGCATGAACGGCCGTAAGCCATTGAAATCGTGGAATCACCACGTCGGTATCTGAACGGTATTCGTACGGTATCTGAACGGTGCGAAAGCAGTGCTGCGCCTTGCCCTGCTGCGCAGGCCTGTTAGCCTGACGAAAGAACAACCGCAGGAGATCCGATGCCTATTTTCACCTCGCCGCTGATGGACGTAAAACAGGAATGGACCGACTATAACGGGCATCTGAACATGGCCTATTACGGCGTGCTGTTCGACCTGGGTCTGGAATTCTTCAACACCGGCATCGACCTGGCCGAGGCCTATATGCGCCGCACGGCCCATACCACCTATTCCGCCGAATTCCGCATACGCTATCTGCGGGAGGTCCATGCCGGCGCTAAGGTTAGCGCGACGACCCACGTGCTGGATGTCGGCCCGAAGGCGTTTCATTTTTGCCAGGAGTTGATCCACGAAGACGGCTGGATCGCGGCCACCGGCGAAGGCATCAGCCTGCACATCGACCAGTCCGGCCCCCGTGTCGCCGCCTATCCGCCGGAACAATTCGCGCGCCTGCAGGCCGCCGCCGCCGATCATGGCGCGCGGCCGGTTCCCGATTGGGTTGGCGCGCCGATGCGCCTTCGCAAGTAGGACGGGCCCACAGCCGGTGCGGTCCGGCGGTGCCTTGCCGCTCTGGCAGGGAAATGTCGCCGGGGATTGAGACAGCGGCCCCGCAGGCGCTAGATGGCGCGACCAGATCAGAGAGACCCCAGATGACCCAGTATGAATACAAGGTGGTGCCGGCCCCGACGCGCGGGATCAAGGCGCGCGGCATCAAGACCCCCGAGGGGCGCTTTGCCAATGCCCTGGAAGAGGTGCTGAACGACATGGCTGGCCGGGGTTGGGAATATGTACGCGCCGAGACCCTGCCCCAGGAAGAACGCCAGGGCCTGACCGGGTCTTCCAGCAGCTTTCGCAACCTGCTGGTGTTCCGGCGCGAGGGGGCGGGCGCCTTGACCCACCAGCACCCCGAGCCGGGCGACACCGCGGAGGCCGTGGCCCGCGCGCAGGATGACGAGACCCAGGCACCGCCCGTGACGGCTGGACCGTCGGTCGGTCCGGCACAACGCAGCGATGCGGTTCAGGGCAATGGGCCGCGCCTGTCCGGCGTGTTGAAATCGCGCGCGGCGCAGGTGATGGGGCGCGCCTCGGACGTGGCAGAGGGCGCGGCGACGCCCGCCCCCGGCGTGGGCGACGCGGCCCCGACCGAGACCCGGCGCGATGACAGCCCGGATGATGATGACACGGGCCAGACCCGCAAACCTGACTGACCACACGGTCGGTCCCTGCCTGCGGGCCAGTGCCTGTGCCGTCTGATGCGCCGGCAGATCACGTGCCCCATCATGTGACGGAGCAGGCCCGCAGGCACCGGAGCGGGCGAGCCAAAAGGATCGCGCCCGCCCCGCCGACAACAGGGTTTCTTTTGCGCCGGGCCTTGTGCTTCGGCGCCGTTTCTTTATATTCGGACAGCCTGAGAAATCGTTCTCAGGCGTTCAGTTCCAGCGCCAGCGCGTGAATGCGACCCATCAGGTCGGACCCGAGGGCGGAGTGCACGGCGCGATGACGTGCAATGCGACTTTGGTCAGCAAAGGCACTGGATGTCATCCGGACACGAAAATGACTCTCTCCGCCTTCCTGAAAGCCCGCGTGGCCACGGTGGCTCTCACTTTCGTCAAGCACCTCAAGGTGTTCAGGCGAAAATTCGTCTTCAAGTCGCCTGCGGATCTCTGCCGTTCGTGACATATTTTTTCCTCTCGCCTCTTCAATCTCGCGCCACACAGTCTATGCTGCAGCGCCTGACTCGGAAAGGACCGCCTGATGCCCAAATCTGATCCCTTCGGTTTTGACATGTCCATTTCTTCTGCAAAGAAGAAAACCAACCGTGGTCGTCGCGGCATGACAGGGGCCTCCGAAACATCGCGGCGGGTCTGCGAACATGAGGGCTGTGAAGAACCCGGCAAGTACCGCGCCCCCAAAGCCCCGGACGTGCTGGACGATTTCTATTGGTTCTGCAAGGACCACGTGCGCGAGTACAACCTCAAGTGGAACTTCTTTGACGGGCGTACCGAGGCCGAGATGAACGCCCAGATGTCCGAGGACAAGGTCTGGGAGCGCAAGACCAAGCCGCTGGGTGATCCCGAGGCACGCGCCTGGGCACGTCTGGGCATCGAGGACCCGCACCAGGTGCTGGGCGCCAATGCGACGCAGAATCCCGGCAAGACCGGCGGCGTCACTACGCGCCGCCTGCCGCCGACCGAGCGCAAGGCCGTCGATATCCTGGATGCCCGCGACAACTGGAGCAAGGCCGAGGTACGCAAGGCCTACAAGGCGCTGATCAAGGTGCTGCACCCCGACATGAACGGCGGCGACCGGTCGCAAGAGGAACAGTTGCAGCAGGTCGTCTGGGCCTGGGACCAGATCAAGGACAGCCGCAACTTCAAGTGACGCACCCTGCGCGCCTGCACCCCGTGGGCGGGCGCGCAGGGGTGGCTGTTCATGGACAGGCCGTTTTTGGGCGGCCCGCCATGGGAGGCCGTTCATGCGAGGCCTTTTCAGGGTGACCTCTCATCAGGGCGACCTTGCATCAGGTGTGAGACGCGTAGGCCGGACGCCGGCTGGGCGCGTCCGGAAAGCTCAGCCGGGTGGCGCCTGCCCCGAAATCCAGATGACAGCCCAACCTTGACCCCGATGAGAGCCGGCACCTGCGGCGCGGTCGCGCAGTCTAGGGTTGTGCGGATGCCGACGCCGTGCCGTGCGGCAGCGCCAGCGTGCTGATGTAATCACCCAGCCCGGCGAGTGTGAAAAGGGCGATGACGAAAAGGCTGGCAATGCTGCGGCGGCCTTGGGGGATGAACATGGGCTTGCCTCCCGTTGGAATGAAGGGCGTTGGCAGGGAAATGCCATGCCAACGCGGGCGATACCGGGCCGCAACGGACCCGAGGTGACCCTAGCGCGCGGAGTCCAAACAATGCGTTAAGGACCAATCTGCCTCCCCCATGACAGAAAAACGCCCCCGGCACGCGGCCAGAGGGCGTTTTCGGTGCTTTGGGCCGGGGCGGGACCGTCAGCTGGCGGTGACCGGACCCGCGGCCAGGACTGCCCCTGTCGGCTGACCCGTGGGAGAACCGCCGAGCGGTTCGTCCGAGATCGCAAGCGTCGCGCCGGGCAGCACACCGGCCAGGTTGGCGGGCAGAACCAGCGCCTGTTCGGTGGTGTCGGCGGGCCAGACCATGACCGAAACCGGTGCGGCATCCCCCGCGATCAGCCACAGTTCGTAGGAGCGACCGGCAGCGGCGCCCTGCCCCTCTCGGCGCATGCGCAATTCGCCGGTATCGACGTCATAGGCGGCAGCGAACCGCACAGGCGCGTCGGCCGCCCCGAGGGTCGCGACAAATTCGGGATGATCGCCCGGCAACATGTCCGATTGATAGACGAGGAAGCCGAACATCGCCGCGACCGACGCGGCGACCACCAGCTTGCCCAGGCCCAGGCGCGCCCAGAACCCCATGGCGGGGGTCGTGTCCGCACCCGTCGCTGGCCAGAGCCGCTGATGGATCGCCCGCCAGACGCGCGGGGGCACGCGCGCTTCGTCGATATTGTCGGTCATCGCGACGAAATCATCTGCCCAGGCGGCCACCAGTGCGCGCAACGCAGGCTCGCGCACAAGGCGCTCCTCGAACGCTGCGACCTCGGACGGGCCGAGCAGCGTCAGAACGTATTCCGCCGCGAGGACCATATCCTCTTCGCCCGGTGTGAATGTGGTGTCGTCGCTCATCGCGTCAGACATTCCTTCAGTTTCCTCAGGCTGCGGCGCAGCCAGGTTCGCATCGTGTTCAGCGGGATCCCGTAGGATTCGGCCAGTTCCTGATAGGTCAACCCCATCAGGTAAGCGCCCCGCACGGCTTCGGCACGATCGGCATCCAGCTCATCCAGGCAGCCCATCAGCCGCGCCCGTTCGGACCCGGCAATCGCCAGAGCCTCGGGGCCGGGATCCGAGGAGGGCACCGCGTCGGCTTCGGACAGGTCCGCCCCTGCGGCACGCCGCGCCCTTAGACGGTCGATCGCGGTATTGCGCGCAATCGTGATGAGCCATGTCATCGGAGAATAGCCGCCCGCCTGATAGCGCCCGGCGCTGCGCCAGATCTTGATGTAGGAGTCCTGTACTGCCTCTTCGGCTTCGCTTGTTGTCCCCAACACACGCAGCGAAATGCCGAATAGTTTCGCCGAGGTCAGCTGATACAACTTCTGAAAGGCTGCCCGGTCGGCCAGAGCGGTACGTGCGATCAGGTCTTCGATGTCTTCCAAGGTCGCCATGGTTTGCCTTGTGCCCCCCCTATTGCCGTCCCGCCAGGACCTGCCGATTGCATGGGCCGGGCGGTTGATACGGATGCCACGCGCCCCGGTGGGCGCGATTTTGCCCTTTTCCTCGCCGTCCTCTTCGATATGTTGCACCGAGAATGCGCAGGGATCACCTGCGCGATGCGACATGAAGACCCCCGCGCGGCATTCGATGCGCGGATGACTTACAAGGGACAAGCCGACCATGGCCGACGGATCGCTCGATATCAACGCCAAACCGACCGAAGAAATTTCGGTCCGCGACGTCTTCGGAATTGATACCGATATGATCGTGAAGGGTTTTGACGCCCCGACGGATCGGGTGCCCGACGCCGACCCGACCTATCGTTTCGACCCCGACACGACGCTGGCGATCCTTGCAGGGTTCAGCCACAACCGCCGTGTCATGGTGCAAGGCTACCACGGGACGGGCAAATCGACCCATATCGAACAGGTGGCCAGCCGGCTGAACTGGCCCTGCGTGCGCATCAACCTAGACAGCCACATCAGCCGCATCGACCTGATCGGCAAGGATGCGATCAAGTTGCGCGACGGCATGCAGGTGACCGAGTTCCACGAAGGGATCCTGCCCTGGGCACTGCGCAATCCCACGGCCATCGTGTTCGACGAATACGATGCGGGCCGCGCCGATGTGATGTTCGTGATCCAGCGTGTTCTGGAAACGGATGGCAAGCTGACGTTGCTGGACCAGAACGAGATCATCACCCCGAACAAGTATTTCCGTCTGTTCGCGACATCGAACACGGTTGGCCTGGGCGACACGACCGGCCTGTACCACGGCACGCAGCAGATCAACCAGGCACAGATGGACCGCTGGTCGCTGGTCGCGACGCTGAACTATCTCAGCCATGACGCGGAAACCGCGATCGTTCTGTCGAAGGCGCCGCACTACAACACCGCGGCAGGCCGCAAGACCATCGGGCAGATGGTGACACTGGCCGGGCTGACACGGACCGCCTTCATGAACGGCGACCTGTCGACAGTGATGAGCCCGCGCACCGTGATCAACTGGGCCGCCAACGCCGAGATCTTTCGCAACGTCGGCTATGCCTTCCGCCTGACCTTCCTGAACAAGTGCGACGAGCTGGAGCGTCAGACCGTCGCGGAGTTCTATCAGCGCTGCTTTGACGAGGAGCTGCCCGAAAGCGCGGCTGCCGCGGCAAGCTGAGGCCAGACGGGACGAACCATGATGGAGCGCGGCGTCGGAGCAGATCCGGCGCCGCGTCTCGTTTGGCCAGCCCTTATCGGGGTGCCGCTGCGCCGGATACAGACAGTTCGAAGCAGATAGCGCACGCCCGATAGACAGAATGGCAAGGATTGGCCCCCTACCATCGCCCCGTTGCGAACCGGCGATGGCAGAGACGCGCGACCCTTGTCCGTGGTTTCCCGCCCCCGCCAGTGACGCATTCCGCGTCAGGGGGTCTGTCATGCGACGGCACAGGGCACATCTGGCGGCAGCCGGCATGTGCCTGGCTGGCTGCCTCGGGGTATCGGCGGTGCCTGCAATGGCGCTGCGGATGGACGCCACGACACGGACATTCGCCACCTGCACCGGACGCCTGTCGGCGCTGATGGAACATCAGTGGTTGCTGGCGCCGGCTGAGGCAGAAGTGACGCGGCACCACCGCCACAGGATGATCGAGCTGTTGCAGGCCGTCATGCCCCAGGGCGGGGCGCGAGACGTGCTGTCGCTGCGGATCGAGGCCAAGTTTGCGCAGGCGTTGCTGTTGACGCGCGCGACCTTCAACGCGGACGCAGGCGACGCAGCACAGGCCGGCGCGATATCGGACAGGATGCTGGCCCATTGCGAGGCGCTGCTGGCGCAATGACGCAGAGGGGCTTCCTTTGCGCGGCGCGCGGCTTACCTATGCCTCATGAAAAAGACGCTGATCCCCCTTTTGCTGAGCCTTGCCCTGGCCAGCCATGCGGCCGCGCAAACGGATCGTGATCCTGCGCAATGTGCCGCGCTGTGGTATGGCATGACCGACGCGGCGGCGGATTATCCGGGAACCTTCGGCACGATGCCCGACACCCATGCCCTTGCCGCGCAGTTCGCCGCGCTGGCCGGGCCGGATGCGGCGGATCGCATCGCTGCACAGCGCGCCGATTTCAGGCTGATCGCCAAGGCCAAGGTCCTGGGGCGCGACAGGATTTCATCCGACCTGTTCGACCGGATTGCCGAGTCGTGCGACGCCCTGCTGGCCAGCCTGCCCCCCTCCGCCACCGCAAAGCCCTGAAAGAGACGCGCGTGACCCTTGCCGAGGGGCGCGCGGAATGCTTTATCGACATCATGAGCAAACCCAGCGACAACCCCGCCGATCCGTTCAAGAAGGCGCTGGCCGAGGCCACCAAGGTGATGGCCGATGACCACGAATTGAACGTGCAATATTCCGTCGACCCTTCGGGCAAGACGGCGGATTCGATGCGCCTGCCGCAGATCAGCCGCCGCCTGACCCGCGAAGAGGTGATGCTGGCGCGCGGCTCTGCCGACGCGATGGCGTTGCATCACAAGTTTCACGACGCCAAGACCCATTCCCGCTATGCGCCGCAGGGGCAGATGGCGCGCGACCTGTACGAGGCGATGGAAACCGCACGCTGCGAAGCAATGGGGGCGCGCGTGATGCCCGGCACGGCCGGCAACATTGATCACAAGATCGCCGCCGAAGCCAAGCGCGCCGGGTTTGCCGGGATCAAGACACAGGCCGAGGCCCCGATGGCCGCCGCGGCGGGCTATCTGATCCGTCACCTGGCAACCGGCCGTCCGATGCCCGAGGGTGCGGACAACGTGATGGAGCTGTGGCGCGACTTCATGCAGGAGCGCGCGGCAGACACGCTGGAAGATTTGCAGACGAAGCTGGCCGACCAGGGCGCCTTTGCCAAGTTTGCCCGCCAGATCATCGACGACTTCGGCTATGGCGATCAACTGGGCGATGATCCCGACGGCGAAGACGAGGATGCCGACGACGAGGCGCAGGACGGCGAGGAAGAGGAGCAGGACCCCGATTCCACCGGCGACGACGATAGCGAAGAGCAGCCCGAAGCGAGCCCTGAACAGACACAGGACGACCAGCAGGACCCCTCCGAGGCGCAGGTCAGTTCCGACGACATGGCCGATCAGGACGCCGGCGAAGAGGCCGAGCTGCCCGAAGGCGAAGCCCCGATGGAGCCGCCTGCCCCCAACCCGGTGTCGGACGCCGATCCGAATTATCTGGTGTACGTCGATACCTTTGACGAGGAGGTTCTGGCCTCTGAACTGGCCGACCCACAGGAGCTGGAGCGCCTGCGCGCCTATCTTGACCAGCAACTTGACCCGCTGAAGGGCGCGGTCAGCCGGTTGGCGAACAAATTGCAGCGCCGCCTTCAGGCCCAGCAGAACCGCTCTTGGGAGTTCGACCGCGAGGAAGGCATTCTGGACGCCGGGCGTCTGGCGCGGGTTGTCGCCAACCCGACGACCCCCCTGTCCTTCAAGGTCGAAAAGGACACGGAGTTCCGCGACACCGTCGTGACGCTGTTGCTGGATAATTCCGGGTCGATGCGCGGGCGGCCGATTTCCATTGCCGCGATCTGTGCCGATGTTCTGGCGCGCACGCTGGAACGCTGCAACGTCAAGGTCGAGATCCTGGGCTTTACCACCCGTGCCTGGAAAGGTGGCCAGAGCCGCGAGAAATGGCTGGCCGATGGACGCCCGCAGCAACCCGGCCGCCTGAACGATCTGCGCCACATCATCTACAAGCAGGCAGATGCACCCTGGCGGCGCGCCCGCGACAACCTTGGCCTGATGATGAAGGAAGGTCTGCTGAAGGAAAACATCGACGGCGAGGCGCTGGAATGGGCGCACCGCCGCATGGTCGCCCGGCGGGAACAGCGCAAGATCCTGATGGTGATATCAGATGGCGCGCCGGTCGACGATTCCTCGCTAAGCGTGAACCCAGCGAATTTCCTGGAAAAACACCTGCGCGACGTGATCGCCATGGTCGAAAAGCGCAAGATGGTCGAGCTGATTGCCATCGGCATCGGGCACGATGTGACCCGGTACTATGATCGCGCCGTGACCATTACGGATGTCGACCAGCTGGCCGGGGCGATGACCGAGCAACTGGCAAGCCTGTTCGACAATGACCCGCGTACACGTGCCCGCATGTTCGGTATCAAGAAGGCCTCGTGATGTTTCAGAGTTTCGAGACGACCTCTTCGCCCGACCAGGGGCCGCCCCGATTGGCACGCCTGCGCGATGCCATGGATGACGCTGGACTCGATGCGTTTCTGGTGCCGCGCGCGGATGCGCATCAAGGCGAATACGTCGCCCCCCATGATGAACGCTTGGCCTGGCTGAGCGGGTTCACGGGATCTGCCGGGTTCTGCGTCGCAACGGTGAGCCGGGCTGCGGTGTTCATCGACGGGCGTTACCGCGTTCAGGCCCGCGCACAATGTGCGGAAGACTTCGAAAAGGTCGCATGGCCCGAGGTTTCCATCGGATCCTGGCTGCGTGACGCGCTGCCCGACGGTGGTGTGATGGGCTATGACCCCTGGCTGCATACGCGCGGCGAGATTGACCGTCTGTCAGAAAGCCTGAAGGGCAGCGACATCACCCTGCTGGCCGTCACGCAGAATCCCGTCAACGCGATCTGGCCAGACCAGCCCGATCCGCCGCGCGGTAAGATCGTCGTTCAACCGATTGAATTTGCGGGAGAGACGCTGGAACTGAAATGTCAGCGCCTGGCGACGGAGCTGCGGGCGCGTGGTCAGGGCGCGACCGTTCTGACCTTGCCCGACAGTATTGCTTGGCTGCTGAACATCCGGGGCAGCGATATTCCCCGCAACCCGGTGCCGCATGTCTTTGCCATCCTGTTCGCCGATGGCCAGGTGACCCTTTTTGCCGATGACGACAAGTGCGACGATGCGCTGATAGAACACCTCGGCCCCGATGTGACCGTCGAAAGCCCGAGCGCGTTTGCCGCCACGCTGCACGGCCTGGCGCGCGAGGTTCAGGGAGCGGTGCGTCTGGATCGCGCGACCTGTCCGATCTGGGTGGAACAGCAGCTGACCGGGGCCAGCATCGCCTGGGACACGGACCCCTGCGCCCTGCCGAAGGCGTGCAAGAACACCACCGAGATTGCCGGCGCACGCGAGGCGCATCTGCGCGATGCGGCGGCCATGTGCAGGTTTCTGGCCTGGTTCGACGCGACAGCGGAGAGCGCCAGCCAGACCGGCCTGACCGAGATCGACCTGGTGACGCGGCTGGAAATTTTCCGGCGCGAAACCAATGCGTTGATGGAAATCAGCTTTGAGACGATCTGCGGCGCCGGTCCGAACGGGGCCTTGCCGCACTATCGCGTCAGTACCGACAGCAACCGACGTCTGAAGGATGGCGATCTGGTGGTGCTGGACAGCGGCGGGCAGTACCTGGACGGCACCACCGATATCACGCGTACCCTGCTGGTCGGCCCCGAGGCCGGAGTCGCGGAGAAGGCCGCCTTTACCCGCGTGCTGAAAGGCATGATCGCAGTGTCGCGTCTGCGGTTTCCGAAAGGTCTGGCCGGACAGCATCTGGATGCGCTCGCACGCTATCCGCTGTGGCTGGCGGGGCTGGATTATGATCACGGCACCGGACATGGCGTTGGCAGCTACCTTTGCGTGCACGAGGGGCCGCAGCGCCTCAGCCGGGTCAGCGATGTGCCGTTTCAGCCCGGGATGATCCTGTCGAACGAACCGGGATATTACCGCGAGGGCGCCTTTGGCATCCGCATCGAGAACCTGATCGTGGTTCAACGCGCCGAGGCCCTGCCGGAGGGCGACGACCGGGCCATGCTGGATTTCGAGACACTGACCTTTGTACCGATCGACCGGCGCCTGATGGATCGCACCCTGCTGAGCGCGGAGGAGGTCGATTGGATCAACGCCTATCACGCCGCCTGCCGCGAGAAGGTCGCCCCGCGACTGGACGGCGCGGCGTTAGTATGGTTGGATCAGGCAACCGAAAAGCTCTGACTTGTCCGGCCGCGCGCGCTGCCGGACTTATTTTGATGTGACATGATGATGTTACATCAACAGGTCAGGAGTGTGACGCCTCATGGGGAGGGCAGAAAACATGAATGACGTAAGAATTCGAAATGCACAGGGGATGTGGAGTGTACGTGCCGGCGGCGCCGTGTTGGGCGAGAGCCGCAATGCGCTGGTCCTGTCCGAGGGTAATCTGCACGATGTGATCTATTTTCCGCGCGACGATATCGCCATGGCCTTTCTGGATCGGACCGAGCACACCAGCCACTGTCCGAAAAAGGGCGACGCGAGCTATTTTTCCATCGTGACCAAGAGCCAGACCTTGCAGAACGCCGCCTGGTCTTATGAAACTCCCAACGAGGACGTGGCGCGGATCAAGGATCATGTGGCCTTCTACGCCACCGATTTCGTTACCATCGAACAGATCTGATCCGGACGGTCACGTGGCATTGCCGAAGCGGCGTGGGGTATTCCCCGCGCCGTTTTTGCATTCCCCCGGGGCTGGAACGCTGGCGCGGTCGGTCAGCTGTGTTCCTCTGCCGCCGTGGCGGCAAGCGCGCGATTGTAGGCACGCAGGGCATCGACATGGAACAATGCCCCCCGCAACTCGGGCGGGGTCTGTGCACTGGTCAACGTGACGACGGGCAGGAACGGCTCTCCGCTGCGATCAAAGGCGGGCAACGCAGCTTCGAGGGTAGAGGCCGCATCGAGGTAGTCGCCCTTTTCGATCAGTTCCCAACAGCGTTCCTGTGGCGCGGAGCGCGCATCTTCGGCGCGTCGGATCAGATCGCCGACCTTGACCATGGCCAGTAGGTAGCTTTGCGGCCCCGCCGCCAGGTGGATGCCGCGCCGTTCGAGCTGGGTCAGAAAGAACGACCGATTGACCATCTTGGTGCCGATCGCGGTCGAGATGGAGACCGTCACCATCACCGCCAGAGCAACCGCCCAGTCGCCGGTCAGTTCGAAGACGATCAGCGTGGTCGAGATCGGCGCGCCCAGCACCGCCGCCGCGACCCCGCCCAGCCCGGCAAGGGCATAAAGGCGGGGCGACCCCGAAATATCGGGGAACAGGCTGGTCGCGATCAACCCAAACGCCAGCCCGGTCAGCGCGCCCATCATCATCGCGGGAGAGAACATGCCACCGCCCATGCGCCCCCCCATGGTGATGGCCGTCGCAAGCGCCTTGATGCAGGCAAAGAGGATCGCCTCGCGCAGGCCGAGATCCCCCAGAAGGGCGCGGCTGGTCGTCTCGTATCCGACGCCGATGATGTGCGGGAACTGGATCGCGATGGCCCCCAGCAACGCGCCGGCGAAAGCCGGGCGCAGCCAGCGCGGTATGTGAAACCTGGCCTGCACCTTGCTGGCCAGATCCTCGGCCAGGAAAGTCGAGCGCATGAGTATCCCTGCAACCACGCCGCAAACGGCGCCCAGCATCAGGAACGCGGGAAGTTCTTCGTAAAATTGCAGGATGGAGGCTTCGGGCAGCAGGAATTCGGTCATGCCTCCGAACTCGAGCCGGTTGATCACCGTTCCGGCCACGGAGGCAATGACGATCGGGGCAAAGGCATGGATGGCAAAGTGGCGCAGCACCACTTCGAGCGCGAAAAGCGCCCCGGCAATCGGCGCATTGAAGCTGGCCGAAACCGCAGCAGCGACGGCACAGCCCAGCAGATCGCGGCCAGTGACACCATCCGCGCGCAACCAGCGCAGCACCCATGTCGACATGACCGCCGCCATGTGCACCACAGGCCCCTCGCGTCCGGAAGAGCCGCCAGTGCCGAGCGTGATCAGCGACGCGGCAGCCGAGGCAAGACCGGCCCGCCGCTCCACCCGGCCGTTGTGCATCGCCGCGCCCTGAATGACATCTGACACCGAGCGTACCCGCCCGTCCGGGGTGAACAGGTGCAGGATCAGCCCCACTGCGAGGCCACCCAGCACCGGCACGCAAAAGATGACGTACCATGGCAGCCCACCGGCAAAGGTGTGCAACATGTGCACCTCCTCGACCCCGTAGGCGAGGTGTTGCAGCTGGGCGATCCCCTTGCGAAACAACAGGGCGCCGGCACCGGCCACGATACCGACCACCAGCGCCACCAGCCAGAACTGCACCTGGTTCAGGCTGCGGTGGCGTATGACCCGCAGCCGGGGTCGCACGGAATCAGAGGCCCGTCCGACCATGGTGATGATCGTGCTTCTGCCGCGTGGCGCCATTGCGATGTCTACTCCTCAACCTCTTTGATCGCGGCGCATGCCGGAGCGCGCCATCCTCGCCGCCGCTGTGCCGCGACGGCTCTCGGGCAGGTTGGCAGATACAAATGTCCATAGAATAAACATATTGACCCCGAAAGCCCCGGAACCTGCGACGTGCGTGCTTATGGCCTTGGTGTGGCCCGCTTGCGCGTGAATGACGCGAAAATCTTGATCCCGCAAATGAATTTCCTAGTATCAGTAGAGAGGACCAATTGGAGTCAGCATGGCCAAAACGCCTGAACGACCATCTGGACGGCCAGTCCCTTTGGATATGGCGCCAGACACCCCGGGGCAAACGCCACGACGACCCAAGAGCGAAACAACATCAGGTGCGGGCGGGCCCGTCCCTGGCTACAGCCGCCCGGAACGCGAACGGCCATCGGGTGGCGACCCTGATCTGCGCGGCGATGCCGCGCCTTTTCACGCAGCCGAGGCCGGATTTGACAGCCGTACGGATACTTTGCACGCCGATATCATCGGACGGCTCTACGACGTCGCGCTGGACCCTGTACGGCTGGATGACCTGTTGGACGATTGGGAACGCCTGCAAGCGCCCTTGCAACGGGCCCAGGAAAGGGCCGGCGGGGGCGTGTCGGACCATGACACCCCCATGCGGCGCATGGCGCGACTCTATCGCAAGACCCGCCGCCCGTCGCGACCGCCTGTGCCCGACCTGACCGATCATTTCCGCCGGGTCGCGGCATTGCTGGCACAGACACAGGTAACGCGCACCCTGCGACCGGAAGAGGTCGAGCTGGCACGTTTCGCGCGCACGGCAGCCTTTGCCGTCGCGCCGAGCCTGCGTATCGCCAGCGCAAACAGGGCTGCGCAAGTGTCCCTGTCGGCGCAACAGGGGCGATCCCTTGACACGCTGCCCTTTGACGAAGCCGACCGGCTGGTGCTGGCCAGCCGGATCCGGCAGTTGCTGGCCGAAACCTCCGCGTCCCAGGGTCGTGCGACATTGCTGCGATTACGGCGGCATGGGTCGGATCGAATCGTGCTGTTGCATCTGTCGGTCGTCAGACCCGGCGATGCGCCTGCCTTTGTCGTCGTGGTGACATCAGAACTGCGCTGGCCGGAGACCTTGAACCGTACCTTGCGGGACGCCTTCGCGCTGACCCCGGCAGAGATCGAGATCCTGCGCGCGCTGTCCGAAGGGCGCAGTCTGAGGGATATCGCCCATGTGCGCGACCGGTCGATCGAGACCGTCCGTGCACAGATCAAGGCCATCCTGTCCAAGACGGAAACAACCAGCCAGAACGAATTGCTGCGCCTGACACTGACCATCATGGAGGTGGTCCCGGATGGTGCCAATGAGATCGGCGCGATATCGGGACAGGCGTTGCCCAGACTTGCGGACATCCGCATCAGTCGCGCCACCGAGACCTTGGAGGAGCGCCCTTTCCATGTGCTGATCCGTCCCGACGGGCGGCGGGTGGAATATCTGCTGCTGGGCGACCCCAAGGGGCGACCCGTGCTGTTCACGCACGGCGCGCTTGGGCTGTGCCGCTGGCCCGGCGCATTGGAGCGGCAGGCACAGGCGGCAGGCATCTGCGTGGTGGTGCCGGTGCGGCCGGGGTACGGGGCCTCGACCCCGCTGCCATCGACCGCCAACCGTCGTCAAGAAGTGGTCCGCGACATGGCAGCGCTGATGGACCGGCTGGGCATTGCCAGCGTTCCGGTGCTGACCCTCGATCTGGATGTGCACTACATCGCCCATCTGCACGCGCGCTGTCCCGGTCGGGTCAAAGCGTTGATCGCCGTTGGGGGCACCCTGCCCCTGACGGCGCGCGCGCAATATGAGCGTATGGGGCGCTGGCATCTCTTCATCCGTGCCGGCGCGCGCTATACGCCGGCGCTCTATCCCTTCATGGTACAGGCAGGGATCGCCATGCAGCGCCGCCTGGGGCGACAGGGCTGGCTGCGCAAGATCTTTGCCGAATCCGCTGCGGACCGGGCGCTTGCCGACCGGCCCGAAGCCTTCGAGGCGATTGATGTCGGGATGGATATCATGATGCGCGAAGGTTTTGATGCCGCCACAGCCTTTACCGAAGAGGTGATGACCAGCGAGCGCGTCGACTGGCGCGCAGAAATCGACGCGATGCGCGACAAGGTGCCCATCCATTTCCTGCATGGCGATGACGATCTGCAAATGGTCGCAGAAACCCGCCGCGAGCTGGCGCAGGAGTATCCCTGGATCACGTTTCACCTGATTCCGAATGCCGGGCAGTTGCTGTTGTTTCAGGCAGGGGAAATCGCACTGACCTGGCTACGGAAATATCAGTGAGCGCCGAGCGCAGTATCGGCGCAAACCCAACCGCGTGCCAGTCGTGCATCGCGAGACAGCTGGCGTGAATCAGAGATGGTTTCCATCAACGCCCCCGCGCCTATCAGCGCCCGGCCGCCATGAGCGTTCCTGCCCCGAAACCGCGCGACGCAATCCCGCACGGATCATTCCTGAATTTTCAAAATCTACCCAATTTGGGGTATGACGTAGTGTGCGACGGCTGCGACAGTCCACCTTGTAAAAGGTGAATATGTTTTGGAACTCAGACCGCCCCCTGCGAACAGGCGCGCGGTCTGAGTTTACCGTTTCAATCGGAAAGGCAAGTGATGATGCCGCCTTGTCGCGTCGTGTGGTTCACACCGCGTCGATCAGGCGACGCGCGGCTGCACGTGCCTCTTCGGTAATGGCATCACCGGAAATCATGCGGGCCAATTCGTCAACGCGATCTTCGGGTGACAGGGCCGTCACGGTCGACAACGTCATGTCATTGTCGACGCGCTTGGCAACCTGCCAGTGATGCGCCCCGCGGGCGGCAACCTGCGGAGAGTGCGTGACCACCAGCACCTGCCCACCTTCGGCCAGCGCCGCAAGGCGACGCCCGACAGCATCCGCCGTCGCCCCACCGACACCGCGATCGATCTCATCGAAGATCATCGTCACACCATCGGACTCCCCTGACAGGCAAACCTTGAGGGCAAGGAGAAAGCGGCTGAGTTCACCCCCAGAGGCAATCTTGGCAAGGGGGCCGGCCGGTGCGCCGGGGTTGGTGGCGACGGTAAAGGACACTTCGTCCCGGCCATCCGCCCCGGGTTCAGAGGGGCTGACGCGGGTTTCGAAACGTGCGCGATCCATCTTGAGTGGCGCCAGCTCGGCCTCGACAGCAACATCCAGTCGACGCGCCGCCGAACGGCGCGCATCGCTGAGCGCATCTGCGGCGGCATCATAGACCGCAGCGCGCTCCTTCGCCTCGCGCTCCAGCTCGGAGATGCGGTCGGCTCCGCTGTCGATCGCATTCAGGCGTGCCCGCAGGTCGTCGGCCAGTGTCGGCAGCTCTGACGCCGCAATATCATGTTTGCGGGCCAGCGCGCGCAGTGCAAAAAGACGCTCCTCGGTCGTCTCAAGGTCGAAGGGGTCGAACTCCAGCGCCTCAAGGCACCGCAGGACACCATCAGACGCCTCGTCCAGTTCTGCGAGCGCACGCGACAGGGCGGCAATCGGCTCATCCAGCCGGCCCTCGGTGCCCTCGGCTGCGCCTTCCAGCCAGCGCAGCGCGTCGCCCATTGCCCCCTCGGCGCCGTCCCCACCCAACACGGAATGCGCACGGGCGATATCGGCGCGGACACGTTCAGCGGCCTGCATCAGGCGTCGCTTGGTATCAAGCTCCGCCTCTTCTCCCGCCTCGGGGGCGAGCTTGTCGATCTCGGCCACGGCGTGACGCAGGAAATCTTCTTCGGCGGCGGCCTGTTCCAACGCAGCGCGGGCTGCATCGAGCTGCCGGGCGGCGGTCACGCTGGCGCGCCATGCCTCCCGCACGCTTTGGCGCTGGTCGGCCAATGCGCCGAACTGATCTAGGATCGCACGGTGCCCCGAAGGGTTCAGCAGACCGCGGTCATCGTGCTGCCCATGCAGTTCGACCAGGGTTTCCGAGAGTTTACGCAAAACCTCGCCCGAGGCGCGCCGATCGTTGATCCATGCGGTCTTGCGGCCCTCGGCCGTGTTGATGCGGCGAAGGATCAACTCAGCCCCCGAAGGCAACCCGGCCTCGGCCAAAACCGCATGGGCGGGATGGTCATCGTCCAGATCAAACCAGGCCGTCACCTCGCCCTGGGCTGCGCCGGTGCGCACCAGATCCGCGCGCCCCCGCCATCCAAGAACAAAGCCGAGGGAATCGAGCAGGATGGATTTCCCTGCCCCTGTTTCGCCCGTCAACACATTGAGACCCGGCTGAAAATCCAATTCCAGCCGGTCGATAATCAGTAGGTCACGAATATCGAGACCACGCAGCATCGCGGGATCACTCCTGAGATCGGCCGGGCATCCCGGCGCCGTGTGGCGGGCGCAGACCGGCTGCACCCGCATCGAGGATCACAGCCATTTGCCCTTCAGCGTCTGGCGATAGATGCTCGACAACCAGTTGTCGCCCGTGGCCTTCATCTCAAGGCCCCGGCCCGTCAACAGCTTGTAGCTGTCTTCGTACCATTGAGACGACCGGAAGTTATGACCAAGGATCGCGCCCGCGGTCTGCGCCTCGTCGGTCAGGCCCAGCGAAAGATAGGCCTCAACCAGGCGATGCAGCGCCTCCGGTGTGTGCGACGTGGTCTGGAATTCCTCGACCACGACCCGGAAGCGATTGATCGCCGCCGAGAAATGATCGCGACGCAGATAGTAGCGCCCCACTTCCATCTCCTTGGCTGCAAGGTGATCGAAGGCGAGGTCGAATTTCAGGATGGCCGAGCGTGCATATTCACTGTCGGGATAGCGTTCGATCACCTGGCGCAATGCCTGAAGGGCCTGGAACGTCAGGCCCTGATCGCGGCCAATCTCGTCAATCTGGTCATAGTAGGACAAGGCCAAAAGATACTGCGCATAGGCGGCATCCTCGTCCGTCGGGTAGAAGTCGAGAAAGCGCTGCGACGCCGCGCGGCTTTCTTCGTAGTTCTTGCCGCTGTGCTGTGCAAAGGCGTTCATGATCAACGCCCGCTTTGCCCATTCCGAATAGGGATAGAGCCGCTCGATCTCGGCAAAATACTTTGCCGCGTCCTCGTAGCGACGCCGATCCATCTCGAATTCACCGCGCTCGAAGATCTGCTCCGCTGTGAAGCTTTCCATCGAGGTGCTGCTGTTGTCGATCCCCGGCTCTTGCACGCCACATCCGGCGAGCATTGCGGCCATCAGAACCGCACCCGCCAGCCTCAATCTGAAACCGCCGCCTGTCATGCGTGCTCTCACCCCTTAGCGTCATCATTCCGCCGGGCCTTGAACGGCCCGCGCGCCTGTCGGTCCTAGCACAGATATTTCCGGGGCAAAACGCCTTAACGACGACACCGGCGGGAATGCGTCGGCAAGGTCCTGTCGGGTCGGGTCCGTCAGGCGACGGCCGGGATTTCCTCGCGGCTGACACCTGCGCCGGGCAACCGCGCTGCCAGCGCCTTGTTGCATGTCACAACGCGAAAATTCGCCGTGTCGGAAAACACGGCCCGCAGCAAGGTATTTGTCAGGCTGTGACCTGCGCGCAGACCTTCGTACCGACCCAGAATCGGTGCGCCGGCCAGCGCCAGGTCACCCAGGGCATCCAGCATCTTGTGGCGCACGGGTTCGTCGGCGTGGCGAAGACCGCCAGGCGTGACGATGCGATCGCCATCCACGACGACTGCGTTATCCAGCGTGCCGCCCAGGGCAAGGCCCTTTTCGTGCATCAAATCGACGTCGGCTTGACGGCAGAACGTGCGACTGTCGCAGAGTTCGCGCACGAATGAGCCGTTTTCCATGACCAGCGCCTTGGATTGGTGACCGATGGCAGCATCCGAAAAGTCGATTTCGAAGGCGATTTCCATCACCGCATTCGGCTGCAGACGTGCAACCGCCTCTCCGTTCGAGACTTCGACGGGGCGCAGGATTTCAATCGCGCGGCTGGGGGCCGATTGTGCCGCGATACCGCGGGCCAGGATACCCCGTACGAAAGGCGCAGCGGAGCCATCGAGAATTGGAACCTCGGGGCCGTCGATATCGATAATGGCGTTGGAGATGCCACAGCCGGCAAGGGCTGCCATGACGTGTTCGACGGTCGAAACCGACGCCCCAGCCGCATTGACAAGACGCGTGCACAGCGGCGTACGGTCGACAGCATCCCAAATGGCAGGGATCATGGCGTCGCCAAGCGCGATATCGGTGCGCCGGAACCAGATCCCGTGATCGGCAGCAGCAGGGCGAACGGTCAGGCTGACGGACCGGCCGGAGTGCAGTCCGGTCCCTTTGAAGCTGACGGGTGCTTTGAGCGTATTCTGCACGGTTCTACCCCAGATAAACGTTTGATCGCTGACGATCCTGAATGCCCTTTAGGTAAAAGCTGGGGAGGTCGCACTCAACTCACTCTTTGCAACGGATTGAAACATCGACCGAAACGCTGGGCGGTAACCCGCAAAGCCCTGAAAGATACTGAAACAAAGCCTTGATTTAAGGCAAAAAGACCGCCCAAGGGCGGCCTTTTACCTGATTTCGAAACGCGGCGTCACATCACGCGACGCCGGTTTTGATCAATTGGCCTGGCGACGCAGGAAGGCCGGGATCTCGATCCGGTCCTGTTCCGGCTCGCTTGACTGAACCGCGCGTTTGGGCGCTGCAGCGGGTTTTGCGGCCGTCTGCGGGGCAGATTTCGGGGCCATTCGCGGCGCGGTCGGCTCGGAACTGCGCATGGCAGGTTGCTGGCGCGGTTGCGGCGCGGGGGCGCGGTTGTCCTCGGCGGCCTCGGAAGAGCCGGTCATCCGGTTGATCAGCGAGTTGATGCCAAAGCGCGATTTCTCATGCTCGGCCCGCCGCGGCGCGGCAGCGGGCTCAGCCTGCTGCGCGACCTGGGGTGCCGGACGCGGTGCCCGGCCGACAGCGGCCTGAAGCCGTGCAAGTGCCTCCGGCGACGGTTGACCGGGACGGCGCGGCTGCGGTGCAACAAAGGTATCGGGCGCACCGGCATCCTGATAATTCTGCGCGCCGGTATCCGCAGGGCGGGGTTTGTAGGCCGGCGGGGGCAGATCATCCGAGGCGCGGGCGGCAGGGGCCTGCTGACGCGGCGCCGTTTCATATGCCGGGCGATGCTGGACAGGAACAGGGCGGGCCGCAGGTTTGGGCGCGGCGGGTTCGGCAAATGCCGCGTCCATCGAGCTGCCTGCCTGATCGTCTTCGAAATCGTCGAACAGTGTCGGCGCGTTCGCTTCTTCTTCGTCGACTTCGGCGTAGGTCGGCTGGCTACGGGGTGTGGCGGCAACGCTCGCGGGGGCGGCGATGACATCTTCCTCGACACGCGCGGCGGGTTTCAAAGGCTCGGACAGCTTGCGGCGCGGCACGGGGATTTCCAGATGCTCGGTCGCGTCGATGCCGGTGGCGACGACGGAGACACGCATGCGGCCTTCCATGTTCTCGTCCAGGGTCGAACCGACGATGATGTTCGCATCCGGGTCGACTTCTTCGCGGATACGGTTTGCGGCTTCGTCCAGTTCGAACAGCGTCAGATCGTGGCCACCGGTGATGTTGATCAGCACGCCACGGGCACCGCGCAGGGAAATCTCGTCCAGCAGCGGGTTCGCGATGGCTTTTTCGGCGGCCTGGATGGCGCGGGTTTCGCCGTCGGCTTCGCCAGTCCCCATCATCGCCTTGCCCATCTCGTCCATCACGGCGCGAACGTCGGCAAAGTCGAGGTTGATCAGGCCGGGGCGCACCATCAGGTCGGTGACGCCTTTGACGCCTTGGTACAACACGTCGTCAGCCAGAGAGAACGCTTGGGTAAAGGTGGTCTTTTCGTTGGCGAGGCGGAACAGGTTCTGGTTCGGGATGATGATCAGCGTATCGACCATCTTCTGAAGGGCTTCGACGCCTTCTTCAGCCTGGCGCATCCGCTTGTTGCCCTCGAACTGGAAGGGCTTTGTCACGACACCGACCGTCAGCACGCCGAGTTCGCGCGCCGCCTGGGCGATGATCGGGGCCGCGCCGGTGCCGGTGCCGCCGCCCATGCCCGCCGTGATGAAGCACATGTGTGCGCCCGCGAGGTGGTCGACGATCTGTTCGATGCTTTCTTCGGCAGCGGCGGCCCCGACGGAGGGTTTGGCCCCCGCACCGAGACCCTCGGTAACTTTGACCCCCAGCTGAACGCGGCTCTGTGCCTGACTTTGCTGAAGCGCCTGTGCATCCGTGTTCGCCACGACGAAATCGACGCCCTCGAGCTCTTTTTCGATCATGTTGTTCACGGCGTTACCGCCTGCGCCACCGACGCCGAACACGGTAATACGGGGCTTCAACTCTTCTCCCTGACCGGGAACGCTGAGGTTCAATGTCATCGATTTGTCCGCCTGGTTGAGTCCCGGTTTTCCGGGGTGTTTTTCTGCCTATCAAGGCTAAGTTTACCGGTTTTGGCCCCGCGCGTCACCCCATAATCCGTGAAAAACCACCAAATATGGGCTAATCGGTCGAGAGGGTCGCGGTATTTCGCCTACGCCACATCATATTGCGTTTACCAGTTGTCCTTGAACCATCGCACGGCCCGTTTCAGCGACCGGGCGGGATAGCGATCAAGCGGCAGATCGAAGTCCCACCATTCGTCTTGCGGGTGCGCGGCGAACAGGCACATGCCCACGGCAGAGGCAAAGCCCGGTCCGGTGGCGGCTTGCGGCAGTCCATGCACGCGCAGCGGCCGACCAAGACGCACCTGCTGGCCGAGGATACGACTGGCGAGGCCGTCCAGCCCCGGGATCTGGCTGGCACCGCCGGTCAGCACGATTTGCTGGTTTGGCAGATGGTCAAACCCGGCGGCATCCAGGCAATACCGGACCTCTTCAAGGATTTCCTCGACACGCGGGCGCATGATCGCGATCAGTTCGGCGCGCGTGACTGTTCTGCGGTCATGTTCGTAATCCCCGGTCTCTCCGCCGATCTCGATCCGCTCGCGGTCATCCATCCCGGTGGCGACGACACCGCCGTAAAAGGTTTTCAGCCGCTCGGCATTGGCCATCGGAATCTGTAGCGCCATCGAAATATCGCTGGTGACGTGATCCCCGCCCATCCGCACCGTATCGGCGTAGATCATGTGCTTTTTCATGAAGATCGACAGCGACGTCGCACCGCCCCCCATGTCGATGCAGGCGGCGCCCAGCTCCTGCTCGTCTTCGACAAGGCAGGAAATGCCGGTGACATAGGCCGAAGACGCGATGCCTGCCAGCTCCAGATCGCAGCGCTTGACGCAATGGGCCAGGTTCTGCACGGCCGCGGCATCGACGGTCAGCATATGCAGATCGGTCGCCAGCGTGTTGCCAATCTGGCCACGCGGGTCAGACAGCCCGGAGCGGTTGTCGAGTGCAAAGTTCACCGGCTGGGCGTGCAGCACCTCTCGCCCCTCGCCATAGTCGGGCGTATCACACGCCGCAAGCACGCGACTGACGTCCTGATCCGACACCAGCTGACCCTCGACATCCACACGCCCGGTAAGGCCGTAGCTGCGCGGACCGGCGCCTGCAAAACAGGCGATCACGTGATCGACGCGCACCTTGGCCATCTTTTGTGCCGCCTGGAGCGCGGTACGAATGGCACGTTCGGTCTCCGGCATCGATTCAACTTCGCCAAAGCGGACCCCGCGCGAACGCGTGGTCGCGGCACCGATCACACGAAACCCGGCCTGTCCAGCCAGGGACCCGACACCATCGCCGGGCATTGCCTTGCGCCCTGCCCCGTCGAAACGCAGCACCAGGCAGGCAATCTTGCTGCTGCCCACGTCAAGCACCGCAACGACGCCGCGCTGCATTGCTGCCTTGCGCATGTTGCGCATCGCGCGCTGGAATTCGTACAGCTCCATGCCTTACCTTCCTGTATCCGCAACCAAGTCCCTGATCTTTCGCCAGTCTTCCGCAGCCCCGTCGGACAGCCGCACGGTCGGACGCGACGCCAGCCGCATATCCACCACCGTCACATCCCGATCGAGCAATTCCTGAACCTGGTGCAATGCAAGCACCCGTTCCAACGCTGGAACGGGGCGCTCTTCGGGCAGCATGATGCGCTGCCCCCGGTCCAGCACCAGATCCCAGCGGCGCGCCCCGATACGTTCCAACCCGCGCACGCGATCGCGCACGGGGTCGGCAACGGCCAGCAGCGCCAGCGCCTCGGGCACCGCCGCCTGCGCCCCGACCCCTGCCAACAACGGCAGGTCAGATCGATCGAGGCGGCTTCCGAGCGTTCCGGTGACCGCCCCGGCCGGGTCGACCAGCTCGATGCCATCGGGACCATGCCACAATGCCACCGGAATTCGTTCGGTCACGCCGACAAACAGCACACCCCCCTTGCGCACCTGCAGCGCAGCCTCGGCGACCGCCGGAAGCGTTTCGATGGACGCCTTCAGTGCCGGCAGGTCCAGATCGAAGGAAGAGCGTGGCAGACCGAGATGAGCGACATCCCGGATTTCGCGCGATGTCTCGGGCGAGACATCCGAAATCTCCATCGCGTTTACCATGAATTGCGGGCGGTTCTGAAAGTCGTGCTTCCAGCCCTCGACCTTGGCCACGATCGTGTCGCGACGCGCCTGGTCCCCGGCATAGATCGTCGCCGCGCCGGCGCAGATCGCCAGCGGCAATATCACCCGGATGGCAAGGCGAAACGTCGGCGTCAGCATCAGGCGCTGCATCCGCCAGGACCAGCGTGACGGAGCGGGATCGTGCCGCGTCGCATCGCGGCGGCGCGACTTGGCCCGGGTCGCTCTTACCGCTCGCATGATGCGTCCTCCACCAACCAGCGGCAGAATGCGCCAAAGGAATATCCACAGGCCAGGGCGTGCTCGGGCGAGAGCGACGTCGGCGTCATGCCCGGTTGGGTGTTTGTTTCAAGCAGGATCAGGCCAGAAATGCCCTTGTCCGAATCCCAGCGGAAATCCGTGCGCGACAGGCCCCGACACCCGAGGGCGCGATGCGCACGAAGGGCAAAATCAAGGCACGCCGCCTCTATCTCGGGCGGGATTTCGGCGGGGCAGACATGAGTGGACCCGCCGGGCGTATACTTGGCCGCGTAGTCGTACCAGCCATTCGTCATGATTTCGGTCACGCAAAGTGCCCGATCGCCCAGCACGGAAACTGTCAGCTCACGGCCCGGCACGAATTGTTCGACCATCAGCGTGTCGGGCATGTCGTCAGCGATAGTTGGCGGCGCATTTGCGCCCTCGGGGACGATGTAGACACCCACCGACGACCCCTCGTTGTAGGGTTTCACCACGTACGGCGGTGCCATGAGGTGAGATGCCTGGATATCGGATTTTGTTGCCAGAAGGCTGGTCGCCACCGGAAGACCAGCCGCGACATAGGCCGCCTTGGTCTTTTCCTTGTCCATCGCAAGCGCCGAGGCCAACACCCCGGAATGCGTATAGGGAAGGCGCAACCACTCCAGCAGGCCCTGAACGCAGCCGTCTTCGCCCCAGCGGCCATGCAAGGCGTTAAAGACCACATCCGGAGCGATTTCGCCAAGACGCGTGGCGAGGTCCGGACCAGCGTCCAGCTCGACCACTTCAAAGCCCTCTTCCCGTAAAGCGGCGGCGCATTCCTGCCCTGACGACAGCGACACCTCGCGCTCAGCCGAGGGTCCGCCCTTCAGTACCACCACTTTCGGGGTTGCCCTGCTCGACAAACCCACGTTGCGCCTCAATGTCCCGGACCTTTGCGGCCCTTGTTCGCCTTCGGATATATAAAATCCGCTTAAAATTGGCGCCTTTGCGGCACCTTATGACTGCGTGCGGGCCTGTTGCGGCCCCCAATTTTCTGATCTTTTGCGAGGGTTTAACCAGCCACTAACGGGGCGCGGGATTACCTATTCGCATGATTTCCCACTCTAGCTGTATTCCCTGCGATTGAAAAACCTTTTTTCGGACTTCTTCACCCAGAGCCTCCAGATCCGTGGCCGTTGCGCCACCCGCGTTGATCAGGAAGTTCGAATGCTTTTCGCTCATCTGCGCTCCGCCAAGGCGCGCCCCGCGCATTCCCGCGGCATCGATCACCGCCCACGCCTTCAGGTCATGCACATCGTCTGCCCGCCCGGTAGAAGAGAAACCGGCCGGGTTGCGAAACGTCGATCCGGCGGTACGTTCCTTGGTCGGCTGCGTTTCGTCGCGCCGCGCCAGTTGATGCTGCATCCTTTCAGCCAGCTGATCGGGATCCCCCGGCGCCCCCTCCAGCTGCGCCGAAACCAGCACCCAGCCGTCCGGCAACGATGTCTGGCGATAACGGAAATCAAGGTCATCCTTGCCAAGGCGAACCACCTGCCCCTCGCGACTGACGGCAACAGCGGAGACAAAGACATCCGCCGTGTAGGTTCCGTAGCATCCGGCGTTCATGCGCAACGCGCCGCCAATCGAACCGGGGATCGTGCGAAGAAACGTGAGATCGACACCACCCTCTGCCGCCTTGCGGGCGACATGGGCATCCAACGCCGCAGCGCCCGCCGTCACCCTTGTTCCCGAGACTTCGATCCCGTTGAAGCCACGCCCCAGCCGGACCACGACCCCCGGCAACCCGCCGTCCCGCACGATGAGATTCGATCCAACGCCCATGGGAAACACCGGAATGTCCGGATCAAGATTGCTCAGAAAATGCGCAAGATCGTCAACATCGGCCGGCTGAAACAGCCAGGCAGCCGGCCCACCGACACGCAACCATGTCAGATCCGACAGCGGACGATCTGCGGTCAGGCGACCCTTGATTTGGATTTCGTCGGGGCGTGGCATGGTCTCTCCTGTGCGGTGAGGCTCTCTACCAACGCAGGCACGGCCCGACAAGGACACAGCGCGGGGCGCGCCCTCAGTCGATGCGACTGCGCAACCAGCGACCGAAGTTGACGACCGGCCAGCGCAGCGCCGCCATGCCAGCCACAAGCACGATCAGTCCGGCCCATGGGCCATGCTGCATCGTAACATATCCAAGGATCGGGATACCTATGGCAATCAGGATATACGCCGGCGTCCAGTCATCCTGCTGACGTGGCAATATCGCGGCAAGATTTGCTGCAAGACCCCAGATCAGGACGAGGGAGATGGATTCACTGATCATTCCCGCGCCTCCGCACGTTGGAATGCAGACGCAAGAGGCTGACAGACGCCATACGAAAGCTGTGCACAGGCATATACGCGCAAGTGTTCTGTCATGTGTGCTCCGTGCTTTTTCGTGATCTGTTGCCGTTTTGCAAAGGTAGTGCCAACCCCCTGCGATAACAAGGAAGTTTTTAAAATTTGCCGAAAAATATATCAATTCAAAGGCGCGAATGTGAATCTGAAATCAACCCCCAATTGCACACGTAAGGGCCTGCCGGCAGGGTTCTCCGCCGTCAGGCCCCCATCAGGGGTGATTCACGCATATCGCAAGGGTTGCGCCAGATCAGACCGTTTCGGACAGCCGCTCCGGCAGGCGATTGGCCCAGGCAGAGATAGTCCCGGCGCCGAGGCAGACCACCATGTCGCCAGGCTGGGCCTGCTCGCGCACAAGACGAACCAGATCGTCCTCGGATGTGATCGCGCGGGCGTGACGGTGGCCGTGCCGGATCAGGCCGGCGACCAGATCGTCGCGGCTGGCCCCGGGAATGGGTTGTTCGCCCGCTGAATAGACCTCAGCTATGGCAACGACATCTGCTTCGTTGAAACAGGCGCAAAAATCGTCGAACAGAGAATGCAAACGGGAATAGCGGTGCGGCTGATGCACGGCGATGACGCGGCCTTCGCTTGCCTGGCGCGCCGCCTTGAGCACGGCCGAAATCTCAACCGGATGGTGGCCGTAATCGTCGATGATGGCGACACCGTTGACGACGCCGACCCGGGTAAAGCGGCGATTGACGCCAGCAAAACCTGCCAGCGCGCTGCGGATCTCTTCTGCCTTCATCCCCAGGTGCCGCGCCACCGCGACCGCCGACAACGCGTTCGAGACGTTGTGATCGCCAGGCATCGGCAAGGTGCATCCCTCGATCTTCTGCCCCTCGGCCTGTAACAGGATATCGAAATGCGCGACTCCCGCCTTGTAGGTCAGGTTCACCGCGCGAATATCGGCCTGGGCATTGAACCCGTAGGTGACAACGCGGCGATCCGTGATCTTGCCCACCAGGTTCTGCACCTCGGAATGATCGGTGCAGCAAACCGCGATTCCATAGAATGGGATGTTGGACACGAAATCGAGGAACCCCCTGCGCAACGCGTCGAAATCACCCCAGTGGTCCATATGCTCCGGGTCAATGTTGGTGACGATGGCGATGGTGGCAGGCAGCCGGTTGAAGGTGCCGTCGCTTTCATCCGCCTCAACCACCATCCATTCCCCAAGGCCGACGCGCGCGTTCGACCCATAGGCATGAATGATGCCGCCGTTGATCACCGTCGGATCGAGGTGACCGGCATCCAACAGTGTCGCAACCATTGTGGTGGTCGTCGTCTTGCCATGCGTACCGGCGACGGCAACATTGGATTTCAGCCGCATCAGTTCTGCCAGCATCTCGGCACGGCGCACGACGGGAAGGCCGCGCAGACGCGCTTCGTCGAGTTCGGGATTGCCGGGCTTGATGGCAGACGAGATCACCACGACCTGCGCATTTTCCAGGTTTTCTGCGCTCTGCCCCTCGAACACCAGGGCCCCAAGACTTTCAAGCCGCTCGGTGATCTTTGATCGTTTCAGATCACTGCCCTGCACCGTGTATCCATGGTTCAGCAGCACTTCGGCGATGCCGGACATGCCGATCCCGCCGATTCCGACGAAATGAATGGGGCCTACGTCACCGGGCAGCTTGGTTGCGGCGTTCACATCAATGTCCTTTGTCTTGGCGGCCTGCGCGGGTGCTCCGCGTCAGGGTTTCGACCATGTCGGCCAGCGTTTCCGCGGCTTCGGGTTTGCCCACGGTCAGGGCGGCGCGCGCCATCGCCTCGGCGCCTTCGGGATGGTCCAGCACCAGCGAGATCTGCGTCGCCACGGCCTCGGGTGTCATTTTGGATTCGGGGATCATGATCGCGGCTCCGGCTTCGACGAGCCCGCGTGCATTCGCGGTCTGATGGTCGGCGGCGGCGGCGGCAAACGGCACCAGAATGGCGGGGCGCCCGATCACCGAAAGATCGGCGATCGAGGACGCGCCAGAACGCGTGATCACCAGCTGCGCCTCGGACATGCGCCGGGGGACATCATGAAAGAACGGCTCGACATCCGCATCGATGCCGTTTTCAGCATAGAACGTGGCGACGCGATCAATATCTTCGGGGCGGGCCTGATGACTGACGCGGATGTTTTGCAGGCGATCCAGCGGCAGGGCCGCCATTGCGGCGGGCACCACGTCGGACAGGATACGCGCCCCTTGCGAGCCCCCCATCACAAGCACCGACATCGGGTAGTCACCGGGCGAGATATAAGCCGCGCCGGCGCGTTCACGCACCGCGCTGCGCACCGGGTTACCGGTGTGCACGCCGTCGACGCCCGCGGGCAGGGTTGTTGGCCAGGTGCCACAGGCCACGCGATTGACGCGCGGGGCAAAGACCTGGTTCACCCGACCGAGCACGCCGTTTTGTTCATGGATCATGCGCGGTTTCTTCAGCACCCAGGCCGCGGCCATCGCCGGAATCGCCGGATAGCCGCCGAACCCAACCACCACCGAGGGGCGATCGCGCATCATCCGAAAGATTGCGCCAAAAACACCGGCCGTGATCCGCAGAGGCACCATGACCTTGGATGCCAGCCCGCCGCGCGCGAACGTGGCCGAGGAAATCTGCTCGACCTCGACTTCCTTGGGAAAGCCACCGGCATAGCGGGCGCCACGCGCATCCGTTGACAGCTTTACCCGCCAGCCACGGGCCAGCATCGCCTCGGCAAGGGCCTGGGCGGGAAACATGTGTCCGCCGGTTCCCCCGGCTGCGATGATCAGGAGAGGAGCATCAAAGTTCATTGACCAGTTCCGCCCGAGGTTAGCGGCCGCGACCGGAGAGCAGGTCTCCGATCTCGCCCTGCGGACGGCTGCGCGTGAAGGCCAACAACATGCCGACGGCAATGCCACCTGCAATCAGAGACGATCCACCATAGGAAACGAACGGCAGGGTCATGCCCTTGGCCGGCAGCAGGCGAACGGCGACCCCCATGTTGATCATCGCCTGCACGCCAAAGATCGCGGCAAGGCCGGTCCCAGCGAGGCGGATGAACGGATCGCGTTCGCGCATCAGACGCGTAAAGCTGCGCAGCACCACGGTGGAATAGAGTGCGATGATGATCAGCACCAGAACCAGTCCGTATTCTTCGGCGGCGACCGCAATGATGAAATCCGTATGGGCGTCCGGCAGGCTCATCTTGACCTGACCTTCCCCAATACCGACACCGAAAAAGCCCCCTTCGCGGATGGCATTCGCGGCGTAGCCCAGTTGCGTCGTAGGGTCGACATCCTGGCTGAGAAAACCATCGATGCGGCGCGCAAAGTGTTGCGAGTTCTGGTAGGCCAGCGTGCCGCCCAGCACCACCAGCCCGGCGATGCCCGACAGCAGCACCAGCGGTGCGCCAGCGACGAAATACATCACGCCCCAGCCAAACAGGATCAGGCTGGCCTGACCAAAGTCGGGTTGCAGCACCAGCATGGTCACGATGGTGCCCATCAGCACGAAGGACAGCATTCGCCCCGGCGGTCCGTTGACCTCCTGCGCGGCGGCCATCATCCAGGCGGCGACAACGATGAACACCGGCTTGAGGAATTCCGACGGCTGCACCGACGCAAACCCCAGCGAGTACCAGCGGACGGCCCCCTTGCCGAAATCGGTGCCCAGCACCGGCAGCATCGCCAGCGAGATGAAGGTCCCGATAAAGCCGATCACAGCCAGGCGGCGCACCATGTGGGGCGTCATCATCGAGCTGGCCAGCATCGCGGCCATGGCCAGGATCCCGAAAAATGCCTGTCGCTGAACATAATAGAAGGGCGGGAGGTTGTTGCGTTCCGCCAGCGGGGGTGACGCGGCAAAGCCCAGCAACAGCCCAACCCCGAACAACCCGAGGATACAGCTGAGCGTCAGCTTGTCGATCGTGCGCCACCACTTGGGAATTACCGGCTCGCCATCCCTCACAGGGATGGCGCCATACACCATCTCAGTCATTGTTTTCCGCCTGATGCCTCATCTTGCCCCTTTGCGGGGAGCCCCTTTTCGGGGTCTGGGATCAAGTGTAGCCCGTTTTACCCCTCAGGGCCAGTCTGAATGCCGCCAATGAGGCGGATAAGTCGGCCCTCGCAGGCCTTGGCGGCGGGCACTGGCACGTATGGGGCTGGGCTATGCCGGTCTCTGCCCCGGACCGGCACATCGGCGGCGGTGCGGTGCGCCCTCCACGCAGGCTGGATGGGGCCGGCCTTCCCGCGCGGGGCCGCATCCGGGCGCTTTGCCCTTGATCCCGCCGGCATTTCCGACAGGATCGTAAAAGGCACCACACCACGCGGATCGCCTGAATTTTCACTGACCCATTGCCGCCTGCGACCTGTTTCAAGGATAGTCCCATGCCCATTGCCCCCATCGACCAGCCGGTCGGCACCGCCACGATCACCACCTTCGGGTCGGACCGCATCCGCATCTATCGTCGCTTTGCCACCGATCGCCCCACCCTGTTTGCCGCCTGTTTCGATGCAGAGATGGTGCGACAATGGCGCAGCGCCCCAACCCGAACCGTCACGGAATGCGACATCGCGCTGCGCCCCGGTGGCCAGGCGCGGATGACCTGGGATATCGGCGAGGGCCGAACCATGGGGATCACCGCCACCTTTCAGGATGTCGAACCCCCTGCCCGCACGGTGCGACAAGAGGTGCAGGATGGTGCCCCCGCCGATGCCGCAGTCCTGTGCACGGTGCTGATGATTCCGGATCGGGACGGCACCCTGATGACCAGCGAATATTGGTACAAGTCCAATGCCTTGCGCGACGCTGCGCTGACCTCGCAGATGCGAGAGCAGACCGAAGCGGAGTTTGCACGTCTCGACGCCATGCTCGGGGCCTGATCGGCTCAGCCGTTCAGCACATCCGACCATTCGGGGTGGCGGCGGAACTGCGCCGCCGCAAAGGGGCACAGAGGCAGGATCTTGTGACCGCGCAGACGGGCATCCGATACCGCCCGGGTCACCAGGGCAACGCCGACACCTTGACCGCGAAAGGCATCGGGCACCTCGGTATGGTCGATGATGATCAGATTCGCCCCCGCCCGCGAATAGGTCATCTCGGCCACGGCGCCGTCCGCGCGGTAGCTGTAGCTGCCCTTCGTCTCGGTGACCTCTTCGGTGATCTGGTCTGCAATATCTGTCATTGCCCATGGCTCCTGTTGCGGGCGGAGCGTGACAACCCGCCTGTCGGCGGTCAAGCGCATTCGCACCCTTGCACAGCGTCGTGCCTTCGCTCAAAGCAGGGTCATGGACTATGATGTCGTCATCCTTGGGGCCGGGGCCGCCGGTCTGATGTGCGCCGCCCAGTGTGGCGGGCGCGTTCTGCTGGTGGACCATGCGAAGAAACCCGGCGAGAAGATCCGCATAAGTGGTGGCGGGCGCTGCAATTTTACCAACACAGATACCACTGCGGCGAATTACCTGTCGGCCAATCCGCATTTCGCCAAATCGGCGCTGGCGCGGTACACGCCCTGGGACTTCGTCTCGCTGGTCTCCGAACATGGTATCGCCTGGCATGAAAAGACGCTGGGCCAATTGTTCTGCGACGGGTCCGCGCAACAGATCGTCGACATGCTGACAGGCTTGGTTGCCAGGGCCGGGGCGGACCTGCGCCTGCAAACCAGCGCCTCGGGTGTCGAGCGGGTCGCGGGGGGCTTTGCGCTGAGCCTGACGCGGGGCGATCGCACACAGCGGATCAGCACCCGCGCGCTGGTGCTGGCAACGGGGGGCAAGTCGATTCCCAAGATGGGTGCCAGCGGGTTTGCCTATGAAATCGCACGACAATTCGACCTGCCCATGGTCGAAACGCGCCCCGCGCTGGTGCCGCTGACCTTTCCGCCCGAACGCTTTGCCGGGCTGCCCGGCACGGCGCTGCCAACGCGGGTCACGGCGGACACGACCGGCTTTGACGAGGCGATGCTGTTCACCCACCGGGGGCTGTCGGGACCGGCGATCCTGCAAGCCTCGAGCTATTGGCACGAAGGCGAGGCGATTTCCGTCAACCTGACCCCCGGCACCGATGCCTTCGCAGCGTTGCGCCGCCTGCGCGGCGAGGTCGGGCGGCGTAGCCTGCACCGGGCGCTTGACACGCTGATTCCCGCAAAGCTGTCGGACCATCTGGCGGGGGAATGGCAGCTGGCCGGCAACCTGGGCGACCAGTCGGACAAGGCGCTGGCGGAGCTTGCCGCGCGGCTGGGCAACTGGACCCTGACGCCTGCGGGCAGCGAAGGCTATCGCACCGCCGAAGTGACGCTGGGTGGCATATCGACCGATGCGCTTTCGTCAAAGGACATGCAGGTCAAGGACGTCCCGGGCCTGTATGCCATCGGTGAATGCGTCGATGTCACCGGGTGGCTGGGGGGCTACAACTTTCAGTGGGCCTGGGCGAGCGCGATGGCCGCAGCCCGTGCGCTGAGCGCGGGTCGCTGAGGGCCGCTATCAGCGCCCGTCAACACCCGTCAAGTCTTTGACAATATTTACGAAATCATCGCCGCGGTGTTCAAAGCTGTTGTATTGATCAAAGCTTGCGGCGGCGGGGGCCAGCAGGATGGTATCGCCTTCCTGTGCTTCGTCCCGGGCGCGGCTGACGGCGCGTGTCATGTCGGTGCAGATTTCGACGTCCAACCCCTTGAGTTGCATCGCGAAATGCGCCGCCTCGCGTCCGATCACGTAGGCTTTCACAACCGAGCCTGTCGCGTCGAGCAGGGCATCCAGCCCGCCTTCCTTTTCCAGCCCGCCACAAATCCAGCGGATATTCGGGAATGCCCGCAGGGCCTGTCTTGCACTATCCACGTTTGTGGCTTTGCTATCGTTGACGTAGCGTACGCCCCCTACCTCGGCGATGGTCTGGCTGCGGTGCGGCAGACCTGCGAAACTGTGAAACGCCGCTTCGATCTGGCGGGGTGCATAGCCGAGGGTGCGGGCCACGGCGTAGGCGGCACAGGCGTTCTGATGGTTGTGCGCGCCGGGCAGGCCGGGAATGGCGCGCAGGTCGATGGTGCCGATCTGGCGACCCTTGCGATATTCGGACAGGAACCCCTTGCGGGCAAAGACGGACCAGCCGGGGCCGCCCAGCTTGCGCGCGCAAGACACTGAAATCACGCGATCATCTGCCGGGCTTTGGGCAAGCTGGTTGGCCAGCATCTGCCCCTCGACCTCGTCCACGCCGATGATGCAACGGTCGGGACCGCCTTCGGCGAACAGCCTGCGCTTGGCCGCGAAATACCCCCCCAAACCGCCGTGGCGATCCAGATGATCGGGAGAAAGGTTCGTGAAAACAGCAACATCCGGGGTAAGCGAGCGCGCAAGCTCGGTCTGGTAGGATGACAGCTCCAGCACCACGATACCGCCGTCTTCGGGTGGGTCGATGTCCAGCACGCCGCGCCCGATATTCCCGGCAAGCTGCACGTCGCGGCCGAATTCACCCAGCATGTGCGCGATCAGGGCCGAGGTGGTGGATTTGCCGTTCGATCCGGTCACGGCAATGACGCGGGGCAGCTGGTCGAAACGATCCCAGTCCGGTTCCGCGAGGGAGCGGAAGAACAGACCGATATCGTTGTCGACGGGCACGCCCGCCCGCAGCGCGGCGGCGATCACAGGGTGGGGCCGCGGATAGAGATGGGGGATGCCGGGAGAGGTGACGAGGCAGGCAACATCCTGAAAGGCATCAGGTTTCGTGAGGTCGCGCAGAACAATGCCCTCGGCCTCGGCCAGCTGCGCAGCGGTGGGGCCATCGTCCCATGCGATGACAGTCGCCCCCCCGGCCCGCAGCGCGCGCACCGTCGCCAGACCCGAACGCCCAAGCCCCAGAACCGCAACTGTCTGACCTTGAAAACCCTGTACCGGAATCATGCGCATTCTCCTGTCGTGCCGGGCAACCTTGCCCCCCGGCGCGGGGAAGTTGCAAGGCGATGAAGCGGCGGGACGATGGCCGCTGGGGTGTCGGTGAGGGGTGTCGGTACGCCGAAACGGCGACTCGGCGCAAACCCCAGGTTAACAAGGCCGAAGTGCGAAATCGCAACGTCGGTATCTGAACGGTATCTATTCGGTTTCCGGGCGGTGCCGTCGGGCGGTGAAATGCGACTGTTAACGCACCGTGCGTTGCCGCAGGCCGCAAAGGGCGGGCAGAATGCCGCCCCGGCCCGGCCCGGATGGTGCGGGGCGGGGCGCGCGGTGGATACCCCCTGCCCGGCCCCGTTTGACGTGCTGAGCCGGGCACACGCGTGGCCGGCCCGCAGCAGCGTCAGCGTAGTTTCACAGCAGCGTCAGCGCAGTTTGAGTGTCGCGAGGCCGATGATCGCCAGGATCAGCGAGATGATCCAGAAGCGGATGACGATCTGCGGTTCCGCCCAGCCCTTTTTCTCGTAATGGTGGTGGATCGGGGCCATCAGGAAGACCCGTTTGCCGGTGCGCTTGAAGTAGGCGACCTGGATGATCACTGACAGCGCCTCGACCACGAAGAGACCACCAACGATGGCGAGGACGATTTCGTGTTTCGTCACCACGGCAATCGCGCCGAGCGCGCCGCCGAGGGCGAGGCTGCCGGTGTCGCCCATGAAGACGGCGGCGGGGGGCGCGTTGTACCACAGGAACCCGAGGCCGCCGCCGACCAGACCGGCGACGAAGATGATGATTTCGCCGGTGCCCGGAACGTAGTGCAGGCCGAGGTATTCGGTATAGTCGACCCGGCCCACCGTATAGGCGATGATGCCGAGCGCCGAGGAGGCAATCATCACCGGCATGATCGCAAGACCGTCCAGCCCGTCGGTCAGGTTGACCGCATTTGCGGCGCCGACGATGACGAACATGGCAAAGGGGATGAAGCCGTAGCCGAGGTTGATCAGCACGTCCTTGAAGATCGGCAGCGCCAGTTCGAATTGCAGATCGCTGGGGTGCAGCCAGGTGGCCCAGAGGCTGGCGATCAGGGCCACCCCGAAACCGATGGCCAGACGGACCTTGCCCGACACACCTGCGGTGGTCTGCTTGGCCACCTTGGCGTAATCGTCGGCAAAACCGATGGCGGCAAAGGACAGGGTGACGAACAGGACCAGCCAGACAAGCGGGCTGTCGAGGCGGGCCCAGAGCAGCGTCGAGGTGACAAGCGCCCCGACGATCAGCAACCCGCCCATGGTCGGCGTGCCCGCCTTGAGCAGGTGGGTCTGCGGGCCGTCTTCGCGGATCGGCTGGCCCTTGCCCTGGCTGCGGCGCAGCACGTTGATCAGCGGCGGGCCGAACAGAAAGCCGAAGATCAGCGCCGTCATGAAGGCCCCGCCGGCGCGGAACGTGATGTATCGGAAGAGGTTGAAGATGTCGCCGCCATCCGAGAGGGCCGTCAGCCAATACAACATCTCGTGGGTCCTTCCTTGGGTATCGCTTAATCGTCGGCGGGATGGCTGAGTTTTCGCAGGGCGTCAACGACAAGTGACACACGGGAGCCTTTCGAGCCCTTGATCAGCACGACATCGCCTGCGTCGACCAGGCGCAGCGGCTCTGCTGCCAGTTTGTCGACCTTTTTCACGAATCGACCGCGCTTGTGATCGGGCAACGCATCGTAGAGGCCCTGCATCCGCGGCCCGACGCAATGCACGAGGTCGATGTGTTCCATCGCGGGCAGATCGGCCAGCGCGCGGTGCATCGCCAGTTCGTTGGTGCCAAGCTCAAGCATCTCGCCCAGGATGGCGACGCGGCGGCCGTGGGCGTGGCGACCGAGGTTGTCGCGCGGGTGCGAGGCCGCCAGCACATCCAGCGCCGCCCCCATGGAGGCGGGGTTGGCATTGAAGGCGTCGTCGATCAGCTCGAAAGACAGGGCACGATCCAGCGGGTCGAGCACACGTTTCTGACGCAGGCCACGGCCGGCGGGCGGGGTCCAGCGGCCGATGTCGGCCAGCGACAGCGCCCTGTCGCAGCCAAGAACCTGCGCCACGGCCAGCACGGCAAGGCCGTTGAGCGCGAAGTGGTGCCCGGCGGCAGAGACCTTGTAGGTGATCGGCGTGCGCCAGGCGCGGGCGTGACAGACAAGGCAGTCTTCGGCCAGCGTGACCTTTTGCAGGCGATGGTGGCAGGGCGTGGTTTCCCCGAACGTCAGCACGCGCGCGCCATGATCGCGCGCCGCCTGGACCATCAGCGCAGTGGTCGAGAGGTCGCCGTTGATGATGGCGGTGCCGCCGGGTTCCAGCCCTTCGAAGATCGTGGCCTTTTCCCGGGCAATGCCCTCGATCGACTCGAAGGCTTCGAGGTGGGCCGGGGCGATGGTGGTGATCAGGGCGACATGCGGGCGCGCAAGGCGCGCAAGCGGCGCAATCTCTCCGGGGTGGTTCATGCCGATCTCGATCACCGCGCATTGGGTGTCGCGCGGCATCCGCGCCAGCGTCAGGGGCACGCCCCAGTGGTTGTTGTAGCTGGCCTCGGCCACGTGGGTGCGGCGCTGTGCGCCCAGCACGTCGCGCAACATTTCCTTGGTCGAGGTCTTGCCCGCCGATCCGGTGACGGCGACGACCCGACCCGTCATGCGGTTGCGGGCGGCGCGGCCCAGATCCTCCAGCGCCTGAAGCACGTCGGGGACGATCAGCAGCGGCGCATCCCGAGCGACCCCGTCGGGGACATGGGTGACGAGGGCGGCGGCGGCCCCGGCGTTGAGCGCCTGCGCCACGAAATCATGCCCGTCGCGGGCGGCCTTCAGCGCAACGAAGAGATCACCCTGCGCGATGGAGCGCGTGTCGATGGAGACGCCGGTGGCGCGCCAGTCGCCCTGCGCCTGACCGCCGGTCGCGGCTGCGGCCTCTGCCGCGTGCCAAAGAACCGTGCCGAGCGTCATGCGAGGCGCCCGTCGAGGGCGGCGACGGCAACCGAGGCCTGTTCGACATCGTCGAAGGGATAGGTTGTCTGGCCGATGATCTGGCCGCTTTCGTGCCCCTTGCCCGCAACCAGCAGGGCATCGCCCGGGCCAAGGGAATCGACGGCGCGCAGGATCGCCTCGGCGCGATCAGCGACCTCGACCGCGTCGGGACAGCCGAGCATGACGGCCTGGCGGATCGTCGCGGGATCTTCGGAGCGGGGATTGTCGTCGGTGACAAAGACGAGATCGGCATGTTCCGCCGCCGCCTGCCCCATCAGCGGCCGCTTGGTACGGTCGCGGTCGCCCCCGGCACCGATGACGGCCACGATCCGGCCCATGACGTGCGGGCGCAGCGCCTTGAGCGCGGTCGCGACCGCATCTGGGGTATGGGCATAGTCGACATAGACCGCCGCGCCATTGGCACGGGTGGCCGCCAGCTGCATCCGGCCCCGCACACCGGCGAGCTGTGGCAGGACGCCGAACACCTGCTCGGGCGGTTCGCCCGTCAGGATCGCGAGCCCCGCCGCCACCAGCACGTTTTCGGCCTGGAATCCGCCGATCAGGTTGAGGTGGATCTGGTAGTCTTCGTCATTGAAGCTGACCCGCAGCGTCTGGCCCAGCGGTTCGAAGCGGCGCGCCATGATGCGCATTTCGGCGTCCGGGTGCATCCCCACGGTCAGCACGTCGATGCCGCGCATTTCCGCCGCCTCGGCCATGTCGGGGCCGCGCGCGCCGTCGATGTTGATCACGGCGTACCCGTCAGGCGGCAGGACACGCGTGAACAGGCCTGCCTTGGCGGCAAAGTATTCCTCGAACGAGGCGTGATAATCCAGGTGGTCCTGCGTCAGGTTGGTAAAGCCCGCGCCGCGCAGCATCACGCCGTCAAGGCGGCGCTGCGCCAGCCCGTGCGACGACGCCTCCATCGCGCAGCGGGTGACGCCGGCGGCGGCGGCATCGGCCAGGATGCGGTGCAGCGTGATCGGTTCAGGCGTGGTGTGGGCCAGCGGATGGGCATAATCGCCTTCGACGCCGGTGGTGCCGAGGTTGATCGCCTTTTGTCCCTGCGCCTGCCAGATCTGGCGCAGGAAGGTGGCGACCGAGGTCTTGCCGTTGGTGCCGGTCACCGCCGCGACGACCGCGGGCTGCGCGCCGAACCACAGGGCCGCGGCGCAGGCCAGCGCCTGACGCGGGTCTTCGGCGATCACCAGCGCGGCGTCGCTGTCGGCCAGGTCGCGGGCGGCAAGGGCCGCGCCTTCTGCATCTGTCAGGATGGCGGCGGCGCCCATGCGCAGCGCCGTTTCGATGAAGGCGGCACCGTGGATGCGCGTGCCCGGCAGGGCGGCGAACAGGAACCCCGGTTCAACATCGCGACTGTCGACCGCCAGCCCCGAGACCTGGACGGTCCGACCGGAGCGGCCATGCAGCCCGAGTTGCGCGAGAGACTTTGTCTGCCCGCCTGAAACGCCATTCCGATCCGCCATTCCCGCGCCTTTCCGGGCCATGCTGCCCGCCTCAGTTCGATGTGAGGGTTATATCAGCCACACGCTGGGGTTCAACGTAGGGACGCAGGCCCAGAAGCGGCCCGATCCGGCGAATGATCTCGGCGGCGACGGGCACGGTTGTCCAGCCTGCCGTGCGGCGATCTTCGCCATAGATGAAGGTTGAGGGTTCGTCGAGCATGACGATCAGCGCATATTTCGGATCGCGGATCGGGAAGATCGAGGCAAAGGTCGCGATGGTCTTGTCGTCGTAGTAGCCGCCCGTCGGTTTGAGCTTGTTCGCAGAGCCAGTCTTGCCGCCGACATCATAGCCCGGCACCTCGCCAAACGAGGCGGTGCCTTCGGTGACGACCTTGCGCAGCAACTGGCGGGCAATGGCCGATGTGGCCTCGCTCATCACGCGTTCGCCATCCTGCGGGACCGCCTGTTTCAACAGGGTCGGTTTCAGCAACCGCCCGCCGTTGGCAACCGCTGCATAGGCGGTGGCCAGCTGTAGCGGGGAAATCGACATGCCGTGCCCGTAGGACACGGTCATCGTCGTCAGGTCGGACCAGTTGGTCTGCCAGTTCGGCTTGGTCATGGCGGCTTCGGACAGTTCGACCGGCGAGGGCACGAAAAAGCCCAGCTTGTGCAGGAATTGCTGCTGGCGCTCGGCGCCGATCATCTGGGCAATTCGGGCCGTGCCGATGTTGGAGCTTTCGATCAGGATCTCGCTGACCGTCGCTTCCTTGCCGAGATAGTGGTCATCGCCGATACGAAAACGGCCCCAGCGGATCGGGCCGCGGATATCGACGACGGTATCAGGCGAGACGAGGCCGAGTTCCAGCGCCTGGCCGATCGTGAAGATCTTGAACACCGAGCCGAGTTCGTACACGCCCTGAACCGAGCGGTCGAACAGCGGGCTGTCGTCGGGGTGGCCCGAGGTCGGCAGGTGGGGCCGGTCGTTGGGGTCGAAATCGGGCAGCGAGGCCATCGAGACGATTTCGCCTGTGTGCACATCCATCAGCACCGCCGAGGCGCCCTTGGCATTCATCAGCTTCATGCCGCCGTCGAGCACCTGTTCCAGCGCGGCCTGCACGGTCAGGTCCAGCGACAGTTGCAGCGGCTTGCCGCCGTTCGCGGGGTCGCGCAGTTCCGCATCGAAGGAATGTTCGATGCCGGCCGTGCCCTTGATTTCGGCATAGCTGACGTCTTCGGTGCCGAAGGAGGTGCCGCCGAGGATATGCGCGGCGATCGGACCGTTGGGGTAGAGGCGCATTTCGCGGGGGCCGAACAGCAGCCCGGGATCGCCGATGTCATGCACGGCCTGGCGTTGTTCGGGCGACATGGTGCGGCGAATCCAGTAGAATTTGCCATTGCCGGTAAAGCGTTTTTCCAGCTTTTCCGCATCGAGTTCGGGAAAGATCTTTGCCAGTTCGCGCGCCGCGTTCGCCGGATAGATCATCTGGTGCGGGTGGGCATAGAGCGAATAGGTTTCCATGTTGGTCGCCAGGATGCGCCCGTCGCGATCCAGGATGTCGCCACGCTGGGCCACGATCCCCGCGCCGCGCGCCGAGGCACGCGGTTCTTCGGGGGTGGAGGAGGCCATGGTGCCCATCCGTGCCCCGACCGTCGCAAAGGCACAGACAAAGGCCAGCCCCAGCACCAGCAGGCGCCCTTCGGCGCGGGCGCGGGCGCGGTCGCGCATCGCCTCGTGGCGCAGGCGCAGGTTTTCACGTTCGATGGCGTCGGGGTTTTCGCCCTTTTCGCGGGCTTGCAGGATACGGGCCAGCGGGCGCAGCGGAATGCGGTTCATCTCTGGTTATCCCCCCAGGGCTTCGGCCAGGGCGCGGGCAATCGCATCCTTGGTGACATGCGCGACCGGCGCCTGGGTCCGCGCCGGGGCGACCGGTTTGCCTGCCGCAGGCGCGGGCGCCTTGGCCGCCGGAGCGGGGGCCGCAACGGCGGCGGGTGCCTGCGGATCGGTGGGTCGGTTCATCGTCGAGACGTCGACGGGTTCGTTGAACACCAGCGGCAGGACCGGATCGGGATAGCGCACCTGGGTGACCTTGCCGAATTGCGCCGGGTCGATGGGTTGCAGCTTGAGATTGGTGAAGTTCATCTCGGCCAGTTCGCGCAACCGGTCGGGGCGGTTCAGATAGGCCCATTCGGCGCGCAGCATCGACAGGCGCGCGCGCGATGCCATGATGCGGTTTTGCAACCGTTCAGCCTGATCGATGGCGGCCTGCGTCTGATAGTTTTCCCGGTACGCCCAGAAGGCAAGGCCGATCACGGCCATGGCGCTGAGCACATAAAGCAATGATTTCATCGACGTTTCCCCCTGTTCGTGTTGGACTCTTCGCGGCCCGCCTTCTTTGCCCCCGGCATACCCAGCATGGCACGATCGATATCTTCGGAGGGGGCATCAGTGCGGAATCCGACGCGCAGATGCGCCGAACGCGACCGCGGATTGAGCTTGAGTTCGTCTTCGTCGGCGCGGATGCCCTTGCGGGTCTTCTGGGTGAAGGCGGGCACCTCCTCCTCCAGCGCGGGGGCATAGCGGTTGGCATTGCCGGTGGTGCCCGAACGCAACTGGAAGAAGCGTTTGACCATACGGTCTTCGATGGAGTGAAAGGTGACGACAGCCAGCGCGCCGCCGGGTTTCAGCGCCCGTTCCGCCGCCATCAGGCCATCGGCCAGCGCGCCATATTCATCGTTCACGGCGATGCGCAGACCTTGAAAGGTGCGCGTGGCCGGATGGCTCTGCCCCGGCTTGGACCGCGGCAGGCAGCCCTCGACGATCTTGGCCAGACGGGCAGTGTTGTTGATCGGGGCCTCTTCGCGTTCGCGTACGATGGCCTTGGCGATGCGGCGCGAGGCACGTTCTTCGCCATAGAGATAGATCAGGTCGGCCAGTTCGGCCTCCTCTAGGTCATTGACCAGATCGGCGGCGGATGTGCCCGACTGGCTCATCCGCATGTCGAGCGGCCCGTCGCGCATGAAGGAAAAGCCGCGTTCAGCCAGATCGAGCTGCATCGAGCTGACACCGAGGTCGAGGACGATCCCGTCCAGCCCGCCATCGGTCTGCGCCTCGGCAATCTTGTCGAGGTTTGCAAAGTTGTCCTGCACCAGTTGCAAACGCCCCGCGTAGTCGCCGATCCAGCCCTGCGCCATGTCGATGGCCAGCGGATCCTGGTCGATGCCGATGACCTTGGCGGCCCCGGCGTCGATCAGCCCACGGGCATAGCCACCCGCGCCAAAGGTGCCGTCGGCCCAGACGCCCTCAACCGGCGCGACGGCCTTGAGCAGCGGCCCCAGCAGAACCGGAATGTGCGGCGTCTCGGGGGCGGAATTGTCATCGGCCATTGCTCAGGCACCCCCGGTCGCGGCTGCGGCGTGGCCGCGCAGCTCATCGAAGATCGCCGCTGGATCAAAGGTATCGTCCTCTTGCGCAAGCGCGGCCTCTTGGTCCGCGACCACGCGGGCATAGGCGGCCGGGTTCCAGATCTGAAACGTCTTGCCGAAACCTGCGAACATCACCGCATCGCCCATGGCGACACCGATCTTGCTGCGCAGTTTCGCGGGCAGCACGATCCGCCCGGTGTCGTCGATGGAGAAATCCAGGGACTCGGTCAGGAACATGCGGGTCATGGCCTTGGCGCGCGTGCCGGCACTGGGCATGCGATCGATGAGGTCCTGGATCTCGCCCATGGACTCGACGGAATAACATTCAATGTGATCGGTGAGGTGGGAGCCGTAGACAATGGTCATGCTGACGCTCTTGCCCTCGGTCCAGTCGGGATCCTGCGATTCAAGGACACGGCGGAAGTTGGCCGGGATGGACACCCTGCCCTTGGAGTCAATCTTGAGCTCCTCTTCGCCTTTGAACCTTTTGATACGCAAGGTTCTACCCAATCCCCTACCGGATCCCCCCTTGACGCCTCATGCCTGAATGGCGACCCTGAAACGGAAAACGGCGGATAGGAGCTGCTGCCACTGCCCTATCCGCCGCCCTCGTCCCGTTTCCGGGTATGTCCGACTGCGCGCGGCCACCTGGGGGGATGTCTGCTCGCCCCGCACGCCGGATCTCTTTGGTTCGATGAAAGCGGGGCCTGTACTACTTGCTGCCTGGGAAGTTGTTTTTATGAGGTCTTGTGCCTCTTAATTTCCCGTCCTCATCTTGTGATCCATGGATGCCATGGGAGGGGATGGGACGCAAATGGTTTTTTTGGGAATTCATGGGAAGATGTGGTTTTCGACGCAGGCAAAAAACAAGATGTAGAGGCTTTTCGGCATCGCCTTTGCCGCTAATTAGCGCCCCTCAGGCCACCCAACCACCACATATAGTTGCGACTGCGCCATGCCATGCGGTGCGCCACCCCTCTGCCAGCAGGTGAAAAAAATCGCGTCTGTCGCCCGAACGCCATGGAACCGGCGACATTCTGCGGATCATTTCGTGCCCTAGGTGCCCGATTTGGCCAGATTCCGCGCCTCACGACGGTGTGATTCGCCTTGAGCAGGGGATGTAACAGGGCCGGTGAGGCCGGCAATCCCATGTCATCCCAATCAGACAGTGAAAATTTGCGTTTCGGCAAGCCGAGGCGATGAAAACCACCCCTTGCGCGGCTTCGTGACCCGCAAGAGCAGAAATCGGCGGGGACATGCCCCGCCGATCCCATCTCGTCCCATCCTGATGCGCTACGTCTACGCGCCCGCGCGATGGCCCGCGCGCGATCGGGGTCGCCTCAGAACAGCCCCGTCGCGATCATCCGTTGCGCCAGTTGGGCATACGCCTGTGCCTGCGCGCCCTCACCCGCCGCGATCGGCGTACCACCATCCCCGGCCAGCCGCGTGTCGAGATCGAGCGGCAACGCCCCGAGCAGCGGCACACCCATCTTGTCGGCCTCGGCCGCGACACCGCCATGTCCGAAAGGATGCGATTCAGTGCCGCAATGCGGACAGACAAAGGTCGACATATTCTCGATCAGGCCGAGGATCGGCGTCTTGAGCGTCTGGAACATGTCGATGGCCTTGCGCGCATCCAGCAGCGCCACGTCCTGTGGGGTCGAGACGATGATTGCCCCGCTGACATCGGCACGCTGGCACAACGTCAGCTGCACGTCGCCGGTGCCGGGCGGCAGATCCACCAGCAGCACGTCCAGCTCTCCCCAGTTCACCTGGCCGATCATCTGCTGCAAGGCGCCCATCAGCATCGGACCACGCCAGACAACGGCCTTGCCCTCGTCCATCATCAAGCCGATCGACATCATGGTGACCCCGTGCAGGTGCAACGGTTCGATCACCTTGCCATCGGCAGAGGCGGCGCGCTTGGTCGCCCCCATCATGCGCGGCTGCGAGGGCCCGTAGATATCGGCGTCCAGCAACCCGACGCGCCGCCCCTGGCGAGCCAGTGCAACCGCAAGGTTGGAGGAGACGGTCGACTTGCCGACACCCCCCTTGCCCGAACCGATCGCGACGATGTGCTTGATGCCCGCAGGTTTGAGCGGCGCGGTCTGCGGTTTCGGATGGCCGCCGATCTTGAGACTGGGCGGCTGATCCGAGGGGGCGGAGGACGGGGTCGGTGCTTTTTGCGACGGCCCGTGCGCCGTCAGGATAGCGCTGACACGAGAGACGTCGGGCAGCGCCGCCACCAGATCTTCGGCGGCGCCCCGGATCGCGTCCATCTTGCGCGCAATGTCCGGATCGGGCGCCTCGATGACGAAACGAACCGAGTCACCCTCGATGGTCAGCGCCCTTATCATGTCGCGCGACACCAGGTTGCCACCGTCCGGCAGCGTGAGTCGTTCGAGTTCGATTAAAATTTGATCACGTGTGACGGGCAAGGCGCTCTCCTTCTTCATGCCCTGCATAGGTGCGTATTTTCCCAGTCGCAGCAAGGGCACGGGGACGATTTCCTCTGAAAACAACGCGCAGCCGGCCGTTGTTCGTACGCAAGCAACCGGTGTCACGCCTTCGTTAACTTTAGGTCAATGCTTCTTATGCACTTTCTGCATAGCGGCGTTGAAGAACCAACCATTGTGCAAACGCAGCAAAACCGTAAATTGGGGTCAACAGCGACGGACATGAACGACAACGCTTCGATCCGACGCACCGAGAGTACGAGACGAAAGGTTTTAGTAAGATGGCAATGGTATCAGAGATCCACGGCAAATCCGCAGCTGGTCGCGCACAGGGCAACGTTATTTCCCGCCTGATCAGTGCTGTCACAGAACGTCAGTCCCGCTTCTGGACGTACCGCAACTGCGTGAACGAACTGTCGGCCCTGAGCAACCGCGAACTGCGTGACCTTGGCCTGCATCGTTCGCAGATCCGGTCGATTGCCTACGAAGAAGCCTACCGCAAAGCGGCATAAGTTTTCCGAGATCAGCGGCCCTCTCCTCCTCCCTGGGCCACTGAGACCAGCGGCGATACCTCTCCTCCTCCCTGGTATCGCCGCGCCTATCCCCGAAGCAGGGTAACGCTTCGCAAGAATTCACGGCTCTCTCCTCCTCCCTGAGCCGTGATGCCAAGACCGACCGAGCCTCTCCTCCTCCCTGGCTCGGTCGGGCACTGGCAAAAGGATCGATCGCCCCTCCTCCTCCCTGGGCGATCGTGACACTCCGGTGATGCCTCTCCTCCTCCCTAGCATCACCGGCCCCATCCCCGGAGCAGGGTCACGCTCCGCAAGAATTCACGGCTCTCTCCTCCTCCCTGAGCCGTGATGCCAAGACCGACCGAGCCTCTCCTCCTCCCTGGCTCGGTCGGACTTTCGGCAAGATATCGATCACCTTCTCCTCCTCCCTTGGTGATCGTGACATGAACCGCGGTGCCTCTCCTCCTCCCTGGCACCGCGGTTTTTTGTTGTCTGAGATCGTTGAATTAGGGCTCTGCCCTCTGACGCCTTCGGCGCCATTCACCCGGGGTATTTCTGGCCAGATGACAGGAGAGCCGAGCGGCTCCGTATCATCTGGCCTAAAATACCCTGGGGGAGCCGCGCAAAAGCGCGGCGGGGGCGAAGCCCCGGTTTTACAGATGAGAACTCAGGATATCGCTGACATGGTCAAACGGGTTGAGCGATCAGAAGGGGACGTCTTCACTGCCTGTCACGAATTTGGCGACCACTTTCTTTGTGCCGGCCTTGTCGAAAGCGATCTCCAGCTTGTCACCCTCGATCGCAACAATTTCACCATAGCCGAACTTCTGATGGAACACGCGCTCTCCCACTGTATGTGAACTGATCGCGCCAAGATCGAGAATGGGACTACGGGTTTCGCGCGGCTGACTGACAGGACGATGGTTTGCACGCGCCTGCAGACGCTTCCAGCCCGGCGAATTATATCCGTCCGCTGCCGCAACCTTTGCGTCAATCGTGTTTGCCGGCGATCCGGCTGCACCGAATCCCCCGCCATAGAGTCCGGGTGGCGTCAGCACGTCGACGCTTGCATCTGGCAATTCGTCAATGAAGCGCGACGGCAGCGCAGATTGCCATTGGCCAAAAACGCGGCGGTTGCCGGCGAATGAGATCGTGCAGACCTTTTCGGCGCGGGTAATCCCGACGTAGGCGAGGCGGCGTTCCTCCTCGAGGCCCTTCTGGCCCGATTCGTCCATACTGCGCTGGCTGGGGAAGAGACCGTCTTCCCAGCCCGGCAGGAAAACCACGGGAAATTCCAGCCCCTTGGCGCCGTGGAGGGTCATGATCGAGACCTTCTCGCCTTCCTGCTCTGTCTCATTGTCCATGATCAAACTGACATGTTCCAGGAAACTTTGCAGATTTTCGAAACTTTCCAGTGCCTTGATCAGTTCCTTGAGGTTTTCCAGACGTCCCGGAGCCTCTGGCGTCTTGTCGTTCTGCCACATGGCGGTGTAGCCGGATTCGTCCAGCATGACCTCGGCCAGTTCGACATGCCCGATTGAGGCACGGGGGCGATCTTCGTCCAGCACGACGGCCTCGCCATCCTCGACAAGGCTGCCGGGGGTGTGCAGGCGCGCGATTTCATGCCAGCGGTCCATCTGCTCGACGAAGCGTGCCAGCAGACCGGCCGCCTTGCCGCCCAGCCCCTTGTCCTGAAGCAGGATACGCGCCCCATCGAGCAGCGAGACACCATTTTCGCGCGCTGTCATCTGGATCTTTTGCTGGGCCTTGTCGCCAAGGCCACGCTTCGGCGTGTTGACGACACGTTCGAACGCCAGATCATCGGCGGGCGAGACGGCGAGGCGGAAATAGGCCATGGCATCGCGAATCTCGAGCCGTTCGTAAAAACGCGGGCCGCCGATGACGCGATACGGCAGTCCGATGGTGAGGAACCGATCCTCGAACGCGCGCATCTGGTGGCTGGCACGGACGAGAATCGCCATGTCATCGAGAGAAAACGGGGGCATTCCGCGGGTACCGCGCTGCATCGCCTCGATATCATCGCCGACCCAGCGCGCTTCTTCGTCGCCATCCCAATGACCGATCAGGCGAACCTTTTCACCATCCGTCGCCTCGGTCCACAGATCCTTGCCGAGACGCGATTCGTTGCCTGCGATCACCGAGGAGGCGGCGGCGAGGATATGCGGTGTGGAGCGATAGTTCTGTTCCAGGCGGACCACCTTGGCCCCCGGAAAGTCCTTTTCGAACCGCAGGATATTGCCGACCTCGGCACCACGCCAGCCATAGATCGACTGGTCGTCATCACCGACGCAGCAGATATTCTTGTGCGCGCCCGCCAGCAGACGCAACCAGAGGTACTGGGCGACGTTGGTATCCTGGTATTCGTCGACGAGGATGTATTTGAACCAACGCTGATATTGCGCCAGCACATCGTCGTGCGTCTGAAAGATCGTCACGACATGCAGCAGCAGATCCCCGAAATCGACGGCGTTCAGCTCCAACAGGCGACGCTGGTACTGGTCATAAAGTTCGGTGCCGCGATTATTGAAGGCCGATGCTTCGGAGGCGGGCACTTTCGACGGCGTCCAGGCCCGGTTTTTCCAGCTGTCGATGACACCGGCCAACATGCGCGCCGGCCAGCGTTTGTCGTCGATGTTGGAGGCCGCAAGCAGCTGTTTCATCAGGCGAATCTGGTCGTCGCTATCGAGGATGGTGAAGTTGGACTTCAACCCGACCAATTCGGCATGGCGGCGCAGCAGCTTGACGCAGATGGCATGAAAGGTGCCGAGCCACGCCATGCCCTCGACCCCCTCGCCCAGCATCCGGGCCATGCGGTTCTTCATCTCGCGCGCGGCCTTGTTGGTGAAGGTCACCGACAGGATCTCGTTCGGGCGGGCGCGCTGCGTCGTCAGCAGGTGCACCATGCGTGCGGTCAGCGCCTTGGTCTTGCCCGTGCCGGCACCGGCCAACATGAGAACCGGGCCATCCAGTGCCTCGACCGCCTCGCGTTGCGCGGGGTTGAGATCATCCAGGTAGGGCGTGGCGGGTTGAACGCGCGCCATGGCCCGCTGCGACAGCGGGACGGAGGCAGCGGCCTCGAAGGCGTCATCTTCGGAATAAGAGCTCATGCGTTCATCTTACAGCGTCGCTGAGGAATTGCCAACGATGGTTCACCATTTGTTCACATGGCAATCGAAACCATTTGGCTGCGCAAGGTCAAGCCCCTGCTGCTACCAGCTATACCCAAGCTTTTCGACGACATCGGGGTGATATTCCCGAAAGCGGGCGCAAAGATCATCGTTGAACACGCTGCGCCACAATTCGCTGCGACCGCTGGTGATATGCTTGCTGCGTTTCATCTGAGGGTTGAAGACAGAGTTCTTGAAGGCGACGGCGAGCGCCAGTGGCATATAGGCCGGAGACACGCCGAAATGAGAGAACATCTGCTCAAACCGCTCCATTCTCGTGTCTGTCATCAGGTCTTCGAGGTGAATGAAGAGCGTGTCCTTGTGGCCGGGGGACGAGGCCGCGGTCGACATCCTCTGGATCGTCAGACCGGCGACGTTTTCCATCTCGAACACCAGGCGCGCGCGATCATCCGGCAGTGTGTGCAAGTATTTCTGATTGGAAGAGCGGGATCACCCTCAGCGCAATTGGCTGCGGTAACGATGTGGGCATCGAAAAACCGTTGGCGCGCATCGAATAGTGTGTCGCCATGTAAGTCTCTGGTTGCGCTGCGATGCAGCGTGGGGTTTCTTGGGTTGTAGAGACGGGAGGCAGACCGTCGGGATACGCTGCATCAAGGAACAGACATGGCCGATTTCCAAAAAATCCTCATCGCCAACCGGGGCGAGATCGCGATCCGGATCATGCGCGCCGCCAACGAGATGGGCAAGAAGACGGTCGCGGTCTATGCGGAGGAGGACAAGCTGAGCCTCCACCGCTTCAAGTCGGACGAGGCCTATCGCATTGGCGAGGGGATGGGGCCGGTCGCCGCGTACCTGTCGATTCCGGAGATCATCCGCGTGGCCAAGATGTGCGGTGCCGATGCAATCCATCCCGGATATGGCCTGCTGTCGGAAAACCCTGATTTCGTCGATGCCTGCGATGCGGCGGGGATCACCTTTATCGGGCCTAAGGCCAAGACCATGCGCCAGTTGGGTGACAAGGCCAGTGCACGTCGCGTCGCCATCGAGGCCGGGGTGCCGGTGATTCCCGCGACCGAAGTGCTGGGCGACGACATGGAGGCGATCAAGCGCGAGGCAGGCGAGGTCGGCTATCCCCTGATGCTGAAAGCCAGCTGGGGCGGCGGCGGGCGGGGCATGCGCCCGATCAACAACGAGAAGGAGTTGCCCGAAAAGGTGCTTGAGGGGCGGCGCGAGGCCGAGGCGGCCTTTGGCAACGGCGAGGGGTATCTGGAAAAGATGATCATCCGCGCCCGCCACGTGGAGGTGCAGATCCTGGGTGACAGCCAAGGCAACATCTACCACCTGTTCGAGCGCGATTGTTCTGTTCAGCGGCGCAATCAGAAGGTGGTTGAGCGCGCCCCTGCCCCCTACCTGACCCCGGAACAACGCGCCGAGGTCTGCGAGCTGGGACGCAAGATATGCGCGCATGTGAATTATGAATGCGCCGGTACGGTCGAATTCCTGATGGATATGGACAGCCAGCAGTTCTACTTCATCGAGGTGAACCCGCGCGTGCAGGTTGAACATACCGTGACGGAGGAAGTCACCGGCATCGACATCGTCCAGGCGCAGATCCTGATCGCCGAGGGCAAGACGCTGGCCGAGGCGACGGGCAAGGCGTCGCAGGGCGATATTTATCTGAACGGCCATGCGTTGCAGACCCGGATCACCACCGAAGATCCGCAGAACAATTTTATCCCCGATTATGGCCGCATCACCGCTTATCGCACGGCGACCGGCATGGGCATCCGTCTGGATGGCGGCACCGCCTATGCGGGTGGGGTGATCACGCGGTACTACGATTCGCTGCTGGTCAAGGTGACGGCCAAGGCCCAGACCCCGGAAAAGGCGATTGCCCGGATGGACCGCGCGCTGCGCGAGTTCCGCATTCGCGGCGTCAGCACCAACATCGCCTTTGTGCAGAACCTGCTGAAGCACCCGACGTTCCTGTCGAACGAATACACGACGAAATTCATCGACACGACGCCGGACCTGTTCGATTTCGCCACGACGCAGGACCGGGGCACCAAGGTGCTGACCTATATCGCGGATATCACCGTCAACGGTCATCCCGAAACGACGGGGCGCGCGACGCTGCCCGAGGGCTTCAAGATGCCCAAGCCCCCGACCCCGCGTGGCGACGCCCCCGCCGGCACCCGCACCCTGCTGGATGACAAGGGGCCGAAGGCGGTGGCCGACTGGATGCTGGCGCAGAAACAGCTGCTGATCACCGACACCACCATGCGTGACGGGCACCAATCGTTGCTGGCGACACGGATGCGCTCGATCGACATGATCACCGCTGCGCCGTCCTATGCGGCCAACCTGCCGCAGCTGTTCAGCCTTGAGTGCTGGGGCGGCGCGACCTTCGACGTGGCGTTCCGGTTCTTGCAGGAAGACCCATGGCAGCGGCTGCGTGATATCCGCGCCGCCTGCCCCAACATCCTGACGCAGATGCTGCTGCGCGGCTCCAACGGCGTCGGCTATACCAATTATCCCGACAATGCCGTGCAGGCGTTTGTGAAGCAGGCGGCGGAAACCGGGATGGATGTGTTCCGCGTGTTTGATTCGCTGAATTGGGTCGAGAACATGCGTGTCGCCATGGATGCAGTCGTCGAGACCGGCAAGATCTGCGAAGGGGCGGTCTGCTATACCGGCGATATCCTGAACCCGGATCGCGCCAAGTACGACCTGAAGTACTATGTCGCCATGGCGAAAGAGCTGGAAGCGGCAGGCGCGCATATCCTGGGGCTGAAGGACATGGCCGGGTTGCTGAAACCTGCCGCCGCGCGGGTCCTCATCAAGGCGCTGAAGGAGGAGATCGGCATTCCGATCCACTTCCACACCCATGACACCAGCGGTATCGCCGGGGCCAGCATTCTGGCGGCTTCCGAAATGGGCGTCGATGCCGCCGATTGCGCGATGGATGCGCTGTCGGGCAACACGTCGCAGCCGACCATGGGTTCAATCGTCGAAGCCCTGGCGCATACCGAACGCGACACCGGCCTCGATATCGAGGAAATCCGCCAGATGTCGGATTACTGGGAGGCCGTGCGCGGCCAGTACATCGCGTTTGAGTCCGGCATGCAGGCCCCTGCATCCGAAGTTTACCTGCATGAGATGCCGGGTGGTCAGTTCACGAACCTCAAGGCGCAGGCGCGCTCCATGGGGTTGGAGGAGCGCTGGCACGAGGTCGCGCATACCTATGCGCAGGTGAACCAGATGTTCGGGGATATCGTCAAGGTGACGCCGTCGTCCAAGGTGGTCGGCGACATGGCCCTGATGATGGTGTCGCAGGGGCTGAGCCGGGCCGAGGTAGAAGACCCTGCGCGCGACATTTCCTTTCCCGACTCGGTCATCGACATGATGCGCGGCAACCTCGGGCAACCGCCGGGCGGGTTCCCTGCCCCGCTGGTCGCCAAGATCCTGAAAGGCGACGCGCCCAACCTCGACCGCCCGGGCAAGCACCTGCCGCCGGTCGACCTGGAAGCGACGCGGAAGGAGCTTTCGGACAAGCTGGAGGGGCGTGAGGTCGATGACGAGGATCTGAACTCCTACATCATGTATCCGAAGGTGTTCACCGATTATGCCGCCCGGCACGAAATTTACGGCCCCGTGCGCACCTTGCCGACCAAGACGTTCTTTTACGGAATGGAACAGGGCGAACAGATCAGCGCCGAAATCGACCCCGGCAAGACGCTGGAAATCCGCCTTCAGGCCGTGGGGGATACGCGCGAAGATGGCAATGTGCGGGTGTTCTTCGAACTGAACGGCCAGCCGCGGGTGATCCGCGTACCGGATCGGTCGGCCACCGGCGCCTCTGCCGCGCGCCCGAAGGCCGATCCGACCAACGCAGCCCACGTCGCGGCACCGATGCCCGGTGTCGTCGCCTCGATCGGCGTCAGCGCGGGACAGGCGGTGAAGGAGGGCGATCTGCTGCTGACCATCGAAGCGATGAAGATGGAGACAGGCATGCACGCCGACCGCAGCGGCAAGATCAAGGCCGTGCATGTCACACCCGGCGGGCAGATCGACGCCAAGGACCTGCTGCTGGAATACGAAGAGTAAGGCACACCCAAGCACCGGACATGCGCCCCGCTGTTGCCGGCAGTGGGGCGTTTTGCGGTGGATGCGGCCCCGCCAATGAGCTCTCATGACGCGGCGTCGAGGAGACGTGATTGAACCCATCGGCGGCGGACACGTTTTGTAGGCAAGAGCAAGCAAACACGAGGTTCCGCCATGAGCGCCGATATCACCACGATCAACCCCGCCAACCAGGAGCAGATTGCAACCTACACCCACATGAGCGACGCCGAGGCCGAGGCCACTGTCGACGCCTGCCACGAAGCCTTCATGAGCTGGCGCGAAACTTCGGTCACCGACCGCGCGTCGGTGATCAAGGCGATCGGCCAGGGGTTGCGCGACAACAAGGAAGCCTTCGCGCAGCTGATGACGCAGGAAGTGGGCAAGCTGATCGGCGACAGCCGGCAAGAGATCGAGCTGTGCGCCGCGATCTGTGATTTCACGGCCGAGAATGGGCCGAGGGAGCTGGCCGAGGTAGAGCGCGACATTGACGGCGGGACAGGTGTCATCGCACACGCGCCCATTGGCGTGATCTACGGTATCCAGCCGTGGAATTTCCCCTGCTACCAAGCGGTGCGCTATGCCATCGCCAACCTGATGGCGGGCAATGGGGTGTTGCTGAAACATGCGGCCAATTGCACCGGCAGCGGGTTGTTCCTGCGCGACGTCATGGAACGCTCTGGCCTGCCCGAGCATCTGTTCAGCGTTCTCGTGATCAGCCACGATCAATCCGACCGCATCATCCAGCATCCGCGCGTGCGGGGCGTCACCCTGACCGGTAGCGAGGTCGCCGGGCGGCACGTCGCCGAAAAGGCTGCAAGTGTCCTGAAAAAATCCGTCATGGAGCTGGGCTCGAACGACGCCTACATGGTGCTGGACGACGCCGATCTGGATCTGGCTGTCGAAACCTGCGTGGCAGGACGGTTGTACAACAACGGCCAGACTTGCGTGAATGCCAAGCGCTTTATCATCACCGAAAAGAACTATGACGCCTTTGTCGAAGCCTTTACCGCCAAGATGAAGGCGGTCGAGCTGGGGGACCCTACCGCAGAGGGCACAAAGCTGGGGCCGATGTCGAAGGTTGATCTGCGTGACGCGCTGCACGAACAGGTCGAGGAGAGCATTGCCAAGGGCGCGCGCGCATTGTGCGGGGGGACGGTGCCCGATCGCACGGGCGCATGGTACCCCGCGACGGTTCTGGTGGACGTGGCCCCTGGTCAGCCCGCCTACGATGACGAGCTGTTCGGGCCCGTCGCGTCGGTGATCAAGGCCAAGGACGACGAGGACGCGATGCGGATCGCCAACGACAGCCGGTACGGTCTGGGCGGCGGCATCTTTTCCCGTGACGCAAAACGTGCGCGAGAGTTGGCGATCAAGTATTTCGACACGGGCATGGTATCGATCAACCGTTACAACGTAGCATTGCCCAACATGCCCTTTGGCGGGGTCAAGGATTCCGGCTATGGGCGCGAACACGGCGGCTTTGGCATCAAGGAATTCGTCAACACGAAATCGGTCTATCTGGCCGCCTGACGCCTCTTGGTCAGGGCCGGGTTTCGCGCCCTGCCCTTCGGCCCTGCCACCATGTCATTGGATACGGACTTTCGGCCCCTTTCCCAGGAAAGGGGCCGTCTGCACGAAAGCGCCCATCTAAGCGCCGCGCCGTGCCTGTTGCGCGGCCGTGTCGATCTGGGCCCGTAACAGTTGCAGCGTCTTGAGCGTTTGGTGGTAGCTTTCTTCGGTCATGCCGCTGTCGCGCGCAATGCAGCCCGGAACCTCGGCCGCCTGGGCCGCGCGCACCCGCCCCGTTTCGGTCAACGCCACCACAACACGCCGTTCGTCCTGCTGGGAGCGCACACGCGTGACCAACCCCGCCGCCGTCATACGCTTGAGCAGCGGCGACAGGGTATTCGTCTCCATCGCCAATGTCGCACCCAAGGTGCCGACGCCCTGCCGGTCCTGATCACGAAGCGACAGCAACACAAGAAACTGCGGATAGGTCAGATCGAGCCGTTCCAGATGCGGCGTGTAGAGCCGGATAAAGGCGTGGCTGGCCGCATAGAGGTTGAAGCATAGCAAGGCCTCGGTCCCTTGCGGGGCCGTCACCTGCGGAGAGTTGGGGGGCAATGATGGCTGGATATCGGTCACGCCTCCAAAATAAGTCGCGCACGACTTTATCACAAGTCTTGTCTTGGGTGGCGGATGACATATATATCGTGCACGACATAACCGCCTGCGATACAAAAGGACCCTCTCCATGGCCATTCAACCTCTTTACACCACCACCGCCTCTGCCAGCGGCGGTCGCGAAGGCACCGCCGGCACCGACGATGGCAACCTGTCCGTATCCCTGGTGATGCCCAAGGAACTGGGCGGACCGGGTGGCGACGGCACCAACCCCGAGCAATTGTTTGCAACCGGCTATGCCGCCTGCTTTCACTCTGCGCTGAAAATGGTGGCCGGCATGTCGAAGGTGAAATTGCCCGAGGGCGCAAAGACCTCGGCCGAGATCGGTATCGGCAAGCGCGAAGACGGCCAGGGTTCTGGGCTGACCGCCGCACTGACCGTGACCCTGCCCGGGCTTGAGGGCGACGTGGCCGACGATCTGATCGCCAAGGCCCATGCCGCCTGCCCCTACAGCGCGGCGATCAAGGGAAACGTTGACGTGACTGTCAGTCGCGCCTGACGGGGCCTACCCAAGACCGAATGGCCCGGACGGCCCAGTGCCACCGGGCCATTCACCAGTCAGGCGCGCCAATCCGCCGCGATCAAAATTCTTCTCAGCGCGGCCAAATTTCCTCTTGCGGCCAGACGGTGTTCTTTATACATCGTGCGACACCAAACGGATGCGGGCGTAGCTCAGGGGTAGAGCATTACCTTGCCAAGGTAAGGGTCGAGAGTTCGAATCTCTTCGCCCGCTCCAATTGGTCCTTTTCGAAGGAAAGACCCGGGATCACCAATCCCACGCCAAGGAAGCGGGCGTAGCTCAGGGGTAGAGCATTACCTTGCCAAGGTAAGGGTCGAGAGTTCGAATCTCTTCGCCCGCTCCAACACTCTCTCATGAAACTAAAGACTTAGCCTTCGGGCGTAGGGAAATGCCACAGCCGTCTTATTTCGAGACGCCGCAGGGAATTACTGCCGCTTTCGCGCGGGACCCCATCCTGTTTGCTTTGCTTTGATCAAATAGAGGCAGGGTCAGGTCAGATGCCGCTCTGCAGGCAGGCCGCACCGAGACCCTTGCGGCGCCGCCAGAGCGACACCCTCTTGCAGGTAGGGTCTGCCGGAACCTCGTCGGCCAGAAGCAACCCTGAAATCTTTGGCCTTTGTCTATCAGGTTCAGGATATGCAGCGGCGATTATAGATTGAATCGCACAGACTTCCTCAAGTTACCGAAAGAAGCTTCCCGCCAATCTGGCCGCGCCGTCAACTGGCGCGGCCGCGTGGAGAGTTCAAAGCGGCTGGAGCAAAGACACCTAGTCGAACTCCGCAGCATCTGGATCGGGCCCGATCCGCGCACCTGTTTCCATACCTTCGATCGCAGCCATATCGGCATCCGACAGCTCGAAAGACTGGGCTGCAAAATTGGACGCCATGTGATCAGGGTTGCTTGAGCGTGGGATCACCGACAGGCCCAACTGTATATGCCAGCGCAGAATGACTTGGGGAACCGAACGATCCAAACGCCTCGCGATCTCGACCAATGTCGGGTCAGAGAAAGCGTTGGCGCGCCCTAGCGGAGACCAGCTCTGCGTGATGACTCCCCGCTCGGCATTGGCTGCGCGCATATCGGACTGCTGCATCCGTGGATGCAACTCGATCTGGTTCAGAGCCGGGGCCACGCCGGTTTTGGCGATGATGCGATCAAGGTGCGTGGCCGTGAAGTTCGACACCCCGATCGAGCGCACCAGCCCGGTATCGCGGGCCTCGATCAGCGCCTGCCAGGTTTCGACGTAGAGGTCCTTTTCCGGGCACGGCCAATGGATCAGCATCAGGTCCAGGTAGTCGAGACCCGTCCGCTCAAGACTGCCCCGTATTGCTGCGCGCGCAGCGTCACGGCCCTGGTCGGAATTCCAGACCTTGGAGGTGACGAACAGATCCTCGCGCGCGACGCCGCTGTTACGCACGCCGCGGCCCATTCCGGCCTCATTGCCGTAGATCCTGGCACCGTCGATCAGACGATACCCGAGCCCTATCGCCGTTGCGACAGCATTTTCGGTGGTTTCCTCGGGGATTTGCCAGACCCCGAAGCCCATTTGCGGAATGGAGCGGGTGTCATTCAGGCTCAGCTTTTGCATTGCGCCCTCCTATTTTTCAGGGTTCGTGCGCCGTTGAGATGGCACGTTGCGCAAAAGGGTAAACCTGTACTGGCGAAAGACCACGAAAAGATCTGTCCGCAGGCGCGCAGGTCGGGTTCGGCGTGTGCGATGGGGGCAGTTGAGTGTGCCGCGAGACGAGAGTGACAAGGATACCGTTGCATGGCTTTCGCAGCTGCGCGGGCGCCTTAGACCGGGCGCCAGCCCCCGGACCCCCGGGATATTTCCGACAGGGAAACATGTATGGGCGCGCTTGTCGGGACGACGGTGGCGGCACGGCGGTGGGGGCAAGCATATGCCCACGACAGAAAAAAGGCGCCCGTTGCGGGGCGCCTTTTCATGAGAGTTTGACCGGATTACTGATCGAGGAAGCTGCGTAGCTTGCGCGAACGGCTGGGGTGTTTCAGCTTGCGCAGTGCCTTTGCTTCGATCTGGCGGATCCGTTCGCGGGTCACGCTGAACTGCTGGCCGACCTCTTCGAGCGTATGATCGGTGTTCATGCCGATCCCGAAGCGCATCCGCAGCACACGCTCTTCACGCGGGGTAAGCGAGGCGAGGACGCGGGTCGTGGTTTCCTTGAGGTTCTCCTGGATGGCAGAATCCAGGGGAAGAATCGCGTTCTTGTCTTCGATGAAGTCGCCCAGCTGGCTGTCTTCCTCGTCCCCGATGGGGGTTTCGAGCGAAATGGGCTCCTTGGCGATCTTCATGACCTTGCGGACTTTTTCCAGCGGCATCTGGAGTTTCTCCGCCAGTTCCTCGGGCGTTGGTTCGCGGCCGATTTCGTGAAGCATCTGACGCCCGGTGCGCACCAGCTTGTTGATCGTCTCGATCATGTGGACCGGGATACGGATGGTGCGCGCCTGGTCCGCGATCGAACGGGTGATCGCCTGGCGAATCCACCAGGTCGCATAGGTCGAGAACTTGTAGCCGCGACGGTATTCGAACTTGTCGACGGCCTTCATGAGGCCGATGTTGCCTTCCTGAATGAGATCAAGGAATTGCAGGCCACGGTTCGTGTACTTCTTGGCGATGGAGATGACGAGGCGCAGGTTGGCTTCGACCATTTCCTTCTTGGCCTGACGGGCTTCTTTCTCGCCTTTCTGGACCTGCTGCACGATGCGACGGAATTCCGAGATGTCCAGGCCAACGTACTGGCCGACCTGCGCCATGTCACTGCGCAATTCCTCGACCTTGTCGGTCGAGCGTTCGATGAACATGGTCCAACCCCGGCCCGGCTTTTGCGCCATCCGGTCCATCCAGTTCGGGTCCAACTCGTGACCGCGATATTCCTCGACAAATTCCTTGCGGTTGATTCGGGCCTGGTCGGCGAGTTTGACCATGGCGCTGTCGATCTGCATGATCCGCCGGTTGATACCGTAGAGCTGGTCGATCAGGGCTTCGATACGATTGTTGTGCAGATGAAGTTCATTGACCAGAAGCACGATTTCGGAGCGCAGCTTTTGATAGCGCGCTTCTTCGGACGCATTGAAGGAGCCGTCCTCGTTCAGGGTGGCGCTGATGCGATTGTCCTGAAGCTCGGAAAGGGTTTCGTAGTCGTTGGCGATCCGATCCAGGGTTTCCAGAACACGCGGCTTCAGCGCGGTTTCCATGGCCGCCAACGACATGTTGGTCTGGTCGTCCTCATCGTCGTCGTCGTCATCCTTGGAGATCGGATTGCCGTCGGCATCGAGTTCGGGGCCACTGTTTTCCTGTTTCGGCGCGGTGCTGACGCCGCTGGTATCTACGACGGGTTCTTCGCCCTCCTCGTCCTCCAGCGAGTTGCCGAAGGTCGTTTCGAGATCGATCACATCGCGCAGCAGAATGTCTTCGGAGAGGAGTTCGTCACGCCAGATGGTAATCGCCTGAAATGTCAGCGGGCTTTCGCACAGGCCGGCGATCATCGTGTTGCGGCCAGCCTCGATGCGTTTCGCGATGGCGATCTCGCCCTCGCGGCTCAACAGTTCGACACTGCCCATTTCGCGCAGGTACATGCGCACCGGATCATCGGTCCGGTCGAGCTTTTCGTTGCCGGTGGAGCCAATCGAGACGTCGCGGTTCTGGTTGGCCTGAACCACTGCCGTCGTCTTGAGTTCCTCTTCCTCGGCCTCGTCGTCCTCAATGATGTTGATCCCCATCTCGGAGAGCATCGACATCACGTCTTCGATCTGCTCCGAGGAGACCTGATCGGGGGGCAGAACCTGGTTGAGCTGGTCATAGGTGATGAAGCCACGTTCGCGGGCTTCCGCGATCATCTTCTTCACCTGGGTCTGGCTCATGTCGAGCGAGACTTCCGCATCCTGCTCTTCGATCTGGGCTTCGTCGTTGTCCTTGGCGGCCATGGCGATACTCCTTGGCAGTGGATCGGGGCAGTGGTCGAACATCGGATCGACACGCGGTGATTCGCTTAGAGCGAATCAATAGCGGGTTTGTCCGATTCGCACACCCGTTTACCCTGAATTTCTTGAGGATACCTGTATTTTTACGTTTCAGCCGCGTGGCTTTGTGTAGCGAATCGACTGAACCAGTGCATCGAGGGCGCTTCGTTCGCCCCGATTGATTCGGGCACCATTCTCTCCCAGGTCATATTCCGCGCGATCCTCATTCTCGCTTCGTGTGGCTGCGTTGCGGGCCTGTGCAGCCTGCCCCAGACGCCAGGTCATCGCCTCATCCTCGGATCCGAGGATATCTTCCTCGGCTTCGGCGATTTCCGCCCTGAGCGCACGCGCGGCCTGAAGCTTGGCAAGCTCCTCGGCCACGGTCATGCGGGCCATTTCCTCGTCCCCCGGATGTCGCACGGGGGGGCACAGGGCCACATGGTGCTGCGCAAGCAGTTCGTCAAGGGCGCCCGGCCCCAGTGCCGCCGCTATTTCAGCGTGCAACACCTCGGTTCCGCGCCCTGCAAAGGCCAGTATCAGGTCACGCAAACGGGCGTGACGTGCATCACGGCATTCCATCCGCTCCAACCCCAGTTCGAAGTCGTCGACAATGCAGGGGGTGCAGATGATCGCCGCAAGGATGACCGCTTCGCGCAGGCCCTCGGTCGCGGCCGCGTCATCGGACGCCAGGATAGAGTTGCGGGTGGATTGCATCGGGATGGCCGGAGGTTTCCAGGGTTTGCCCTTTTCCCAGCGGCTCGATGCCCGCCCCGCCCCGCTACGCCCCGTTTGCGCGCGGCTGCGAAACAGCTCCCGGCTCTTGTCGCGCAACGCCTGTTCGTAGTGATAGCGCAGCCCTTCGTCGGGGATCTGGCGGGTCGCGGTGCGCAGCGCCGCATCCAGTGCCGCACGGCGATCGGGGCTGTCGAACGTCTTTCCTTCGGTTTCGCGCAGCCAGAGCAATTCGGCCAAGGGCAAGGCCGTCTCGACCACCTTTTGCATGGCGGCGGCCCCCTTGGCCTTGATCAATTCGTCAGGGTCCTGCCCTTCGGGCAGGATCGCGAACCGGATCGAGCGCCCGACCTGAAGCTTCGGCAGCGCCAGGTCGATCACCTTTCGGGCTGCGCGCATCCCCGCGGCATCGCCATCCAGAGACATCACCGGTTCGGGCGAAACACGCCAGAGCAGATCAAGATGATGTTCGGTGACCGCCGTGCCGAGGTTGGCGACAGCACCGCCGAACCCGGCCTCGACCAGCGCGATTGCATCCATGTAGCCCTCGGCCACGATCAGCGCGGCGCCCTTGCCGACAGCCTCTCGCGCCGGGCCGTAGTTGAACAAGGTCCGCCCCTTGTCGAACAGCTCCGTCTCGGGAGAGTTGAGATATTTCGCATTATCATTGGGATCCATGGCGCGACCACCGAAGGCGATGCAGCGGCCACGGGGATCGCGAATGGGAAACATGATGCGATTGCGGAAGGTGTCGTAGGGCTTGCCCCCCTTGGAGGACGGTTTGGCAAGACCGCAGGCCAGGATCTCCTCGGGACGTGCACCCTTGCCGATCAGGTGATCCCAAAGGCCCTGCCAGCTGTCCGGCGCGAAGCCGAGGTTCCAGCGCGCCCGGGCCTCCGGACCAAGGCCACGGCGGTCAAGATAGGCGCTTGCGTCGCGCCCTGCGCCGCCGCGCAACGCCAGCGCAAAGAACTTCACCGCCTCTTCCATCAGTTCACTGAGGGTGGCGCGTTTCTCGGCTTTCCTGGCGGCCTGCGGATCGCGGGCCGGCATCTGCATCCCGGCTTCTCGGGCCAGGATCTCCACCGCTTCCATGAATTCTACATTTTCGGTCTTGCGCACGAAGGCGATGGCATCGCCTTTTTCATGGCACCCGAAGCAATAGAAAAAGCCCTTGCGATCATCGACGTGGAAAGAGGCGCTCTTTTCCTGGTGGAACGGACAGGGCGCCCAGAGATCACCTTTGCCCGGTTGCGATTTCTTGTTGTCCCATAGGACTTTGCGCCCGACCACCTGAGCGAGCGAGATGCGGGATTGCAATTCATCCATGAACGAGGAGTCGAGCTTCATGCCGCTAAATATCGGGCCTCTGGCGGCCTAAGTCCAGATGCCGCAGGCAGCCACCTGCCAAGACGGCGGCAAGCTGCGCTGACGCCTAGAGATTTTCCCGCGCGGCGCAGCTCAGCAGACCATGGCGCAGTTCATCTAGCAGGGTCTCGGCCATGGAGCGGAAAACCATCAGGCGAAACCCATCCTCGCTGACACGCGTGACACAGGCCATCATGTGACGAATTTCGGTTCGGGCGACGGCCCCCTGCGCGAAGTGCGCCGCGCGCAGGTCCAGCGGGCATAACCGCGCCAGCACATCACGCGCCAGCGGCCCCTCCAGCAGGACGGTGCTCCAGCCGTCGGACTGATCGGTCAGCGCCGCGACATCGGAAAGAGAGTGTGCAGGCGACACGCCGATCAGCAGGTATTGGCGATGCCCGAACCACAGACACCGACCGCCCGCAGAGGTGCTTGTCTGACCGACGCCAGGCAATGCCAGGCCGTGCTCATCCATCAGCACCGTCGCCAGCGCATCGGCCCCCGCCCCCGGCATCATGCTGGTCATCTGCTGCATCGGCAGAACCCTGATCGCCGTTCCGGCGCGTTCGATCACGTCACCCTGTGGCAGCGCGTTTTGCGCACTGAGCGTTACATCAGCCACGACTGCGCCCTCCTTCGGGATCATGGAACACCGGGTCGCACACCTCGCAAAGTGCGGTGATTCCGCGCAGGTGATCCACCATGATAACCCGGTCTCCAAACCGATCCGGTCCATTTTTCAGAAACGCCAGGCCGATGAAATGCCCCACGGTCGGAGAAAAGCCGACCGAGGAAACATGCCCCTGGGCATTTTGCCGTATCGGCTCTGCATCCTCCTCGAACAGAAATGCCCCGGCGGTCAGTTGCCGAACGGGCCCGACAGGTTTCAATGCCACCAGTCGCGCCCGGTCGTCTGCCACCAGTCCGGGTCGTGTCGCGGCGGCCTTGCCGATAAATTCCTTGGACGGTGACATCATCCGCTCCAGCCCGAGATCGAATGCGGTCGTGCGGCCATCAAGCTCGGCATGGGTCAGAAACCCCTTTTCCAGCCGAAGGATGTTCAGGGCCTCCAATCCGTAGGCACCGCCCCCGAGCGCCTCGGCACGCGCGACAAGTAGGCGATACAGGCTCTCACCGTAGCGGGCTGGCACGGCCAGTTCATAACCCAGCTCTCCCGAGAAAGAGATACGGAACAGCCGCGCGGTGACGCCCGCCAGGGTCACGGGACCGCACGACATGAAGGGGAAGGCCGCGTTGGAGACATCCTGCCCGACAAGGTCGGCAAGCAAGGCGCGGGCCTGCGGACCCGCTATGGCAAACTGCGCCCATTGTTCTGTCACCGATATCAGGCGCACGTCCCAATCCGGGCGCAGTACCTGCGCCGCGAATTCCAGATGCTGCATTACCAGCCCCGCCGCCGCCGTGGTCGTCGTCATCAGGTAATGCTGCGGACCGAGGCACGCAGTCGTGCCGTCGTCCATGACGTGACCATCCTCGCGCAGCATCAGGCCGTAACGCACGCGCCCTTCCTTCAGCGTCGAAAAGGTATTGGTATAGACGAACTCAAGAAACTTTGCGGCGTCCGCACCCTGTATGTCGATCTTGCCGAGGGTCGAGACATCACAGACACCGACAGCGTTGCGCACCATCGCGACCTCCCGGTCACACGACTGCCGCCATGTCGCCTCGCCCCGGCGGGGAAAGTGGCTGGGCCGATACCACAGACCCGTCTCGATCATAGGGGCATTCATCGACAGGCTGACATCGTGGCTGCTCGTGCGCCGCCGTGGTGCGAAGCCCTGCCCCCGCCCCCCCGCCCCGAGCGCGGCAATCGGCACCGGTACGAATGGCGGCCTGTAGGTGGTCGTGCCTGTCTGCGGGACATCGCGCCCGGTCACGTCCGCCAGCACCGCGAGGGCACCCAGGTTCGACGTCTTGCCCTGATCCGGCGCCATTCCCTGCGTGGTGTAACGCTTCATGTGTTCGACGGAGCGAAAGTTTTCCGCAGCGGCTGTACGCACGTCCTTCACGGTAACGTCGTTGTGCAGATCAAGCCAGGCACGCCCAGGTCCCGGCACCTGCCACAGCGGGACAATGTCGTAGGAACCAGCCTCGGCCAGCGGAATATCAGGGGCATCTGCTGCGCGGCCAAGCGCCGCCAAGGCCTTGACGGCCGCTGAAGCCCCGGAGCGCAGACAGCCATCGGTCGAAAATACGCCTGAGGCTGCCCCTGCCGGGATCAGGTTGGGCACGGCACCCGGCGCAGGCACAAAGGCCGCAAGTGCGGAGTCCCACTCAGGGCGTCCGTTCAGGTGGCAGGTCAGGTGCACCGAGGGATTCCAGCCACCGGATACCGCGACGCAATCGCTCTGGATCTTTTGCCGCCCGGTTGCGGTACGGATCACCACCGCCTCGACCCCATTTTGACCGAGGACCTGTTCGACCATCGCACCGGCGTAAAACGGCACCGGCAGATCCGTGGTGGCACCCGGGCGCGCGTCGACCAGTGCCGCAACGTGCACGCCAGCCGCCAAAAGGTCGCGGGCTGTCCGGTGGACATTGTCGTTGTTGCCAAACACCGTCACAGCGCGGCCGGGGCTGACGGCATAGCGATTGAGATAGGTCCGCACAGCCCCCGCCAACATGACACCGGGCCGGTCATTGTTGCGAAAGGCGACCGGACGTTCAATCGATCCGGCAGCAAGGATCACCTGCCTTGCCGCGATCCGCCAGAAACAATCGAGCGGCAGATCGTCCCTGCCCGGCGCCACATGTCGCGATACCCTCTCAAGAGCACCGAACGTGCCCTGATCATATATCCCCGTCACGGTGGTGCGGGTCATGACGCGGACATTCGCCATTTCGCGCAGTTGCGCGACGGTCTGCGCCGCCCAGTCGTGCGCTGCCTGCCCGCCGATCTGCTCGACCTCGGCATTCAGCCGCCCGCCCGGCATCGCGTCCTCGTCACACAGGATCACGTCCGCTCCGGCCCGGGCGGCGGTCTGCGCCGCCATGAGGCCGGCAGGCCCTGCGCCGATCACAAGCAGGTCGCAATGGGCGAACGCCTTTTCGTTCAGATCGGGGTCAGGCGCGCCAGACAAAGCCCCGATCCCAGCGGCGCGCCGGATCAATGGCTCATACACGGCCTCCCACGCCTTTTTCGGCCACATGAATGTCTTGTAGTAAAAGCCTGCGCCCAGAAAATCCGCCAGCAGGTCATTCACCTGCAAGAGATCCCAATCGACCGAAGGCCAGCAATTCTGCGCGCGCGCCTCGAGGCCTGCAAACAGCTCCTGAGTGGTTGCACGCACGTTGGGTTCCCGCCCGGCGCCAGCGCCAATGGTCACAAGGGCGTTCGGTTCTTCACTGCCTGCACTGAAAATCCCGCGTGGGCGGTGATACTTGAAGCTGCGCGCGACCGTGCGAACGCCGTGCGCCATCAGCGCCGACGCCAATGTGTCACCCTGAAAGCCGGTGTAGTCGCGCCCGTCAAAGCGAAAGCGGATGGGACGTGAGCGTTCGACAAGCCCTGCGTGTGACAACCTCATTGCCTGCCCCCCGACGCCAGTGAGACCGAAAGGATATCATGGGTACGCGTATCACGTTCAACGACCAGAAAGGCCGAACAGCCAAATCCATGCCACCAATGTTCGCGCGATGCACCGGCGGGATTGTCACGCTGGTGCAGATAGGCGTCCCAGGCCGGGCTCCATGCGCCCTCGGGGCGATCCAGCGCGGCCCCCCGATAGGTGAATTCGCGCAGATCACGTTCGCCGCAATTTGGGCAGGTCAGTCTCATGCCGCCGGTCTCGCTTGTTGATTGCCGTCAATTTGCATCGCTTCGTCAGTGCAGGTTGTGCTGGGCCCCGGTGCCCTCTTCGTCCATCAGGCCGATGCCGTCACGGAACCGGTTCAGCCGCAGGCCGACGGCACTTTCGTGCGGACGATCCGTGGCCAGCAGGTGCGCCAGCGCAAAACCCGATCCCGGCACCGCCTTGAAACCACCGTAACACCAGCCGCAATCCAGGTAGAGGCCACCGATATCGCTGCGGTCGATGATGGGGGATCCGTCAGGCGTCATATCCATTATTCCGCCCCAGGACCGCAGTACGCGCGCCTTGCCGATCATCGGCATCAGGGTCATCGCAGCCTCCATCACGTGTTCTTTCGTCGGAAGGTTGCCGCGCTGCGCATAAGATGGGTAGAAGTCGAGGTCGCCACCGAACACCAGCCCCCCCTTGTCGGATTGGCTGATATAGAAATGGCCCATTCCAAAGCTGACCACGTTGTCGATGACGGGTTTCAGCCCCTCGGTCACGAAAGCCTGCAGAATATGGCTTTCAATCGGCAATCGCAGCCCGGCAAGGGCGGCGACCTGCCCCGAACGGCCGGCGGTAACGATGGCCACCTTGCGCGCCCGAATTGCGCCACGGCTGGTTTGCACACCTGTAACGCTGCCATTTTCCACGTCGATACCCGTCACCTCGCAATTCTGGATCAAATCGACTCCACGCTCGGACGCGGCGCGTGCAAACCCCCAAGCGACGGCATCATGACGCGCCGTTCCACCGCGACGATGCAACAATCCCCCGTGTATGGGAAAGCGCGCCTGATCGAAATCGAGATAGGGCAGCTGGCGGCGCACCGCGTCGCGGTCCAGCAGCTCAGCATCGTCCCCCTGATTGATCATCGCATTGCCACGCCGAACGAAGGCATCACGCTGGCCGTCGGAATGAAACAGGTTGATCAGCCCGCGTTGCGAATGCATCACGTTATAGTTCAGCTCCTGCTCCAACCCTTCCCAAAGCCGGAGGGAGTGCGAGTAGAATTCGGAGTTTCCAGGCAGAAAGTAGTTTGCGCGTACGATGGTCGTGTTCCGCCCCACGTTGCCGCCGCCGAAATATCCCTTCTCCAGCACAGCGACATTGCGCAGTCCATGTTCCTTGGCCAGGTAAAATGCCGTCGCCAGGCCATGACCGCCACCGCCTATGATCACGATGTCGTAGGCCTGTTTCGGGGCCGGATCACGCCAGTGCGGCTTCCAACCCCTGTTGCCCGTCAGCCCCTCTTTCAGGACACGCAGCCCGGAAAACCGCATCGTTCGCTCCTTCTGCCTGCGGGCTCAGAAAAGCAACTCTGGTGCGCAGGTGCAATGCAGGGTTTGCAGTTGCCCAAATTTAAATCAAACGCCGGGAACAAACGAAAGAAAACACCTGACAAACGGGCCAGATGCGCAGGACGGACATGACAAGAGCGCGGCACTTTGGCACCATTTCAGACAGACAGCCGGGGTGACAGGATGACGTGTCGGATCCTACTTTATTCCAAGGTCGGCAATACACTGAAGGTCGGTGAGGAACTGGCTTGGGAACTCGGCGCACAGCTTCACGAGATCGAGGTTCCGGATTGCGAAGACGGTTTTCGCGCCAGGCTGAGACAGAGGATTTCTGCCCTATTGTCGAAGGAGCCGCAGGTTTACACCTCGGACCAACCCTGGGGCAAAAGCGATCTGTTGATCCTGGGCACCCCTGCCTGCGCAGGCCGCGCCGCACTGCCCTTGCGGCAATGGCTGGCGACACGACCGGCGCTGCCTGACCGCGTCGCCCTTCTAATCACATCGGAAGAGGCCAGCTGCCCGAGTTCCGTGGTCGAAGATCTGACGCGGCTGATCGGGCGTAATCCGGTTGCCGTGATGTACGCCAGTACAACAGAATTGCCGACAGGCGCATGGAAATCGCGCCTGTCGCAGTTTCTGGATCTTTGCGTCGTCCGCTACCGCCAAAGTGCCTGACGCGACCTAAAGCCCCTTGGCCCGATAGCTCGACGCGACCCGGTCGATCGCGACAAGATAAGCGGCCGTGCGCAGATCCTCGACATCACCACGTGCGTGCCAGACCGCCCGCATTGACTGGTATGCCGTGCGCATCGTGTCATCAAGGCCAGAGCGCACCAGCTCAAGCTCGCCCGCGCCACGCAGGTACTTGTCCTTGAAACCCGGCGACAATTGCCAGCCGATGCCGCTATCCGCGGACAATCGCTCCAACTCGTCGACAATCAGCTGGTGCCGGGCCTCTTCCTGCCGGCGTTGCATTCGGCCGAAACGAATATGGCTCAGGTTCTTGACCCACTCGAAATAGGACACTGTCACGCCGCCAGCATTGGCGAAGAGGTCCGGGATGATCACACATCCCTTGCGACGCAGGATTTCGTCGGCTCCGGCGGTGATCGGGCCGTTCGCGGCCTCGATGATCAGGGGCGCCTGAATACGTTCGGCGTTTTCAAGATTGAGCACACCCTCAAGCGCCGCGGGGATGAGAATATCGCACTCCTCCTCCATCACGCTGGCACCATCTGTCACGAACTGGCCCTCGGGATAACCTGTCACGCCGCCGTGCCGATTGATCCACTCCCGCACCGCTTCGACATCCAAGCCTTCGGGATTGAACAATGCGCCATCGCGCTCGACGATCCCGGTAATGCGCGCGCCATCTTCGGTGCTCAGGAACAAGGCCGCGTGATAGCCGACATTCCCGAGGCCCTGCACGATGACCCGCTTGCCATCCAGCGTCCCGGACAGGCCCGCCTTCTTCTTGTCTTCCGGCTCGCGAAAGAATTCTTGCAGGGCGTATTGCACGCCACGGCCCGTTGCCTCCACACGCCCCGCGATACCGCCGGCGTTCAACGGCTTGCCCGTCACACAGGCTTTGGAATTGATGTCGGTGGTGTTCATGCGCGCGTATTGGTCCGCGATCCAGGCCATTTCTCGTTCGCCGGTGCCCATGTCGGGCGCAGGGACGTTCTGGGCCGGGTTGATCATGTCGCGCTTTATCAGTTCGTAGGCAAAGCGGCGGGTGATCTGTTCAAGCTCATGATCGTCCCAGTCACGCGGGTCGATGCACAGCCCGCCCTTGGAGCCACCGAAGGGTGCTTCGACCAGGGCGCACTTGTATGTCATCAACGCGGCCAGCGCCTCGACCTCGTTCTGGTTGACCGACAGCGCGTAACGAATGCCGCCCTTGACCGGCTCCATATGCTCGGAATGCACGGACCGATAGCCGGTGAACGTCTGGATCTGCCCACGCAACCGCACCCCAAAGCGCACGGTGTAGGTCGCGTTGCAGACGCGAATCTTTTCCTCCAGCCCGGGCGGCAGATCCATCAGCGCCACGGCGCGGTTGAACATCAGATCGACGCTCTGGCGAAAGCCTGGTTCCTTGACGGGTTGCATGGTTACTCCTCCCATGAGCGGGCTGCGTGACGGTCAACGTGAACCGTTAGTGTGACTGCCCTGTTAAGATTAGCGACGCCCAATCGACATTTCCCAAGGACGTCGTGTCGTCGATTGCGGCCAGTTCCGCAGGGGAATATCCCTAGGTTCCCCGGTCTTGCCCCATAGGTCACTCAGCCCCCTCGGCCGCCGCCCGCTCGGCCAGGTGAATGGCGATGACATCGGCCATCTGCTTGGTCTCGGACCCGCGCAGCACACCGCCCACCCCGATGCGCCGTCCGAGTTGCCAGTACAACCCCGGCAGGAAACGACGCGGCCCCGCAGCAGAGAGACGCAGCAGAAACCCGTTCGATGGCTTGAAGGCGAATGTGCCGCGATCCACCCCGGCAATCTGGTGCAAAGGGGCCAGAAGATGACCGGCACTGTCATACAAACCGGCCTCGGTCAGCTCCAGCGTCAGCATGGTCGCGCGGTACATGGACCAACCGGCGAAGGCCACGGCGATCGCGATGGCGAACACCAGCAACCGCATCCATGGCGACACGGGCTGCGGCGATACGCCCAGCCAGACCAGGGCAATGGCCAGCAAAGCAAGCACACCGATGCCGAACACCCGCCGCCCCGCGCTCGCTTCGACCCGCGCCAGTACAACCTTTTCCAACTCTGTCCCCTTTGCGAAATCAGTTCCTGCCCGCCCATACCGCAACGAGGCACCAAAGGCGAGATTCGAGCGGATCGACATGGCGACGGCGCGCTGCGACGCGATTGGCGGCAGGCCCGCGCGTTCACGCGTCGACAAGACGTCGGGTCATGTCCCAATAGATATCTTCAACCTCTGCCTGGCTCAGACGCCCTGCGGGGCGGAACCATGTGGTCACCCCGGTCAGCAATGCAATGATCGCAAGACAGGCCAATTTGACATCAGCGACATGCATCACTCCGCCCGCTTTGCCCCGCCGCAGGATCTCTTCCAGACGCGCCTCGTAGGCGCGACGCTGCGACTCGACCTGCATGAAATTCTCAGGGGTCAGGTTGCGCAGCTCCATGTAGGCGATGAACACCGCATCGGGACGCTCGGCGTGATAGCGCAGGTGGAACCGCGTGAACGCCTCCAGCGCCAGAACCGGATCGGCGGGCAGCACGACCTGGTCCAGCGCGGCCATCAGGTCATCCATGTGATCCGACAGCAGATCGAACAGCAGGCTCTGCTTGTCCGTCGTATGGTTGTACAAGGCCCCGACCTGCACGCCCGTCTCAGCCGCGATCTGGCGCATCGATACGGCGGCATAGCCGTGCCGTGCGAACAGGCTCACCGCCGCGCGCCGCAGGCGTTGTCCCGTCTCCACCGATGTCGATCCCGTCGTGCGTGCCATCCCGGGACATTAACTGAACAGACGTTCAGAGCAAGAGCACCACCGCCAGTGCAGGCCCAAAACATCAGCCGCTCTTGCCAAGGTCGGGCGGCTGAGGCACAGCTTTGCCATGCCCGATGACAAAACCACGCCCTTGCGCAACCTGCTGCTGATCGCCCCCCTTCTGGTGGCGCTGTGGGGCTGCAACCGCCCCCCCGCCCTGGACGCGACGCTAAGTACTGCCAATCGCGAAGCCGCCTATCCCGATCTTGTCCCCGGCAGCCGCATCACCAGCCGCACCCAGGATCAGGCCCGCCTGGACACCGCGGACGATGATGCACTGGCCGCACGGGCCGCGGATCTGCGCAGACGGGCCGATGACCTGCGGACAGCGGAAATCGGGCTGTAACCCGCGCCGCGCGGAATTGCCGAAATGCCCTGAAAAGTCGCGTTGCGCCGAAGCCGCTAAGGCGATAGGCCCTTGCAGCACAATCATATGCCAACCTGGAGAATTCGAATGAGCGAGCCTCTGCGCCTCGGGATTGCCGGCCTTGGAACGGTCGGCGTCGGCGTGTTGAAAATCCTGCGCAGGGAGGCCGCCATGCTTACCGCCCGCACCGGGCGCGAGATCACCGTCAGTGCCGTCTCGGCCCGCAATCGCGGCAAGGATCGCGGCGTGTCCCTGGATGGTTACGTTTGGGAAGACGACCCCGTTGCGCTGGCCGCACGCGATGACATCGACATCTTTGTCGAACTGATGGGCGGATCTGACGGCCCGGCCAAAGCGGCAACAGAGGCCGCGCTGAAATCCGGCAAGGACGTCGTTACGGCGAACAAGGCGATGCTGGCGGTTCATGGACAAGCGCTGGCTGAGCTGGCCGAAGGCAATGGCCGGGTCATCCGCTATGAAGCTGCCGTCGCCGGGGGCATTCCCGTGGTCAAGGCACTGACCGAAGGGCTGGCAGGCAATCGCATCACCCGCGTCATGGGTGTCATGAACGGCACCTGCAACTATATCCTGACGCGCATGCAATCCTCGGGCCTGCCTTACGACGAGGTGTTTCAGGAAGCCTCCGATCTCGGCTATCTCGAAGCGGACCCGAACCTTGACGTGGGCGGCATCGATGCCGGTCACAAGCTGGCCCTGCTTGCCTCGATCGCCTTCGGCACCCGCGTCGCCTTCGACGCGATGGAGCTTGAGGGCATCGGGCGCGTCACCATCGACGACATCAAGGCCGCCGCCGACATGGGCTTTCGCATCAAGTTGCTGGGTGTCAGCCAAATGACCGGGCGCGGGTTGGAACAGCGCATGGCCCCCTGCCTGGTGCCTGCCGCCAGCCCGATCGGGCAACTGGAAGGCGGCACCAACATGGTGGTGCTGGAGGGAGATGCCGTCGGACAGATCGTGTTGCGTGGCGCAGGTGCCGGTGAAGGCCCGACGGCGTCAGCCGTGCTGGGCGACATCTGCGATATTGCCCGCAATTTCCGCCTGCCTGTCTTTGGGCAACCTGCCGGCACGTTGACCGACGTGCAACCGGCCAGCTCGACAACACCCGCTCCCTATTATGTGCGCCTGGCGCTACAGGACAAACCCGGCGCATTGGCAAAGGTGGCCACCGTGCTGGGCGAAGCCGGTGTGTCGATCCATCGGATGCGCCAGTACGACCACAAGGGGGGCCGCGCGCCGGTGCTGATCGTGACACACAAGACCCAGCGATCCGCGCTCGACCTTGCCATTGCCGGCATGGCGGGCACCGGCGTCGTCGAAGGCGATCCGGTGGCACTGCGTATAGAATCCGTCTGACCCGCCAATCCCGGGACATCCTGCGGGGTGCCGGCAGGACCGACGAACACGGACAACAGCCAAGTGCTCTGGCAAAACCCAAGGTATATTGGCACAACTCGGGGGTGCCGACGTACCTCGGGGCACAGGCAAACCCGGCCCATCGGCCAGTGCAGGGATCAAACCAATGGCGTTTCTCGATGTCACCGCTTCGCTGACCGGACGGCGCTGGATCGGTCCTGCCCCCGAAATCGAACGCCAGGCAGAGGCGCTTGTGCAATCCGAACATCTGCCACCTGCGCTTTGCCGCGTCCTGGCGCGGCGTGGCGTCACCGAGGGGCAAAGCGCGGCGTTTCTGGAACCCAAGCTGCAGGACCTTCTGCCGGACCCGCGATCGCTGCGCGATATGGAGCGCGCTGCCGCGCGGTTTCTGCAGGCCGTCAAACAGCGCCAACGCATCGCCATCTTTGCGGATTACGACGTCGACGGCGGTAGCTCGGCCGCGCTCCTGCTGGACTGGCTGCGCCAGATGGGCCGCGAGGCAACCCTGTACGTTCCCGACCGTATCGACGAAGGATACGGCCCCAACGTACCGGCCATGCGCGACCTCGGGCGTGCGCACGATCTGATCGTCTGCGTCGACTGCGGCACCCTGAGCCATGAACCGATCGAGGCGGCGGGCTGTGATGTCCTTATCCTGGACCACCACCTGGGCGGAGAAACCCTGCCCGACTGCGTCGCCGTGGTGAACCCGAACCGTCAGGACGAAGACGGAGCGCTGGCGCACCTGTGTGCCGCGGGCGTCGTGTTCCTGATGCTGGTGGAGGCCAATCGCCAGATGAAGGCCGAAGGCGCCGCCGGTCCGAACCTGATGGATCTTCTCGACCTCGTGGCGCTTGCCACGGTGGCGGACGTCGCCCCCCTGATCGGGGTCAACCGCGCGCTGGTCCGACAGGGCCTGCGCATCATGGCGCGGCGCGAACGCCCCGGTCTGTCGGCCCTGGCGGACGTGGCGCGCATGAACACCGCACCCTCGGCCTATCACCTCGGTTTTCTCATGGGGCCGCGCGTGAACGCCGGCGGTCGCATCGGTCAGGCCGACCTTGGCGCGCGCCTGCTCTCCACCGCCGACCCGTTCGAGGCCAAGGCGATGGCCGACCGCCTGGATGAGCTGAACACCGAACGCCGCGAAATCGAGGCACAGGTGCGCGCAGCAGCGCTGGCGCAGGCTGAGGAGCGCGGACTGGAGGCTCCCCTGGTCTGGGCCGCTGGCGAGGGCTGGCATCCCGGTGTCGTGGGCATCGTCGCCTCTCGGCTGAAAGAGGCGACCAACCGCCCCGCCATCGTCATCGGCATGGACGGAGACGAGGGCAAGGGATCGGGGCGCTCGGTCGCCGGTGTCGACCTTGGCGCGGCCATTCAGCGTCTCGCGGCAGAAGGGCTGTTGATCAAGGGGGGCGGGCACAAGATGGCGGCGGGCCTGACCGTCGCCCGCGACATGCTGGAAACCGCCATGGATCGGCTGAGCACGCTGCTGGCCAAACAGGGCGCAGGCGAAGGTGGCCCGCTGGACCTTCGCCTTGACGGCCTGCTGATGCCCGGCGCCGCGACGCCAGAGCTGATCGAAAGCCTTGAGGCCGCCGGCCCCTATGGCGCTTCGGCCCCTGCCCCTCGATTTGCCTTTCCGTCCCAGCGGATCGGATTCGTCAAACGGATCGGCGAGAGCCATCTGAAGCTGTCGTTCGGCGATGGAATGGGCGCACGAGTCGAGGCGATTTGCTTTGGCGCGTTCGACGGTCCGATCGGTCCCGCGCTGGAACAGCACGGCGGCCGGCCGTTCCATCTGGCGGGCCATCTGGAGATCAACGACTGGGGCGGGCGCAGATCAGTGCAAGTGCGCCTCAGCGATGCGGCTCCGGCCTCGGAAAGCTGATATTTTTCATATATTTGATGCACCCGGCCCCGCGAAATCGCGGGCGCATCCGGCGTGCGAAATCGGCCTTTGACCGGGCGTTGAGAAAAAAGTTCACAGAGGCGAAAAAAGCGCTTGCGACCTGCAGCTACTTCTCTTAGAACCCGCCTCACGCCAAGCGTGGCCCGTTCGTCTATCGGTTAGGACGCCAGGTTTTCAACCTGGAAAGAGGGGTTCGACTCCCCTACGGGCTGCCACTTTTCCCAAGTTTGCAGCGCCTCGCGACAGGCCCGCCACCACGATCCACAGGGTCGCTTACAGCTGCAATCGGCACCGACCTGCCCTGCATTCCCCCCGACGTTTCTTGTAGATGTGCTGCGCATAGCAAGCGCGGATCGTCTTATGCTTCGGGCGCAACCTTGAGGATTGACGCCAGAAGTCCGGGAAACCGGGCATCCAGATCGTCGCGCCGCAGACTCAGCAGGCGACCCCGGCCCTTGGCCACATTGCGGATCACGCCCGCTTCGCGCAGCACCTTCATCAGATGCGACTTTGTCGACTTTGGCATTGTCGGATCACTCAGACAGCATTGCGCCATTTCCAACGGCCCCGAATCCAGCTGCCGCACGATATCAAGCCGCGCCGGATCGCTGAGCGCGAAGAGAACCTGGGTCAAAATCAGATCCTCGCACGCCGGATGCGGCAGGTCGGCAGTATTTGGCACATCTGTGTGATCCATCATGGTTCGAATATAGTTGAACCTTCTGGATTACGGTAGTAGGTATTTTGTTCGAACTTTTTCGAACCAATCCACCGACAGATGGCAGGCCCCTGATGAGCGTGACTGAGATACGATCGAACCGGATACACCGCACCGGTTTCTACCTGGTGCTGACCGGGGTCGCCCTGATGATGGCCGGCGCCAGCGCGCCTTCGCCTTTTTACCCGATCCTGCAACGCCAGATCGGATTCTCCCCGGCCGTCATGACAGGGATTTTCGCGATCTACACGATTGCTCTGCTCTGCACGTTGCTGGTGGCCGGCTCGCTATCCGATCATATCGGCCGACGCCCCGTGCTATCGGCGGCCTTTGCCGTTCTGGCGGTGTCGCTGGTGATGTTCTGGCAAGCGGACACCGTCGGCACCTTGCTGTTCGCGCGGGTGGTTCAGGGCGTGGCCAGCGGCCTGCTGCTGTCGACCCTCTCCGCCGCTGCGGTCGACCTTGAGCCGGTCGACAAACCTGGTTCTGCGGCAATCTGGACGTCGGTGCTGCCGCTGGGGGGCCTCGGGTTGGGGGCGCTGGCCTCGGGGGCCATCCTCGATTTCAGCTCTGCTGCCAAGCCGGAGGTATTCGGCAGCCTTGTGGCCATCTATGCTGCCCTTGCGGCACTGGTGCTGCTGCTGCCCGAAACAGCGCCGCGTCACGACGGCATCTGGTCGGCCCTGCGCCCCCGCATGGGCCTGCCCCGCTCGGCCCGCAAGACCTTCCTGCGCAGCGCTCCGGCCGTCTTTGCCGGCTGGGCGACAGGTGGGTTCTACCTGTCGCTCGGCGCGCCGATCATCGCGCAGATATTCGGGGTCACCGACTACCTCTTGCAAGCGCTGGTCATCACGTTGCTGGCTGGCTCCGGCTCAGTCGCGTGTTTCGTCGCGCGCCATTACACAGCCCGTCAGGTCACGTTGTTCGGCACATCGGCGCTGGCGGTCGGCACGACGTTGACGGTCCTGGGGGTGATGGCGGAACTCCTGCCGTTCTATCTGGGCGCAGTCATCGTGGCAGGCGCGGGATTCGGCACCTGCTTTTACGGCGTCATGCGCTCGATCATCCCCCTGGCAACCGCGAACGAGCGCGGAGAGCTGTTCGCGACACTGTTCACGGTAAGCTACATGGCCTTCGGGGTGCCCGTCGTCATAGCCGGACTTGCCCTGCCCCATATCGGGCTGAGCATGACCATCTGTATCTATGGCGGGGTGATCATCGTCTTGTCCGCCGCTGCCGGTCTATTGCGCAAATTCGGCACCTCCGAATAACGCCGCCGCCGCCACGCCTGCAGCCCGTTCAGCGCCTGCAGCCCGCTCAGCGCCTGCGGCCCGTTCAGCGCTTGGGCGTGGCACGACGCCCGGTGGTCAGACGATCAACCACCGAACATGCCTCGGGACGATCCGGTGCTGCCAAATCCACCGCGCGAGGACAGGGTGGCCTTGGTCATCGGGGCCTTGCCGATGGTCGAGGTCGGGCGCTGAAACAACGACGAGCGTAACTTGGCCTTGCCGCTGTTGCTGGAGTAGGCCGCCGTACCGCCTGCGTTGGTATAGCGCCCATCCGACGTACGATACAGCGGCTGCGCACCGACCATCCCGCTGCGCCCACTCAGCATGCTGCCCACCAGGTAACCCGCCATCAACGGCATGAAAATGCTGCCGGAACCACCCTCGGACACTTGCCTTTCGCTGCCGCAGGCCCCCTGCCCATGCTGTTCTTCGCAGACGGCGATGCTGTCATATCGCGGCGCGGCCTCGACATGCAGCTGCTCTGCCTCGGAAAAGGCGGTCTCGCAGGCACCTGCGGGGATCAACCCATCAGCCTGCGATGCAGCCTTGCAACTGGCGAGATCGGGAAACGCCTGCGCATCGACCTGTTCCTCTCGGCACCCTGCAAGGGCAAAGGCAGAGGCACCGAGAATGCTGAGGGCGACGGTTCTGGAACGAGGTCTCATTTTTGGCAATCCTTTGCGGGTTCAATCGCGGATGAAGTGGGGTTTGAAGCGGGACAGATCCTGCGTGATGCGCGACCGGTCCTCGCGTATGCCGATGCCGGCACATTCGGTGCCGATGATCCAGGCGCCGATCACGGGGCGGAAGCCGTCGAAAACCGGCAAGGGTGCGTACCCCTGAACGATGCGCGGTTGCTGCGCATATTCGGTGTTGTCCGCCTGCTCCTTCAGGGTGCCCTCTTCAAAGATCGAAACCGACGCCCCCTCGCGCGAGAAAAGTGGCTTGGTGACATACCCCCGTGCAAGCGCCTTGTCCGCCCTGGAAAATGCCTGTGCGACCGGCCCCGCTGCCGGGCCGGTTCCGGCCAGGGCCTCGGCAATATCGGCCTCGAAAAAGGCGGGCAACAGGTTGGGGTGCCCGGGAAACATCTGCCACAGGACGGGCAGCAACCCCTTGTTTGACAACAGGCTTTTCCATGCCGGTTCAAGAACCCTGCATTCGGCTGTCGCAAGATGGCGCGCGTAGTCGTCGCGCAGCAGGTCTTCCCAGGGGTAGAGCTTGAACAGGGTGCCGATCACCCGATCCTCTGCATCAAGGAATTGCCCGTCGGTGCTGAGACCGACCTTTTCCAGGTCGGTATAATGCGCGCCAAGCCCTGCTTCGCGCGCCGCCCAGCCCATACATTCGACCGTCGCGTAATCTTCGGCGTTCCCGCCGATGGCAGCAAAGTGCAGATCGCTGTCGGCAGCGAAGAGAGCGCGGAACCGCTCTACCAGCGACTCGTGTATGCCGTTGAACTGATCGTCGCTGTCGCGCAGCACCCCGAGCGCCTGCTGCCCCTCAAGCCAGCTCCACTGAAACGAGGCGGATTCATAAAGCGAGGTCGGTGTGTCTGCGTTGTATTCCAGCAGTTTCGCAGGCCCCGTCCCGTCATAGGCCAGGTCGAAACGGCCATAGATTTCAGGATCTTCGCGGTGCCAGCTGTCTGCGACCAGATCCCAGTGTTCGCGTGGAATCCCCATCTTTTCCATCAGGGCTTCGTCCGCCAGGATGATCGGAACCGCTTCGCGGCACATGGCGTGCAGCGCGGTCGAGGGGTCTTCGATATCATCCTCGATCTGGGCCAGGCTGAACTGGTACACCGTCCCTTCATCCCAATAGGGCTCGCCGTGCATGTCGGCGAAGGTGAACCCCAGCTCTTCGGCCTCGGCGCGCCAGTCGGGCCGCTCGGGAAGCATTATTTTTTGCAAGGTCGTCCTCCTCCGGTGACAGGGCGTGCCTAGTCGGCTTTGGCACGGATGGCCAGACGCCTGCCTGTTCGCAGGTTATGTAGGGGGTGTCACGCGCGGCTGAAAGGGCGGATCGCACCGGGGCGCGCGCCCCCCGGCTCCGCAGAGGTGCCGCCACACGGAATCCGGCGGGCGGCGCCTGCCCTTTTGGAGGCGAAAACGCCAGTCTGGCAGGGGCTTAGGCGATCGCGCAGCCGGAAAGCGCCGCGTGGTCATCAAGGATCAGCGACACCGGCACGCGCGCCGCTGTATCCAGGGCAAGGGGGCGCATGTAGGCGGCGCGGAAGCAGTCGAGGCCATGGGCCGCCGCCGGGCCGGTCAGGATCGCGCGCGCCACGCCGCCGGCAAAATACAAGCCCCCCGAGGGCATGAAAGCCAGCACCAGGTCCTGCGCGAGCACCGCCATCATGTCGGCATAAACCCCAGCAAATTCAATCGCCTGGTCGGTACTGGCAGCAAGGGCCTGGGCAAAGGACAGGTCACTGCCCGAGGAGGCGCGCCAGAGCTTTTCGCAGCCGCGCCCCGAGAAGAGATGTTCGACCGTATCATAGCCATGATCGCCATGACCGACCTGATCCGCGACGGCCTGATACAGGCGCCAGGACAACTGGATATGCCCCATTTCGGCATTCGGACAGACCACGCCCTGTTGCGTCATCACCACGGGGCTGACGTTGAAGCCGGTGCCGATGCCGGCCACCAGACGCTGATCGCCCGCGCCGTCGATGTCGATGTGCGGCGTCACGCGCAGGAAACTGTCGGCGCTGAGGGTCGAAACGGAATACCCCAAGGCCTTGAGATCGTTCAACAGTGCAACCGAGACGCCAAAGTCCGCAGCCAGCGCAACCGTGTCGAAATACCATTCGCGATTGGTCAGCCGGGCATGGGTGCCATTCACCGGCCCGGCGACCGCAATGGCCATGCGGGTCAGCGCAGGTTTGCCTTTGTCTTCAATGTATTGCGCGGCCGCATCGCGAAAGGTCGCAAAGTCGTCGTTGCGAAAGCTGGAGATGGTGTCGGGTTGGACGCGATCCCCTTCGACAAGGGCGAAACGCACGTTGGTGCCACCGACATCAGCTACTAGTTTCATCGCGTCTCATCCCTCGGGTTTGTGCCGGTGCGCTGTCGTATCCCGCGCGCGAGCGACAGGATTCCCGGCATGTGTTAGCGCTATTAGCAGAGCTGAAAACCGGCGTCCAAACGCTTTCGCCCGGCGGGGCAGTGTGCCGAGGGCGGCGCATGTCGGTGCAGGGGCGACAGGAGCCGCATAAGTCATTGAAAAGCCTAGATTCGAACGTCGGTATCTGAGCGGTATCCGAACGGTATCTGAACGGTGCGAAATCCGCGACTGGCCTGGCTGAATTTTGGGCAGCCTGGCCGCAGCAGGTCCGCAGCAGGGCCGCAGCAGGGCCGCACCAAGGGTCCGGCGCGCACGGGTGGCGCCCTGCCGGGGCGCAGCAGCGAAAACCTGCATGGGCCGGGGCCGCAGGCCGGCCATTTCTGCAACACCTTCGCGCCGTCCGCCCCCGCAATGTCAACAGTATAGACGCAAGAGCCCCGCTGGCATTAACGTCGTCATCATGGGCTACCCCATCGCACACACGGCTCATGGCACGCACTGCCTGCGCCATGAAGCAGCTACGGAGGGTATGGGCGCTGGCAAAGTTTGACTGGGTGAAACGGCTGCGGAACAGGCGTCGCGTGGCCCTGGTTGCCATCGTCGCGATCCTGCTGGGTGCCATCGCGCCCGTGGCGCTGACAGCGTGGCTGGCCAGCGTCATGGCAGAGCGCAACACCCATGAGACCCTGAACCTGTATGGCTCGGTCCCCGTCATCCGCATGGAAAAGGTAATCGAACAGGCCCACGACGTGTTGCAGACGGTCGAGGGGATGACAGGATGCACGCCGGAGCATATCGCGGCCATGCGCAACGCCGTGATGCAATCTTATTTCATCGACGAGGTCGGCTATTTCGAGGACGGAGAGCTGGCCTGTTCCTCCTGGGGGATGGCACCGCCGGGGATAGCGGAAAACCGTATCGACTTCGTTCTGCCGAATGGCGTGGGCCTGCGGGCCTCGATCACCCCCGGCCAGACCGACGCGGGCAGTGTGATGGCGCTGCACCTGGGCGCGCACAACGTGCTGGTCAGTCATACCCGCCTGGTCGAGGTGCTGAGCCTGCAAGGCGTGAGCGTCGCACTGGCTTACATGCCGGTCGGCGCGCCACCGCTGCTGCTGGCCAGTGGCGGTGATGCCGTCGCCGCCGAACTGCTGTCCCAGGCCCCGCTGGAACGCAAGGCCAATGCCCAGGGCCATCGCCATGTCGGAGATCTGTTCCGCAGCGGCGACCTGGTGGCCGTGGCAATGATGCCGCCGGAGCTGACCCACAGCAGCGACCAGCTGGACTATATGCTGCGATTGCTGCCGCTGGCCTTCGTGCTGGCCTGCATCATCGTGTTCAATGTCATCTGGCTGACCCTGCGCCGTCTGGATCTGAGGCACGAGACAAAGGCGGCGCTGCGCAGCGGCAACCTGCGGCTGGTCTATCAGCCCGTGGTCGAGCTGGCGACCGGGCGCTGCGTCGGAGCCGAGGCCCTGATCCGGTGGCAACAGCGCGACGGCAGCTATATCAACCCGGAGGTGTTCATTCCCGTGGCCGAGCAATCTGCCCTGATCGGGCAGATTTCGACCTTTGTGGCGCGGCGTGCCTGCGAGGATCTGGGCAATCTGCTGCGCACCCATCCCGAGGCGCATCTGTCGCTGAACATGACGGCCTACGACGTCACCTCGGGCGATATCGTCAGGACGCTCGAGGATACCTTCGGGCGCGCCGGGGTGCCCCCCACCAGTGTCTGGCTGGAGCTGACCGAGCGCAGCCTGATCGATTTCGAGACCAGTTGCGGCAAGCTGTCGGCGCTGCGCGACGCGGGCTATCGAATAGTCATCGATGATTTCGGCACGGGTTATTCCAACCTGCAATACCTGCAGGAGATGAAGCTGGATGCGCTGAAGATCGACAAGAGCTTTGTCGACGTGATCGGACGACAGACCGCCAACCGGTCGGTCATCGAGACCATCATCGAGCTGGCGACGACGCTGGAACTGGACATCGTCGCGGAAGGGATCGAGACCCAGGCGCAGCTGAGCTTTCTGCGACAGCGCAACGTCAGGCTGGGACAGGGATATTTCATCGCCCGACCGATGGAGCTGGCGGATTTCGTCGCCTTCTACGCCGCCTGGAAGGACGGGGCCCCCGAGGAAGTGACCTGGGTGGCCTAGGCGGGTCCGGCGCGCCTGCCGTGCCCTCTGCCGACCGACCCTGACGTGCCGTGAGCTGAGCCGCCGGGTGCCGTGGCGGGCCACCGACCGGCAAGGCGGGTGCGCGGGGCCGGTTATCCATGCAAAAGGGGCGGCGCCAGATGGCCCCGCCCCTTTTCCGATTTCAGGCTGATCCGCGGGCGGATCAGTTCAGGCGTTCGCCGGTTTCGGGGGCGAAATAGCTGACCTTGGCCAGATCGAAGGCGAGGTTCATCGCCTGACCGGCGCGGGCGCTGGTTTCGGCGTGCAGGCGTGCCGTCACCTGTTTGCCGCCCAGTTGCGACACGACATAGGTATCGGCCCCGGCGGGTTCGACCATGTCGATCAGGCAGTTCGCCTCCTGCACCTCGGCGCCGGCGCGGAAACCGGCCTCGGCGATGTCTTCCGGGCGCAGGCCCATGATGACGTTGTCGGGCAGGTTCAGCGGGCGCTGGTCGGCCAGTACCAGCGGTTCGGCAGAGTCGCGCTGGATCTCGATCCGGTGGAACGCCCCATCACGGCGCACGCTGGCCGGGATCAGGTTCATCGCGGGCGAGCCCATGAAATCGGCCACGAACAGGTTGGCGGGGGTGTTGTAGATTTCCGCCGGGGTGCCGATCTGCTGGATCACGCCGCCCTTCATGACGACGATCTTGGTGGCCAGGGTCATCGCCTCGATCTGGTCGTGGGTGACATAGACCATCGACGCGCCGAGGTTGTGGTGCAGTTTCTTGATCTCGGTACGCATCTCGACGCGCAGCTTGGCGTCGAGGTTGGACAGCGGTTCATCGAACAGGAACAGCGCCGGGTCGCGCACCAGCGCGCGGCCCATGGCGACGCGCTGACGCTGGCCGCCCGAGAGCTGGCCGGGACGGCGGTTGAGCAGCGGTTCGATCTGAAGCTGGGCTGCGACCTCGGCCAGCTTGGCGGCCTGCGTCGCGGCATCGACGCCGCGCACCTTCATGCCGAAGGTGATGTTCTTGGCGACCGACATGGTGGGATAGAGCGCGTAGGACTGGAACACCATGGCGATGTCGCGGTCCTTGGGCGAGACATCCGTCATGTTCTTGCCGTTGATGTGGACCGCGCCGCCGGTGATCGGTTCCAGGCCGGCGATACAGTTCAGCAACGTGGACTTGCCGCAGCCCGAGGGGCCGACGAGGACGAGGAAATCACCCGGTTCGATGGCGACGTTGATATCCTTGAGGATCTCGGTCGCGCCGTAGCTTTTGTAGAGGTTCTTGATGTCGAGGATGGGGGCCATTCGAGTTACCCTTTCACGGAACCGGCGGTGAGACCGCGGATGAAGTATTTACCGGCGACGACGTAGACCAGCAGCGTCGGCAGCGCGGCGAGGATCGCGGCGGCCATGTCGACGTTGTATTCCTTTACGCCGGTGGTCGAGTTGACGATGTTGTTCAGCGCCACGGTGACGGGCTGTGTTCCGGCCTGGCTGAAGGACACGCCGAACAGGAAGTCGTTCCAGATCTGGGTGAACTGCCAGATCACGGTCACGACGATGATCGGCAGCGACAGCGGCAGGAAGATCGACCAGAAGATGCGAAAGAACCCTGCCCCATCGATCTTGGCCGCGCGTACCAGTTCCATCGGGATGGTGACGTAGTAGTTGCGGAAGAACAGCGTGGTGAAGCCGAGACCGTAAACCGTGTGCACGAAGATCAGGCCCGGAATGGTGCCCGCCATGTTCAGGATGCCCAGCACCCGCGCCATCGGCAGCAGCACCACCTGAAACGGGATGAAGCAGCCGAACAGCAACAGAGAGAACAGCAAATTGGCGCCGCGGAATTTCCACTGGGCAAAGACATAGCCGTTCATCGCGCCGAACAGCGTCGACAGGGCGACGCCCGGAATCGCGATCATCAGCGAGTTCAGCAGATAGGGGCGCAACCCTTCGCAGCGGATGCCCGAACAGGCCCCCGACCAGGCCGTCTTCCACGCCTCGAAGGTGATGTCGCGCGGCAACGCGATCAGGCTACCCGTGCGGATTTCATCCAGGCTTTTCAGCGAGGTGGTCAGCATCACGAACAACGGCATCAGATAGAACAGCGCGAAGGCGATCAGAAAGACATAAAGCAGCGTGCGCAGCACGATCCGCCCGGTGCGCGACGATGTCTTGCGCGGGCTGCGGGCGGTCTGGATGGTGGCGTCAGTCATGTTTCGCCCTCAGTTCCGAATAAAGGTATGGCACCACGATGGCAAAAACGACGGCCATCATGATCATGGCGGAGGACGCCGCCTGCCCGATGTTGCCGCGCGAAAACGCCATGGCGTACATGTAGGTGGCGGGCAGATCGGTGGCATAGCCGGGGCCGCCGCCGGTCAGCGCGATGACCAGATCAAAGCTCTTGATTGCCAGGTGCGACAGCACGATGAAGGCCGACAGGAAGATCGGCGCCATCGAAGGGATGATGATCGCGGTATAGATGCGCGGCGTCGGGATGCCGTCGACCTGCGCGGCCTTGATGATTTCGCCGTCGACCGAGCGCAGGCCCGCAAGGAACAGCGCCATCACGAAGCCCGAGCTTTGCCAGACACCGGCCAGCACGATGGTGTAGATCGCGTAATCGGGATTGATCAGCCAGTCGAAGGTGAACGTCTCGAACCCCCAACCCTGCACCATCGCCTGAACGCCGAGGCCCGGATTCAGGATCCATTTCCACGCCGTGCCGGTGACGATCATCGAAAGCGCCATCGGGTAGAGGTAGATCGTGCGGATCACCCCTTCGGTGCGGATCTTCTGATCGAGGAAGATCGCCAGCAGCAGGCCCAGCACCATCGAGATCACGATGAACAGGGCGCCGAAGATGAACAGGTTGTTCATCGCCGTGTCCCACCGGGGGGTATCGAACAGCTTGGTATATTGTTGGAAGCCCTCGATTTCATAGCGCGGCATCAGCTTGGATTTTGTCAGCGACACCCAGGCCGTCCAGCCGATGAAGCCGTAGACGAAAAGCAATATGGCGGCAAAGGTCGGAGCCAGGACCATCTTTGGTACCTGCCGTTCTAGCCATTTAGTCATGGAGGAAACTCCCAAAGACGAAACCGCCCGGCCCATGACGGGCCGGGCGGCGGATTGATCGGAACGATTACATCACGTTGGCGACGGCTTCGCTCAGCATCTTGACGGCATCTTCGGAGGACATGTCCGAGTTGAAGTGCGCGGTCACGACATCGGTGATGGCGCCAGCCGCTTCGCCGCGCAGGGCCATGCCGTGGGCATAGCTGGGCAGGAGCGAACCATCGGCCGCATCCGCCTGCATATCCTCGGAGGATTTGATGGCGCAGGAGTCGAATTTGTCCAGCGACACGTCATTGCGCACCGGGATCGAGCCCTTGTTCAGGTTGAAGGTTTCCTGAAACGACGGGCCGACGATCAGCTCGGCCAGAATGTTCTGACCTTCGACCTTGTCCTCGTCACCCGAGACATCGAACATCGCAAAGCTGTCGACGTTGTAGAGATAGCCATGGCCCGGCGTCGCGGCGCAGAGGAAATCCTTGCCCGGCTCCTTGCCGGCGGCCAGGAATTCGCCCTTGGCCCAGTCGCCCATGATCTGGAAGGCGGCTTCGCCGTTCATCACCATGGCCGTGGCCAGGTTCCAGTCGCGCCCCGAGAAGTTGTCGTCGACATAGCCGCGCAGGGTGCGCATTTCGTCGAAGACCTTGACCATCGTATCGGAGCTGAGCGCCTCGGGGTCGAGATCGACCAGGGCGGACTGGTAGAAATCCGCGCCCTGCGCCAGGACGACGGTCTCGAACACCGTGGCGTCCTGCCAGGACTGACCGCCATGGGCCAGCGGCGTGATGCCTGCGGCCTTCAGCTTGTCGGCGGCGGCATTGAACTCTTCCCAGGTGGTGGGCATTTCGATGCCGTTCTGCTCCAGGATCTCGGCATTGCCCCAGAGCCAGTTGACCCGGTGCACGTTGACCGGCGCGGCGCACCATTCGCCATCGCATTTCATGTGCGCGGCAAGCTGATCGGGCAGGACGTCTGCCCAGCCCTGCTCTTCGGCCACGTCCGAGATATCGGCCAGGACGCCCTCTTCGTACCATTCCTGGATCGCCGGGCCTTTCAGCTGAACGGCGGTCGGGGCGTTGCCCGACAGGACACGGGCGCGCAGCGCGGTCATGGCCGCGTCGCCGCCGCCGCCCGCGACGGGCATGTCGGTCCAGGTGCCGCCACGCTCGGCGAATTCCTCTTGCAGGACGGCGACGGATTTCGCCTCGCTGCCCGAGGTCCACCAGTGCAGCACCTCTGCCTTCGGTTCGGCAAGGGCGGGCAGCGCCAGCAGGGTGACAGCCGTCGAGGCTGCGAAAACGGATTTCAGTTTCATTTGGATTTTCCTCCCAAAATTCCTCCTCGTCCACCGGATGGGGGACGGCGACGGGCGCATACTCACGACTTCGCGAGGTCTGTGGCAACAGGGCGCGACACCTTGGGCGAAGATTTCCCGCCGCTCTGTTACATGCTGTTACGAAACGGAAAGTGCTGCAATGCAGCGCGGGCAGATCCGGCAGGCGACAGGTCGGGCGCGCCTGCAATCCCCGGCAGATCACAGCGCAAGGACGTCCGCCCAGGTCGCAGGGGCGCAGGGGGCACGGGGGGCGCAGGGGGGGGCGCAGCCGTCAGGACGATGGCCGGGACCGGCGGCTTACAACCTGTAATTGCACAAACTGCACCGATACGGTCACGCGGCGGCCAAAACCCTGCCCCAGCGTATGGAAACCTTGCGCGAATGCCGACCGCTGACTAAGAAAGCTGCGGGAAATAAGGGGGGACATGCCAAGCGTCGGTTGGTGGACCGGGCCCGTCAGGGCAGCGTCTTGGAATGGCCTGATCATTGAAATGGCCGCCCTTGGGGTGGCCCATGGTCTGGACAGTGCGCGTGGAAAGTGGCCCGGTTAATCTGCAAGTCAACCTGAACGTCGTGGTGGCAATCGCCAGCATCATCGTCATTGTGTCTTTGCTGATCCTGCTGATCGACAACTGGAAACGCGCCGGAAAGGGGCTGACCTCGTCCGGGGGCAATTCCGACGGGCTGCGGGCGCTGATCGTCGTGCACCTGATGTTCATCTTTGGCACCGCCAGCCTGACGATGATCCAGATCGCGAATTTCTGGGTGGTTGCGACGCTGGTGATTGCCGGGGCGCTTGGCGGGATCATCGCGGGCTATGTCGCGACACGCAGCACGCTGGGGTTGTCGCGCAACGTGCGCAAATGGGCGCTGGTCTGGGCCGGGCTGAGCCTGGTGAGCATCGGCGTGAACTTTGGCCTGAAAAGCCTGCCGGCGATGCTGGTGTTCACCACGCTGATCAACATGGTTCTGGCGGGCGCCTTCGGTTGGAAGACATGGCGCGCCGCACGCACCGGCGCAACCGAGGCGCGGGTGTTGATGACGTTTCCCTTTGTCGCCATTTCGCTGGCCTATCTCTGCCGGCTGTTGCTGATGGTCATGGATGCCGACAACCGCGCCCTGCTGGTGGCCACGGCGGTCATTGCCTATGTGCTGGCGTTTTCGGCCTTTACCTGGGTGTTCGCGTCGATGTCGGTACGGGCGCACCGGTTGAACCAGCGGCTTGACTGGGCGGCGCGGCACGATCCGCTGACCGGCCTGGAAAACCGCCGGTCCCTGGCCGAGCTGTCGCAGCGCTGGCCGAACGAGAAATGGGCACAGCTGGGGCGCCGGATCATCTGTGCCTGCATCGACCTGGATCATTTCAAGGCGATCAACGATACCTACGGGCATGAGGCCGGCGATCAGATCCTCGAGGCGACGGCAAATCGCCTGAAGGTGCTGTTGCAGGGGCAGACGGGCCGCATCTTTCGCGTGGGCGGGGACGAATTCATCCTGTGGCAGGAGGTCAGCGAGGATACGAACGTCGAATTGCTGCTGGCCGAAATGCTGGATTGCCTGAGCATGGAGATCAAGTTTCGCGGTCGCTATATCCGTCCCAGCGTCAGTATCGGGTATTGCGACACGATGTTGCCCCTGCCGGTCGACGACCTGATCCGTCGGGCCGACAATGCGCTGTACCAGTCCAAGGAAAATGGCCGCGGACGGTTCAGCCGCCATCACGAGGACATCACCCAGATCGAGGCCGTCCCCGAGGTTCCGCCGGTACGCATGGCCGTCACCTCGGCCTGACGACGGGGTGGATGATGCGCCTTTGCACGGTCCTCCTTGGGCGTGAGGTCATGCAAGGAACCGGCCCAGGGGTATGTGCGGGCGTTGTCGCGCGGCGTCCGTCTGTTCACTGGCGCAATGTGCACTGCCTGTCCGGGCAATCACGGCGGCGCTGCGCCGGGCCGCGGGGCAATTGCCGCGGGCGCGGTGCTGGCCTAGTGTGGCGATGGTTCGCGACGGGCGGTCCCGGCACCCTGCCCGCTGCACGGCGCCGATGCCTCTGCCCTGCGCGACACAGCCACCCGGACGATGGGGAAAGATAATGACGATAGCGCGCCTGCTGGTGGTCGATGACGATAACGAAATGCGGGACATGCTGACGGCGTTCCTGCGCCGGTCGGGGTTCTTTGTCATGCCCGCCGCAAGCCGCGCCGAGATCCGCACCCACCTGTCGGGTGGCCGGATCGACCTGATCCTGCTGGATGTCATGCTGGGCGATGACAGCGGGGTCGATATCTGCGCCGAATTGCGCGCCGAACACGACATGCCGATCATCCTGGTGTCGGCCCTGTCGGCGGATCATCAGCGCATGGCGGGCTACGAGGTCGGCGCGGATGATTATATCGCCAAGCCCTTCAACCCCCAGCTGTTGCTGGCGCGGGTGCGGGCGGTCTTGCACCGGGCGCGGCGCACGCCGTCGCTGGTCTATCGGCGCAATACCGAACGATACGGGTTCGCGGGCTGGGTCTATGACGGCAAGCGGGACGAGGTGACCAGCCCGCAGGGCTATCAGGTGGCCCTGTCACGTCGCGAGACGGAGCTGCTGAAGGTGCTGCTGGCCAATCCGCACATCCCCCTGACGCGGGAAGAGATCGCCGCCGCGCTGGACATGGGCGACGAGGGCGCGACCGAGGCCTCGGGGCGCGCCATCGACGTTCTGGTGGGCCGCCTGCGCAGCAAGATCGAACGCAGCGCGAAGGAGCCGGACATCCTGAAGACAGTGCGCGGCACCGGCTACGTCATGGCGGCGGATGTGACCGTGGCGGCGGCATGACCACGGGCGCACGATGATCGGCGGATCGGCCAGCCTGCGGCGGCTGGGCACCATCTGGATGCTCAGCGCCTTTGCCGCCGGCGGGTTGGCGGGCGGGCTGTGGTTCGGGGCCCAAGCGGCGTGGGACAGTTACCTGGGGCGGGCCTATGTCGCCGGTGTGACCTTGTGGGATTCGCTGGCGCGGGGATCATCGACCGCCGCCGGCGTGACGATGACGCCGCTGCCGCAGGACGTGATCGCCCTGGCCGATCAGGGGGCCTTCGGACGGCTGCCGGATGTTCCCGTCCCGGCCTATGTGACGCAGGCCTCGATCCGCGATGCGACGAACGACGATTTCGGCGGGCTGCTGCTGCGCCTGGCCATCGTGTCGGACGGGGTGCAATACGAGGTGGCGCAGCTGATCCCCGGCGACGGGCGCACCGCGCCGGAAAAGCTGGGCCATGTGACGCGCCTGCTGGCCAGCTATTGTTCCCAGCCGATCCTGTTTGCCCAGATGGGCGAGGCCCCCTGGCAGCGCATCGACGGGCGCGCCGTCTGGGGCTGTGATGCCGCGCCGCGCGACACCCGGCTGGCCGGCATCCTGATCGCGCTGCTGGCGCTGGCGGCGATCTATACGCGGGTGTCCGATACCTCGGGCAGGTTCGTGCAGTTTGCCGAGACGCTGCGCAGCCGCCGCCGGCTGGGCGGCCCGCAATCCTATACCGCCGAGGGGCCAGAGGAACTCGGCGCGATCGTCGAGGCGGTGAACGCCTATCTGGAGGCCGAGCGCGAGCAGCTGTCGCGCCGTGCCACGGTGCTGTCGGGGGTCAGCCACGACCTTGGTACGCCCGCCACCCGGTTGCGGCTGCGCACCGCGCTGATCACGGATGACGACCTGCGGGCGCGCTTTGACAGCGACATCGACCGCATGACCGGCATGATCGAATCCGTGCTGACCTATACCCGTTCGGAGCTGAGCGTGGAGGAGCCGCGCCAGATCTCGCTGTCGTCGCTGGTGCAGGCCATCGTGGCGGACTTTCAGGACATTGGCCTGCCGGTCGAGCTGAGCGGGGTGGAGCCGCAGACGATCCAGGGGGGCGGGTCGGTGTTTGCCGCACGCACCCGCATCACCGCCCTGCCCGACAGCGGCCGTGTTCTGGTGACGGCGCGGCCCGTGGCGCTGCAACGGGCGGTGACCAACCTGATCGACAACGCGCTGAAATATGGCCGCCGCGCGCATGTCGAGCTGGCCGCCACGTCGGCCCGCGCGGTGATCGTGATCGAGGACGAGGGCACGGAGCAGCGCGCCGAGGATGTCGAGGCGCTGATGCAGCCGTTCCGGCGCGGCGGCAATGCCGCCGCCATCGACGGGTTCGGCCTGGGCCTGACCATTGTCACGGCGGTGGCCGAACAGCACGGCGGCACGCTACGCTTTGCCAATGGTCGCCGTGGCCTGCGCGCCGAACTGGAAATCCAGCGCAGCTGAGGTGGCGCCGAAACGCCCCGGCAAGCGGGGCGTGGTCGTAAGTGGGCGTGGGCGTAAGTGGGCTGGTTTCGCGGGGTTTGCCGCACCAGGTGAGAAGCTTGCAAGGAGAGTGAAAGATGACGAGGGACAGACCTGACGCCGCGCGCGTCGCACTGATCGGGGCCAGTGGCTGGCTGGGGCAGTTTATCGGCCCCGCCATGCTGCGCCGGGGCGTCACCACGCCCGAACGGTTCACCGCGATCAATCGCAGCGGCCCCAGCGCCGCCTATGACGGGCTTGGCGCCATCCCCTGGGCCGCGACGCTGGCCGACCTGCCCACCCCGCCCGAAGTGGTGATCCTGTCGCTGCGCGCGCACGACTTTCGGGCCGGCAGGTTCGAATGCCCGGATGCGCTGGTGATCTCGCTCATGGCGGGGGTCACGGTCGGGGAGATCGAGGCCCGCACCGGATCTGCGCGCATCATCCGCGCCTTGCCCAACGCGCTGGCCGAGATTGCGCAATCCTACACCCCCTGGCTGGCCAGCGCCGCGGTGGACGCGGCAGACCGGGCGCTGTGCCGCGCGATATTTCGCGGCGTCGGTCGCGAGGCCGAGGTGCCCGACGAAGCCGCGCTGGATGTGCTGACGACGCTGTCGGGCGCGGGCCCGGCCTTTGCCGCCCTTCTGGCGCGCGCATTGGTGCGGGCGGGCCAGCGGGCCGGGCTGAGCGAGACCGTGGCGCAGGGGGCGGCCGAGAACATGGTCTGCGGGGCGGCGCACCTCATGGCGGGCAGGATCGAAAGCGCCCCCGAAATCGTGCAGAGCTTCGTGGCCTACGACGGGGTGATCGCGGCGGCCCTGCGCGCGGCCGAGGACACCGGCTTTGACGCGGCGATCGAGGCGGCTGTCGAGGCGGGCCTGGCACGGGTCCACGCGATGACCGCCGAAGATTAGGGGGCGCTGCCCCCGTCGCCGGGCCGGCTCCTCCCCCGGGGTATTTCCGGCCAGATGACAGGGAGCCGCTGCGCGGTCAGGCGCGTTCGGGCAGCTCGGATTCGATCAGAGCGACCATGGAGGCGGCGATGACGGGGATCAGGTCGTCGTTGAAGTCATAGGCCGGGTGGTGGACCATCGCCTGGGCCTGGCCGTCGCGGGCCATGCCGAAGTTCACGTAGGCGCCCGGCACTTCGTTCAGCATGTAGGCAAAATCTTCTGCCGCGAGCAGCGGCGCGGCCTCGGCAAATGTCACCGGGGTCGCGTCTGTGGCGAGCACCTGCGCGGCATGGGCGGCGGCGGCGGTGTCGTTGCTCAGCGGCGGATAGCCCTTTTCCCAGGCGATTTCCGCCTCGATCCCGCGGGCGGCGGCGTGATGGGTCGCAATGGACCTGATGCCTTGTTCGAGAAAGCCGCGATCCTCGGGCGAGAGGCAGCGGACGGTGCCGCTCATCCAGCCGCTTTCGGCGATGACGTTATGGGCGGAGCCGACATGGATCTGGGTGACGGAAACGACCGCGCTGTGCAGCGGGTTGATGCCGCGCGAGACCAGGCTCTGCAGCGCCACGGTGATTTCCGAGATCAGCAGCGCGCAATCGCGTGCCATGTGCGGCATGGCCGCATGCCCGCCCTTGCCCGTGAAGGTGATGCGAAAGCCGTCGGCGGAGGCCATCATCGGCCCGGGCCGCGTGGCGGCAACGCCGAAGGGCAGATCGGGGGCGTTGTGAAAGCCGTAGATCCGGTCGCAGGGGAAGCGGGTGAAGAGGCCTTCCTCGACCATCCTGAGCCCGCCACCGAGGCCCTCTTCGGCGGGTTGGAAGATCAGGTGGACGGTGCCGGCGAAACGGCCATGCGCCGCAAGCGCCTCGGCCGTGGCCAGCAGGGATACGGTATGGCCGTCATGACCGCAGCCGTGGAATACACCCGGTGTGCGCGAGGCATATGGCGCGTTGGTCTGTTCGTCCATCGGCAGCGCGTCCATGTCGGCGCGCAGCCCGATGGTGGGGCCGTTGTCACCCGCATCGCCCCGGGTCAGCGTGGCCACCAGGCCGGTGGTCGCAATGCCCGTGGTCACCTGGTACCCGGCGGCGCGCAGGCGATCCGCGACAAGGGCCGACGTCCGGTGTTCGTGAAAGCCGAGTTCCGGGTGGGCATGGATATCGCGGCGCAGGGTGCGGTGATCATCGAAGCGGTGGGCGAGGAAATCTGAGACGGCGGTCATCTGGAGCCTTTCGGGTGGGCGGTATGGGCGCAGCCTCGCCCAGGCGGGCGGGCTGTGCAAGGGGCCGACGGGGGCGCCCGCAGGGCCAGCGGCCGCAGCCGCGCCCCGGTTGGTTGGCTTGTCAGGGGCTGGTGCCGAAGGTGGCACGCCATTGGGTGACAAAGCGTTGCCGGCGATGCGCATCCATCGCCACCAGCAGCTTTGGGTCGATGGCGATGGGGCGTTGCGCGCTTTCCGACAGGGAGGACACGTCGCCGTCCAGCCGTTGCACCAGGCTGTTCTGTGCCAGGATCGCCTGCCCGTCGGGCGAGAGGAGGAATTCCAGCAGGGCCGCCGCCGCATCCTTTTGCGCCGCGCCTTTCGGGATCATCAAGGCGCGGGACAGGAAAAAGGTATAATCCTCGGGTTGTATGACGCCGATATTGGGCCCGTGCCCTGACGCCACGTAGGAGCCGAGCACGTTGTAGGCGATCAGGTAGCGCCCCTCGGCCACGCCCTCGATGATCTCGTTCGAACAACAGGTGGCGATGGCCTCGGTGCGGGCAAACCCCTCCAGCAGACCGCCGAAGGTCGTGGCCTCAAGACTGTCCATGAAGGCGAAGAGGTATCCCAGGCCCGAGGTTTCGATATCGTATGTCGCGATCTTGCCGCGATAGGGCGAACTCGGGCGCCGCATCAGGTCGAGCAGGCCGAAGCGCGTGCGCGGCGCATCGGCCGCCGGGACCAGCGCGGTGTTGTAGATGATCACCGCCGGTTCGTGGGTGATCCCCCACAGTTCGTTGCGCCATCGCCGCGCCGCCGGCAGCGCCTCGGTCACGGGCGAGGCATAGGGGCTGGCACAGGCGCGGTTCACCAGGTCGACCATCTGATGCACCCCCGACGAAAACACGACGTCCGCCGCACCGGTCTGCCCTTCGCACCCCGCCAGGCTGATATCGTAGAGCGCGTTCGAGCCCCATTGTTCATAGCGCAACGATATCCCGGGGGTGCGCGCCACGAACGCCTCGAGCGCCGGGGCCAGAATCGCGATATCGGTGGTGGAGCGGACCAGCAGCGGGCGCAGCGGAGCCGCACCGCCCCCCACGTATTGCGCCACTGCCTCCTGTGCCCTGGCCGGGCCGGTCGGCGCGACCAGGGCAGCAAGCACCATAGTGAGAGGCAACAGGCGGGGCACCGGGCAGGATACGGGCCCCGGAACGCGCAGCGGCGCGGGCGACGAGACGACCGACAGGAACGGACGCGCGACGGCGCGCAGCCCCCGACCCACGGCCCGGCGCAAGGCACGCGCGCCCGACTGGCTCCCCCCCGACTGGCGCCCCCCTGATCTGGGGCGGTGTTTCGCGGATGGCGTCATGTCGGTGTTCCTTGAGATGGGGCGGCGCTGTGCTCCGGCAGGGCCAGGGTGACCCGGAAGCCCGCCTCGCCCCGACCCATTCGCAGCGTACCGCCAAAGGCCTCGGCTACCGCGCGAACGATGGACAGGCCGAGGCCGGCGCTGTTGCCGCGCGAGGCCGCCGCGCGTTCAAAGCGGCCCCCGATGCGCGTCAGCAGGTCTTCGGGCGGCCCGTCGCCGGCATCCTCGACCCAGATCTCGGCTGTCGCCGCGCCGGCGGTGACGCCGATGCGCACGGGCGCCGCGCCGTGGCGCAGCGCATTGCCCAGCATGTTCTTGACCGCCTCGCACAGGGAAATCTCATCCGCCAGTACCAGCACGGCGGCCTCTCCGATCACCAGCTCCACCTCTATCCCGGGGGCCAGAACCTCGTGGTCGCGCTGTTCCAGGACCAGCAGCGCGACATCGCGCAGGTCGACAGCCTCGGGCGGGGCGTTGTCGGTGCGATGGATCACCAGCGCCCGCGACAGCATCTGGTCCAGCAGACTGCCGAGCGAGCGGGTGCGGCGCAACAGGCGCTCCAGCCGGTGCGGCAGGTGGTCGGCATCGTCCTCCAGCGCCAGTTCGGCCTGGGCGCGGATCGCCGCGACGGGCGTGCGCAACTGGTGCGCCGTGTCCGAGATCAGGTGCTTCATCGCGCCGACCTGCCGGTCGAGCCGCGCCATGAAACGGTTGAGGGCGTGCACCGTGACCGCCACCTCGGCGGGTCCATCCTCGGGCATCGGGGTCAGGTCGTAGGGGTCGCGCGCCAGCAATTGCTCTGCCAGCCGTTCCAGCGGGCGCATGGCCGAGCGGATGACCAGAAAGGCCCCGAGGATCAGCGCCAGCCCACCGAGGCCGGTGACCAGCAGCGCGCCCCTGGTGATATCCAGCGCCATGGCGTTGCGGGCGCGCAGCGTTTGCCCGACGGTGATCGAGACACGGCCGGAATAATCCCGTTCGGAAAAGCGGCGCACGATCGTCACATAGCGCGCGCCCTCGCCCTGCATCCGGGCATCGAAATAGATCGGGTCCCGCCCCGGCACCGGGCCGCTTGCGGGCGGGTGCGCATCGGCATAGCCGGTCAGCAGGGTGCCATCCGGCCCGCGCACGGCATAGGAAATCCGATCGTCCAGCGACAGCGCCAGCAGGCCGAAGGTGGAGACCGGAATATCGGCAACCGGCGCACCGTCGATGATATCGATCGATTCGGCGATGTCGCGGGCAGCGCCGACCAACAGCCGGTCATAGGCCTGTTGCGCGGCCGTGCGGCCATAGACGAAGGCCGCCAGCGTCACCACGCAGCCGCCCACCATCAGCAGCGACAACACCCCCAGCATGACACGCGACAACAGCGAACGCTGCGCCCTGTGCGCCAGCCCACCGGCCACCGCCTCAGCCATCGCCGTGGATCCGGTAGCCCAGCCCCCGCTGCGTCTCGATGCTGACGGAAGATCCCGATAGCTTTTTGCGCAGGCGGGCGATGTACAGTTCGATCGCGTTCAATCCGACATCGGCGTCATCGAAAGTGAACAACCCGTCATACAGGCGCTTCTTGCTCAGCACCTGTTTCTGATTGCGCAGCAGCAGCCCCAGCAGGGTCGCCTCGCGCCGGGTCAGCTCCAGCGGTTCGCCCGCCAGCGTCGCACTCAGCGCGGCGGGCTGAAATGCCAGCGGGCCAAGGGCGATCACGTCTGATTTCTGATCCGCGTCGCGCCGTATGAGGGCCCGCAGACGCGCCTCAAGCTCTCTCTGATCGAAGGGTTTGACGAGGTAGTCGTCGGCCCCGAGATCCAGCGCCGAGACGCGGTCATCCACCGAAAACAGCGCCGTCAGCATCAGCACCGGGGTGCGGTCATTCTTCTGACGCAGGTCCTGCAACAGCTCGGTGCCGTTGCGGTCGGGCAGGTTGATGTCCAGCACGATGGCATCATATTTTTGCACCGACAGGAAATCCTCGGCCAGCGCGACGCTGTCGGCCAGATCGCAGGCCATGCCCGATTTGCCCAGCCGGATCGCCACAGCCTCGGCCATGTCGGTGGCGTCCTCCACGATCAGAACCCGCATCGCCCCCCCTTCCCTTTTCCAGTCGACCTGACAACATTTTTCGCGGTGACAGGTTCATGACAGCTTGTCGGTTTATCCACCGGTCATAGCCATTCGCGAGGAGCCTGCAAAGCGCAGTGCGTTGGTTGAGGACACCGGGCGGCCTTACGGCCCGGATGAAATCAGACTTGGAGGAGTTATCAAATGATTTTCAAGGCAACCCGCCTTACCGTCGCCGCCGCCCTGTTCGGCGCGCTTCCCCTTGCCGTCATGGCGCAGGACTTCACCCCCGAAAACCCCGAATGCATCGCCCCTGCCAACCCCGGCGGCGGCTGGGATTTCACCTGCCGTCAGGTCGGTAAATCCATGCAGGACGAAGGTCTGCTGAGCAAGACCATGCAGGTCGTCAACCTGGCGGGCGGTGGCGGCGGTGTCGCCTACGCCGAGGTCGTGAACAAACGCAACGACGACAACGACCTGATCGTCGCCGCCTCGACCGCGACCGCCACGCGCCTGGCTCAGGGCGCTTATCCGGGCAACACCATGGACCAGGTCCGCTGGCTGGCCTCGGTCGGCGCGGACTACGGCGTCATCGCCGTCGCCGCGGACAGCGACATTGCCGATCTGCCCGCCCTGCTTGAGATCATGAAGACCGACCCGAGCGCGATTTCCGTCGCCGGTGGTTCGGCCGTGGGTGGCTGGGATCACCTCAAGGTGCTGATCGCCGCGAATGCCTATGGCATCGAAGACGTGCGCAAGGTGAAATACATCGCCTTTGACGGCGGTGGCGAGGCTGTTACGCAACTGCTGGCCGGGTCTGTTCAGGCCTTCACCGGTGACCTGTCCGAGGCCAAGGGTTTCGTCGACAGCGGCGACATCAAGGTGCTGGCCGTTCTGGCGCCCGACCGTCTTGAGGGCGAATTCGCCAGCTTCCCGACCGCCCGCGAACAGGGTGTCGAGGCGATCGGCGCCAACTGGCGCGGTTTCTACGCCCCCGGCGGCATGTCGGATGCGGCCTATGACGCCTGGGTGTCCAAGATCGCCGACCTCTATGCCTCGGACCACTGGAAAGAGATCATGGCGACCAACGGCCTGGCCCCGCTCGACCTGCAAGGCGCTGAATTCGAAGAATTCGTCGCCACCTCGGTTCAGCAGATCCAGGATATCTCGCGCGAAATCGGCATCATCAAGTAATCGGCCCGCTACAGGCTGACCCCAACAAGGGCGCCCCTCGGGGCGTCCTTTCCACACATTCACCTTCCGCAACTTGTCGCACCAGGAGATCCTCATGAGTGATCGTATCTTTGGCGCTGTCGGACTTCTGATCGCCATCGGCTTTGCCTTTGCCGCCATGGCGATCGAGGAAAGCTTTCTGTCCGATGCCGTTGGTCCCAAGGCCTTTCCGCTGATCATCGCCGCCGTCCTCGGCCTCAGCTCCGTCGCCATCGCGCTGCGCCCCGATGACTCGCCCGAATGGCCCAGCCTCGGCCGCCTGACCGAAATCCTGGCCGCCGCCGTGGTCATGATCCTGTACGCCGAAATGCTGCCGGTCATCGGGTTCGTCATCGCCACCGTCGTCGCCGCCGCATACCTGACGTGGCGCCTCGGTTCGGGGCTGATCGGCTCGGTGCTGACCGGCCTTGGCACCTCCATCGGCATCTATGTCATCTTTCACCTCGTGCTGGGACTGTCGCTGGCGCGCGGTCCGCTCGGCTTTTAAGGGGGCGTTATCTCATGGATACCCTTTCATCTCTTGCTGACGGGTTCGCCATCGCGCTGACCTGGCAGAACCTGCTGCTGGCCCTTCTGGGCTGTTTCCTTGGCACCATCATGGGCGCGCTGCCCGGCCTCGGCCCGTCGAACGGCGTGGCGATCCTGATCCCGCTGGCCTTTACCCTCGGCCTTGGCGCGACGCCTTCGCTGATCCTGCTGACCTCGGTCTACTACGGGGCGATGTATGGCGGGCGGATCTCGTCGATCCTGCTGAATATTCCCGGCGATGAACCGGCGATGATGACCTGCCTCGACGGCTATCCGATGGCGCAAAAGGGCATGGCCGGTCAGGCCCTGTCCCTGTCGGGCATCGCATCGTTTGTGGGGGCGTTCTTTGCCACCTGGGGCCTGATCTTTCTGGCGCCGCAACTGGTCAAGATCGCGCTGTTGTTCGGCCCGGCAGAATACTTTGCCCTCTTCGCGCTGGCCTTCATGACGCTCGGCGGTGTCTCCTCGACCAACCAGGCAAAATCGGCCTTTGCCGCCGCGCTCGGCCTCGGCCTCGCCATGATCGGCGTCGACACGCAAACCGGCGTGCCGCGGTTCACCTTCGGCGAAGTGCACCTCTATGACGGTCTCGACTTTCTTGTCGCCATCGTCGGCCTGTTCGCCCTGTCCGAGGTGTTCATCTTTCTTGAAAACCGCCACGGCGAAGCCGACGGCAAGAAGGAAAAGATGGTCATCGGGCGCCTGACGCCGCCGGCGTCGATGCTGAAGCAGACCACCCCCACGATGCTGCGTTCGACTGTTCTGGGCTTTCTGGCGGGCGTCCTGCCCGGCGCCGGGGCCTCGCTCGGTTCGTTCATCTCCTACTCGATGGAAAAGCGTCTGGTCGATCCCAAGGGCAAGACCTTCGGCAAGGGCGATCCGCGTGGTGTCGCCGCCCCCGAGGCCGGCAACAACGCCGCCGCCGGTGGCGCACTGGTGCCGATGCTGGCGCTCGGCGTGCCCGGTTCCGGCACCACCGCCGTTCTGCTGGCGGTGCTGCTGTCGCTGAACATCACACCGGGGCCGCTGCTGTTCTCGCAGAACCCCGATGTGGTCTGGGGCCTGATCGCGGCGCTGTTCATCGCCAACTTCATGCTGCTGGCAATGAACATCCCCATGGTCGGCCTGTTCACCCGCGTGCTGATGGTGCCGCCGCGCATCCTGATGCCCGTGGTGGCGATGATCAGCTTTGTCGGGATCTACGGCATCTCCGGGTCGTCCTTCGATTTGCTGGTGATGGTGGGCTTTGGTCTGCTGGGCTGGGTGCTGCGCAAGTTCGACGTGCCGCTGGTGCCCATCATCCTCGGCACGCTGCTGGGCAACTCGATGGAAAACAACCTGCGCCGGGCGATCACCATCGACAACGGCAACTGGTTCACGCTGGTCGACAGCCCGCTGGCGCTGACACTCTGGGCGATTGCCATCATCGGCTTCATCCTGCCGCTGATCATCGGTCGCAAGGTCAAGTCCCGCATGCATGAGCGTGGCGACGATGAAGGCTCTACCGCGGACTGACGCGGAAGGTCGCGACGGGGTCTGAAACCGGCCCAAAGGCCGGCCGGAACACCGTTCAAATACCGACGTGATACCGACACCCGCACCGACTGGCGCGGGTGTCTTTTTTCTTGCGCGTCCCCCTCGCTGGAAATCGCCTTGCAAACCGGCGCCGTCCTGCCCAAGCCTGTGCGCAGCCAGCTCAGGACCAGAACGAAAGAGGCCCCAGATGTCGCTGCTCTCGATCACCGAACCCGCCCGCGAAACACCGGTCGTGCACCAGACCGACGTGCTGGTCGTCGGCTCGGGTCCCGGCGGTCTGGCGGCCGCCCTTGCCGCTGCGCGCTGCGGAGCCGACGTGACATTGCTTGAACGTTTCGGCTGTTTCGGCGGCAATATCACCGTCGTCGGGGTCGAGGGATTTGCCTGGTATCGCCACGCGGCCACAGTCGAGGGCGGCGGCATCGGGTGGGAGTTCGAAGAGCGCGCAAAGGCCATGGGCGCCGCCACACCCGAGAGCCAATCCCTCAGCTATGAGCTTGATAGCGAAGGGTTTAAGCTGGTCGCGGATGCACTGGTCGAAGAGGCGGGCATCCATCCCATGCTGCACCGCCAGTTCGCCGCGCCGATCATGGAGGGCTGCACGATCCGTGGTGTTATCGTCGAATCCAAGGCCGGACGAGAGGCCATTCTGGCCAAACGCGTGATCGACGCCACCGGCGATGCCGACGTCGCCCTGCGGGCCGGCGCGCCCACCGTGAAGACCCCGGTCGAACAGATGCAGGCGGCCAGCGTGATGTTCCACCTTGCCGGTGTCGACAAGGCCGCGTTCATGGCCGGGGTCCGCGCCGATCCGCAGACCTACAAGGACTGGTCGACCGGGGAATGGCAGGTCGAAACGGACAGCAAGGAGGACGACATGTTTTCCCCCTTTCTGGCCAAGCCGTTCGCGCAGGCCCTGCGCGACGGGATAATTCCGTCTCATCTCAATACCATAGGTGGCACATGGGGTGCGGTACATGACTCGGGCGAGATGACCTACATGAACCTCGTGCACCTTGCGGGCTGCGACGGCACGGACCCCGACAGCATGACCCGGTTCGAGATCGAGGGCCGTAAGCAGGCGATGCACGCCATCAACGCCCTGCGCCATTATACCCCGGGCTGCGAGGGCGTGCGCCTGCGCAACTTTGGCATGTCCATCGGTATCCGCGACACGCGCAAGATCGACGCTGCCTACAACATGACCGAGACCGACGTACGCCAGCAGGGCCGGTTTGATGACAGCATCGGGATATATCCTGAGTTCATAGATGGTTACGGCGTTCTGATCCTGCCGACGACGGGACGCTACATGCAGATCCCCTACCGCTCCATGCTGCCCAAATCCGTGCGTCACCTGATCGTGGCGGGGCGTGCCACGGGCGGCGATCGCATCGCCCATGCCGCAACACGCAACATGGCCTGCTGCGCCGTCGCCGGTCAGGGCGCGGGTGTCGCCGCCGCCTGGTCAGTGCAGCACGATTGCGACTTTGCCGAGGTCGATATCAGCGCCGTTCAGGCGATCATCGTGAAACAAGGCGCGCGCATCCACTGACACCTTCTGCGGCAGCGGCGATGGACCACTTGGTGACCTCTGTGGCGGGGATCGCGCAATCGTGTAGCCCAAGTGATCGCCAAACAGCCTCAACAGACTGAAACGGCGGGGCAATTGCACTATCGTCAGGCGTGTATACGCCAGCGGATTTCGCACCCCTCCGCCAAGGTCCCGGACGCAAGAGGAGACAGTCAGATGCACAACGCCGAACACCACCGTCCCAAATGCCTGCCCGCCCACAGGCAACTGCTAGGCGCATTGGCGTTTGCAATAGCCCCCGTCGTCGCGGCGGCCCAAGGTTTCAACGACATCCCACCCAATGCCAGCGGACAGACCCCTGCTTTTGCAGACCAAACCCGCGCGCCCGTCATTGCCGACGATCTGCGCCTTGATCGTCAGGTCATTGCATCCGGGTTGGTCAACCCCTGGGGCATGGACCAGTTGCCTGATGGGCGATGGCTGGTCACCGAACGCCCGGGCCGCCTTCGGATCGTCTCTGCCGATGGCACCGTCTCGGAGCCTGTTGCCGGCCTGCCGGAAATCGACGCACGCCGCCAGGGTGGCCTGCTGGATGTGGTTGTTCGCCCGGACTTCGACCAGACGCACCGCCTGTGGTTCAGCTTTTCACAACCCAGGGGCAATGGCACCAATGCAACCGCCGTGGCCACCGGCGTGCTGTCACAGGATGAACAGCGCCTGGAACAGGTCAAGGTGATCTTTCAGCAACAGCCCGCCTGGGCATCGACCGCCCATTTCGGTTCGCGCCTGGTCTTCGATGGGAACGGCGCGCTCTTCGTCACGACAGGCGAACGGTCCCTGCCCGGTCCGCGCGCGCTGGCGCAGGACGTCGGGACGCATCTGGGAAAGGTGCTTCGCATCGACCCTATGGGGGGGCCCGCAGCAGGAAATCCCGACATTCCCGGAGGATTGCCCGAGATCTGGTCCTGGGGTCATCGCAACATCCAGTCCGCCGCGCTCGGACCCGACGGTGCGCTGTGGACGGTGGAACATGGCCCGCGTGGCGGCGACGAACTGAACCGTCCCGAGGCAGGGCGCAATTACGGTTGGCCTGTCATCACCTATGGTGAGGATTATTCGGGCCGTCCCATCGGCCAGGGATTGACCGCACAACAGGGGATGGAGCAGCCAGTCTATTACTGGGATCCGGTGATCGCCCCCTCGGGAATGGTGTTTTACGATGCTGCGATGTTTTCAGGCTGGCAGGGCAGCGCGCTGATCGGAGGGCTGGCAAGCCAAGCTCTGATACGGCTTGAGATTGACGGGGGCCGGGTGCGTGGAGAGGCACGGTACCTGGAGGGTCAAGGCCGTGTGCGGGACGTGGACCAAGCGCAGGACGGTGCCGTCATTCTATTGATCGACGCCGACGATGGTGCGCTGGTCCGCGTGACCCCTGCCCGCTGAACTGGCTTTAATTCTTCAATGAAATCGGCAGCTTGCGACAGCGCCACTTGACCTCCGGCGGATTGGCCACAAGGTTTCAGGCGGACGGAGGAAGTCGAATTTGACAGTATTGCAGCGCCCAGGTCGTACGACACACCTCAGCACCGAACCGGTGCCATCAACCGCATCGCGCGGTGACGAAAGGCAAGGAGATCCTTCGCGTTACGTTTCGTGGCGCGTGAAATCCGTGACCGGAGGCGCATCGCGACCTGCCAGCAGTCCGATCTGACGCTTCGCCCCCTGACACAACGACTGACGTGTTTCCACCGACAACAAGACGTTGCCGGCGGCGGAGCATGGCAAAAGCTTTTTGCCACCGCATCGACAGATTGGCTCAAGAGATAGGGGCCTGCGCCGCTCAGGTGGCCCATGCGTCAGCAATACCAAGAATGCGGACCAATGACGCGGGGCCGCGCGCTGTTACATCCGACCCCGTCACCGGACTTTTCAAAGGTTCGCGACAGGGTTGAGACAGCGATGCGCCCCGATCAGACCGCCAATGGAAGGACATGACAATGACCGACAAGAACCCCGACAAAGGCTATGTTGCCATTCTGGGCTGGAGCCTGAACGCCATCAATGCGATCGACCAGTTCGACCGCCGCTATGTCGTGGTGGCGCCGCCTTGGGCACAAGATTACTGCGCGCAAAATGACATCCCTTTCGTACCTTGGGATTTCGACCGTTTGAACGAACGCTCCTACGAGCTGGCGCAACAGCTGAAGGAGATGGGCGTCGACGTGGCGATCCCGATATTCGAAGAAACCGTGGAATGGGCCGGCGCGATCAACGCCGTGCTGCTGAACCAGCCGCGCCTGTTGGGACAGGCAATGCTGTTCCGCGACAAGTCACTGATGAAGCGGCGCGCTCAGCTGGGCGGTATCCGCGTCGGCGTGTTCGAAGAGGCACATGACCGCGGCGATGTGATCCGATTTTTGAAGCGGGTCAACCAGACCCTGCTCAAGCTGGATGGCGACGTGAACGATCCGATCCACTTCAAGGCCTTCGACAAGTCCGGCACCGCCGGGCACCGGGTGATCCGCAGTCCCGAAGACGTCGACAATATCCCCGAAGATGAATTTCCCGCCCTGCTGGAAAGCCACCTGGATGGCTGGGAGTTTGCGGTCGAGGCCTGGATCAAGAACGGCAAGATCCAGTTTCTGAACATTTCGGAATACGTCACGCTGGGGTATTCGGTCTTTGTGCCGGCCACGCCCGAACTGGAACAACACCGGGCGCGCATCACTGAACAGATCGAGAAACTGATCGAGACGTTCGAGATCGACTTCGGCTTCATCCACCCCGAGTATTTCCTGACCAGCGACAACACGCTGTACTTTGGCGAGGTTGCCTATCGCCCACCGGGCTTCAATGCCCTGGAGCTGATCGAGCGGGCATATAGTTTCAACGGCTATCAGGGCCTTGTCGTCGCGTTCGATCCCAAAACGACGCAGGAAGAACTGGACGCCTTTTTCCCGACACCAATCGAAGACGCCAAGGGGTTCGCCGGCTGCTTTGGCGTCTATCCGCGCCGCCGCGTGGTCAGCAAATTGGAAATTCCCCAGGAAACTGCCGATCACCCCTATTTCGAATTCCACGAGCTGGCGGATCCGCGCGAACAGAAGGTCGCGAAACGATCGGCCTTTGGCACACACTGGGGGCTGGCGTATTTCTTTGGTGACGACCCACACCAATTGCGCGATCTTCTCAAGCAACAAGAAGAACTGGACTATTACATCTGATGACTTCCTCCGGCACGGCCCCCGAGGGCCGCGAACGCGTCAATGACGGCGCGCGGGCGGCACGTCTTGCGGAAACGCTGGACGTGGCGATCGCGCGGCTGGAACCTGCGCGCCCCTTTGCCAAGCCGCGGTATCAGCGCGCCGTGCTGGATGTGACGGCGCGGCTGTTGCAGACCGAGGGTGGCCTGGACGTGATCCGTTCCCGCGCGATGCAGATGGATGCAGCGGGCTTGTTCGCCGGGTCTGATTGGGACCGGCCAGAAGCCTTGTTGCCGCAGTTGGTCGGCACCACGTTGATGGCTGACGACCCGATCTTTGTTGCACTTGAGGCTGCCAGCCTTGCCCGCTTTCTGGCGGTCGCGAACGGTGAGGGCCGCCACGAAAACCTGCACAAGGACATGGCGGTGCACTTTCTGACACAGGTGCTGGCCCTGAACCTGAAGGACATTTTCGGCCAATCCGATGAAGCGAGCCGGGCGCTCGGGGATCGAATGGTGATCAAGCGCCAACTGCTGAACTATATCTCGGAGCATATCGGGCTGACCGACGTGCTGGGCGTCCTGGTGAGCGAGATCTGGCGCTTGCTGGAGCAACGGTCCGTGCAGGTCGCCGTTGCCAAGGACATGATCGCCCAGATTGCCATCGCGCTGGATCAAAAAGGCACCGAGCCGGGCAGCGAACGGCTGGGCGCAGAGCGCCTGGTCAGCGCGTTGTTCGGGCCGACCGTCGCATCGTTGGACGATCCGGGCATCGACGTTTACCTGGATCGCATCGCCCATTTCGACGAAACCGCCCTGTCGCGCGAGGCAATGGGGTTTGCACGTGCGATGCACGACACCGGCCTGGTTTCAGACTATCATGCGGCCTTTCTTGTCTGGGCGCTCGACTATCGTGATCGCCCTCTGGTGCCCGAGGCGCTAGGCCTTGGCACGACAGGTCTGGACTGCTGGCGGCATTATCGTCGCCTGATCGAGGATCTGATCCGCACCGCCGTCAGCCCGACGACGCCACAGGCCGCCTATGGGCTGGCGATGCTGCTGGAGCGCGGCGTATTGCACCACGCGCCCATGGTCCCCGCGCTGCACCGTCACATGCAGCAAAAGGTGCAGGGGGACGCGCGCCAACGTCTGAGGCTGAGCTTTGGCGACGCTGTGTCGCCCGAGGCCCATCTGCTGGCAGGTGTGCTGCAGGTGATCGGACAGCCACTTGGCGTCGGCCAGGGCGCGAACCCGACCTGCCAATCCGCGCGCGCCATTTCGATGTGGGCGTTGATCGAGCCCGATTTCCTTTTGCACCTGATCTCTCAGGCCTGTGAATTCGACACCGTCTTGATGCAATTCGAAGGCACACAGATCAACTCTGCCGATCTACCGGCCGGCCTGGCCGGGCACGGCCCTATTGATGCCGATCCGGTTTCGGTTCTGCTGGTCTCGCATCTGGACAGGATCTACGCGGAAATGGGCCGCCTTTGCCTTGGCCGCGAAGGGGACCCTCACCGCTGGATCAATCCGCAGTTTCACGGCTGGTGGGTGGCGCGCGACTGTGCCGTGGCTGTTGACGTGGCAACGGGTGAACTGGCCGGGTACGACCGTTTCCTGCGTCGTTTCTTTGCGGCCTATCATCCGCATCACAACGGCGACCGCCCCGTCAGCCACCCCCAGCCTGCCGGAATTGCCGTCACCGACCCGAACCAGCAGTTCGTCGGCTGGCACGCCATCGCGATCCTGCGGGTCAGCGCAGATCAGGCCGGTGTCATGCGCGTCTATTTCTACAACCCCAACAACGACAGCGGCCAGGATTGGGGCGGGGGCGTCGTCGTATCGACCAGCGGCAACGGGGAACGCTATGGCGAGGGATCGCTGGAATTTGGCCAATTCCTGTCCCGGGTCTACCTGTTTCACGATGACCCACTGCGCAGCGCCGAGGCGGCCGATGCGGTTCCCGACGCAGAATTGCCCCCGATCCATGCGCAGGCCGCTGCCAGCTGGGCCGCGGATCGCCTGCCGCAGGCAGCGCCTGCCGTCGTGCAGGATAAGATGGGCACGGAGCCGCCCGAATAGAGGCCCCTATGGGACGGCCTGGCGCGTGTCGTTACGGCCAAGCAGGGATTGAAGGATCTCGCTGCTGAGGGCGACAAAGTTCTCGGCAGCCTGCGACAGCGGCATCTCGGCGTTTGATGCAAAGGCAAAGCGATGGGTCAGGGTCGGGGCGAGCGGTCGTTTGGTAACGGGCAGATGGTCAAAGTCCCGCGCCATCAGCTCATTGACCAGAGTCAGGCCAAGACCCTCGGCAACCAGCGAACAGGCCGACAGGACCGAGTGCGCCTCGACGCGCACATTCGGGGCCAGACCGGACATCCAGAAGGCTTCGTCAAGTTCGCGACGCGGCGCCCGCATGCGCCCCAGAAGGATCAGTGGTTCGGCGCGCAGGTCTTCCATCGTGATAACCGCCTTTTGCGTCAGCGGATGCCCGTTGGGCATGACGCAAACAGTATGCGCCTCGATCGACGGACGCAGGTCCAATCCCGCGCGCTGGACCGGGATACGCAGAAACCCGACCTCGGCACGGTCATCCAGAAGCATCCGTTCGATGGTGTCATACGGGCCCGAGTGCAATTCGATCTGAACGCGATCGTTCGCCTCAAGGTATTGGCGCAAGATACGCGGCAGGATCGACAGGGTCAGGCTGGCCGGAACGGCAATACGCAGCCGTATCGCCGAAGAATTGCCACGCTTCAGGTCGCCTGCCAGATGCTGCAACTGCTGACCGCGATCCACCATGCCAAAGATCTTGCCCTGCAACGCCACGCATTCGCGCGTCGGCACCAGCCGCCCCTTGTCACGGCGAAACAGTTCGAGGTTCAGTTCCCTTTCCAGTTGCGTGACCCTGCGCGAAACTGCGGACTGCGTGATGCCCAGTGTGCTGGCGGCCGCTTGCGTAGAGCCCTGCTCGATGACAGCCCGGAACGTTTCTAGAAGGTTGAGCTGCATTTATATTCCCGCTGCGCATAGGCTCTCATGATTTTGTCATAATCTTGCATAGATTCGAATCTTCGCGCAAGTTTTCGTCAAAACAGGGACAGCCATCAAAACCATGCCATACGCCAGTCCGCCACAGTCAGGTCAACAGTCGGGCAAACTCCCCGCGCGCCTCTTGCCCTTCGGCCACCGGAGCGCACCATGACAGTCTTTATTCTTCGTCGTGTCTTGCAGGCGATACTGGTTCTGGCGATCACGTCGCTTGTGGTTTTTCTAGGGGTTTATGCCATCGGTGATCCGCTGGAGATCCTGTTGCCGGCAGACGCCTCGATGGCGGAACGGGCACAGGTCACCGCATCGCTGCACCTGGATGACCCGCTGGCGCTGCAATACTGGAACTTTATCGTTCAGGCGCTGCAAGGAAATTTCGGGCGCAGCTTCGTGTTCAACCGGCCTGCTCTGGAGGTCATCTTTGAACGCCTTCCCGCGACGCTGGAGCTGGTCACGACGTCGCTGATCCTGTCGCTGATAATCGGTATTCCGTTGGGCTTTCTGGCCGGCACCCGCCCCCGTACGGTCACGGACGAGACGATCATGACCGGGTCGATCCTGGGGTTTTCCCTGCCGAACTTCTGGCAGGGCATGATGCTGATCATGATCTTTTCAGTCTGGCTGGGGTGGCTGCCGTCGACCGGGCGTGGCGACACCGGGACGATACTGGGGGTCCGGACCAGTTATGCGACCTGGGATGGGTTCGTGCATCTGCTGCTACCTGCAACCAACCTGGCCCTGGCGCAAATCGCGCTGGTCATTCGCCTGACACGCACAGGCGTACAGGAAACCATGCCGCTTGATTTCGTGAAATATGCCCGCGCACGCGGGATTTCCGAACGGCGTATCCTGTCCGTGCATGTCTTCAAGACGATCCTGATCCCCATTGTCACGGTGCTGGGCATCGAATTCGGGTCGCTGATCGCCTTTGCCGTCGTGACCGAGACGATCTTTGCATGGCCCGGCGTCGGCAAGTTGATCATCGACTCGATCAACATGCTCGATCGGCCCATCGTCGTCGCCTACATCCTGGTCATCGTGTCGATGTTCATCGTGATAAACCTTGTGGTCGACGTGCTGTATTCGCTGCTCGACCCCCGCATCCGGAGCCGCGCATCATGATTGCCGCACGCATCAGGGGCGAAAGCATGGGCGCGCGGATTGCACGTGGCCTGCTGTCCAGTCCCAAGGCCACCATCGCCGCGATCATCTGCGTCGTGTTGATCACATCGGCCATCCTGGCGCCGCTGATCGCGCCGCAAAACCCATATGACCTGACCGAAATCGACTTTTTCGATGCCAAGTTGCCGCCGATGTCCGAAGGCTACACCGGCATGACCTACCTGCTGGGCACCGATGGGCAGGGGCGCGACATGCTGTCGGCGATGCTGTACGGATTGCGCACCTCGCTGGCGGTCGGCGTCACGGCCGGGCTGCTTGCCATGATGGTGGGCACCGCGCTTGGCCTGGTTGCCGCCTACCGAGGCGGGGTCATCGACAGCTTCATCATGCGGTTCGTCGACCTGATGCTGGGTTTTCCGACAATCCTTGTCGCCTTGATGATCCTCGTCGTCTTCGGTCAGGGGGTCGACAAGGTGATCCTGGCGCTGGTGTTCGTGCAATGGGCCTATTTCGCCCGCGCGGTCCGTGCCACGGCCATGGTCGAAACCGGAAAGGAATACGCCGAGGCGGCGCGATGCCTGGGGATTCCGGCGTGGCGCATCATGGGCGGGCATATTTTGCCCAACTGCCTGCCCCCCCTGATCGTGATCGCAACGATCCAGGTGGCCGGGGCGATTGCCGCCGAGGCGACGCTTTCCTTTCTTGGCATCGGCCTGCCGATCACCGAACCGTCGTTGGGCCTGCTGATTGCCAATGGCTATCAGGTCATGTTGGCCGGGTTGTACTGGATGTCGGTCTATCCGGGCCTGCTGCTGCTGGTGCTGGTCTTTTCGGTCAATATCGTCGGTGACCGCCTGCGTGAAATCCTGAACCCGAGGTTGGCCCAATGAGCGAGCATCTTTTGGAGGTGCGCGGGCTGCGCACATGGTTCGAGACACCCAAAGGCACCGTCAAGGCGGTGGATGGCGTGGATCTGACCCTGAACCGGGGCGAGATCCTGGGCCTTGTCGGGGAAAGCGGGTCGGGAAAGTCGATCACGGGCTTTTCTCTGCTGGGGCTGGTCGACCCGCCGGGCAAGGTTGTCGAGGGCGACATACGGTTTCAGGGCGAAGACCTGCGCGCGGCCTCGGCGCGCCGGCAACGGGCGCTGCGCGGCAATCGCATCGCGATGATCTTTCAGGATCCGATGATGACGCTGAACCCGGTCCTGCGGATCGGCACCCAGATGATCGAGACTGTGCAGGCCCATGAAAAAGTGTCGAAATCCGAGGCGCGCAGGCGGGCGAGAGATGCCTTGGGGATGGTTGGCATTCCCCACCCCGAGGAACGTATAGACGCATATCCGCACGAGTTTTCCGGCGGGATGCGGCAGCGAGTGGCGATTGCCATCGCCCTCTTGCACAAACCCGATCTGATCATCGCGGATGAACCCACGACCGCCCTGGATGTCACCATCCAGAGCCAGATCCTGTCCGAGGTCCAATCCCTGACGCGCGATCTTGGAATGGGCCTGATCTGGATCAGCCATGATCTGGGCGTGGTCGGACAGTTGGCCAACAAGGTGGCCGTGATGTACGCGGGCCGGATCGTCGAGCGTGGCGCGGTAGACGACGTTCTGGACCGCCCCCGCCACCCCTATACGCGCGGGCTGCTCGACAGCCTGCCGATGGAGAATGACCGCGGCCAGCCCTTGCGTCAGATCCCCGGCAACGCGCCGCCGCCGTTGAACCGCCCCGAGGGCTGTCCCTTTCGCCCCAGATGTGCCCGCGCCAGCGAGGCCTGCCTGGCAGAACCCGCGGAAACCGGCACCGCTGCGCGGGCGTGGCGCTGTTTCCATCCGCTTGAACAGACGGGGGTCTTTGCATGACCGATGCGCAACCGATGATCGAGGCCGCCGGCGTCATCAAGAATTTCCGCCGCAAGACGGACCTGGCCGAACGGATCGCCATGCGTGTCGGGCTGGCACAAGAACCCGGCACCGTCCATGCGCTCGACGATGTTTCGCTGAGCATCCGACGTGGCGAGGTGGTCGGACTGGTCGGGGAATCCGGCTGCGGCAAGTCCACTTTTGGCCGGGCAGTCGCCGGGATGCTCCCCCTCACGGGCGGAGTGGTTCGGCGCAACGGTCAGGATATCGCGAAATTGAAGGGTGCCGAGGCCCGCGCCATGCGTCTGGCGACGCAAATCATCTTTCAGGACCCAATGTCATCGCTCAATCCGCGCAAGAAGGTGCTGGAAATCATCGGCGAAGCCCCGCGTCTGCACGGGCTGGTTGCCCGGGGCGGTGTCCGGAATCTGGTCGAGGGGCTGATGGATCAGGTGGGTCTGGACCCGGCAATGATCAATCGCTATCCGCACCAGTTTTCGGGCGGCCAGCGGCAGCGGATCGGCATCGCACGCGCCCTGGCCGTGAACCCCGATTTCCTGATCTGCGATGAAAGCATCGCCGCGCTCGACGTGTCGATCCAGGCCCAGGTCATCAATTTGCTGGTCCGCCTGCGCCAGGACCTGTCGCTGACGTTGCTGTTCATCAGTCACGATCTGTCGGTGGTACGCTATATCTCGGACCGCGTCGTGATCATGTACCTTGGCCGCGTGGTGGAAAGCGCCCCCACAGATCGGGTTTTTGCCGCCGCGCGCCACCCCTATACGCAGGCGCTGCTGGAGGAAATCCCGCGCATTGATCGGCGCGGCCACCGCTTTTCCTCGGTAAAAGGCGAAATCCCGTCGCCGATGAACCCGCCAGGGGGCTGTCATTTCCACCCGCGCTGCCCATTGGCGATGGACCGCTGCCGGGTCGAGCGCCCGATGCTGAAACAGGCCGGGCGCGATCACGCGGTCGCCTGCCATCTGGACGGGGGCTTTGGCCGCCCCAAGCCGACACTCTTTCCCACTCAAAGCACGTTGCAGGCCGCCGAAAGCGGACTGCTCTGAATAAAAACACCATCCAACAAGGAGAAATGACATGAAACTGGCAAAAACCGCAGTCCTTGCGGCCCTGCTTTCCAGCACATGGCTGATGCCGGCCATGGCCCAGGACCTCACCATCGGGCGTGCGTCCGAGCAAAGTTCGATCGATCCGCAGTTTTCGCGGACCGGGAACAACCAGATGACGTCGGCCATGTTCTTTGACAGGCTGGTCGACTTTGGCCCCAACCTGGAGATGACCCCGGGCCTTGCCGAAAGCTGGGAGGTCGAAAACCCGACAACCTGGGTGTTGCACCTGCGCGATGGCGTGACCTTTCACGACGGATCGGCCTTTACCGCAGACGATGTGATCTTTTCGCTTGAGCGCGCGGACGAAGTGCCGAATTCGCCGGCGCCTTACACGGACATGGTGTCGGCCGTCGCCTCGATGGAAAAGGTCGATGACCTGACCCTCAAGATCACCACGAACGCCCCTGCCCCGACGCTGATGCAGGATATCGGTCGGGTCTTCATCATTTCCAATGCCGCATCTGACGGCAAGGCGAGCGAGGATTTCAACAGCCCGGCGACCGCCGTGGGCACCGGCCCCTACATTCTTGAGGAATGGAAGCCGGGTGAAACCCTGACCATGAAGGCGAATGATGCCTATTGGGCGGACGTGCCGGAGTTCAAGGACGTCGAAATCCGCTATATCTCGAACGACGCGGCCCGGGTTGCGGCGCTGCTGTCGGGTGCCGTCGACGTGATTGATGCCGTGCCGCCGCAGGACGTGCCCCGTGTCGATGGCACCGACGGCCTGCATGTCTTTTCCGCCGCATCGGGGCGGGTGATCTATTTCGGCCTGTCCATGCGCTTTGATCAGGCCCCCGGCGTGACCGACCTGGACGGCAACCCCCTGTCGGAAAATCCGTTCAAGGATGTGCGCGTACGCAAGGCCGTGTCGCTGATGATCGACCGCAAGCTGATCGTGGATCGCATCCTGGGCGGCTCGGGCGTGCCTGCGGGCCAACTGGCCGGCGAAGCGCTTGGCGGACATAACCCTGACGTCAAGCCCGATGAGGTGGACGTGGCCAAGGCCAAGGAACTGCTGACCGAGGCAGGTTATCCGAATGGGTTCGGCATCACCGTCTACAGTTCAAACGACCGTTTTCCGGGCGATGGCGATCTTGCCCAGGCTCTTGGGCAGATGCTGGCGCGGGGCGGGCTGAAGGTGAACGGGGTCGAGGCCCTGCCCTATTCCGTCTATTCCAAGGCCGCATCCGCGGGGGATTACGGCGCGTTCGTCTTCTCCCTCGGGGCGTCGACACCGAATTCGGCACCGCTGCTTCAGGCCTTGCTGCACACCTACGACAAGGACCGCGGCATGGGCGCGTTCAACCGCGTCCGGTTTTCGGACCCGGCCTATGACGCAGCCCTGGAAGAGGCGTTGCAGGAGTTCGACCCCGAGGTGCTGGACGCCAAGTTGCAGGACCTGACCACCATGGTCTTTGCCGAACAGCCCATCGTGCCGCTGTACTGGCAGAAGGTGCATTGGGGCCTGAAAGACGGGCTGAACATCAACGAAGGCCTGTCCGAACAAACCCTGCCGCAAAACGTGAGCTCTGCTGAATAATGACACCGATGACCACCTCTGAACCTGTTGTGACCGATATGGTATCCCTCACTCCGGCGGAACACGCGGGGCCAGGGGTGGTCGTGCATCGCAATGTCATGGTCGCGATGCGGGACGGCGTGCGGCTGGCAACGGATGTCTATCGTCCCGTTGCCGCCGACGGCAGCCCAGACGCCACGCCGCGCCCCGTGATCTTTGAGCGTACACCCTACGACAAGGCGGGGACGCCGCGCACGGAACTCTCCGTGGCGTCCCCCACCCCGCAAACCCGGCAAGAATTGGCGGTTCGCCTGGTCGCGGAGGGATACGTGGTCATCTGGCAGGATTGCCGGGGCCGCTACGCGTCCGAGGGCAACTTTACCAAGTATCTGAACGAAGCCGAAGACGGCTATGACAGCATGGTCTGGATTGACGGCCAGGCCTTTGGCAACGGTCGTGTCGGCACCATGGGCCTGAGTTATGACGCGCATGTGCAGATGGCCCTGGCCTGTCTGAACCCGCCGGGCCTGGCCTGCATGGCCGTGGATTCGGGCGGTTTTTCCAACGCCTTCACCTGCGGTATCCGTCAGGGTGGCGCGCTGGAGATGAAACAGGCGACCTGGGCCTACAACCGCGCGATGGAGGCCCCCCTGGCCGCCGCCGACCCAGCCATCCTGAAGGCGATCCAGTCGGAGAGCCTGGCGGACTGGATGACGCGTACCCCCTGGACACGGGGGCGCTCTCCCGTGCGGTGGGATCCGGATTACGAAGGGTATCTGCTGGACCAGTGGCAGCACGGCACATTCGACGCCTTCTGGAAAAAGACCGGCATTTGGGCCGCAGGATATTACGAGACATTCCCCAAGATCCCGATCGTGTTCATGTCAAGCTGGTATGACGTCTACGTCCAGACGACGCTGGAAAATTACATGGGGCTGAAGGGTTTGGCCGACCGCCCCCTGACGCTGATCATGGGCCCCTGGACACACGGCAACCGGTCCCGGCGGGTATTCGGGGACGTCGACTTTGGCCCCAATGCGACCCTTGATGGTCAGGTCGATCAGGACTGGCTGACCTTCCGGCTGAAGTTCTTTGCCCGATGGCTGAAGGATGAGCACGTCTCTCTGCGCGATGAACGGGTGCACCTGTTTGCCATGGGGGGCGGGTCGGGCCGCCGTACCGCCGAGGGGCATCTGGATCACGGTGGGCAATGGATCGAAGTCGCGGACTGGCCTGTTCCCGAGGCCGAACCGCTGCACCTGCATCCCCGCCCGGACATGACCCTCGGCGCGCCGCAGGATGGCGTATTGAGTTATACCTACGATCCTGTCGACCCTGTCCCGACGATTGGCGGTGCGCTGACGTCAGGCGAGCCTATCTTTGAAGGCGGCGCCTTCGATCAGACCGAGGATGCGCGGTTTTTCGGCTGTACCACACCGGGCTTGCCGCTGATCGCCCGACGCGACGTGCTGAGCTTTGAGACGCCGCCGTTGGAGGATGACCTGCTGATTGCCGGCCCCGTGACCATGCGCCTGCGGGTCTCGACCGACGCACCGGATACCGACTTCACGGCCAAGCTCGTGGATGTTTATCCGCCCTCCGAAGATTACCCGCGCGGCTATGCGATGATCATAACCGACGGCATTTTCCGGGTACGGTATCGAAAGGGATACGACCGCCCTGAACCTGTCGCCCCGGACGAAGGCGCGTTCGACATCACCATCACCCCCTTCGCGACGGTCAACCTGTTTGCCAAGGGGCACCGGTTGCGGTTGGACATCTCCTCCTCGAACTTTCCCAAGTACGACATAAACTTCAACACCGGGGACCCCGAGGGGACGGCCCGCGGCGGTCGGCCTGCCCGCAATACCCTCCACCTGGGGCAGGACAGCGTGCTGGAACTGAGCGTCCTTCCCTCTCCCCCCGCGCCCGCGACGAACCGGTAGGCGGCCCACACCTGCACCGCCCCGACTTCACCTGCACCGACATATCGGCTAGGTCGCTGTCAAAATGCGATGATAGGAGTTCCGGCATGTTGCCTTGGATCGAACTGGCGACAGCGGCGGCACCGCAGGGGGATACCCTCAGGCTGTTCCGGCGGGGCGATGAATATTCGATCCGCCTCGGCGGCGGAAACGAGCTGATGAACAGTCGGCTTGGCGGGTCGGAGGAGGCGCTGGCGACGCTGGCGCTGGACCGCATCGCGACAAAAGGCGCACCGCGTGTGCTGATCGGCGGCCTTGGCATGGGGTTCACGCTTAGGGCGATGCAGGCGGTTGCGCCGCACGACGCCCAGCTGATCGTTTCCGAAATTGTGCCCGACCTGGTCGACTGGGCGACGGCGCACATGTCTGCGGTATTCGGGACATGCCTGGCCGATCCCCGCGTCGAGATCCGAACCGGCGACGTGGGCGATGAAATTCGCAACGCCAGCGGCGCGTTCGACGCCATCCTGCTGGATGTGGACAATGGGCCGGATGGTCTGACCCGAACCGACAACGACGCGTTGTACAGCAACACTGGCCTGAGAGCGGCAAGGCGCGCTCTGAGCGTTGGCGGCGTCCTGTCCATATGGTCGGCAGCACCGGATGCGGCATTTACCAAACGTCTGTCACGCTGCGGTTTTGCTGTGCAGGAACAATTGGTTCGCGCCGGACGGACGCGGCGGGGGCCACGTCACACGATCTGGACGGCGGTGCGTGACGGCCCCTGAGGCCAAAGCGCCGCGACCCTAATCCGGCAAGGCACCTGCCAGCCAGGCAATGCAATGTCGCGCGCCTTGCAAGGCTTCGTCCGCCGTGTCGAACCGGGCCGATCCGTGATGCCCGATTGCGTACCAACCGCGCCCGTCTTCGGGGTCGCGACGATATTCGTCGAATCCGTAGCTGCCATCGGGGCGCATGAAAATATCAACGCACAGACATTCGCCCGCGAGATTGATCGATCGGATGACCTTGTTGATATGCGCCATGTCCTGATTTCCATCGCCGGTTCGCAACTGTCGGCCATCGCCGGTCGCAGCATTTTAGCCAGCGCGTGCGAGCGCGGTGAAAGCAGACAGCCAAATTTTCGGGATGGTTTTTATGGTACCGCCTCCCCGGCTTGAACGGGGGACCTCTGGATCCACAATCCAGCGCTCTAACCAACTGAGCTAAGGCGGCACGTGGGGGGTGACTTACCGAGGCCGGCCGGTGAATGCAAGAGGCAGAAAGTGGAAAATGTCGCCACCCTGCAAAGTCATGTTTCGCGGCAGGTGAGCGGAGACGAACTCCCCGCGCGCTGAAGGACTGCGAAGGCGATTGATTCCCGCCCTGGCCCGGTGTCTGCTGGTGTGGCGCGGTCCCTTTGGGCCCGGCGCTTTCCCTTGCAAAAAGGGGCGCGGGGCTGTAGCGATCCGTGATTATTTTCGGAGAACCGCCATGGGCATCGACACTGAACGCGACATCGAAGCGAACCTGCAAATCGGCCCGACCGATTCCGGCATGGTCCGCCTGTTCATTGAAGCTGGCAGCACGGAAATTCCAATGGATTTCGAACCTGAAGAGGCGCTCGAAATCGCTGAGGAACTGCGCGCTGCAGCGCAGGCTGCGGCCTCTGTCAGCAAGAAGAAACGCCGTTAAGGCATATCGGCACGGCGCCACGGCCCACAGAGCACATGCGCCGTGCCCTCTATCGCTGTATCAGATCCGCGGATCGCGAACCCCCTGAAGGCGCCGCGCGGCGTCGCGGGCAAACTTGCGCGTCATCGCCGCGCGCCGTGCCCCGGCCAGTTTCTGTTCGTCCGGCATCCGCACGATTTCCCCACCGTAGGCATCTGCAATGATCAGGCCGCTGGCCTCTGGCAAAAGGTCCAGCGGGAATTCGGCGTCGACTGCCCAGAAGAATCGGTCGCACCAGTCCAGGTAGCCCTGCCATTTGGCATCGGACATGAAATCGGCCCGGCTGGACTTGCACTCGACCACCCAAAGCGCGCCCTTGGGTCCGACAGCCATGACATCGACACGCTTGCCGCGTTCAGGCACGAACTCCTCAAGGCAGGCGAAATCGTGGGTGGCAAGCAGACGACAGACACCGCGTGCCAGAAGCTGGCCGGGCTGCGGTGCGGAGGGATCGGGGACAAAAGTTGTAACTGGCATGGGCCGAGTCTTGAACATTGCGTGAACAAACGCAAGTGCCGGTGGTGTTGTGCCACTTTGCCTCTATCTGTGTCTGAGCGCCGTCCGGCGCGCCCGAGCAGGAGAAGCCCTTGACCCCAGATGACACGCCGCCACCCGCCCCCCTGCTGCCTGATGGCACTCCGTTGCATTCCACGGCGCCCGCGCAGCGGCCTGTCACGGATCGTGGCGCACGAATGGCACGGGAACTGGAAGGACACCTGGCCTACCTCGAGACGTTCACAGGGGCGGCGCTTGGCGTTCTGTCGGTTGCGTCAGGCATCTACACCTACCTCGGGGTCAGCTCGCTTCTGGATGGCGACGGGCCGATGCTGGCCTTTGCGGCGATTGCCTATGCGGTGGCCGTGTCGACGGGGATTTTCGTGTTCTGGTCCTACATGATGCGGCTGTTCCCCGCGATGCGCACGGCGCGGTCGCGTGCGGGTCTGCTGGGGGCCATGGGCCTTGGGTCGCTGGCCATCATCGCGATGTCGTCCTGGTTGAATGCGGCGGCGCTGGCGGGGGGTGCGGCCGTCGAACAGCACCTGGCCGAAACCGTTCAGGACTATCAGGTCTCGCTTGAGCGGGCTCATGAAATTGCGCTGTCGGCGCAGGCACTTGAACGTGACGTGTCGCGCACTCAGCAAAGCTTTGCCGACCTGTCTGAGCAAGAAGCCTCAGGCGGTCTGTCTGGCTTTGCCGGGCGCGGTGCGGTGTTTCGCGTGTTGCGCCAGAAATCAGAGGAACTGGCCGCCCTGCAATCGCAGATCGAGGCACAAGGGCCCTTGGTCGAGGCGGCCTTTGCCGAGGGCAACGCGCTGTTGAGCCGTATGCGCGCCCTGACCGTCGAACCCGGCCCGGTCGAGGCCCGCTCCGTCGACTTTTCGGAGCAGGCGGTCGAACTGGCCGGCATCATTGCACAGATGCGGCAGTTGTCCGTCGCGCCGCTGGTCGCCCGCGCGGCGCAGGATCTGGCGGCCTCGGTTGTCCTGCCTGAACTGGACGGCGCGAACGAGACGACGCGCGGCGCGCAGGGGGCGACCATCACCTCGGTGCTGGGCGTGTTGCAACAGCGCGCCACCACCTTGGAGCAGGCAGCCTCCGAAGTGCTGGCCATGACCCCTGCCCCGGAGGTCACATATACACCGATATCGGCGGCAGATGCCGTCATCCGCTATGCCGGGAACTTTATTCCCAGCTGGGCCGGGGCGATCGCCATCGACCTGTTGCCGGCCGTACTGGTGCTGATCCTGGCTGTCACGCAGACGGCGATCCGGTCGGGGCGTGAGACCGCACCGATCGAGGATCGAATGACAATCGCTGAGTTGCGCGCGGCCCTGGTGGCGGCGCGCGATGTCGACACGGCCCTTGGTGAAGGGCGCGGGAAAACCCCATGACCGAGGACGCAGCGCAGCGCCCAGGCATCGGTTCAGGGACAGGCCGGGATCGGGACATGCGCACCGGCCGCACCGCTGGCGATGACCCCGAGGACCCCGTCCTGGCGGGCAGGAATCAAGCGGATGAGAGCCCTGGCGGGACGCGCCGCCAGCGCCGTCATCGGGCGCCCAAGGCCCCGGTTTCGCGTATCATGGCGGGCGTGCTGATCTTTCAGCTGGGCCTGTGTGCATTGCTGTTTGCCGGGGATCTGAGCGAGGGGCTGCGCCTGCCCGGCTGGGGCCCGAGGGCGCCCGAATTTCAGCTGCCAACCTCGCCCGGCGATCAGACGCGGCGCTATGATCCGCGCGACCTGCCAGCCACCCAACCCGCCGGGCCGGACAGCGCGCCGAGTGGGCCGATGCCGGACCGGTTGGTGCTGCGCCGCGAGGGTGCTGACTGGCGGCTGATCGGCACCATCGCACCGGGAGATGCGGACAGGATCATCCGCCAGATGGAGGCCGCGGCGGACCCCGAGACGCCGATAGAAGGGACACCCGAGGGCACGCCTGCGCCGGTGCCGACGCGCGTGTTGCTGAACTCTCCCGGCGGGTCGGTTGGGGATGCCCTGAGGCTGGGCCGACACCTGCGCCAAAGCGGGCTGGACACCGCCCTTCGGGCCAGCGACGTCTGCCTGTCGGCCTGCCCCTATCTGCTGGCGGCGGGCACCCGACGCATGGCCGAACCGGGCGCGAGAATTGGCGTGCATCAGCATTATTTCGGGGAAAACACGCTGCTTCCGGCCTTTACCGCAGTGTCGGATGTACAGCGCGGGCAAGGGTTGGTGATGCAATACCTGGATGACATGGGGGTGGACACGATGATCATGACCCACGCCCTGGTCACCCCGCCCGACGAGATCTACCTGCTGGAGCCTGAGGAGCTGGAGGACTACGGCCTGCTGACGGAACCGATGGCGCGTCTTTGATCGACAAATCAAGACCTTGCCCGCCATTTCCAACGCTTGAGCCACGCCTTTGACGATCACCGGCGAAACGAATTTGCAAAATTCGATACGGCGCCCCCTTGCCGGGTTGCCTGCAAACGCCTAACTGATGCTGAGGCGGGTGCTGCCCTTCTCGTGAACGGTTACATTCCGGTGGCCTTAAGCAAATCCGAGGGAGCTGGCTCTGTCCGGGCCCTGGTCCGGTTACCTGGCGCCCACCTGATCATCAGGTCCTCGGGAATGCACTAACCAAACGGTTGCGTTGCGGGCCCGCCACTTTCCCCCGACTCTATCGCACAAGCCGCCCGTGGCGGTGGCGCCCCCGGAGACGGCTGATGCGACGGCGGCTGCGCTGACGCCCGGCTGCGCGTGGGCAATGGTTTCATCTGCAATGGTTAACGCTGCGCGCAGGGTGTCGGTGCGACGTCGGTCGCAGCGCGCGGCGACTCGGCGCGATATGCCAGGGAAACAAGGCGAATGGCCGAAATCCGAACGTCGGTATCCGAACGGTATCTGTACGGTATCTGAACGGTGCAGGCCGCCCGCCCCGGGCCGGGTTAAGGCAGCGTGCGGTGTCAAGGCAGCGGAGGAGCACGACCCGTCGGCGCACAGCGCGGGCGGCACCCGGAGCCGAGGTCGCGCCCGCCGTGTGCCAGGCTGGATCAGGTACGGGAGTGGGCCACCGGGGAATATCCCCGCGCCGCGCTGCGTCTGGGCCCGCGACGGTCAGGCGCCGGGGCAAGCTGGCGCGCGGACTGGCCGAGACGACGACGGACCCTGCCGGGGCACGCGGTCTTTGGCAGGCTGGTCTGGGCAGATGCACGGAAGGCGGAACAGTGGGCGGTGCAGAGGGCATCGCGGCACAGAAGGCGGCACAGAGGGAGGCACGGAGGGAGGCACAGGGCGCGACTTGTGCGCGTCGGGCGGACCGTCGCGGCCTGTTGCGATTGGGCGGCGGCAACGGCCAACGACAGGGCCACCATCATGCGCCACATCGCTTTCCTTTCCGGTGCCGCGCGGCGCGGGTCGAGCGGCGAGGATGCGGGCGCGGGATCACGCGCCCAGATCGAGGTCGCGCGACGGGACCCCCATCGCTTCGGCAATCCGGCGCATGTCATCGACCGAGATCCGCCGCTTTGGCCCGCGCAGCAAAAGCCCCCAGTTGCCGGGATGATCCCGCGTCAGGTCCAGCCTGTCCAGAAGCGGGCGGATGGGCGCGGGGCGGGCCCCGGGCAGATAGGCCACGTCGACCCGGTAGGGATGGAACCCCATGGCCTGCGTGGCATGATATGGCGCGTCTGAGGTGACGCGGCCTATCGCGGTAAAGGCCTGAACCGGCGCGCCCGTTCCCATGCCCTGGCGCGGGGCATAATAGGCCAGCCAATCGCCCTTTCGCAGCGCCTTGACCGCGTCGTGCCTGCCGTGGCCCAGCTGGGCAAAGCCACCGTCGACACCGCCCTGTACATGGTCAGCCGAGGCGATGCCGATCCAGCAGGTCATGACTTTGGCCCATCCGGCGCCCGGCCCGCCTGTTCCGCGGTATGTGCGGTGATCGTATAGCCGAAGGGATCCTGAAAGGCGAAGTAGCGACCGAAGGGGCCATCCTTGGGGGCGAAGGCGATGGTAACGCCCCGGGTCTGGAGATGTGCGTGCAGCGCGTCGGCGTCGTCGCAGCCGAACCACAGGGCAATGCCGTGGCCGAGCGGGCGGGTCGCCCCGAGGTCAACGACGGGGGTGCGCACGGCAAAGGGGATCGGCCTTGTATCGAAAACCACCGCGCCCGGGGGCGCGAAGGGCGCCGGGGTCAATCCGACGATCTGCGTATAGAAGGCGCGGGCGGCGTCGAGGTCGGCCACCTGAATACCGATGAAGTCGGGGCCGATGAGGTGGGGTTGTGTGGAGTGGGGTTCGGTGGAGTGGGGCATGTCGATTGTGTTCCGTCGGCTATGACATTAATATCAGGGGACTGATATAATATAAGCCCACTGATATTGAAAGCTGAAAGATGCCACCACCCGAAAATGACGTGCCCTTCACCCCGCACGAGTCGCTGGGCTATGCCTTGAAGCGCGCCCAACAGGCGCTGCGCCTGCACATGGACAGGCGGCTGAAGGCGTTTGGCCTGACGGCGCCGCAGTACAACGTGCTGTGCAGCCTGGAGGCGGAACCGGGGGCGTCCAACGCCCAGCTGGCGCGGCGCGCCTTCGTGACGCCGCAAACCATGCAATCCATGTTGGTCAAGCTGGAGCGCGCCGCCCTGATCGAGCGGACCCCGGATAGCGACCATGGCCGCATTCAGCGCACGCAGCTGAGCCGGTCGGGACGTGAAACCCTTAGCAAGGCGCATCAGGCCGTTCAGGAAACAGAGCGTCTGGCGCAGGCGGCAGCCTCTCCCGACGCGATGAAGATGCTGTTGCGCGTTGCCGAGGCGCTGTCGTAGCGCAACCGCGAGGTGGGGGAGGCCAGAGGAAGGCCAGAAGAGGGAGGCGAGAGGCCCCGGTGGGACCGGGGGGCCGTTTGGGGGGGCGCTGGTGGGCTGTGTCAGGCCCGCATGTATTGCCACCCGTCGCGCTGGCGTTCGGCCAGATGCAGGACGGCGGCGGTGACAACTGTCAGGCCTTCGGGGGCGCTGCGGCCCGTTCTTGCAAGCGTATTGCCGCAGATCCGCAACAGCGCATCCGTCTCGGGGTCGGGGTGTTCCAGCGCCGCGGCCACGGCGGCGGCGTTCACCACGATCTCGCAGCGGGCGTCGGGCGCGGCCTTCAGCAGGTTGCGGGCGTTGTTGCGCGCACGTGCCAATGCGTCGGGTTCGGGCGCGTGAATGAGCAGGCTGATGGGGGTCACAGGGCGGCTCCGATGCGTTTTCCGATGGCGTCCAGTGCCGGGTCCGCGCGGTCGCGCGGGCGGGCAAGGGCGATATGTTCGTCCAGGACGATGCCCGCCGGGCTGCCGGCCAGCACGATGACACGATCCGCCAGAAAGGCGGCCTCGGCAATATCGTGGGTGACGAAAAGCACCGCCTTGCCGCTGGCCTGCCAGAGGCGCAGCACCTCGTCCTGGAGGCTTTCGCGGGTCAGGGCATCGACGGCCGAAAAGGGTTCGTCCATCAGCAACAGGTCAGGTTGCACCGCGAGTGCGCGCGCAATGCCGCCCCGCTGGATCTGCCCGCCCGAGAGCTGGTGCGGATAGCGGTCCGCCAGATGGCTGAGGCCGGTCAGTTCCAGCACGTCGTCGACGCGCGCGCGCCGGGTGGCGGCGGACACCTTGAGCCCCTCGAGCCCGTAGCCGATATTGGCGCGCAGATCGCGCCAGGGCATCAGGCGGCCATCCTGAAAGACGATGGCACGACGGCGGCGGTCCGGTGCTTCGGAGGTGGTGACCGTCACCGTGCCCGTGTCGGGGGCGACCAGGCCTGCGACGACCCGCAGCAGCGTCGACTTGCCCACGCCGGAGCTGCCGACGATCGCGACGAATTCGCCCGGCTCGACCACCAGGTCGAAGCCTTGCAGCACCGGGTGCGGCGCGCCGGGAAAGCTGAGGCCGATGCCCTGTGCGTTCAGGATGGGCGCCATTTCAGGATCCTTCCTTCGACCAGGCCGAAGACCCAGTCGCTGAGACTGTAGACCAGCGAAATCGCCAGCATGTAGACCACCACCGCGTCATAGGCCCCGACCCCGGCAGCAGCGTTCATTTCCTGGCCCATGCCCGGCACGCCCAGCAGTTCCGCCGCGATCAGGGTCATCCACGCCTGTCCGACGCCCGTGCGCAGACCGGAAAAGATGCCGGGTGCCGCGCCGGGCAGGGTCACCGTCCAGTGGCGGCGCAGGAAGCTGCCGTGACCGAAGGCGCGGGCCAGTTCGCCCAGGCGCGGGTCGAGGTTGCGCACGGCAGAGGCGGTGGCGAAGTAGTTGACCCAGAACACCCCGATGGAGATCACGAAGGCCGCCCCGGCGTGGCTGACCTTGAACCAGGCGATGGCAAAGATGACCCAGGCCAGCGGCGGGATCGGGCGCAGGATGCGGGCCACCCAGCCGTGCAGGTCGTCGAACGTGCGGCTGGTTGCGGACAGGAACCCGACCAGGACGCCCGCCAGGCTGCCCAGCCCCAGGCCCCAGACATAATGGATCATGCTGGACCCGATGGCGGGCAGCAGCCGGTCGGTGCGCCATTCGTCAAGAAAGGCGGCGGGCAAACGGAAGGGATCGGGCACCGTGCCCGGGCGCATCCAGCCGAAGGCCTGGGCGGATTTCCACAGCCCGATGAACAGCACCAGCCCTGCCAGCCCCATCAGGGCGCGGCGCCACCGCCGATCAGACGACGGCCGGCCGGAAGGCTGCGGCGCGGAGGACGGCTGCCGGTCGGAAGAAGGCCGCCCGGCAGCGGACTGCCCGTCAGGGGACAGCAGGGCCAATGTCAGTTCCCCGCGATGCTGTCATAGACCGAGAGGTCGAAGAGCGCGTCGAGGTCGACGGGCTGCTTGAGGGTGCCCTGCTCGGCCTGGAAATCGTGCATGACGCGGGTGCCGTCGACGATCCGGTTGGGATCGGCCACGAAGGATGCGCCGGTGCGTTCGATCGCCGCCTGGATGATCGCGGGATCCATGCGGCCACCGCCGACGTACTTGGCAACCAGCGGCGTCGCCGCCTCGGCGTCATTCACCAGCATCTCGGTCGCGCGGACATGTGCGGCCACCAGCGCCGCGATCTGATCGCCATGATCGGCCAGCACGCCTTCGCGCACCGCCAGCACCGCCCCGGGCTGGTTCGCAAACAGCTGCGAGCCTGCGGCGACGACACGGGCGTCGGGATCCTGCGCCAGAACGGAACTGACGACGGGTTCCAGGATCGCCGCGCCATCAACGGCACCGGTCAAAAGCGCCTGCTGCACCTGGGCGGCGCCCTGAGCAATGATTTCGACCTGGGACGGGTCGATCTGAAGCCCCTTGGTCAGCCAGTATTGCAGCACGGTTTCCGGCACCGATCCGCGCGGGAAGGTCGAGATCACGGGTTTGCGGCCATGGTCGGCGGCAAAGCGTTCAAAGGCCGTCGCGGTGTCGCCTTCGTCGAAATAGGGGGCCAGGTCACCGAGGGCGACAACCGAGATCTGCTCGATCACGTTGGAGGCGACGACCTTGATGTCGGCACCACGGGCGCGCGCCACCATGGCGGGGCCGATGCCGAAATAGGCCACGTCGAGCTGACCGGCCAGAAGGGCCTGCACCATGGCGGGGCCTTCCTGGAATTGCACGAGGTCGGCGTCGATCCCGGCCTCTTGCATCCAGCCTTCTTCAAGCGTGACGAAGAGCTGGGCATCGGGAAGGATCGGCATATAGCCGATTTCCAGTGTGACAGTGTCCTGCGCAAGGACGGGCTGACTGCCGAACGCGAGGGCGGCAGAGAGGACAGCAGAGAGGGTGAGACGACGCAAAAGGGCCATTTGGAAACTCCTTATTTGCCATGGATCTGGCACGTCGTTCCGCGAAAGAAAAGTGAGCCCTGCAAGATAGGAACAGCGATCAGGCCCGATGCGCGTTGGGTGGAAGGATGTTCCCGCAGCGCGGGGTTTCGGAAAACGCCGGACCGAGGCACCCCGCCCGACATTATCGCCCCTGCGGGAGGGGGTTTCGTCACCGGATCGGGCGGCCTGAAGCAGGGCCGGGGATAGGGCAACGGAGGATTTCGGGCGCCGCTGTCGTTTGACAGGTCGGGCTTTTACCGGGCGACGGTGGGCGCATGGTGGGCGCACGGTGGGCGCATGGTGGGCGCACGGTGGACCTGCGCCGCTTTACCGGGCCGGTCATGCGCCGGAATCAGGAAAGGCCCCGCGATCCGCGAGGCCCCTGGCGGTTTACCGGCGTCGGGTTCAGAACGCTTCGGGCTTGGCCTCGCGCGCCATGTGGTCGAGGACGGCGTTGACGAACTTCGGCTCTTTGGTTTCGGGGAAGAACGCCTTGGTCACGTCGACATATTCGACGATGACGACCTTGGGCGGTGCGACGCCTTCGATCATCTCGGCACCCGCGGCGCGGAACAGGGCGCGCAGGGTCGGATCGATGCGGGCGATGGGCCATTTGGCGACCAGCGCACGGTCGGTCATCTGGTCGATCTTGGCCTGCCAGTTCACCGCATCGCGCATGGTCTTGCGGAACAGGTCAAAGTCGCCCTCGGCCATCTCGTCGCCCTCGTAGGTGGCGCCAAAGCGGTGCTCCTCGAATTCGTGGATCACCTTGTCGACGGTCTGGCCCGCGGCCTCCATCTGGAACAGGGCCTGCACGGCATAGAGACGCGAAGCAGAGCGCATCTTGCGCTTCTGGTTGCCGGAGGGTGCAGCGGGCTGCGGGATCTGAGTGTCGTCGGTCATCGGTGGGCCTATCGGGTCAGGTGCCTCAGACGGAGGTTTCTCCACCGGCGAGACGATATTCCTCGGTCGCGGGCCGGAATCCGACGCCGCTTTTCGGAGCGCCCCATTTGCGCGAAAGCGCGAGGAGATGCAAGGCCGCAGCAGCCGCGCCGCCGCCCTTGTTCTGATCGTCGGTCCTGGCACGCACCAGGGCCTGGTCGCGGTTTTCGACCGTCAGGATGCCGTTGCCGATGCAAAGCCCCTGAAGGCCCAGCAGCGTGAGCCCGCGCGAGCTGTCGTTGCAGACCGTGTCGTAATGCGTCGTCTCGCCCCGGATGACGCAGCCGAGGGCGACATAGGCATCGTAGTTCGACATCCGGCCCGCCATGGCGATGGCTGTCGGCACCTCGAGCGCGCCGGGCACTTCGATCAGCTCATGTGTGGCGCCCCAGGCGGTGATTTCAGCCTGCGCCCCCGCGATCATCTGGTCGGCGATGTCGCGGTAGTAGGGGGCGACGACGATCAGCACCCTGGTGGGTTTGTCGACGCTGCCACGGGGCATGGAGTAGTGCTGTTCAGCTGCGGCCATGGCTCAGCCTCCGATCTTCTGGGTGCCGGTGATTTCAAGGCCGTAAGCCTCGAGCCCGACGACATTGGGTTGCGGCGAGTTGGTCAGCAGGATCAGCTTGGACAGTCCGAGCGAGGTAAGGATCTGCGCGCCCAGCCCGTATTGGCGCAAGGTGTGGGGCGAAACGCCGCCGCCCGCCGTCGCCAGCTTCATGTGCAGGTCGCGCAGCAGCACGACGACGCCGCGCCCTGCCCCGGCCACCATCTGCATGGCGTCGCGGAATTCGTCGGCGCGGCCCGCGGGGCCGGAGCCGACGACATCCTGAAGCGGGTCGAGGGCGTGCATCCGCACCATCACGGGTTCGTCGCCCGAGATGTCGCCCTTGATCAGCACGATATGTTCGGCGCCTTGCGTTTCATCGACATAGATCTTCAGCGTCCAGGTGCCGCCGAATTCGGATTCGATCTGCTGTTCGCTTTCGACACGGACCAGGTTGTCGTGGCGGCGGCGATAGGCGATCAGGTCGGAGATCGTGCCGATCTTGAGGCCGAAGCGTTGCGCGAAGGCGATCAGTTCGGGCAGGCGCGACATGGTGCCGTCTTCGTTCATGATCTCGCAGATCACACCGGCGGGGTTCAGCCCGGCCAGGCGCGACACGTCGACCGCGGCTTCGGTATGGCCGGCGCGTACCAGCACGCCGCCTTCGCGGGCGCGCAGGGGAAAGACGTGCCCCGGTGTCGCGATGTCCTGCTGGCCCTTGCCGGAGTCGATGGCGACGGCCACGGTGCGGGCGCGGTCATGGGCGGAAATCCCGGTCGAGACGCCCTCTCGGGCCTCGATCGACACGGTAAAGTTCGTCTCGTGACGCGAGGAGTTCTGCGAGGCCATCAGCGGCAGGCCGAGCTGGTCGACGCGCTGGCCGGTCAAGGACAGGCAGATCAGCCCGCGACCGTGGGTCGCCATGAAGTTGATCGCCTCGGGCGTGGCCATCTGGGCGGGGATGACCAGATCGCCTTCGTTTTCGCGATCCTCGTGATCGACGAGGATGAACATCCGACCGTTGCGGGCATCCTCGATGATCTCCTCGATGGAACTGATCGCATCGGACCAGCTTTCTTCGACGGGACCGGCATTTTCGTAGCTGGCGCTTTCGGACATCTGTGGCTTCCTTCTTGACGCCATTCGCAGATAACGCAGGTCAACGGCGAACGCCAGCCTGTCGGACGGTGCGGATATGGACAATTGCTGTGCGGCGCTGTGACCGCGGTGTGCGGCGATGCGGCCCTGGCCCGGGAAGGCGAAGGCGCACGGGCGGGCGGGCGGGCACCGGAACGGCAAAGGGCAGGAACGGGAAAGGGGGCGCGCGGCCTAGCCGAACAGGCTGTCCGCGCGCAGGACGCCACCGAGACGCCCCGCCATCACCCATTCGTCCTCTCGCGGGAGGGCGGTTACCGCCACGATCGACGCCGCCGGCATCTTGCCCTGCGCCAGCGCCAGCGCCTGGCGCATTGCGGCGTTGCCCCCATAGGGCGCGGGCGCGGCAAACACCGCATCGAGGGCCGGCACCCGTTCGGCCAGTTGATCGGGCGTCAGCGGCGGCACGGCAAGGCCGATGCGGCGCACGCCCTGAAGCGCGGCGAGGCGGGCCGTGACCTTTGCCGGGGGCGGGCCGCCATTGGCAAAGACCCCGAGCGCGTTGGACGAAAACAGATAGGCCCCGATATCGCGCCCCGCCGTCATGTGGATCGAGGCATAGACCGCGTAGGACAGGCCCAGTTCGCGGGCCCGTTTCACGCGGCGCCGCACCACCTCGGGCGACCGCTCGGTTTCGGTGCGATCATCCAGCGCCTGTTTCCAGGCAAGGATGCGCGCACGGCGACCGGCCTGCGAGACGGGGCCCTGATTGTGCCCCGCACCGGGCAGCCAGTCATCATCGTCAGTGATCAAGGTCGGGCCGAGGCCTCTTGCAGGCGGGCAACGTAGCGCGCCATGGTGTCGACCTCGAGGTTGATCAGATCCCCGACGGCCGCGTCGCCCCAGGTGGTGACCGCCTTGGTGTGCGGGATCATGTTCACGCCGAAGGTATCGCCCTGAACCTCGTTCACCGTCAGCGAGGTGCCGTTCAGGGCAACCGACCCTTTCGGCGCGATGAATCGGGCCAGCTCACCGGGGGCGCGGAACAGCACGCGGGTGCTGTCGCCCTCCTCGCTCAGCGACAGCAGCTCGGCCACGCCATCGACATGGCCCGAGACGATGTGGCCGCCGAGTTCGTCCCCGACCTTGAGCGGGCGTTCCAGATTGACGCGCCCCCCCGTGGCCCAGCCCGACAGGTTGGATTTCGACAGGGTTTCCGCGCTGATATCGACGTCGAACCAGTCGTCGCCCATGTCCACCACGGTCAGGCAGACGCCATTGCAGGCGATGGACGCCCCCAGGTCGACGCCGCCCATGTCATAGCTGCATGCAATCCGCGCCTTGAGGTCGCCGCGTTTTTCCAGCGCGCGAATTGTGCCGATATCGGTGACGATTCCTGTGAACATGAGCAGCCTCGTTTGAACTCTGCCCTTTGGCCTAGCGCCAAGACCAAGGCCCCGCAAGCAGGCTTTACCTTATCGCAGGATACGATAGGTCATATTTCAGCCAGTCGCATGATTTCGCACGCCCCGCGCCGCGCCCAAACACGCGTAGCCACGCGGGGATCAACAGACACAAGGGCACCAACAGACACACCGGGATCAACAACCAAACGGGGATCAACAGCCAAACGGGCACCCAAACGAAGAGCCACACGAATAGCCAAAAGGACAGACGCATGAGCGATACCCCCGCGGAACACCGGGTTTTCCTGTTCCTGCAGGGGCCGCATGGCCCTTTCTTTCACCAGCTTGCCCGGATGTTGCGGCTGGCGGGTGCCGACGTGTGGCGTGTCGGTTTCAATGCCGGTGACAGCGCGTTCTGGCCGCATCGCGCCAGCTATATCCCCTATCGTGACCAGGTAAGCGGCTGGTCGGCGGCCTGCGACACGATCCTGACGGACAAGGCGATCACCGATATCGTGCTGTACGGCGACACCCGCCGCGTGCATTCCGAGGCGATCACGCGGGCACGGGCCCGCAGCCTGCGCGTGCATGTGTTCGAGGAGGGCTACATGCGGCCCTACTGGGTGACCTACGAACGCGGCGGGTCGAACGGCAATTCGCGGCTGATGGAGATGTCGGTCGACACCATGCGACAGATGCTGGCACTGTCGGACATAGATGCCCCCCTGCCCCCGGCGCGGTGGGGCAACCTGCGCGAGCATGTCTTTTACGGCGCGCTGTACCATTGGTTCGTGATGTTCTGGAACCGCCCCTACCGGCATTTCGCGCCGCACCGCGACCTGCCCGTGACGGCGGAATTCATGTTGTACCTGCGGCGTCTGGTCAAGATGCCGTTCAGCGCGTTGGAACGGAGCATCGCGTCGTTCAGGATCCGGCGCGGCGGTTTTCCCTATCACCTGGCGCTGTTGCAGCTGGAACATGACAGCTCGTTCCGGGCGCATTCGCCCTTTGCCACGATGACCGAGTTCATCGAGGTGGTGATGCGCGGGTTCGCGGACGGGGCGCCGCGCCATCACCACCTGGTCATCAAGGCGCACCCGCTGGAGGATGGCCGCGTCGCCCTGCGCCAGGACATCCGCCGCATGGCGCGGGCCCTGGGCCTGAAGGGGCGCGTGCATTACCTGCGTGGCGGCAAGCTGGCGCAGCTGCTGGCCGATACGCGCAGCGCCGTGACGGTGAATTCGACCAGTGGCCAGCAGGTGCTGTACCGGGGCATTCCGCTGAAGACGTTCGGGGCGGCCGTCTATGCCAAGCCCGAGTTCGTGTCGACCCAGCCGCTGGACGCCTTTTTTGCCGGGGCGGTGCGGCCGGATCGCCGCGCCTACCAGGATTTCCGCCGTTTCATGCTGGAAACCAGCCAGATCGCCGGTGGGTTCTACGCCGGGCGTGCCCGACGGCAACTGCTGCGCCAGGTGGTCGACATGATGCTGGCGGAGGATGATCCCTACGATGCCCTGAAATCGGGAACCGCGGCGCCGCGGCAACAGTTGCGAATCGTCCATCGGGACGAGGCATAGCGAATGCTGGCTTTTAAACCTCTGCTTGTGTAGCGTTTTCTCAAAACACGTCCGTCCGACCTGGACCGAGGAGACTGAGCAGTGACACACAGAGCGCCCCGCTGGATTCGGTACGCCGCGATGGCGGGTGTGATGACGGCGATCTCGGCCTGTGCGATCCTGCCGCGTGTCGGTCCCAGCAAGCGCGAGATCTATGCCGGATCCGTCGAACGCAGCGGCAACGCCCACGTCGTGGCCATCAACGACCGGGTCATCCGTGCCACGGCGGTGACGCCAGCCCTCGGCTTTTCCGCCGGGTTTCGCGATGCCGCGATGCTGGGGTCGGACACCATCCGCGCCGGAGACACGCTGAGCCTGACCATCTGGGAAAACGTCGATGACGGGCTGTTGTCGAACCAGGGCATCAACTTTACCCAGCTGGACGCGGTGCAGGTGGATGGCGACGGCTTCATCTTCGTGCCCTATGCCGGGCGCGTGCTGGCCGCCGGCAACACACCCGAGGCGATCCGGCGGATCATCACCGAAAAGCTGGCCGACCAGACGCCCGACCCGCAGGTCGAGGTCCGCCGCGAGGCCGGTGACGGTGCCAGCGTGACCCTGATCGGGTCTGTCGCGGGCCAGGGGGTGTATTCGATCACGCGACCGACGCGGACGCTGTCGGCGATGATCGCGGCGGCGGGGGGGATCGGAATTGCCCCCGAGGTGGCGCAGGTCACGGTGATCCGGGGCAACATGCGTTCAAAAATCTGGTTCCAGGACATCTTTGACGACCCGCGCCACGACATTGCCCTGCGCAACGGCGACCGGATCCTGATCGAGGAAGACAGCCGTGCCTTTACCGTGATGGGGGCGACGGGCACGCAATCGGTGATCAAGTTCGAGACGCCGACGCTGTCGGGGATCGAGGCGATCGCGCAGGCGGGCGGCCTGCGATCAAACGCCGCCGACCCCACGGGCGTATTCGTTTTTCGCAGCGAACCCGAGGGGATAGCGGAGCAAGTGCTGGGGCGTCCGGGGCTGACGGGGCCGCAGCGCATGGTCTACGTGATGGACCTGACACAACCGAACGGCATGTTCATGGCACGGGATTTCCAGATCCGCGACGGCGACCTTCTGTATGTCACCGAGGCGCCGTTCACCCAATGGGACAAGACGATTGCTGCCCTTACAGGGTCGCTGGGCACGGTCAACAGACTGTCCGCCCTGGGCCAGTAGGCGATGACGCGGCGCGGCGCCGCGCCGCCCGGACCGCCCGGGCAGGAGAGCGAGGAGCGGCACCGCGTCCCGTCGGTATCTTGTCGGTATTACGTCGGCCCAGTGGGGGTCTGGATGCAACCGAGGGTGCGGCGCATCCTGCGGCTGGCGGGCTATCGCCTGCGCATCGGTCCGGCCCGCCCCGGCGATCTGGTCGCCGTCTGGGGACACGCCGAAGCCGCCCGGCGCGGCGCGGCCCTGGCGAAACGGCGCGGCGCGGCGCTCCTGCGGATCGAGGATGCCTTTCTGCGATCCCTGGAGCCGGGGCGGGCCGGGGCGCCGCCGATGGCCCTGACCGTCGACCACCGGGGATGCCATTTCGATGCGACACTGCCATCTGATCTGGAACACCTGCTGAAGAGCGAACCGCTGAACGATCCGGCCCTGCTGGCGCGCGCCGAAGGTGTCATGGCCCGGCTGCGAGAGGCGCACCTGACGAAATACGCCGCCGTCGACCCCGACCTTGCCCTGCCGACGCCGGGATTTGTGCTGGTGATCGACCAGGTGCGCGGCGATGCCTCGGTCCGGTTGGGGCGTGCGGATGCGGCGACATTCGCACAGATGCTGGCCCGTGCGCAGGCGGAAAACCCCGGCGTGCCGGTGGTGATCAAGACCCACCCCGAAACCCGTGCCGGTTTTCGCGCCGGGTATTTCGGCGCCTCGGATGCGACCGACCGGGTCACGCTGCTGGACAGTGCGATCAGCCCGTGGCGCCTGCTGGAGGCCGCAAGCGCGGTTTATACCGTCAGTTCCCAATTGGGGTTCGAGGCGATCCTGGCCGGGCACCGGCCGCGCGTCTTCGGCATTCCCTTCTATGCTGGCTGGGGTCTGAGCGAGGACCGCCACCCCGACATGCCCGGACCCGACCGGAGGGGGCGGAGACTGACGCCGGCGCAGCTGGTCGCCGGGGCGATGCTGCTGTACCCGCTGTGGTACGATCCCTGCCGCGACCGCCTGTGCGCCGCCGAGGACACGATCGAGGCGCTGGCGGCACAGGCCCGCAGCTGGCGCGAGGATCGGCAGGGCTGGCGCGGACTGAACATCCGGCTGTGGAAACGCCAGGCGTTCCAGCGGTTTTTCGGCACGGTCGTGCCCATGCGGTTCACCCCTGCCCCGGATCGGCGCCGGGTGATGAGCTGGGCCGCGCGCACACCACAGGCCGACACCGTGGTACGGGTCGAGGACGGGTTCCTGCGATCCCGCGGGCTGGGCGCGGCGCTGGTACCGCCGCTGTCGCTGGTTCTCGACGATCTGGGGATCTATTATGACCCCGCCCGCGAGAGCCGGCTGGAGCGGTTGATTGCCACGCGCAGCACCTTGCGCGCCGATCAGCGAGCCCGCGCCGAGGCCCTGATCGCGCGGCTGCGGGCGGCGGGTCTGAGCAAGTACAACACGGGCCAGGTGCCTGACCTGTCGCACTTGCGCGCCGGCCGACGCCTGCTGGTGCCGGGACAGGTAGAGGACGATGCCTCGGTCCGGCTGGGCGCGGGCGCCGTGCGCACCAACCTGGCGCTGTTGCAGGCGGCGCGGGCGGCCCATCCCGACGCGGTGATCCTGTACAAGCCGCACCCGGATGTCGAGGCCGGGCTGCGGCCCGGCGCGATCGATGCCGGGGGCCTGGCGGATGCGGTGTTGCGCGATGTCGATCCGGGGGCGGTGCTGGGCCAGGTCGATGCGGTCTGCACGATGACATCGCTGATCGGGTTCGAGGCCCTGCTGCGCGGCCTGCCCGTGCAGGTGCTGGGCCAGCCGTTCTATGCCGGATGGGGCCTGACGGACGACCTGGGGCCGCAGGTGGATCGGCGGCGGGCGCGGCCCGACCTGGCCGGTCTGGTCCACGCGACCCTGATCGACTATCCGCGCTACCGCGATCCGGTCAGCGAGCTGCCCTGCCCGGTCGAAGTGGTGGTGGATCGGCTGGCCGAGGGGCGCGCCCTGCCGCGCGGACCGGCGCTGCGCCTGCTGGCACGGGCACAGGGGCTGGCCGCATCCCATGCCCGGATATGGCGGTAGCGGAAAGCGGGTTTCTGGCGGGCTGGGTATTTGGGGGCTGGGTATTTGGGGGCCGGGTATCTGGGGGGCCGGGTATCCGGGGGGCGTCAGCTGGTGGGGCGACGCCAGCGGGTCATGACATCGGGGCCGAGACGGCGCAGATCGCTGAGGCTGAGACGCGGCGCTTCGGCCAGGCGGTCGATGCCCATGGCGCCAAGCGCAGGCCGGCCTTCGGCACCGAACAGCAGGCCGCCGTTCATCACCACCAGTTCATCCACCATATCGGCCGCCAGCAGGGTTGCCGCCAGCGCGCCACCGCCTTCGCAGAACACCCGCGTCAGCCCGGCCGAGCCGAGCGCGCGCAGGACCGACACGATATCGAGCTGCCGCCCCTGAAGATCGCATGACAGCAGTTTCGCCCCCAGCCCCTGCCATGCGTCGATCAACTGCGGATCGGCATCGCGGCCATGGCAGATCCAGACCGGCACGTCGCGCGCGGTCCGCGCCAGCGTGCCCAGCAGTGGCAGGTCGATCCGGCGCGACACGACAACACGCACCGGCTGGCGCGTGACCCCGAGGTCACGCACGGTCAGGGACGGATCGTCGATGCGCGCCGTGCCCGCCCCCACCATGACCGCGTCGTGACGATGGCGCATGGCGTGCACGGTGCGGCGCGCCTCGGTGCCGGTGATCCACTGGCTGTCACCGCTGGCGGTGGCGATGCGGCCATCCAGCGTCAGCGCGAGTTTCAGCGTCAGGAAGGGCCGCCCCTGTTCGCGCGCCAGAAAGAACCCCTCGTGATCGCGGGCGGCCTGCTCGGCCAGCAGGCCGGTGGTGACGGCGATACCGGCAGCGCGCAACATGGCAAAGCCCCTGCCGTCGACGCGCGGGTCGAGATCGGCAATGGGGGCGACGACGCGGGCAATGCCCGCCGCGATCAGGGCCTCGGCGCAGGGCGGTGTCTTGCCATGGTGGGCGCAGGGTTCAAGGCTGACATAGGCAGTGGCACCGCGCGCGGCCTCGCCCGCCTGTGCAAGGGCCTGGGGTTCGGCGTGCGGGCGCCCCCCCGGCTGGGTCCAGCCCCGACCGACGATGCGCCCATCACGCACGATGACACACCCGACCGCCGGGTTCGGCCATGTGCCACCCTGGCCGCGCCGCCCCAACGACAGGGCCAGCGACAGGTAGCGGAGGTCGTCGGCGGCGGTGCTCACTCGTCTTTCGGCGGGGTCGGGCGCAGCTCGCTGACAAACTTGTCGAAATCGTCGGCGGCCTGGAAGTTCTTGTAGACACTGGCGAAACGCACGTAGGCCACGGTGTCGATCCGGGCCAGCGCCTCCATCACGATCTCGCCGATCACCTTCGAGGGGATGTCGGTTTCGCCCATGCTTTCCAGCCGGCGCACGATGCCGGAAATCATCTGGTCGATGCGTTCCTGTTCGACGGGGCGTTTCTGCATCGAAATGCGGATCGAGCGTTCCAGCTTGATACGATCGAAATCCTCGCGGCGTCCGTTCGACTTGATGACGACGAGGTCGCGCAGCTGCACCCGTTCGTAGGTCGTGAAGCGGCCCCCGCAGGCGGGGCAGAACCGGCGCCGGCGGATCGAGACGTGATCCTCGGCGGGCCGGGAATCCTTCACCTGTGTGTCGATATTGCCGCAAAATGGACAGCGCATTCGCTGACCCCCCTATCCGTTCGACCCCGAGGTGCGCAAATCGCTATGGGGTCTTTCCGTTTTATCCACAGCGACTATAGGGGGTCCACAGCAGATTGGGTAGCATGGAAATGTGCGGTCCATATATGCTGCGAATTTGCCACGCTGACATTTGAAACACAGATAAACATGCAATCAAGAGCGCTGCATGAATAATCGCCCCCAACCGGCAAATGCCCAAATAGACAGCCTTGGGTCGCCCCGCCAGCCACCTCATCCGGCAAGAAACCGCGCATCGGTGACGTTCGTGCTTTAGTCCCGCGCGCAGGCGTCTTATGGCGAAAACGCGGCAATCTCAGATTTGCATGGAGCATTCGCCGTTCGCCCCGAAAATCGGGGCATGATTTCCGGCTGTGAACATGGGCCGCGCGACGGGGGCCCGCCGGCCCCGCAACCCTTGATGGACAAGGGCGTTGATCATAATATGTATCCCTAAGGCAGATTAAGTACGGGCATTAAGAGAGTTGAATGTTTTCTAAATCAGGTGTGTCGACGATCGACAGGCCGTCACCCGCAGCCCCCACCGGATCCGATGGATCGACCGGCGCCATCGGCAGCCCGGCGTCGGAGATGGACAGCAGCGCGGAGAGCGACGGGGACACAGAGCAGAATTGGGACGCGGAGCAGACGAGAGCGAGCTCTCGCGGATCGCGCGCGGCGTCACCCGGCCCCGCATCCTCATCTTCGGCGTCGCGGAGAGCACCCAGGTCGCGCCGCCCGGCGCGCGACGGAGCTGTGACCGAGAGCTGCCTTGATCTGCTGCGCCGCGAAACCCGCGGCGCCCACGAGGCTACCGAAGCCCTGTTCGCCCCCTTCATGACGCAGCCAGCCGCGCATCTGGACATGTTCCTGGCAACGCATCTGCTGGCCTTCGAGGCAATGCGGGACGCCCGGATCGGTGCCGAGCTGAGCGAAGAGGCCCAGTGCCTGCCCGACATGATCGCCAGATTGCGCAAAGACTGCGATCTGCGGATGCTGCACCTGCCCGAAGCCCCCGTCCTGCCCCCCTTGCCGAGCGCGGCAGTCGCCTATCTGGTGATCGGGTCGCGGCTGGGCACCGAGGTGATCCGGCGCAAATTGGTGGCGGGCGGTTCCGATCAGCCCTTGCCATGCTATTTCGCCCCGCAGGACACCGGACCGGCCTGGCAGGCCCTGCGGGCACGCCTGACCGCCCTGCCCGCCGCCAGCGCTGAGGCCATCGACATCTGCGCGGCGGCCCGAACCGGATTTGACGCCTTCGTACGGGCCGACGCGCTGCTGCGCGCGCACCCGCAAGCACGACCACTGGCGACACAACCGGCGGCGCCACAGTTGCGCCCGACGTCGCGCATCGACGCACCGGGCGATCGCCACACCCACGATACCAAACCAGCGACGCAGGAGTCCTGACCTTTGACCAACGCCCAAACGCCTGCCGTGGCTGCGCATTATTCCGAACCCGATCTGACCAATTGCGCCCGCGAACCGATCCATATCCTGGGGCGGGTGCAATCCTATGGCGCCCTGCTGAGCCTGTCGTCCGACTGGTGTGTCCAGCATGCGTCGGAAAACCTGGAAGACATCCTGGGGATCAGGGCAGAGGCCGCGCTTGGCCAGCCGCTGGCCCAGTTGCTGCCCGAAGAAAGCTTTGCCCGCATCCGCGAGGCCCTGCGTTCCGTCGGGGCGCTGCACCCGGTGTTGCGGCTGTTCGGCGTTCCGATCCAGGGCGCGGCGACGCCGAATTTCGACCTGTCGATCCATCAGTCCGGGTCGCGCCTGATCATCGAATTCGAACCGCACGGCACGCAGCGCAGCGGCGATCCCATGTCGCAGGTCTATCCCTATATCAACCGGATCCGGCGGACCCGCGACCTGCGGTCATTCACCCGCGAGGCCGCGCGGTCGCTGCGGGCGCTGTGCGGCTTTGACAGCGTGATGGTCTATGAGTTTTCCGAGGATGCGTCGGGGCATGTCATCGCCGAGGATACGGCGGACGGTCAGCGCCGTTACCTGGATCAGCATTTTCCGGCGTCGGACATTCCTGTGCAGGCGCGCGTTCTGTACAAGCGATCGCTGCTGCGCCTGATTGCCGATGTGAACGACCCCGGCGCGCGCATCCTGGCGGCCGATCCGGCAGACACGCAGCCGGTCGACCTGTCGCTGGCGGCAACGCGCGCCGTGTCCCCGATCCACATCGAATACTTGCAGAACATGGGCATTCAGGCGTCGATGTCGGTGTCGATCATGAAGGATGGCGAACTGTGGGGCCTGTTCGCCTGCCACCACGACCAGCCACGCTATATCGACTACGAACTGCGCACCTATGTCGAATTGTTCGCGCATCTGTTTTCCTATGAGCTGGGCCACCTGGACCAGGCGCAAAAGCGGCTGGCCGCCGAACGCTCTGCCCAGTTGCAGACCCGGCTGATGGCCAGCATGGCAAATGGGCAGGACCTGCCCGGCAGCTTGATGTCCGTGTCCGAGGATATTCGCAGCGTCATTCCCCACGACGGGCTGGTGCTGATCACCGAGGGACAGTTTTCCGCCACGGGGATCACGCCGACACGCGAGGAATTCGCCGGCATTTCACGCTTGCTGAACATGAAGGGGGAATCCCAGGTTTTCGCCACCAACGCCCTGTCCGAGGTGCTGCCCGAGGCGGCCGATTTCGCGCAGCGCTGTTCGGGAATCCTGGCGATTCCGATTTCGCGGATGCCGCGCGATTACATCGTGTTGTGCCGCCGGGAGATGACCGAGACCGTGAAATGGGCCGGCAATCCGAACAAGCCGGTGACGGTCGGTCCGAACGGTATTCGCCTGACGCCGCGCAAGAGCTTCGAGATCTGGCAGCAGACGGTGGACAAGACCTCGCGCCCCTGGTCGGCAGGTGCCACCCATGCGGCAGAATTGCTGCGGGTGGTGTTGCTGGAGATTTTCCTGAAGATCACCGAGCAGACCGCCGCGGAACGCAAACGGTCGCAGGAGCAGCAGGAACTGCTGATTTCCGAGCTGAACCACCGTGTGCGCAATATTCTGAACCTGATGCGCGGGCTGGTCGCCCAGTCGCGCGGGGCCGAAGATACGCTGGAGAGTTTCGCCACCAGCCTGGATGGGCGCATCCAGGCCTTTGCCCGTGCCCATGATCAGCTGACCAAGGACGATTGGACGCCATCCTCGTTCATGGAAATGCTGCGGCTGGAATTCGCGGCGTTTGCCGATGACCGGTCGGGCCGGGTCGATCTGCAAGGGGCCGACGTCCTGATCACGCCCGCGGCCTATTCCAACCTGGCGCTGGTGTTTCACGAACTGGTGACGAATTCGGTCAAATACGGCGCACTGAGCGATTCCGGCGGCGTTGCGGTCAGGCTGGAGCGCAACAGCGACGGATCGCTGGACATTCACTGGCGCGAATTCGGCGGTCCGCCGGTGGCCGCGCCAAAGCGGCGCGGTTTCGGATCGACCATCATCGAGCGTTCGATCCCGTTCGAGCTGAACGGCGAGGCAGAGGTCGCGTATAACATCACCGGTCTGGTCGCCAAGTTCTGCCTGCCGTCGCGCTATGTACTGGACGCCCCGACGCGAAAGGCAGCCGCAAACGCCGACTCGGCCCCGAGGGTCCGGGGCGAAGGGCCATTCCTGACCGGCAAGGCCTTGGTGGTCGAGGATGCCATGATCATCGCCATGGACGCAGCCGACATGCTGGAGGACATGGGAGCCGCCACCGTGCGCATCTCGGCCAGTGTCAACGCCGCCCTGGCCGAGATCGAGCAGCACGATTTCCAGGTCGCGATGCTGGATGTGAACCTGGGGGCGGAGCAGTCGGTGCGCGTGGCACAACGGCTGGCCGACCTGGGTGTGCCTTTCGTGCTGTCGACCGGATACGGCGAAAGCGACGATATCCGTATGCTGTACCCGCCCTGCGAAATCCTGCGCAAACCGTTTTCCAACGAGACGGTGCAAGCTGCCGTCTGGAACGCCCTGCACAACGCCGACGGGTAAACGCCGCGACACGCCTTGCACGGTTCAGGGGGCACGATGATCCCGCCTGACCCGTGCAGGTGCGCCGCCGAGATCCGCCGCGCCTGATCGCCAGCCGGATCAACGGGCGGGGGGGTGCCCCTGTTGCGTCGAAAAGAAACTGTGGCGGGCGCGGCCGGCCTTTTTCGATGCGTAGAGCGCGACATCCGCATCCGCGATCATCTGTTCCGCGCGCGGCTGGGGGTAATGATGCGACAGCGCCGTCCCCATCGAACAGGACACGCGGCATTCCGCCCCCTCGAAAAACACTGGTTCTTCAAGGCGTTTGATCAGGCTGGCCGCGATTTCCTCAATCCGGGCGGGTTTGACCAGCCGCGGAAACAACAGGACGAATTCATCACCCCCGACCCGGGCAACGGTGTCTTCCTCCCGGGTTTCCTCGACCAGCACACGCGCGACATGTTGAAGGACGTAGTCACCGGCGCGATGGCCATGGGTATCGTTGACCTGCTTGAAGTAATCCAGATCGAGGTGCATCAGCGAAAATTGCGTGCGCGTGCGCAGTAGCCGGGCCAGCACGTGATCCATGGCGCGGCGGTTCTTGAGACCGGTCAGCGTGTCGGTATAGGCCTGTTCCTCGGCCGCGATCTTGGCCCCTTGCAGGCGCATGTTGAGCTTGCGCGATGCCTCCATTGCGGCTGTCTTGGCCTCGATCAGGTAGAGCATTTCGATGGTCAGGTCGGTGGGCGCGAAATCCCCGCTGTGCAGGCTGTAGGTCTGCAAGGCATCGACGATGGAAATTCCGAAGGAGAAGTTGACGATGGCACCCCGCCGGCCCGCGGTATCGGCGCCGAGCGGGATCAGCACGGCCTTGAGCGCGGTGCGGGGATGGTCGCGCAGACGCAGGTGCAGCTTGGTGCCCGCCGCGCGCAGCAGCGACGCCATGTTATCGACCGCCCGCGGGCGGCTCATCTCGAACAATTCGAGAAAGCGCGCCCCGGCCAGCGGCGTGTCGGGGCGCAGTTTCTGCATGGTCGGCCCGGCATGGCGAATATGCCCTGTCGGGTCGAGCACGACATGCAGCGGGCACAGGACATCCAGTGCCTCTTGTGGCAGCCCGACAAGGGGCGAGGGCGCCTGCGGGGCGCCCTCGCCCGGACCTGAGCGTCTGGCGCTGCCGGTGGAGGAGCCGGACACCGAGATACCCACACTCATCCCGCGCGGGCCCCGAGATCAAAACTGCGGCCTTCGGCGAAGGCGGTTTCGACAAGCGATATTTCTATTTTTTCAATACCTTGCACCATTCCCGCGTAGTCGAGCAGGACCAGGGCGCCATAGTCGTCCGCCATGGCGCGCAGCACCCCGACAAGAACATGACCAAAGCCGGGGAGCCGCGAATGACAGGTCACCGAAAACCGTTCCGCCGAATGCTGGCGCAACTCGACCACCGGCAGATCCAGATCGGACACGGCAAGGCGGGTGCGATCGGGCAGGTCATCGAGCGAATGCAGGAAGTCTTCGTAACAGACCCCGGCGAAGCGGAGCAGGCGACGCAGACCTTCGTTGTTGGGATGCGAGACGAGGTAGGTTCCAATATCCTCGAGCACCATGTTGAGCGGCTTGTCGAGACGGAGGCAGGCGGCATCCAGCACCTGCCAGGTGAGGGCGTCATCGTAGGCCAGCATCGCCTCGAACTCGGCAAAGGGGAGGTCGACGGCAAGGGCAACATCGCTCCATGCCGCTTCACCATAGGTGTCGCGCAGGAAACATTGAATGGACCTGTTGATCAAACCGTGCATGGCGCCGCGTGCCCCTTTCTGGAAACGTCAGAATGGCCCGGGGAGCCTTAATATAGCGACAATATGTCCAATTTTCAGGACTTCGCCCGGCCGTTTCCCGCCGAAGCTGCGGGACGGGCCAAGTGCCCCTGCGCGCCGTCGGACGGCGATCACCGACCCGTCGAAAGCGTCACGCGGGGAGCCGCCGGAGGCCCGGCGCGCCCTCCGAAAGGGATCGGCACGGGACAGGCGTGGGCCGCAAACCGGCCGCGAAATGCAACGTCGGTATCCTGTCGGTGTTGCGTCAGTAATCGGTCGGTGCGCCGCCGGCCTCTTTCCGGGCGATCACGAAGGCTTCGAGTGCGGCGCGGTTGGCGTCGGGCATGGTGGGCATCCGGTAGTCTTCGAGGATGCGCAGGTACAGGGTGTGGGCACGCTCGGCCGTCCAGACGGCACCGGTCTGTTCCCAGCTTTCGTAATTGCGCCAGTCCGACAGGAAGGGCTGGTAAAAGGCCGTGGTATAGCGATCCTGCGTGTGCTGGGTGCCGAAGAAATGCCCGTTCTGCCGCACCTCGCGCATCGCCTCCAGCGCGAGGTCACCGGGGGCGGTGGCGGTCAGGGCGGGGTCGAGGTAGCGCTGGATATGCTGGAGCACCTCGCAATCCATGATGAATTTTTCGGGGCTGGCGATCAGCCCGCCCTCCAGCCAGCCGGCCGCGTGGTAGACGACGTTGGCGCCCGATTGCACGGCAGACCAGAGCGCGTTGGAGGTTTCCCACATCGCCTGCCCGTCCGGCACGTTGGCGGCGCAGGACCCCGAGGCGCGCATCGGCAGGCCATAGTGGCGGCACATCTGGCCGGTCATCTGGGTCGCGCGCATGTATTCCGGGGTGCCGAAGGCGGGCGCGCCGGATTTCATGTCGACGTTGGAGGTGAAGGTGCCGAAGGCGCAGGGCACGCCGGGGGTGATGTATTGCGCAAGGGCAATGGCCGACAGCCCCTCGGCCAGGCTCTGGACAACGGCACCGGCCATCGTCACGGGCGCCATCGCGCCGGCAAGGGTGAAGGGCGACACGATCAGCCCCTGCCCGCGTCGCGCCATGCGCATCCAGCCATCGAGCATCGGATAGTCGTGTTTCAGCGGCGACGTGGAGTTGATGTTGGTGAAGAGGTGCGGCTTGGCGGTGAATTCGTCCTCGGTGGCGCCGCTGGCGAGGCGCACCATCTCCATCACGTCCTCCACCCGCTCGGCCCCGAGGGAATAGGCGTGCACGACCTTGTCGGTCAGGGTCAGGCTGTCGAACATCACGTCGAGGTGGCGGATCGAGGGGTGGATGTCGACGGGTTCGACCGGGTAGCCGCCGGAAAAATGGATGCAGTTGAAATACTGGGTCAGGCGCAGCAGGTTGGCGCAGTGATCGCGGGTGCCCGGCACCTTGCGCCCCAGCGACATGTCCCAGTAGTTCGGCGGCGAAGACACGTTGCCGAACAGGATATGCCTGCCGCCGATCGGCAGCGTGTGGGCGGGGTTGCGGGCTGTGATCGTCCATTCGGACGGCGCATGGGCCAGCATCTCGGTCACGAAATCGCGGTCCATGCGGACCACCTCGCCCTCGGTCAGACAGCCGGCCTGACGCAGGATCGACAGGGCCTCGGGATTGAGGAAGGCGACGCCGATTTCCTCAAGCACCGTCATGGCCGCGTCGTGGATGGCGGCGATACCGGCATCGTCCAGTGGTTCGGTGGGATGGTCGGTGTTGACGGGAATGCGCCACTGGCTTTGTGCAATCGCCGCCGAGCCGCGCCGCCCGGCAGCCCCTGCCCGCCCGCCGCCGCGTTTGCGCAGGATGGCCGGGGTCAGCTCTGCATCAGCGTTCGATATCTGGGCCATCGTTCGTCTCCAAGTTGCCGGATCAGGAAATCCCGCAGCGTGGGCCGATGCCATGCCAGTTGCGACAGGTGGGGTCGCAATCAGGCTATGCGTTGTCCAGGGCCGGTACTGTGCCGTCCAGCCAGGCAGGCAGATGCCCGATATCGGGCAGAATGACATCCGCGAGGTCGGCCAGGTCACGCGCCGACGCCGGGCCGGTCAGCACGCCGACGGTGGCCATGCCCGCCGCGCGCCCCGCGGCCAGGTCATGGGTGCTGTCGCCCACCATGACGACGCTGGCCGGGGGCAGACCATGTTGGGCGGCAAACGCCAGCAGGGGCGCAGGCGCGGGTTTGGCCCCATGGCCCGAGTCAAAGCCCGCGACGAAATCGAAGTGATCGAAGATCCCGGCGGCACGCAGCTGGGCATGGGCGCTGTAGGCGCTGTCGTTGGTCATCACCCCGAGGCGCAGGCCGCGCGCGGCAAGCCCTGCCAGCAGGGGCGACAGCGGCGCCGTCGGCACCAGATCCGCATCCGCCGCCTTGCGGATCAGAAAGGCGGCAATCTCCTCGACCGGGCGTTCGGGAAGCGCCGAATGGAACAGCGCCGCCGCCTCGTCGTTGGTGCCGGCGATCACGGGGCTGTCGGGGTGGAAACGACCGCTCGACAGGTCGAAATGCACGGCGCGGGCCAGCGCCGCCGCGCGGGTCGGATCGCCAGCGGACAGATCCTGGATGACCGCGCCGGCCCAGGCGTTCCATGTCGCGCCGAAATCGAACAACGTGCCGTCCTTGTCGAAGAGAATGCCCTGAAATTCCATTTGCACCATCCTGTCCTGGCCTGCGCCGTCCGGTTCTGCCTGCGGGTCCGATCCCGTGGCGACGGTTCTGCGCGATCGGGGCCCGCATCACAAGTGGGCAGCGCGCCCGACCGGCGCCCGCGATGCCCGGGGCGGGCGGTTCAACCTGCCCCTGTGCTTGACTTTTCCGGGGCTGTCAGGCTCAACACCCTGTATGAGCGATGAGATGACCCGATACCGGCTTCACAAGTCCCTGGGCTACTGGCTGTCACTGGCCGCCCGCCTGCAGGAGCGGCGGCTGGATGAGCAATTGCGCCAGATCGGGCTGAGCCGGATCACCTGGTGCATCCTTCTGGGTGTCGGCAACGAAGGGCTGAGCCAGCCCTCCGAGCTGGCCGAGTTCGTCGGCATCGATCGCACCGCGACATCGCGCGCCCTGCGCCAGATGGAGGAAGCGGGCCTGATCGCGCGCACCTCGGGCACCGGCGACCGGCGCACGCGGCAGATCACGCTGACCGCGGCGGGGCGCAGCGCGGTGGCCAAGGGCACGCCCTATGCGCAACAGAACATGGACGTGATGCGCGACCGTCTGGCCGAGGGCGAAACCGAGCAATTGCTGCGCCTTCTGGAAAAACTGACCGAAGGCGAAGAGACCAAGCTGCGCTATCTCTAGGTCCAGTGCACCTGTTCGCCGCCCGGCAGCGCCGCCCGCGCCTGCATCGGCACCTCGTAGGCGAGGCCGCGGCTGTCGCAGAAGGCGATGACCCAGGCGTCATCCATCATCACGAAATCCAGCACCGCCCCAAGAAATTCCGGCGCGGTCGCCGCGTCGCGCAGATCATCGGTGCTGAGGCCCGTTGCGCCCATGAAGACCGGCAGCAGATCGTCGTTGCCGGCCAGCCAGGTCAGGCAGTCCAGCGCGGTCTTTTCCGCAGCATCGCGCGACATGGTCATTTTGATGAAAAACCTCTGAAAACCGGAAATCCTTTCTTAACCAATTCCATCAATTCTCTTTTCATGCAACCCAACTCGGTTCCCGGGTGTTGACTGCCTGTAACCGCAATTTTTCGTGAGGGGCCAATGCCCGGACGCATTCTGATCCTCGACGATAACATGACACGGCGCATCACCCTGGCGGCGCGTCTTTCAGGGGCCTTTTACGACATCCAGGTAGCGAGTTCGGATGCCGAGGCCGAGGCGATCATCGGCAATGATCGGCCCGGCGTGATCCTGGTGGCGGACGAACTGGCCTGCATCAGCGCGACGGTCTTCATCCGCCGCCTGCGCGAGGATCCGAAGCACGCAAACACGACGATCTTCGTGCTGACGGCGCCGGGGGCGCAAAACGGACGCGCCGACCTGCTGACCGCAGGGGCGGACGAGGTGTTGCCACGCAGCGAGCCGGACGAGGTGTTTCGCGCCCGCCTGCGGTCGCATGACCGGTCGCGCGACATGATCGACGCCTTGCGGATGCGCAACGAGGACGGCCAGGTGCCCGGCCTGTCCGAGGCCGCGCCGCAGTTCCGTGGCAAGATACGGGTGACGCTGATGGCGCCTGAGGCCGAACAGGCCGAGGCCTGGCGCGAGGCGATCGGCAGCGTCGACGGGTTTCAGATCTGCGTGGCCAGCGACGCGGGGAGCGACAGGCGCGGCGATATCCGCGGCCAGGATCGGTCGGGCGTGGTTCTGCTGGGCGTGGTCCCCGGCTCGGAACACCGCGCGTTTCGGATGCTGGCCGACCGTGTGACGCGCCCCGAGGAGCAGGACGGCGCCCTGCTGATCTTTGCCCCCGAGGCCGACGAGGCAACGGTGATCGCAGGCTACGAGGCCGGCGCCGGCGCGGTGATGTCCGGCCCGTTCGATCCGGCCGAAGTGGTGGCGCGGCTGCGCATGCTGCACGATCGCCAGACCCGCCAACGGGGCCTGCGACGCGCCTTGCAGGAAGGATTGATCGCGGCGATTACCGATTGCCTGACGGGGTTGTACAATCGCCGCTATGCCCTGCCGCAACTGGCGCGCCTGTCGGCGCAGGCCGCGGGCAACGGTCACGACCTTGCGGTGATGATCCTGGACCTGGATCACTTCAAGCAGGTCAACGACAGCCATGGGCACGGCATCGGGGACATTGCCTTGCAGACCGTCGGCCAGATCCTGCAGAGCAACCTGCGCCCCGACGACCTGATTGCGCGGATCGGCGGCGAGGAATTCCTGGTCGCCCTGCCGCAGACTGACATCGTCGCCGCCGAAAAGATTGCCGAGCGGCTGTGCCGGATGGTGCGAGAGACGGCCGTTCTGCTGCCTGGCAAGCAGCCCGCGCTGAACATGACGGTTTCGGTCGGGCTGGTGATGGCGCCGCGAATGCGACGCAGCGCCGAGGAGCTGATCGCCGCAGCCGACAAGGCGCTCTACGCCGCCAAGGGGGGCGGGCGTGACCAGGTGGTGCTGCTGCCCGGCGTCACCGCCCCGCTGGAGCGCCCGAGCGTGGCACACACCCAACCTCTGCTGACAGGCACTCCGCCGACGAACCCGAATGCGCAGGACCCGCAAATGCAGCTGCGCATCTGAGCAGGCACAGGTAATGGCCTCGGCGGTGCCGGTGCGGGGTGTGTGGGGCCGCGTGTCTGCCTGATTGCGCGGGCGAGGCATGAAATATTAGGGCCGCTGCGCCGGCCGGATCCGTTCGCTGGGCGGGCCTCTGCGTGGAGCGCGAGAGGGGGGCCGATCAAGGCGGAGACGCAGATGCAACCGGGTTGGGCATGGATCGCGTGCAAGCGGCATATCCGATACGACAGCCACAACAGCGCGCATCGGCGCAGAAACCGCAAGAGCGCGCAAAGTGCATCGCCACAACAGCGCGCATCGGCGCAGAAGCCGCAAGAGCGCGCACGGAGCAAGGAGCACGGGGCAAGGAGCACGGCGAGCGAAAACGTCGGGTCATGCACCTGCCAAGGCGCGCTGCACAGTCCCCGAAAACGCGATGACGATGCCGCACCGATTGGGTGCGCGGGGTTTACTTGTCGCTCTTCTTGTCGCGGGGCGGACGGTTCACAGCCTCTTCCAGGCGATCCGCGAAGGCCATGCGTTCCTTGCGCGACATCTGCGAAATTCGTTCGACAAGCAGCTTTTGCCCGATATCCTGCCGACGCATCGCCTCTTGCAGCTGGTTTTGCAGGCTCGCCCTGAGGGCGGTGCTGTCATAGGGATCCGAGCGCAGCGCCGTCAGGATTCTCTGGAATTCAGCCTTTACCGCGCCGCGCTCAGGGCGATTGGCGCGAATTTCACGCATCATCTCGCGCCCGATTTCGCGCCGGTCCTCGTGCGTCAGGGCATAGGAAAAGATGCCACCGATCCGATCGGCGCGCGGCGGCCCCTCCATCGGGGGATGCTTGAGAAAGGCGCCAACGACGATGCCCGCGACGGCAAGGTTTGCCGCCAGCGACACAAAGAGCAGGACGCGCACCGCGATGCTGCCACGCTTGCGCATCGGGGCCTGTGTGCTGCCGGTTGCGGTGTCTGGTGTCGGATCGCTCATCGCCCTACCCTTCGGTCTGCGCAAATTCGAAGACATCGCTGCTGTCCACGAAATAGATGTCGAAAATTTCTTCGGTGCCGGTGGTGCCCATGACGGTCTGAAGGCCGCTTTGCAGCCCTGCGGGGGGCACGATGCCAACCCAGACCCCGGCCATGGTGGCAACGGCAAGACCCGCCAGCGCGGGCGCCCCGCCAATAGATTTCAGCAGCTGCGCCCAGAACCCCCCGCGCGCAAGACCGGGGGCAGGCGATGCGACCGGTACCCGGTGGCGCGCGTTGAGGCGATCGTTGGCCTGAACGGCCAGAACGGCATCGGCATCCGCGAGGATACGGGCGGTCAGTGCCGCTGGCAGTTCTGCCGGCACGTCGCGCGCCTGTGCAAACAGCGACTCGAGTTCGGCTTCGGCCTGTTGGCGACGGCCCGCCTGTTGATGCGCCAGACCGTCAACGTTCTTGTCGTCAGTCATCTTGATACCCCAATTCATCACGCCGCGCTGCGAGCAGATCGCTGAGTGCGCGTTTGCCACGGGCCGTCAGACTCTCGACCGCCTCGGTGCTGATCTCCATGATCTCGGCAATCTCAGGATTGCCCAGTCCTTCTATGTGGCGCAAGACCACGGCCTGCCTTTGACGGTCGGGCAATTGGTTCAGCGCCTGTTGCAGGGCATCCATCCGGCTGCGCTGCTGCATCTGTTCGTCGACCGGAGCGACCGGATCGGCCATCTCGGGGACGTCTTCGATGTCGGGCACACCGACCCGCCGCCGCCGCAGCCGGTCAGTGCACAGATTGGCCGTCACGCGGTAGAGCCACGTTGTGACCTTGGCCTCGCCCTGCCGCCAGTCGGGCGCGATGCGCCACAGGCGCAGCAGGGCCTCTTGCGTGACATCCTGCGCTTCGTCACGGTCGCCCAGCATCCGCCAGGCCTGCGCCAGCACGCGCGGGCCCAGACGCGCGGTCAACACGCGCGCCGCAGAGGCATCCCCATTGGAAAACAGCACCAGCAGGGCGTCATCCGGTATGGCGTCTGGATCGTCGAAAGCCATGTCACTCATGCCTCAGGGGCGTATCCCGTTGGTCTGTCCGTGGCAATGTGCTGTGCCTTTCCCGGGAGGATTTGCCCCGGTTGTCGCCTATGGGTGCAACGGCGTGTCAGCGCCGCCTGTCGTGTGACCCCGCCGCAACCTGCGCTGGGGATGCAGGCCGGATTGCGGCGGGGCATTTCCGGCTGGACCTCGGTCGAGATCTGGCAGGAAACCCGCTGTATGCCGGCACCACGCAGGGCGCCGGTCCACAACGCGGGATCAGCGTCGATCAGCCCTTGTCGGCGTCCTCGACGGGTTTGCGGTGACTGCCGTCACGGTCGCCATGGTCGCCCATGTGGCGCCCGTCACGCCCGCCCATGCGCGGGCCGAACTTGCCCGGACGATCGCGCATCTTGTCCATACGATCTTTCGCGGCGGCGAATTCCTCTTCTGAGATCGCGCCGTCACCATTTTTGTCGAGGCGTTCGAACATGGTTTTCGGGGCCGGAGCGGCGCCGGGTTTCATCTCGTCCGCGCTGAGCACGCCGTCATCGTTCTGGTCCAACCGGGCGATCATGCGTTCGGCCATCCGGGTCTGGCGATCTTCGCGGCGCTGTTCGGCCATGGCCTGCATGCGCGCGACCATTTCCTCGACACTGACGGTGCCGTTGCCATCGCTGTCCGCTTCGGAAAAGCGTTTGGCGGCAGCGGCATCAAGCTCGTCCTGGGTCACCTGGCCGTCACCGTTGGCGTCGAGCGTGGCAAAATCCATGTGCGGAGCGCCCTGCGGCCCGCCGCGCCCCTGTGGCATGTCGGATTGCTGTGCGATGGCCCCGACAGAAAGGGAGGTCAGCGCAAGTGCGGCAAGGCCGCTGAGAATGACTGCACGTTTCATGGGATATCTCCTCTGGTGCCTGTTCGTCAGATGGCCGGGGGGGCCGGTTTGGCCGTTCAGCCCGTCATCTGCATACTCATACGGGGGGCGCCGGCGGTTCCGTCGCGGGTCTGGCGATTTTCTTTTGACGGTCGGCCGTACCCTTCCCGATCCGCCGTGCCCTGACCTGCCCTGCCTGAGCTGCCCTGCCTGACCTGCCCTGTGGCCGGGGATTTGCGACATGGAGCCGCAAGGACGATGCGCCACCTTTGAAAAACCGGCCCCGTGCCCCACCTTTCAGCATTCGTGGAAAGGATGCCGGTATGCAGGACGATTGGGCCCAGACATACGAAACGCCCGCCGACCCATCTGTGACGCGCCAGAAGCCGCGTCCTGTCGAGGTCGCGGCACGACGGCCCGAGGCGCGCGCCGTCTGGCCCGCCCTGCGCCGGGGGTGGCGCCGGAAATGCCCCAAGTGCGGCGCGGGACCATTGCTGAACGGCTACCTGAAGGTGCGCGATCACTGCCCGGTCTGCCGCGAGGGTTATTTTCACCACCGCGCAGATGATGGCCCGGCCTATCTGACCATCCTGATCGTCGGCCACCTGGCCGCACCGGGTTTGCTGATGGCCTATTCGACCTGGCAACCGGACCCGATGGTCCTGTTCACCACCTTCGCCATTGGCACGGTCGCACTCTCCCTCTACCTTCTGCCCAGGCTCAAGGGCGCGCTGGTCGCGTTTCAGTGGGCGCGGCACATGCATGGCTTTGAAGAGGCGGCGCGCTGAGCGCCTGTTCCCCCATCACCGCGGGGCGGGCCTGTTCGCAGCCACCGCCGCGCGATGTCAGGGAGAGAGAGATGACCGAGATTCCGATCCGCGATGCAGCCACCGTGATCGCCCTGCGGGACCGCGACACGAACCCCAGGGTCCTGATGGGCCAGCGTGGCGCAAAAGCAGTCTTCATGCCGAACAAGTTCGTCTTTCCCGGCGGTGCGGTGGACCCCGACGATGCGAAGGTGCCCCTGGCCGCCCCCCTGCCCGAGCCTTGCGCCACGCGCCTGGGCGAGGATTGCACGTCAGGCCTGGTGCCCGCGCTGGCCGCCGCCGCCATCCGCGAGATGTGGGAGGAAACCGGGCTGGTGCTGGGCCGTCCCGGCCCCTGGCTGTCGCCGCCCGCAGACTGGGCGGGCTTTGCCGCGACCGGCCATCTGCCCGATGCCTCGGGCCTTCAATTCATCTTTCGCGCCGTGACGCCGCCGGGGCGGCCGCGCCGTTTCGACGCGCGGTTCTTCATCGTGGACGCCAATGCCGCCATCGCCGGGGATCCCGACGATTTTTCCGCCGCATCTGACGAGCTGTCGCAATTGCAGTGGATACCGCTGGCCGAGGTGCGCAGGTTCGACCTGCCCTTCATCACCGAAGTGGTCCTGGCCGAGGTCGCCCAACGGGTCACCGATCCCGGCCCGCCTGCCAGCGTCCCCTATTTCGCGCAAGGCGCCGAAGCGCAGATGTTCCGGCGCCTGAAAGGGCTGAGCCGGCTGACCGGGATCACCGATACCCGCGACTAGGTCAGGACGATCAGCGCCAGCACGCTGATGCTGATCAGCGCGATCCCAAGCCCCTCGCGGCGGCTGAGCGTTTCGCGGAAAAACAGCACCGACGCCAGCAGGCTGAGCACGACTTCGGATTGTCCGACGGCATAGACGTAGGCCGCGTTTTGCAGGGTGAAGGCGCTGAACCAGCAAAAGCTGCCCGCGACCGATGTCAGCCCAACCAGCGACGTGACCCGCCAGCCGGTGATGACGCGCGTGATTTCGCCCTTTTCACGCCAGGCCAGCCACGCCCCCATCAACAGCAGTTGCGAGGTGACGACCGCGACCAGCGTGATCAGGGCGCGCACCTCGGGTCCGCCCGGCACCTCGAGCGAGGCACCCCGGTAGGTGACGCCCGACAGCGCGAAGAACAGGCCCGAGGTCAGCCCCAGCCCGGCCGCCCGATTGGCGAACCGTGACAGGCCGCGCCCGCCGGGCACGGGCGTGTCGGTCAGTGCCAGCACGCCGAACAGGCCGACGCAGATCGCCAGAAGTGCGGCAAGCGATACGGTTTCGCCCAGGATCAGAAAGCCGATAAAGGCAGTCAGCAGCACTTCGGTCTTTTTCAGGGTGATGCCGACGGCAAAGTTGCGGCTGCGGAACAACGCCACGACGCAGACCGTCGCCAGGATCTGGGTGACACCGCCCAGGATGGCGAGGCCCCAGAACCGCAGCGTGAGGTCGGGCCAGTCCAGCCCGCTGATCAGCAACGCGGCCCAAACCACCGGTGCCGCCCAGAGAAAGCGTGCGAATGTCGCCCCCGCCGGGCTGAGACCGGCCCCGGAGAGGTGCTTTTGCAACATGAAACGAGCGGTTTGCAGAACCACCGCTGCCAGGGTGAAGCCGATCCAGATATTCATGCCGCATGGGATGCGCTATTGCCCCGGCGGACGCCAGAGGGGATGTGGCACCGGATCTTTCGCGCGGCAAAAATAGCGCAGGAAAACCCGTGCGTATGAGCGGTAGACATAGGAATCGTTGCGGCGCAGGTAGTGATCGCGGCGTCGCGCATACAGCCCCGGCAGATCATACCAGGGCCGCTGCGGGTGCATGTGATGCACGACGTGGAAATTGTTGTTGAGGAACAGCAGCGCCAGGGGGCCGCGATCTTCGATCACCACCGTTCGAGCGCGGGCCCGCATGTGCGCGCGATGTTCCAGATAGGTCCGGATCTTGAGCAGGGAGTGCCCCAGGTAACTGCCGAACAGCAACGCCCCCAACGTGATGTCCGCGAGCGTCACCTGCCAGGCGATCACCAGCCCCAGCGCAGGCAGATGCCAGGCCCACCCCCGCGCCACGGCGCGATCCCCGGCGCGCAGGGCGATCCATTCCAGGCGGACAAAGCCGATGGTGCCGATCACCGGGCCGATGGCGATCCGGCCCAACAGGGTGTTGTTGACCTCCAGCACCCGCCGCGCCCAATGGGGTAGCCTTGCCCAGATGGCCGGATCCCAATAATTGCTCTCGGGGTCGTCATAGGGATCGGTGATCACCTCGTCCCGGTGGTGGGCGCGGTGTGTGGCGGCAAAGCGCAGGTACGGCACGATCAGCGATAGCGCCGGAAAGACCAGCGCCGCATTCAGCCACTGGCGCCGAAACGGGTGGCCATGGATCACTTCGTGGCTGAGCGAGGAATGCAGGCAGGCCGTCAGGGCCACGACGGCAATCGCCAGCACCTGCGAAACACCCGCCAGCCATGTGGTCGCCAGCCCCCAACACAGATAGCACAGAACCAGCAGCAGCAGCGTGGGCCATTCCACGCGACGTGGCCAGAACCTGCGCGGATCAGCCATGCAGGCGGCCCCAGCGGATCCTGTCCCAGAGCCGTTCGTACAGGATGTAGGACACCAGCCCGAGGCCTGAATTGACCAGCGCCATGCCGCCCCCGAGGCGCAGCGACCCGGTAAAGAGGTAACCGACGAGCGCCATCATCACCGTGCCGAGACAGGTCCAGAGGATCGCCTTGACCAGACTGCGTGCCGCCGTTTCCATGATGAGACCCCTCTGCTTGACCCGGACAGGGGTATCGCACGGCAGTCGGGGAGAAAATTCAGGATACTGTTAACAAATCCGTCTTATGGTGATATAATTCACCACATGAGAGATATTATCGACAAGCGTCAGCGTGCCCTGCTGTTCCGTGATCGACTGCGCGATGCGATGCAACGCCGTGGTGTCAGCCAAAGCGCCCTGGCCCGCCAGATCGGAGTCGATCGATCCACAGTTTCACAATTGCTGGGCGGCGATGGTCCGCGCCTGCCAAATGCGCAGGTGGTGGGAGAATGCGCCGCCACGTTGGGCGTATCGGCGGATTGGTTGCTGGCCTTGTCGGAGCGTCCGGAAACAGCCGCCGACCTGCTGGCAACGTCGGCGGCGCTGACGGCGGCACCAAGGGCGCTGGTGGATGAACAGATCTTTGCCTGGCACCGTGAGGCGGCAGGTTACAAGATCAGGCATGTGCCGGCAGGCCTGCCCGACATGATGAAGACACATGCCCTGCTGGAATGGGAATACACGCCGCACCTGGGACGCACGACGCAACAGGCCATCAATGCGTCCGAAGATCGTCTGCAATGGATGCGCGGCGCCTATTCGGATTACGAGATCGCAGTGCCGCGCCACGAGATGATCGCCTTTGCCACCGCCACGGGATATTACGCCGATCTGCCGATGGCGCTGCGGATAGAACAGATCGACCGGTTCATCGCCCTGAACGAGGCGTTGTATCCACGGCTGCGGCTTTACATGTTTGACGCGCGCCGGTTGTTTTCCGCCCCCATGACGGTCTTTGGCCCGCTGTTGGGCGTGCTGTACACCGGACAGAACTACATCGCGTTTCGCGATACCGAGCGGGTGCAGGCGCTGACGCAGAACTTTGACCAACTTGTGCGCGAAGCCTCGATCACCGCGCGCGCGCTGCCGCAATTCCTGCGCGACCTGAGAGAGGCGGTCGTGTAAAGGCCGCCCCGCCCTCGCAACTGCGGTTTGGTTCTGCCAGGCGACCGGACTTGCCCGACCAAGCGGGAAAGGCGTGAAACCCTGCGTCCATGCTCAGGCTTCGCCCCCCCTGAGGGAACGACAGATCCCGCCGCAGGGCACCGTGTTCCGTCATATCGCCCTCTGCCTGTCAGAACGGCATCGGGTGCGCCTTGTGAACGATGTCGAGGTCCGCCAACACCTCATCCGACAGGGTCAGATCCAGCCCGGCGATCACATGTTCCATCTGGTCAAGCGTCGTCGCGCCAAAGATCACGGATGCGGTAAACGGGCGTTGTGCCACCCAAGCCAGACACATATGCACCACGTCCAGATCGTGTTTGAAGGCCACGTCGATGTAATCGTCGATGGCAGGAAATACCCGTGGTGTCTTGCGACCACCAAGCTCCGGCGACAGGGTGATGCGCGAGCCCTTAGGTTTGGCGCGCCCCTGGTACTTGCCCGTCAAAAGGCCTGCCGCCAAGGGCGAAAAGGCCAGAAGGCCGACATCTTCGTTCGCGCAGAGCTCTGCCAGGTCGGTATCGAACTGACGGCACAGCAGCGAATATTCGTTCTGGATGGTGGCGGCACGCAACCATCCCGAGCCTTCGGCAATCCGCAACCATTGGGCCATGCCCCATGCGGTTTCATTCGACAGGCCAAAGGCGCGGATGGTGCCGCGCTTGCGCTCCTTCTCAAGCGCCAGAAGACATTCGCCCATGTTGTCCAGAACCGCGCGGGGGTTTTGCCCCGTCGGATCATACTGCCAGTTCTGCCGAAAGTGGTAGGACCCGCGGTTGGGCCAATGAAACTGGTATAGGTCGATGTAGTCTGTCTTGAGGCGTCGCAACGACCCCTCGATCGTGGCAGGGATCGTGGCGGCCGAAATCGGCGCACCTTCCCGGGTATGTTCCATGCCCGCCCCTGAATGCTTGGTGGCCAGCACGATTTCGCTGCGGTGCCCGCGCGATTTCTCCATCCAGAGGCCGATGATGCGTTCGGTTCGGCCGATCGTCTCTTCCTTCACCGGGTTGACCGGATACATTTCGGCGGTGTCGACAAAGTTCAACCCGTTCGCCAGCGCGGCATCGATCTGCTTATGCGCTTCGGCGCTGCGGGTCTGGTTCCCCCAGGTCATGGACCCGAGGCAGTACTGGGAAACCTCGATCCCCGTTCGTCCAAGCTGATTCATGCGCATGTGCTACTCATCCTTCGCCCCTCAAGTGCAATAATCGCGGAAAGTTACGATTTTCCTTCCTGTGATCGCGCCCACACGTTGCGCCTGCAACCTGTTGGCTGGATCAACTGGGAATGCGTGCTTTTTCGTCCGTTGATCCTGTACAAAAATCCGGCAGATTGAAAACAAAATAGGAACGCATCACCACAGCTCGGGGCCAGAAAACCGCGACGCCGCGATTAGGCCCGTGCAGGGAACCCGATGCAGCGTAGCGGCCAGCCCGGCGTTTGCCCATTCTTACCCACGCCGCCCCTCGGGCACAGGCCGTCGAGGCCCGCCCCGAGCCTCGGACCACCGATCACGCGGCGCCTGCCATGCCGAGCAAAGCGCGACAAAATGCATCGACTGGTGTTAAACGGCATCGAATGTCGCATATCGGATGGCCTGATCGCGCCACGGGGCCGAAGACAGCATCATGCGACTAATCCTAAGCCTGTCGGCGCTCTTTCTCTCGGTCATCCTTCTGCAACTGTCCTCTGGCGGCGTCGGCCCGCTGGATGCGCTGTCGGGCTTTGCCCTGGGGTTCAGCAAGGGCGAGATCGGCATGTTGGGTTCGGCGCATTTCGTCGGCTTCTTCATCGGCTGCTGGGGGGCGCCGCGCCTGATGGGCCGGGTGGGACACGCCCGGGCCTTTGCCGCCTTTACCGCGCTTGGGGCCATCGGGCTGATGGGCCACATGATGGTTGTGAACCCCTACGCTTGGGCCGGTATGCGCATTGCCTCGGGTCTATGTGTCGCGGGGTGCTATACCGTGATCGAAGGGTGGCTGATGGCGCGGATCGAAAATGCCGACCGCGGACGCGTCACCGGACTCTACCGCGTTGCCGACATGGGGGCATCGCTGGTGGCGCAGCTGCTGATCGGCGTGCTGAGCCCGGCGAGCTATATCTCTTACAACCTGCTGGCGATGTTGTGTTGCGCGGCCCTGCTGCCGCTGGCGCTGTCGCGCGCAACGGCCCCCGAAATGCCGCAGGCGCCGCGCCTGCGCCCCGCGCTGGCGATCGAATGTTCGCCCCTGGCGGTGGTGGCCGTGATCGTGTCGGCCCTGTCCGGCGCGACCTTTCGCATGATCGGCCCGATCTACGGGCAGGAGGTAGGGCTGGTGCCAGAACAGCTCGCCTGGTTCCTGGCGCTGTTCATATTGGGTGGCGCATTGACGCAATATCCGACCGGCTGGCTTGCCGACAAATACGACCGACGCTGGGTTTTGGTGGGCATTTCCACCCTGACGCTGATCAGTTGCTTTTCGTCGGCGTTGTTTTCGACAGGGCCCGTTTCGACGCTGGTGAACGCCTTTGTCTTTGGCATGGTGACCTTTCCGGTCTATTCCGTCGCCTCGGCCCACGCCCACGATTTTGCCCGCAGCGACCAGCGGGCCGAACTTTCGGCTGCATTGCTGTTCTTTTATGCCGTCGGGGCAATCGCCGCGCCTTATCTTGCATCGCAACTGATCGTCGCGTTCGGGCCGCGGGCCATCTTTGCCATGATCGCCTTGGGGCATGGTGTTCTGCTGACCTTTGGTCTGGCCCGGATGCGCGTACGCCCGGCCCCGGCGGCGGGATCGCGCACCCACTACATCTATGCGCCGCGCACCTCTTTCGTGATCGGGCGACTGCTGAGAGGTTTGCGTGAACGCCGCTGAGCAGGCCCGGCGACGCCGGCGGTGCGCGTGGGCCCGCGTAGAAGAGACATCACTGCGCGGCGCAAATGGCATGATAAAGCGCATTTTTCGCATAAAAGGTCCGGGTGATCCTGCGGTCAGGCCCCTTCCGCCTCTGGCGCTTGTGGCGAGGGGGCGTTATTGGGGGCCAAGACGCATCTGAAGGGCATTTCATGGCACGGCACCTCATCACCTCGGCCATTCCCTATATCAACGGGATCAAACACCTCGGCAATCTGGTCGGCTCGCAATTGCCGGCGGATCTGTATGCGCGCTATCAGCGTGGGCGGGGCAACGAGGTGCTGTTTCTCTGCGCCACCGATGAACACGGCACCCCGGCTGAGCTGGCCGCGACCAAGGCGGGCAAGCCTGTCGCGGAATACTGCGCCGAAATGCATGATGTGCAGGCGCGTATCGCGCAGGGGTTCCGTCTGAGCTTCGATCATTTCGGCCGCTCTTCCTCGGTGCATAACCGTCAACTGACCCAGCATTTTGCGGGGGTTCTGGCCGACCGCGGGTTGATCCGCGAGGTGTCGGAAACCCAGATGTATTCGCCCGATGACGGCCGTTACCTGCCCGATCGCTATATCGAGGGTACCTGCCCGAACTGCGGTTTCGACAGCGCGCGCGGCGACCAGTGCGACAATTGCACAAAACAGCTGGACCCCGTCGACCTGATCAACCCGCACTCCACCATCTCCGGCGCGACGAACCTGGAAATGCGCGAGACAAAGCACCTGTATCTGCGTCAGTCCGAAATGCGTGATGAATTGCAGGCCTGGATCGACTCCAAGACCGACTGGCCCGTGCTCACGACCTCGATCGCCAAGAAATGGCTGAACGATGGTGACGGTTTGCAGGACCGCGGGATCACACGCGACCTGGATTGGGGCGTGCCGGTCAAGAGGGGCACGCAGGACTGGCCCGGGATGGAAGGCAAGGTCTTCTACGTCTGGTTCGACGCCCCCATCGAATACATTGCCTGCGCCCAGGAATGGGTCGATGCGGGCAAGGGCACCGACTGGCAGCGCTGGTGGCGCACGGATGCCGGCGCGGACGACGTGACCTATACGCAGTTCATGGGCAAGGACAACGTGCCCTTTCACACCCTGTCGTTCCCTGCCACCATCCTTGGGTCGGGCGAACCCTGGAAACTGGTCGATTACATCAAATCGTTCAACTATCTGAACTATGAGGGTGGCCAGTTCTCGACGTCCCGCGGGCGGGGCGTGTTCATGGACCAGGCGCTTGAGGTGCTGCCGCCGGATTACTGGCGCTGGTGGCTGCTGAGCCATGCGCCCGAAAGTTCGGATGCCGAATTTACCTGGGAGAACTTTCAGGCCTCGGTCAACAAGGATCTGGCCGATGTGCTGGGCAACTTCGTCAGCCGCGTCACCAAGTTCTGCCGGTCGAAATTTGGCGAAGTTGTGCCCGAAGGCGGCAGTTTCGGTGCACAGGAAGATGCGCTGATCGCGGACCTGACGGCCCGGATCGCCCGCTATCAAGACATGATGGACGAGATGGAGGTGCGCAAATCAGCGCAGGAGTTGCGCGCGATTTGGGCCGCAGGCAACGAATACCTGCAATCGGCAGCCCCCTGGACCGTGTTCAAGGAAGACCCAGAGCGTGCGGCGGCCATCGTGCGCCTGTCGTTGAACCTGATCCGGCTGTACGCCATTCTGTCGGCGCCGTTCATCCCCGATGCGGCAGCAACGCTGAAAGAGGCGATGAAACTGGACGAAATGCCCTGGCCGGATGACGTGGCAGCGGCCCTTGCCAGTCTTGCCCCCGGCACCGGCTTTGACGTCCCCGAAAATCTGTTTCGCAAGATCAGCGACGAAGAACGCGAAGATTGGCAAGGCCGTTTCAGCGGCAAGCGGGACTGAGCCGGGACGCAGAGACCTGTTGGACCCGTCCCTTGGGCCCGAATTTTGGCTGGGCGGGCTCAGCAACGCGGCATCGCAATCTCTTTGCCCCGGGCGCGCCCCTGATTGCAAGATTGCGCCTCCGGTGGGGACCGATGCGGTCGGGTGCCCCGCCAGCGCCTTGCGACAGCCTATCCGCTCGGGGTGCGCGGCGGGAGTTTCCTAGAACTCCTCCCAGCTTTCCGGGACGCCAGCGGCGGCACGCGCTGAGGGTTGCCCCGCAACGGCAGCGCGGCGCGACTTTGGTTTTTGCACGTTCGTGCGGCCGCCGGTCTTGCTCTTGCCTGTCACCTTTACCTTGAACTTCTCGGCCGCTTCGACGAGCGAGTTTGCCTCGCTGGTCAGGGCATGGCTGGCCGCCGTCGTCTCTTCGAACATCGCAGAATTCTGCTGCGTGACCTGGTCTAGGTCGTTCATTGCGTTGTTGATTTCGTTCAGCCCAAGGGATTGTTCGCGTGCCGAACTGGCAATTGTCGCCACCCGGGTGGAAATATCGGCAACCGATGTCACGATATCACCCAGCGCCTCGCCCGTCTTGTCGACCAGATCGACCCCGGATTTCACGTGATTGCCGCTGGCCGAGATCAGTTGATTGATCTCTCGTGCCGCATCGGACGACCGCTGGGCAAGGGCGCGAACTTCGGTCGCCACGACCGCGAACCCGCGCCCGGCATCGCCAGCCCGCGCGGCCTCGACCCCGGCATTGAGCGCCAGCAGGTTGGTCTGAAAGGCGATGTCATCAATCACCCCGGTGATCTTGGAAATTTCCTGTGACGAAACCTTGATCGCATCCATCGCGGTGATCGCATCGCGCGCGACCTGGCCCCCCATTTCCGCCTTGGCCTGCGCGCCGCCCGCCAGCTTGCTGGCCTCGTCCGCGCCGATGGCGGCAGATTTCACCGAGGCCGTAAGCTGATCGAGTGCAGCCGCCGTTTCCTCCAGCGTCGCGGCCTGCTTTTCCGTGCGTTTGGCGAGATCATCTGCCGCGTTGCTGATTTCCCCGGTTTCGCCCCGGATCGACTCTGCGTTTTGAATAACCGCGCACATCGCATCGTGCAGCGATTCCACCGCCTGGTTGAAATTGCTGCGCAATTGTTCGTATTCGGCACGAAATTCCTGGTGGATCTGGCAGGTCAGATCCCCCTGTGCCATCTGCCGCAAGCCGACTTTCAGCGTATCCACCACCAGTTGCTGCTGGCGGGAGGTTTCAAGACGATCTTCCTCGGCGGCCCTCATGGCCTTATGTGCCTCGGTGATGTCGGAGCCGATAAAGACCACGCGCTGCATTTCCCCGTCCCGGCTGAGAATTGGGCTGAGACTGCCTTCGAGAAACAAGTCGGCATTGCCGGCGCCGGGCAGGCGAAACTTTCCGCTGACGGGTTTTCCTTCCCGCAGGGTGGCGATGGATTGCGCCAGATCCATCGTCGCCTCGTCACCGCGCGACAAGGTTGATGGCGTGTTGCGCCGGCAGAACTCTTCCTCGCTCATCCCGGCCAGTTCACAAATGCGCGGGTTGCAGCCGACAACGTTCTGATGATTGTCGAAATCAATTCGAACCTGGTGGGTGTCAATGGCAGAGAGAACCGCCTGATTGAGCTTTTCCTGAGAGATATCTTCCAGTTCCATCACGAAACCGATGACGTCCCCGCCCAGATCCCGGACGGAATCTGCGGCGACACGAATGCTCGCCTCGCCCCACTTTACCTCGGTGTTCTTGGGCAGGTCGGCGTGAGGCGCGCGAACCAGGTCGACAAAGCTGGCCAGCTCAGGCAATTGCGCCGCGCCCTGTCCTTCCAGCTTGCCCGCCGAGAAATCGGGCCAGACAGCGCGTATCGCCGGGCCTGCCCCGTCAAGCAGCAGGTCGCAGGCGGGATTGCAGAACACGATCTTCATGTCTGCGTCCAACAGCATCATCGCCGCGCCCGTACTGTCGATTGCCGCGCTCTTGAACGCATTTTCGCGCTGCGTCGCGCGGGCCGCCTGCAAGCCGACCCGAAAATCATCAAGCCGCTTGGCAATGCCGCCAATTTCATCGGCACGCCCCGTACACTCGATCGCGATATCGTAGTGACCCCGCCCGACCAGGCCCATCTGCGCCGCCACCCTGCCCAGGGGCCGTGAGATGTAGCGGTAGAACAAGGTCGCGCACAGCAGCAGCGACAGAACGAACAGCAGCCCTGCAATGGCTGTCGCGTAGATGTGTTCGGCCATGGCGGCAGCGATGCGTTTTTCTGATGACCACTGAGTGACAAACGCCCCGACAACCACGGCATCCTTGCCGAACCGCGATGGATAGGCCCAGATCCGCAGGTCCGTGTCTATCTGCGGCTGTTCCGTGCTGATCGCGCGCTCGGCCAGCCTTTTCGCAGTCTCGGCATCATAACCCGGGCGTTTCATGTCATACAGGACGGTGCCGTCCGGCTGGATCGCGGACACGCCCACCAGATCATCGGGGATGCCGCGGGCAAAGCCCGAGACGACATCTTCGACCGCTTCGGGGCGCGAAAACTTGAGCGCACCTGACACCTGAGCGCCGACGCCCGATGTTGCCTCTGCCGCACGAATGCCGATCCAGGTTTCGATCAGGTTCCGTTCCTTGCGCAGGGCAATCAACTCTGATGCGGTGACCACCATCAGGATACACAAGGCCACGATCAGCGTTGCCCGGAACAAGGTGCTCTTGAAAACCGGGATGGCACGAATTTCGGTGTCAGGCGTGGTCATGGTGTCATCCTCTACATCGCCCGGCTACGTACGAGCACATGGCCCGGGTCCCGGCTTTCGCGGGCAGGTCCGACATGGGCCTGCGTGGCGCCGTGGGGCGCCCGCCGCGGGGCGCGGGGCGGCGATATGCACCGCCCCGCAGAAAGCGGCGACGTCAGTACAGCATTTCCGCGTTCAGCCCGACCGTGATCGCCCCGATGACCTCTTGCGTATCGGGGTCCGTCAGGCTGATCGAAATCTGGCCCAGGTAGGCCTGCACCGATTCATCGAATTCGACGTCGCCGACATGCACCGCCCCGGTCCCGACGTCATATGTCTCGATGAACTTGGCCTCGTCACCCTGCCAGTAATCGGAGGTCGCGGAACTGGCAGCGACATTCATGCCATTGGAATCCATGATGAAAACCTCGGAGATGACGCCGGCGGACTCCTCGACCTGCTGCGACAGGAAGTCGGCCGCGGGCGACATCAGGACCTCATCGACCAGGGGATGATGCGACGTGCCGACCTGGGCCCGCCAATCCAGATCCATCTGGTTGATCCTGTCCTGGCTGAGATGACCGAGGCGAGCGTTTTGCGCACGAACGGCCTCGATCAACGTCGGATCGAACGCCCAGAGCAGAATTTCACTCTCGAGGTAGTCCCGCATGGACGGTTCGTAGTCGTTGGCCATGACAGGTGCCGCCAGTACGGTCAGCGCCAGCCCTGCGATCATTGCTTTCATCGTAAGTTCCCTTCACGAAAAACCAGTTTCGCCGGGAAACATGCGCCAAAAGAATTGCCTCGCCCTTAACACTCGCGCATTCGGTGTCGTGTTCATTGCCTAAAATCCGATATGCCGCCCGTTGGCGCGGGGTCACGCAGCGCCCTGCTTTGGCCGGGATGCGGCGCGGGGTTGGCCGCGTGTGCGGTGGTCGGGATCGTCCCCGCCTTGGCCCCGGTCGGGGCGCGAAGCCTTGGCCCGCACCCCCGTTGGCACGCGGAAAGCGCAGGGCGATCCCCCCGAAACGGAACGTCGGTATTTGAACGGTATCTGGGCGGTGTCTGGGCGGTCTTTGGACGGTGAAGGCTGGCCCTTTGGCAATGCGCCATCGTGGCCGCAGAACGGAGCGCGCGCCCCAAGGTTCGACGAGGTGCCCGCCTGCATATCGGGCGAGATGCCCGCAGCGCATCTTGCGGCCTGTGGATCATCGGTTCAGACGATGGTGCTGCCCTGCCCTGCACTGGGATGCCGCCCAGCCGACGGGGAGCCTGACGTCTTGCCCGTGGCGGATCACGGGCGATTGCGCTGTCGGGGATTAAAGCCGTCGGGCGCGCAGGGCGCAGCCCTCTCAGGCATCGGGCGTCGGTGTTCTTGAGCGGGGGCCAGACGTGGCCGGCAGCAGCGTCCTGCGCGCCTCCATGTGGATAGGGGCAGCGTTGACGGTTTCGACGGCCACGCATTGCCCATTGCGGTATCGCCGCGCCACGAGGCTGGCGTCGTCGCTGATATCGGACAGGTCCCCCGCCAAGTGTGTGTCGTCACCGGGCGCGCCCAATCCCGCGATCTGAAGGCGCGCGCTGCCCTGGGTGGACCAGAACCAGGGCACGGTTTGGCCCGGCACCGCCTGCCCCGCCAGAACGGCGGCGACGCGTCGGCCCTGCTCTGCCGCGTTGGCGACGGATTCCAGACGGACCGGGCCTGCATGAAAGGGATGCGGCGCAAGCGCGCAATCCCCGATCGAAAAGATACGCGGATCCGACGTGCGATGCAGCGCGTCCGTTTCGATGCCATTCGATACGGACAGCCCGGCCTGCGCCGCAAGGCCGACGTCGGGCTGTACCCCCGCCGCGATCAGCAGCACGTCAAAGCCGCACCTGTCGCCGTTGCCGAGGGTCAGCATACCGGGTTCGGCGGCGGCGATGGTTGCCCCGAGCGTGATCCGCGTGCCCCGGTGCCGGTGAAACCGCAGGAACCAATCCGACACCTCGGGCGAGACCGCGCGGCCCATCACCCGCGAACCGGATTCGAACACGGTGACGGTGCAGCGGCTGTCAAACAGCGCCGCGGCGGTTTCCAAGCCGATGAACCCCGCCCCGAGGATGGCGACCTGCGTCGCCCCCTCAAGCGCGGTGACAAGCGCGCGGGCATCCGCGGCATTGCGCAGGCCCTGCGCACCGAGCGTCGCAAGGCCTGCAATCGCCGGGATCCGATTGCGCGCGCCGGTGGCGAGGATCAGGTGCTCGAACCCCAGATCGCCGCCATCCGACAGGATCACGCGACGTTCGGATCGCAGGATGCGGTCCGCCCGCACACCAAGGCGCAGATCGACCCGCTGCGCCGGGTAGAGCGGCGCGCCACGCAAGGGCATCCAGCCCGAGGCGCCGCGCGATTTGAGCACCTCCTTTGACAGGGGCGGTCGCTGATACGGCAGATCAGGGTCATCACCGACCAGCGTGATCGCCCCGTCGTAGCCCCGCGACCGCAGGGCAAAGGCGCATTCGACCCCCGCCTGCCCGGTGCCGATGATGACAGTTCCGCTCATTGCATCAGGTCCGGCAGGAACAGCGTGATGCCCGGAAAGGCGATCAGCAGGGTCATGACCACCACCTCGCACAGAAGGAACCAGCCGACACCGCGAAAGATCGTCCACATCGGGACCTGGTTGCCCACGACGGATTTCACCACGAAGACGTTCATGCCCATCGGCGGCGTGATCATCCCGATCTCGATATATTTCACGACGATGATGCCGAACCAGATCAGGTCCAGGTCCAGCGCCTTCATCATCGGCAGGAACACCGGCATCGTGATCAGCATGATACCGAGCGGGTCGAGGAACATGCCAAGCACCAGGAACACCACCGAAAGCGCGATCACCACCAGCAGCGGATCGCCCGCCCAGGCCCCGACCAGATCGACCAGCAGCGCCGAAACCCCCGTCAGCGACAGCAGCCGCGTATACATGACGGCCCCCATCCCGACGAAAAAGATCTGCGCGGTGACCGACATCGTTTCCTTCAGCGCCTCGACAAGGCGCCCGGCGGTCATGCGCCGCTGCAAGACAGCGATGGCCAGTGCCAGCGCGGCGCCGACGGCCCCCGCCTCGGTCGGGGTGACGATGCCGCCGTACAGCCCGCCGATGATCCCCAGGATCAGCAGCGCCAGGGGCCAGGTTTCGCGGAGCGCGGACAGGCGATCCTGTTTCAGCGTTGCCAGGTCCGTGGCAGCCAGCCTGGGCGCCAGGGCGGGGTTCATCTTGCACCGCAGGATGATCATGACGACATAGGCGGCCCCGGTCAGCAGGCCCGGGATCACCCCCGCGATCAGCAGGCGCGAGATCGAGACCTCGGCAAAGACACCGTAGAGCACAAGCAGGATGGACGGCGGGATCAGCGCGGACAGCGTGCCCGCAGACGCGATGACGCCGGTGGCCAGCCCCTTGTCATAGCCCGCGCGCAGCATCTCGGGGATGGCGAGCCGCCCCATGGCCGCCGCCGAAGCAAGCGAGGAGCCGCAGGCGGCGGCGAACCCGGCGCTGGCCATGTTGGCGGCCACGGCCAGCCCGCCGGGCAAGGCCGAGAACCACAGGCGCGCCGCCCTGAAGAGCGCGCTGGAGATGCCGGACTGGTTGGCGATCGCGCCCATCAACAGGAACATCGGGATCGCGGTCAGATCCCAGCTGGCCGCAAAGGAGAACGGCGTTTCGCGCAGGATCGACAGGGCAATCGGCCAGTTACGCACATAGGCCAGGCCACAGACGGATACCACGCCGAGGGCCACGCCGATGGGCGTGCGCAGCCCGATCAGCGTCAGCAGGATGGCGAGGGTCACGAGGCCGAAGATCAGGCTGTCCATGTCAGTCGGCCTCCCCGGCCATCGGGTTGGTCTTCGGCGTGAAGCGCTGGACCAGTTTCAGGATCAGGACCAGGACCATCGCCACGCCGGCCACCGGCAGCAGCCAGCGGGTCGGCCAGATCGGCAGGTAGCCCCCGAAGATTTCCCAGACCTCGGCACGGCGGGTCTTGGAGAGGGCCGACAGCCAGGTCTGCCAGACGAAGGCCGACACGTAGGCGATCGAGAGCAGATCGACGAAGACCTCGCTGATGCGGCGGCTGCGGGGGGACATGGCCGAGACGAAGATGTCGGCGCTGACATGTTCGTCCCACAGGGTGACGCGCGCCAGCGGCAGGAAGGCGGCGGCGATCATGTAGTAGCTGGCGGTGATTTCGCCCGTGCCCGGCAGCGGGTGGTGAAACACGGTTCTGGCGATCACATCCACCGTGATGTGCAGCATCATCAGGCCGCCCGCCAGCAGAGCGACATAGAAAAGCGCGTCAGCCACGCGCGACAGGGCTTGGTTCAGGCGATCCATGTCGCTTCCCCTTTGGTTCGGGATCTGTCGGAGGGGGCCGGGGCGCCTTGCGGGCGCACCGGCGGCGGGCGCGTCAACTCACAGCGCGCCCGGATCTACCTTGGAGAAGACTTCGTCCCAGAGCGCGGCGGCGAAGGCATCGACATCGGTGCCGACCTCGGCAGACAGGCTGCGCCATTTTTCGACGTTTGCCAGGTAGGTGTCGATCAGGGCCGCAGGGTCCGCGACGCCCAGCGTCTTGCCGTTTTCGATCAGGCGCGCGCGGTCCGTTTCCGCGAAGCCATCGACCATGGCGATCAGGTCGGCGCCGGGTTCGACCAGCTTGACGCCCTGGTCCGCCTGCTGCGCCTCGAAGCTGGACTGGTCGCGCAGGACGTAATTGCCGATCGTATGCTGTGCGGTGATCAGCGCCGATGCCCGCAGATGCGCAGCCTGCTGATCCGGCGTCATGTCCAGAAACATGTCGCGGTTGATCAGAAAGCCGACGGCGGGGGCCGCGACGCCCAGCGGCAGGTCGGTCACGTACTTGGCGTATTCGCCGTAGCCGTAGGTCTGAAGCCATTCCCGCGCCGCCATCAGGCAATCGAGACCGCCGCGTTGCAGCAGGCTGACGCCTTCGGGCAGGGTCACCGACATCGGGGTCGCGCCGCCAAGCGCCGCCATTTCACCGTAGCCGCCCGTTGCCCGCACCCGCATACCGGCCAGGTCCTGCATCGTCGCGACGGGCCTGGTGCACATCAGGCGATAGGAGGCAGAGGCGAAACCGCCCAGCGGCAGGGCCTGGTTGTCCTTCGCCTCGTCCAGGCAGGAGGGGCAATCGAGAAAGATGGTCTGCGCCGCCGCACCGGCAACGGCAACCGGGTCATCGCCAGGCACCACGATGGAATAAAGCAGCGTCAGCGACGGCATCGCCTCGGGCGTGTAGACCGGAATGATCAGGCCGCCCTGCATCAGGTTGTCGCCCACCGCGGCAAGAGAGCCGCGCGCATCCGACAACTGGCCGCCGGCGATCAGTTCCCACTGGATCGCACCATCCGTGTCGGCGTCGATCTGTGCAAAGGCCGCCGGCAGCGTGTCGGTATTGAGGTAATCCGATGCCGGGGGCCAGGATCCGTAGATCGGGGTTTCGGCAAGGGCGGCACCGGTGCCCAGCACCGTGATCAACGCCGCTGAAAGTGTCTTTCTCATGTTTCTTCCTCCCTGAAAGATGACGTGTGCATGTGACCGCAGGGGCGCCCTCCTCTGGTGTCCCTGCCTGCGTGCTTGGTGTGCGCTAGGCGGCCTCGACCTCCACCGGGATGGAGTGATATCCGCGCAACCAGTTGATCTGGACACGCTCGGGTGTGCCGACCAGGTGGATGCGGCGCACCCGGCTGGCCAGCGCCCGCAGGACGCTCTCGGCCTCAAGCCGGGCGACCATCTGGCCGACGCAGCCGTGAATGCCCGTGCCGAAGGACAGATGCCCCACCGGCCGGCGGGTGATATCGTAGGTATCGGGATCCGCCCAGCGGGCGGGGTCGCGGTTGGCGGCGGCCAGCCACATCAGGATCTTTTCGTCGCCCCCGAGCGCCACCCCCCCGAGCTGCGTCGCCGCCACCGTCGTGCGCCCGATCACCGGGCTGGGGGCCTGAAACCGCAGCCCCTCCTCAAACGCGGGACGGGCCAGATCGGGGTCGGCACGCAGCATGTCCCATTGATCGGGGCGTTCGATCAGCGCCATCAGCGTCATGCCGATGCCGAAAACGGTGGTATCGATCCCGGCCGAGATGAAGGCCCGGACCAGCATGCCCGCATCTTCGTGACTGATCTCTCCGTTATGGGCTGCGGCATAGATCTCGGCCCCGAAGCTGCCGGGAAGGATGTTCTCTTCGCGCATCTGTTCGGCCACGTAGGCAAAGGTGCCGTTGTCCTCAACCACCTTGCGCGCGGCCTCGTACAGGTCGTTCCTGGGCCCCATCGCGTTGAAATTCAGCGTCGAATACGGCATCAGGTGCGGCCGCCCTTCGGGCCTTAGCCCGGCGGCATCCGGCAGCACCTTGAACGGAAAGGCAAAGGCAAGATCCGCCGCCAGATCGAAGCGGCCCCTTGCGACCAGCGCATCGACCATGCGATCCGCCTCTTGCTGAAACCCGACTGCCAGCTTGCGCAGGGCCGCCGGGGACAGCACCCGCGCCAGGACCTTGCGATTGGGGGTGTGCACCGGTGGGTCGGCCTCGAGAATGACCGAGGGCTTGCGCCAGGGTTCTTCGCGCACGACGTTGGTCATTCCGGTTCCGAACGCCGAGGAAAACCGGCGCCAGTCGGAAAAGACCTCTCTTACGATACTGTCCTGCCCGGTCAGCCAGATGCCATATTTCGGCACCCAGACCACTGGCCCGGCCTCGCGGATCTGACGGTCCAGCGCATCGGGGTTGTCCCGCGCCTGCTGGCCGAACGGATCAACATCCAGTATCGGGCGATCATCGATCTGCTGCATGGTCAAAGGTCTCCTCCCGCATGCAGTTTATTGTGCAACAAATTTATATTGCAACAAATATTTTCCATTGCTGACCCTCCTCCGGCACCACGGGTTCACAGCGCGTCCCGGGCCGCGCCGAGCCAGATCGCAACAGCCTCGGCGCCCGGATCGACATGGCCGATGACCCGGTCACCGATATAGCTGGAGCGGCCCCGGCGCGGCGGCATCTGGCGGGTTGCCTCGGCTCCCCGGCGGGCAGCGGTGGCGGCGGCGGCCAGGGCCGCGGGCAGATCGTCGGCACCGATCATCGCGGCGGCTGCTGGGGCCAGCGCATCGACCATGGTGCGGTCACCGGGTGCGGCACCGCCCAGATCCTGAAGCGCCTGCACCCCGGCGCCAAAGGCGGTGGCAAGCGCGGTGGCAGGTGCGGTGGCAGGTGCGGTGGCGCCCGCGCCCGTCCGGGCATCGTCCAGGGCATCGTCCAGGGCATTGCCTGCGGCGGTGGCCAGGATGGCATAGAGCGGGCCGGAGGTGCCCCCGGTGGAACGGCGCACGATCGCACCGACCTCGCGCCAGAAATCGCCCCCCGAAAGCGCGGACAAGGTGCCCGAGGCCGCTGTGATCTGCGCCGCCCCCGAGGCGAGAGAACGCCCGATGTCGCCGTCGCCGACGATCTGGTCCATCCGGGTCAGGATCGGCTCGGCCTCGATGAGGGCGGCGCAACAGGCCAGGACGACCGGCAGCGCGCCATTCGGCCCCTCTGCCGGGGTCGCACGGCTGTTGGCCCCCTCTGCCGGGTCCGCCCGGCTGTCCGTGCCCGTCGGCGGAGGCGCGAGGCACGGGCGTGTCGGCGCCTGCGGCGGCACCGTGGCGCGGACCCAGGCGGGCGCCGAGGTTTCTGCATCCAGCGCCTGCCTGCGCGCATCGTCCAGCTGCATCAGCGACAGGGACACCCCCGCCATGTCGATGGCGGTCAACAGGGTGCCGCAGATCACCCGTTCTACCCGCAGGCCCAGCGCGGCGCAGGCCTCAAGCGCGTCGTTTGCCATGATCGACAGTTCCATCGGAGGCGTCGCCCCGAGATTGTTGACCAGCAGCGCGACGGGCGCGCCCTGCGGCAGCGCCCTGTCCGCCGCGATCTTGCCGATCATGGCCTGCGCCAGGTCGCGGGCGGGCCGCAGGGCCACGCGCTCGGACCCGGCCTCGCCATGAATGCCCAGGCCCAGCTCGATCTCTTGCGGACCGAGGTTGAAATTCGGTGTTCCGGCGGCGGGGACGGTACAGGGAGTCAGGGCCACACCCATGGAGCCGACCGCCTGGATCGCCGCCCTGGCCGTGGCCGCGACCTCGGCCAGCGGCAGGCCCGCCGCCGCAGCGGCCCCGGCAATCTTGTGCACCAGCACGGTGCCCGCGATGCCGCGTCGCCCGGCGGTCTGCGCGGCAGAGCCAAGCGCGCAATCGTCATCGACGATCACCATTTCGGTCGCGATCCCCTCGCCCCGCGCGATCTGCGCCGCCAGGCCGAAATTCAGCCGGTCGCCCGTGTAGTTCTTGACGATCAGCAAGACGCCGCCCGGCCCGGCGACGGTGCGAATTGCCTCGAGCACCGCGTCGGTGGAGGGGGAGGCAAAGACATCCCCCGCAACGGCCGCCGTCAGCATGCCCTGACCGACATAGCCCGCGTGCGCCGGTTCGTGGCCGGACCCGCCGCCCGACACGATTGCCACCTGCCCCGCCGCGATCACCTGTTCCAGATCCGCGCGCACGACGATGGTGCGCCCGTCGATCAGACGCAGTCCCTCGGTGGCGCGGACATAGCCGAGCAGCGCCTCGGGGACGATGTCCGCCACATCGTTAATTAGCTTTTTCATCGGTTCCTCCCATTGTAGTTTGCAATTAAACTTGCCTGCGTATCACCTTGAGCAACGCCCGGAGCACCACATGAGCGACAAGACGATTGTCAGGGACAGGGACCAATCCGTAAGCGCGGATCGCTATGCCCCCTACTTCCTGTCCCTCATCAACAACCGCCTGTCCTGGGGCGCATCGCAGCTGTATCTGTCGCTGTTCGACCTCGGCCTGAACGAATGGCGCATCCTGTCGGCGCTGCGCAACGAACCCGGCATCCAGGCATTGCGCGTGTCCGAAATGGTCGCGATGAACAAATCCGTGGTCAGCCGATCCACCCGGCGGCTGGAGGAAATGGGCCTTGCCACGGCGCAGCTCGAGGCGGGCAAGCGCCTGGTATGGCTGACCCCCAAGGGCGCCGAGATGCACGACCGCATCATCCAGATCGCCCTGCGCCGTGAAGCCGCCCTGCTGGATGGCATCGAGGGCGAAGACCTGGATATGCTCTTTTCGCTGTTGCGCCGCCTGACCGACAACCTGGCCAAGGTCGAGGCCGTCGACCGGGAATTGGCCGGCAAGTAGGCAGATGCCCACGTCAGTACTGACGATCAGGCAGGAGAACGACCATCCCGTCCATCTCGGGTGTGACCACGATCTGACAGCTCAGGCGGCTGTTCTGGGTGACCTCGGCGGCGGCGCTCTCCAGCATCTCGGTTTCGATCGGTTTGCGCGTCGGTATCACGTCGGCATGTTCGGGCGAAACGTAGACATGGCAGGTGGCGCACATGGCCGACCCGCCGCATTCCCCCACGATCTCTGCCAGGCCGTTTGACACGGCCGTCAGCATCAGGCTGTCGCCCATCGCGGCCTCGACAGGTGTGTCCTGGCCCTGGGCATTTCTGAAAATGATTCTTGGCATCGCGTCCTCCTCCCGTCTTGGTTTACACTTCAACTAGTTTATTTAGCAACTATGTTTGTGCCCGAAGCGGTCTGGAGGGCCGGTCACGTTCGGCCCGCATTCTGGCCTCGGTCCGGCCTCGTGCGCCCAAAGGCGCGGGCCGCTTGCGGGGTACGGCGCGACAACGGGGGCAAATGCTGCGCACCGCAGAGGCACACGGATCGGAAGGGCGGGCAGTGCTTGCCATCGACCGCGTGCAGAGAGCTGAAGACGCAGGCGCGGGACGGTGGCCGTGGCCGATGGCCGGGAGGCGATGGCGTGATGTGGCCCCGCCCCATTCTAAAACGCCGATCATCTGGGAACGCGCCCCCATCGCCAGAGGGGGATTTCGCCAGAGGGGGATCTCGCCAGATCATCATTTGGCCACGGCGCGCATTGCCCGGAGTTCATTGCGCCAGCGTTCATTTGCCCGGCGTTCATTGGGCCCGCATAGCGCCCACGCGCCACCGACAGAGAGACGTCAAAGCGCTGCGTCAAAGCCACATGGGGCAATGGAAAATGCCAAAACCCCGCCTTCGCAATTGGCACGGCACAAAAGGCGAGTGTTGTATTAAGCCCAATTGCCAGTCATATCTAATTAAGAAACATGGGGGTGGGGACTTATGGACGACTTGGCGAATCAGGCCCGGAATGCGCCGCCCTTCCTTTGGCCAGGACAAGCGTGCCGGGATGACTTTTCTTTATCCTGTCCGACCCTCCAACATTACTGATTTTCGATATGATCCTTGCTGTTGATCTGGATGGAACATTGCTTCGCAGCGACATGCTGCATGAAAGCATCTGGTCCGCCCTTGCCCGTGATGCCACAAGCCCGTTCCGCGCCGCCATGGCCCTGAAACGCGGCCGGGCGGCCCTGAAACGATATCTGGTCGGCGCGGCGGACATTGACGTCACCAGCCTGCCCTACGATCCCGGCGTGATTGAAAGGATCAGGGCGTGGAAGGCCGAGGGCGGGCGCACGGCGCTGGTCACGGCCAGCGATGAGACCTACGCCAGGGCCATTGCCGACCACCTGGACCTGTTCGATGAGGTGCACGGTTCAGATGGTGTCCGCAACCTCAAGGGCGAAGGCAAGGCGGCGTTCCTGCAAGAGCGGTTCGGCGCGGCGGGCTTTGCCTATATGGGCGATGCCGAGGCGGACCTGCCGGTCTGGTCACGGGCGGCCAAGGCGATCACCGTGAATGCCCCTGCCCGGCTGCGCCACGCGGCCGAGCAGAGTTGCGCCGATGTGGATCACCTGGTGACCCGGACGCCGACGGCGCGCCCCTACGTGTTGGCGCTGCGGCCGCACCAGTGGATGAAGAACCTGCTGGTGTTCCTGCCCATGCTGGCCGCGCACCGCCTTGACGCGGCCACGGTGCTGACCGCGATACTGGCGTTTGTCTGTTTCAGCCTTGTCGCCTCCAGTGTCTATCTGCTCAACGACCTGCTTGATCTGTCGGCGGACCGGGCCCACCCGCGCAAATGCAAGCGGCCCTTTGCCAGCGGCAGCGTGCCGATTGCGCATGGCACGCTGATGGCCATCGGCCTGTTCCTGGGCGGCTGCGCGATCGGCCTGTGGGTGGGGCCGGGATTCCTGCTGGTCATGCTGGGGTATTTTGCGCTGACGCTGGGATATTCGCTGCATCTGAAGCGGCGCATGGTGCTGGATATCTGCGTGCTGGCGGCCCTTTACACCGTGCGTATCGTGGCGGGCGGCGTGGCCACGGGTCTGTCGCTGTCGGTGTGGCTGCTGGCGTTTTCGGTCTTCTTCTTTCTGTCGCTTGCGGCGGTCAAGCGGCAGGCCGAGCTGATGGACGCCGCGTCGCGGGGCAAATTGACGGCAGCCGGGCGGGGATATCATGTCGACGACCTGCCGATCATCGCGATGATCGGGGTCGCGGGCGGGTACATTGCCGTGCTGGTGATGGCCCTCTATGTCAATTCGCCGGACGTGACCAAGCTCTATGCCATCCCGGAAATGCTGTGGGGTGTCTGCGCGATCCTGCTGTACTGGATCACCCGGACAGTGATGGTGGCCCATCGCGGCCAGATGCATGACGATCCGGTCGTCTATGCCGCGCGGGACCGGATCAGCCAGATATGCTTTCTGTTGATCCTGGTGTTTGCCGTGGCGGGGGCCTTGCAATGAGCCTGCGCATTCTTGTCCTGCGCTACGCGGCCTTTGCCGTGCTGGCCACGCTTGCCAACCTGGCCGCGCAACGCGCGGTGCTGACGCTGGGCGAGACGCCTTTCCATTTTGCACTGGCGGTTGGCGTCGGCACCCTGGTCGGGCTGGTGATCAAGTACACCCTCGACAAGCGCTGGATCTTTGGCGACGCTGATACCGGACTGCGCCAGCACGGGCGGAAATTCACGCTCTATTCAGTGATGGGGCTTGTGACCACCGCGATCTTCTGGGGCAGCGAAACGGCGTTCTGGATGATCTGGCGTACGGATACGATGCGTGAACTGGGCGCGGTGATCGGGCTGGCGATCGGCTATGTCGTGAAATATCAGCTGGACCGGCGGTTCGTGTTCACGGGCCCGGTGCGGGGGAACGCAGAGGCATGAGCGGACGCAGGAAACTGGCCGGCTGGGGGCGTTACCCGGTTCTGGATGCGCGCCTGTACCAGCCCCGCGACGTGGCAGACGTGCAGGACCTGGTGCAGCGCCAGCCCGGGCTGATCGCCCGTGGCAATGGGCGCGCCTATGGTGACAGCGCCGTCAATGCCGACAGCACCATCGACATGCGCCTGTTGAACCGGATGCTGGCCTTTGACGCGGAGCGCGGGCAACTGGTGGCCGAAGCGGGGGTGCTGCTGGGGGATATCATCGCGGCCTTCCTGCCGCGCGGCTGGTTCCCCATGGTGACGCCGGGCACAAAGTTCGTGACGCTGGGCGGGGCCATCGCCGCAGACGTGCATGGCAAGAACCACCACCGCGACGGCAGCTTTCGCAGCTGCGTCGACTGGATCGAAGTGATGGGCGCCGATGGCCGGATCACCCGCTGTTCGGCAGACCAGGACCCGCAGCTGTTCACCCACACGCTGGGCGGGATGGGGTTGACGGGGATCGTGATCCGGGCCGCCCTCCGCCTGCGCCCGGTACAGACCGGCTGGATCCGACAGGTCGGGCATCCGGCGGCAAATCTTGCCGCCGCGATGGAGATCTTTGAAACCAGCGCCGATGCGACCTATTCCGTGGCGTGGATCGATTGCCTGGGCACCGGATCGCAGCTGGGCCGGTCGCTGGTGATGCTGGGGGAACACGCGGTGCCGGCCGACCTGTCGCCAGAGGCCGCGGAGGACCCGCTGCGCCCCCCCGCCAAGGGCAAGCGGACGGTGCCGTTCGATTTTCCGCGCCTGGCGCTGAACCGCTGGACGGTGCGCGCCTTCAACGCCCTGTATTACCGTGCCGGGGTGCGCAATGCCGGGGCGCAGGTGGTGGACTGGGACAGCTACTTCTATCCGCTCGACGCCCTGCAACGCTGGAACCGCATCTATGGCCGACAGGGGTTTGCCCAGTTCCAATGCGTTCTTCCGCTGGCGCGATCCGAAGCTGGGCTGACCGCGCTGTTGCAGGCCATCGCGCAGGCCGGTGCCGGGTCGTTCCTGGCCGTGCTCAAACGCTTTGGCGCGCAGAACAGTCCGTTTTCCTTTCCGATGGAGGGGTACACGCTGGCGCTGGATTTTCCCGTCACGTCGCGCACGCTGGCCCTGCTCGACCGGCTGGATGCCATCGCGGTGGCAAATGGCGGCCGGTTCTACCTGGCCAAGGACAGCCGCATGTCGGCCAGCACGCTGCGCGCCTCGGATGACCGTGCCATCGCCTTTGCCCGGATGCGCGCAGAGCAGGGCTGGGACGGGCGCTTTCATTCACACCAGTCAGAAAGGTTATCGCTGTGACGAAACCCTCCGTCCTGATCCTTGGCGGTCGTTCCGATATCGGGCTGGCGACCGCACGCGCCTTTGCCGCCCAGGGCCATCCGATCCGCCTGGCCGCACGCCAGTCCGCCCTGCTGGACCCTGAACGCGCGGATATCGCCCTGCGGCACGACGTGGATGTCACGCTGCATGATTTCGACGTGCTTGCCACCGACAGCCACGCGGCCTTCCTCGACTCGTTGCCCGATCTGCCGGGCATTGCCGTCTGTGCCGTCGGCGCGGGTGGCGACCAGGAGGAAAGCGAGCGCGACAGCGATGCGGCCGTGCAGGTGATGCGCACCAATTTCGAAGGCCCCGCCGCCATCTTTACCCAGCTTGCCAACCGCTTTGAGACGCGCGGCTCGGGAACGCTGGTGGGGATCAGCTCGGTCGCGGGCGAGCGCGGTCGCGCGACGAACTATGTCTACGGTTCGGCCAAGGCGGGCTATACGGCCTTTCTGTCAGGTCTGCGCAACCGGCTGGCCAGCAAGGGCGTCCACGTGGTGACCGTGCTGCCCGGGTTCGTCGCAACCCGGATGACCCGCGACATGGACCTGCCAGCGGCCCTGACCGCACAACCCGCCGAAGTGGGAGCGGCAATTGCAAAAGCCGTCGCCCGCCGCAAGGACGTGATCTATACGCGCCCCGTCTGGCGGCTGATCATGATGATCATCCGAAACATTCCGGAAAAGATATTCAAGGGAATGCGCCTGTGAATTGCGCGCAAAGGAATTGACCTGCGCCGATGATCGGGACCAAGCTGACTCGATTGCACTAATACCTGCCTCTGCCGGGGCCCTGTCTGCCAGTTAACCAGTGGTTCATTTTTCAAACCTGTTTCAACGGTGCCTGTTGAACGCCATGAATTGACGCATGATCCGCGTCTGTCGTTTCGGTGCACAATTGCCAAGGACCTGAATTCGTGAACAAGCAACTGCCGACCCTCACCCCGACCAAAGCCGTCGCATTGTTTGCCATAATCGTCATCGTGCTGTTATGGGCCTTTCAATTGCGCATGGGACCCGAGCTGCTGGACGATGGCGCGTTTTTCCTGCGATACGCCGAAAATGCCGCAAACGGCGAGTTCTGGGTCTGGAACCCCGGAGAAGCCCCGGTCTGGGGGGCCTCGGCACCATTTTATCCAATCATCGTGGCCCTGCCGATCAAGTTGGGTCTGGACCCTCATGTCGCCATCGTTGCCACGGGCGCGGTTATCGCATCCATCAGCTTTGCCACCCTGGCATTGATGCTGGGGGCTCGCTTCGGCATCGTCACGCTGGTGGCGTTCGTGACCTATCTGGCCCTCGACTCCAACATGATGTGGATGTCGATCAACGGCCTGGAATCCCCTTTGACCGTGGCCCTGATGGTCGCCGCGGTCTGGACGCTGATGCGCCAACCCCATGCGGCCCTGGTGGGCCTGGTGGCGGGGCTGCTGATCATCAACAAGCTGGACCTGCTGCCTGTCGGTGGGCTGTTGCTGCTGGCACGGTGGGTGCAGTTCCGGCGCTTTCCCTGGATCGCCGTCGCCGTTGCTGCCGCAATCACGGCGGGCTGGTACGGTTTTGCATGGTGGTATTTCGGCGCCCCCATTCCCAATTCGTTTCTTACCAAGACCTTGCACCAGAACGACATGGTCAAGATCATCGATTGGACGTGGTTCGGTCACCTTGTCCTGTGGGTCGGGGTACACAAGTGGCTGGTCGTGTTGACCGCCGCCACCTGCCTGCTCGGCCTGAGAGCAAACCTGCCTTACGTCATCCTGCTTGCAGGCACGACAATCGCCCACGTAATTGCATATTCCATCAAGTTTCCGTTCGAGCCCTACAACTGGTATGCGGTCCCCGCGTCTTTCTCGCTGGTCATTCTGGGCGCCATCGGAACGGGGCTGGTCTTCGCTCTTCTGCAACGGCACCTGCCCGGTTCGACGTGGTCGGCCTCTGCTTTGATCCTGCTGCTGCTCGTCGGTGTCACGGCCACGAGCCTGCCGGAAGAGCGCGCAAGGACGGACGGAATGTATCTGTTCACATCCCACCAGGAACATGACCGCGCCGAAGCGGGCCGCTGGGTCGACGAAAATGTGCCAGATGATTTCAAGGTTCTTACCTATTGGGGCAATCCCGCATACTTTTCACGACGCGAGGTCATTGACGGTTCGTTCCTCAACCGTCGGTACGAGGAAGGCGACCTGGCGGAGATCTATCGGCCAGAGGTCGTGATCCGCGAGTCTCAGGCCGGCATGATGCCCACCGCGCCCAACTTTCCCGAGCTGACCGCGGGCGGCTACAAGGTCGTGAACGTGTTCGACAAGACCTACCGCGCCGGAATGGACTATTTTTTCGTCGTGCTGGTCAGGGACGACGTTGTCGACCAGGTGCGCAATGTCGATATGCCCCGCGACCTGATGCGCTTTGTCAGCAATGTCACCTTCGGGGATGTCTACGGCCGGATCGACGTTCGTGGCACCAACATGTTCTTTGTCCACCCCGGAGAGACGACTGCGACGTCGTTCGATTTTGACGCCGCCAGCTATGCTGACAGTTCCAGCAAATGCTCGGTTCACGTGGATGCGCGCATCCACTCGGGGATTCCCGCCGCGGTCGTCGCCCGTGGCGGTGGCAACGTGCGGATCAGGATCCTGCGCGGCGAAGAAGAGATCGAGAACAGCGTCGTCACCCTCGGTGAACCGATGTGGCGCGACCTGCCCTGCCAGGAGGGTCAGCCGATCCGGTTCATCGTCGAAAACAATGGCTCGCCGGACTCGGACTGGCTCTGGCTGACGTTCGAATAAGGTCTGCTGAATAAGGTCTGCGCGCGGGGTCGCCCTGCCCGCCCCGACGCCCCCGGGCGGGCAGAGGTGCCGGGCGCCGGGTGAAACACCTATTGGCAACCTCGCCGGGATCGGTGCGGCGGCAATGAGGCCCGGTGATCAGGCCTGCGCGGTCGGCCGGATCACGATGCTGCCGACGTCCACCTCGGGCGGCTGCGTGAGCGCGAACAGGATCCCGCGTGCAATTGCATCCGGCGAAATCCCGATGGCCCCGACACTCTCCCGGATATGCTCCCGCGTGGGCGCGTCGGTGATACTGTCGTCAAAATTCGTGCCAATCATGCCGGGAGAGATTTCGCTCACCCTCAGATGTGGGCCCGCTTCCTGCCGCAACACCTCGGTTGCCGTCCGTATCGCGTTCTTGGTGGCGGCGTAGACGCCCATCGTCGGCACCATCTTCAGCCCAGCCGTCGAGACCACGTTGACGATATGCCCGCTGTCCTGCCTGGCGAACACCGGCATCGCCGCCGCGATACCATAGAGCGTTCCGCGCAGGTTCACGTCGATCATCGCATCCCAGTCATCGACCCTGAGCGCGTCGAACCGCGAAATCGGGCCGATCCCGGCGTTGTTGATCATCACGTCCAGCCGTCCGGTCTGTGCAACGGCCTTGTCCACCAGCGCCTGAACATCGGCACGACGGCGCACGTCGGTGGGGCTGAACGTCGCCTGGCCGCCCGCCGATGTAATCTCGTCGACGAGCCTTTCCAGCATCGGTGCCCGACGCGCGCCCAACACGACGAACGCCCCCTCCGAGGCGAGCAGCATCGCTGTCGCGCGACCGATGCCGCTGCTTGCGCCCGTGATGGCGACAACCTTGTCTTTCAGGGTCATGGATTTTTCCTCGCATCTGTTTTCCTTGCACCGGGAATATGCGAGAGAGGCGAGACGCGGGAGATCACAGGATCCAGAATATTGTCGTACACGTCCAATTTCATCGAAGACCCCCTGTCGAATGTCCTTGCGACCCTCGGTGCGCGGATCACCCGGCAGACGCGGCTCGAGGCGGCGGGCGACTGGGCGCTGTCGTTTCCCGATGTCGACCGGCTGAAATTTGTCGCGCAGCTGCGCGGTCCTGCCTGGATGCTGCTGCCCGGACGCCCTGCCGTGCAGATGTGCGCGGGCGATGTCTGCCTGATCGGGCGCACTGCCTACGTCGTTGCCAGCCATCCCGACATGCGCCCGGTCGACGGCCAGCATGTCTATGGTGCCACCGGGGGGGTGACGGGGGCCGATGTCGTGCGCCTTGGTGGCGACGACACCATCGGCATCGGCGGCAATGTGACCTTTGAGGGCGGCACCGCGGATTTCCTGCTGAACCTGCTGCCCGATTTCATGATCATTCCCCGGGGGGCGCCCGGATCGGGCGTTGTCTCAACCCTGCTGCGGCTGATGTCGGACGAGGTTACGCGCAAGGCCGTGGGTCATGGCATCATGTGCACCCGCCTGGCCGATGTCCTGCTGGTCGAGGCGATTCGCGCCTATGCCGCCCAGCTGCCACCGGCGGAAACCGGATGGCTGGGCGCCGTCTTCGACCCCCGGCTCGGGCGCGTCCTGGCCGCCCTGCATGGCGACGTGGCGCAGCGGTGGACCGTGGCAGGCCTGGCCGAAATCGCGGGCATGTCGCGCGCCGCCTTCGCCGCCGAGTTCACCCGCCGCCTGGGTCAACCGCCGCTGTCCTACCTGCGATCGTGGCGTCTCACCCTCGCGCGCGCGGCGCTGTCGCACGGCAGGGCACCGGTGGCCGAGGTGGCCTTCAGCGTCGGCTATACCTCGCAAAGCGCCTTCGCCCAGGCCTACCGGCGCGCCTACGGCACCTCGCCACGGGGCCAGGTGTCGACGTGACGGGTGCGCGCCCCGCTCTGCGGCGCCCTGCCTCTCGCGCCTTGCCTGTCGCACGCCCCCCCAAAAGCGAACGGTCGCCGGAGCATCTCTCCGGGGGCCAGATAGTGTAACGGATATCTGCAAATCTGTGGTGCCCGCGGCGAGACTCGAACTCGCACGGCTAAAGCCTGAGGATTTTAAGTCCTCTGTGTCTACCATTCCACCACGCGGGCAACATGCTGATTATGCACGTTAAATCCCCATTTAAGGGGCTAGATTTGCTGTGTCAAAACGATCCTTGCGGCCCCGCAATGTCGGCACAGACGCACATTTCCCGTCACAGCCTCAAATCCCTACAGAAACAGGGAATGCGTGTCCAGATTTCTGACGCCACATAAGTGCGTCGAGATGTGGCCGTGAAGAGAAAGTGTTCGGACCAGGCACAAAAACCGGCACAGAGAAAGAGGAGCAGACCAAGCATCCCAGGGAGAAGGAAGGCGGGGGCGAGGATCGCGCCAAGACGGATAACAACAGCCCCTTGCGGACTTTCGTGCGCACCGCAGCAAGAAACGGAGCCGCCTTCCCGCGGGGCGGATTGCAGACCTTAGCTGCAAGTGCTCGGGTCATGCGTCGGGAAGGTGAAAGCGCCCATTCAACTGCCAAACAGCCGCCTCTCGGTGCTGCGGCCTCCATCAAGGGCAGCAATGCGCAGACTCCGGACTTTGCAAAGTCTGGAAGTCCGACCTCACTAGTCGTTGAACCTTGGACACCGCATCTGCATATTGCAGTTAGGCGTCGCTGCTCTCTGCAGAACTTGGGGCGAAATTCATAAGAGCAAAAGACAAAGCTATGAGATCAAAAGTACGGAAAGCTTTCGGCAGGGTGTCCCTTTGGCTGATGCTTAACGTCCTACTATTTGCCGGCCTCTTGTGGGCTGACTTATCAAATCTTTCTAAGCCTTCCTGGTGGGAACATGTCGTTCCTCTGCTGACGTTGCCCCCAACTTTTATCCAGCGTGAGCGAGACTCCGG